>Ga0100396_1002292_pt1:2500-12535 | contig 12535 bp, 7 predicted proteins | sample CryGeymeta201520_FD_81551 | JGI IMG/M metagenome (GOLD analysis project Ga0100396, IMG submission 81551) | Groundwater microbial communities from Crystal Geyser aquifers in Utah, USA - Crystal Geyser metaG 2015-20 | ecosystem: Environmental > Aquatic > Deep subsurface > Groundwater... | reverse complement strand
GAAAGTCAAGATGGTGGCGGTCGTGGCATGCATGCGAAAGATAATTACGATCCTGAACTCCATGCTGATGAGTAACCAGCCATGGAATCCAGATTTCGCTTGACCCTAAACACAGTCGCTACCTGGAACGGTCTTGATCATTGTTGGGGACATTGCAAACAAGTTCTACCACGGAGGCACGGAGGACACGGAGAAAGGCCAGGGTTTTTCTCCGTGTTCTCCGTGTCTCTGTGGTGAGAGTCTGTTGCGGTGGCCGAAATAATGATAAGGGCCCTCATTTGCGTGAGCCAACTTTTTCAGGTGCTCGGAAACTGTGGTCCTTCGGGTAAAGGCTTACGGTGATTGCACCTTGAGCTTTGCGCCAGCCCACCTCCCAAACCGGTTGTTCCAGCAAGAGCGGAGCAGAGGCTATTGTCGAACAGCCTCCGGGGGTTGATCGGCGGTCGGTTCCGGCACCGCGATACCCATGACCATCAGCTTCTTGCTGAGGTCGAAGACCACTTCCATCTTGCGCGGGGTCAGGATCTTGCTCACCACACCGAGCCCGAATTTGGGGTGCATCAACAGATCACCTTCGGCGTAGCTGCCGCCGATCAGATACTCGGGCACTCCTTCCCGACTGGCTTCCAACAGCAGCTGGCGCCATTCGTCCTCGGACTTGGGCTTGTTGGCGCCCTTGAAGAGTACGGACGGGGTCGCGTCTTCCTCGTCTTCAATCAGTTCCTCATCGTCAAAGTCCAGTTCCGGGTCCAGTTCCGAGTCGCTCTCGAACTGGGTGCTGTCTTCTTCGCCATCAAAGCTGTCAACCACGTCGTCAGCGTCTTCTCTTTTCGCCATAATTCGCTCCAATAATCAGCATTTTGATCTGTTGTTTCCAATTTCGTCAGTGTATTAAAGCTCACTGCCGAAAAGGTTAAGGGCTTTTGGATTCGGGGGAACGCCATCTCCCCTCCCACGGTTGCAAGAAGGCCATGGTCACTGTTTTAGCCGAAACACTGCTGCCCATCTTCACCATCATCGCGCTTGGCTCCTGGCTGCAGACAAAACAGTTGCTGTCCCGGGAGCTCAGCCGGGAGCTCAACAAGCTCGTCTACTACGTGGCCATTCCCGCCATGCTCGTGACCAAACTGGAGCAGGCGTCGTTTGCCTCGAGTTTCACTCCGGCCACCTTAGGGGCGGCAACCGCCGCATTGCCCCTGGTCTGGCTGCAGGCTCGATGGATCGCGCGCCGCCTGTTTGAACACCACGGACGGCGCGCCACCTTCGTGCAGTGCTGCATCCACGGCAATCTGGGCTACCTGGGCTACGCCGTGGCCTATTACGCCCTGAACGAGGAAGCCTTCAGGCAAACCGTGGTGTTGGGCGGCTTCCTCATGATCGAACAGAATGTGCTGGCGATACTGGCCTATACCGCGCGGGACTCGAGCGCCGGGAAACGTCCGAAACTGCTGCCGATGTTTCGGCCAGTACTGGAAAATCCAGTGATCCTATCGGTGCTGATGGGATTGATGCTGGCACTCGGCGGCTGGCGGCTGCCGCTGCCGCTGCAGCGCAGCCTGACCATTCTCGCCGGGATGTCGTTTCCCATGGCGCTCCTCTTGATCGGGGCCGGTCTGGCCTTCGGCGAAGTCCACACAGCCGGCCGCGAATTGCTCGCCATAGGATTCATGAAGCTGGTGCTGCTGCCGCTCACCGGCTGGGTGCTACTGTACGCCTTCGGCGCTCCCGGCGGCTCCCTGCTGCCGGCCCTGATCCTTCTCGCCAGCCCGCCCGCGACCGTGACCTATGTGTTTGCCACCGGCATGAACGGCGATCCGGAACTGGCCGCCGCCGCCGTTTCGCTCCACACCCTGCTGTCCGCGCTCGCCTACGGTCTCTTGTTGGTGCTTGTTCCGGTGCTTGGATGAGCGGCTATTGCAGCCCGGCTGCCCGGGTTCATTCGGTTTCCGAGGTCAGCCCATATTTCAGCAGGCGGTAGCGAAACGAACGGAAGCTCAAGCCCAGCAGGGCGGCGGCATCTTGTTTAACGCCCTTGCCGGCTTCCAGCGCCTGAACCAACAGGTCCTTTTCGATGTCCGCCAGATACTGGTCCAAATCCATGCCGCCGGGCGGCAGGCTGGGCTGCATGGTCGGCTCGGGGTACAGCTGAGTACGCTTGAATGCGGCCAGGGTCAGGCTTTCCGGCAAGATGATGCTGGACGATTCCAGGGCGACCCCGCGTTCGATGATATTTTCCAACTCTCGCACATTGCCGGGGAAATCATACCCTTTGAGGATATCCATGGCGTACGCTGAAACCTTGCGCACATCTTTATTGAATTCACGACTGAATTTGGTCAGGAAATAGTCCGCCAGCGGGGCGATATCCTCCCGGCGCTCGCGCAACGGCGGCAAGCGCAGATGGATGACATTCAGCCGATAAAAAAGGTCCTCGCGGAAGCTCCCCTCCATCACCATCTGTTCCAGGTCTCGATTGGTGGCGGAAATGATCCGGACATCCACCGGGATATCGACCGTGTCGCCGATCATTTTGATGGTTTTCTGCTGCACCAGGCGGAGGATCTTGACCTGGAGCGAGGGCGACAGGTCACCGATTTCATCCAAAAACAGGGTGCCCTTTTGGGCCGCTTCCACCAGTCCGGTGCGGTTGGTGGCGGCGCCGGTGAAAGCGCCCTTCTTATAGCCGAACAACTCGCTTTCGATCAGCGTTTCGGGCACTCCGCCGCAGTTCACCGCCACCAGGGGATGGCCCCCGCGGGCGCTCTCCCCATGAATGGCTCGGGCCACCAGTTCCTTGCCGGTGCCGCTTTCACCGGTGATCAAAACGTTGCTGCTGGTGGTGGCCACCTTTTCGATGAGTTCGTAAATTTTCCGCATCGATGAGCTGTCGCCGATCAGCAACCCAAAATGATGACTTTCGCCCGCGGGCCGTGGCGGTCGGTCTTCGCCCTTGCTTTCCAGAGCGTTGCGAAGCACCGTGCGCATCTCATCGATCTTGAACGGCTTCGGCAGGTAATCGTAGGCGCCCTCGCGCATCGCCGCCACCGCCGTTTCGGCGCTGGCGTAGGCTGAAATCATGATGACCACGGTGTTCGGCGATTTGGCCTTGCAGCCCTTGAGCACTTCCAACCCGTTCACCGGCTTCATGCGGATGTCGGTGACCACAATATCGAAGGTTTGTTGCTCAAGGACTCGTAGCGCCTGTTCACCGTCGGCGGCGCACACCACCTGATAGCCTTCCTTTTCGAGCATGATTTCCAGAAACTCCCGCATGCTCGGTTCGTCGTCCACCACCAGAATTTTGGGAGCTGTCGGTTTCATCCAAAAGGCCATCCTGCGAATCGAATGTGGACGGCCCCGGAGCGACCCGCATGGAACAGACGGTCGGTCCGGGGCCGCTGGAAAGGACACTGGGCAATGCCTGGAGATTGCCGCCCAAGCCAGGGATTCAGCGGGAAAAGCGAACGCGGCCCGCACCGACCGTGAGGACCACGCGCCCCCGCACCTCGCGACCGTGAAACGGGCAATTACAGCCTTTCGAGCGAAAAGAAGCCTGGTCCAGGGTGTAGCGGGCATCCGGGTCGATCACGGTGAGGTCCGCGGGCGCCCCGATAGTGAGTGTGCCATAAGGCTGGCGGAGAATCCGGGCGGGCTGGACAGTGACCTTGGCAATCGCCTGGGCGGGCGTCAGAGTGCCATCCCAAAGCAGTTCCAAGATCAACGGCAGGGCCGATTCCAGGCCGATCATGCCGTTGGCGGCGGCATCGAATTCGATATCCTTTTCCACACTGCTGTGGGGAGCATGATCGGTGGCAATGGCATCCAGCGTGCCGTCGACTAGACCTTCCTTGATGGCCTCAAGGTCTTTTCGACTGCGCAGCGGCGGATTGACCTTGTACACGGTGTCGTAATCGACCAGAGCGTCTTCGGTTAGCGTGAAATAATGGGGGGCTGTTTCCGCGCTTACCGAAACTCCCCGGGCCTTGGCGGTGCGAATGATGCGCACCGAATCGGCGCAGCTCACGTGGGCGATGTGCAGCCTGCCGCCGGTCCATTCGGCCAGCAGGCAATCGCGCGCCACCATGACCGCTTCCGCCGCCGTCGGGATGCCGTGCAGACCCAACTGGGTGGCCACGGCGCCCTCGTTCATCTGGCCGCCCCGAGCCAGCTCCAGGTCCTCGGCATGACTGATGATGGGCAAATCGAACCGGCTGGCATACTCCAACGCCCGGCGCATCAACTGCGCACTCATGACCGGGCGGCCATCGTCGGAGAGAGCTACCGCGCCCGCGTCCCGAACATCGCCCACTTCGACCATTTGCCGGCCTTCCAGATTACGGCTCACCGCCGCCACCGGCAGCACCCGACAGGACCCGGTTTCCTCGGCCCGCCGCAGGATGAACTGGGTGACCGCGGCGCAATCGTTGACCGGTTTGGTGTTGGGCATGCACGCCACGGTGGTGAAGCCCCCAGCCGCCGCCGCCGCGGTGCCGCTGGCGATGGTTTCCTTGTATTCGTCTCCGGGTTCCCGCAGGTGCACATGCATATCGATCAGTCCCGGTACCAGCCAGTTGCCGGTAAGGTCCAGGACCGTCACCGAAGCCAGACGTTCCGGCCCCACTTCCAGACGCGGAGCGATATCGGCGATGCGTCCGGCACTCACCAGCACATCGCCAGTCTGATCGCGGTCATTGGCCGGATCGATCACCCGAGCATTACGCAACAACAGATCCACGATTCCATCCCCATTTGGGTTGATTGCCGGCCCGCGACGAACGCTCAGGCCGTTTCTTCTTCCCGATGCAGAAGCAGGTAGAGCAGCGCCATGCGCACCGCCACCCCGTTGGTGACCTGATCAAGGATCACCGAACGGCCGCCATCGGCCACTTCCGACCTGATTTCGACCCCGCGGTTGATGGGTCCTGGATGCATGATCAGCAGTTCCGGTTTCGCCCCGGCCAGTTTGGCTTCGGTCACGCCAAAGTAGGTCGCGTATTCGCGCAGCGACGGCAACAGCATCTGTTCCTGCCGCTCCTTTTGCAATCTAAGGACCATTAGCACATCGAGATCCGGAACCAGGTCTTCCAGGCGGTGCGAAACTTCCACCCCCATTTGTTGCAGATCATGGGGAATGAGGGTCGGAGGGCCGCAGGCGATCACCCGGGAACCCAGTTTATTGAGGCCCCAGATATTGGATCGAGCCACCCGACTGTGGGCGATGTCGCCCACAATGCCCACGGTGAGTCCGTCCAGGTGCCCCTTGTGGTCCTGGATGGTGAGCAAATCCAGCAAGGCCTGACTGGGATGTTCATGCATCCCGTCGCCGGCATTGATCACCGCCGCGCTGGTCCGCCGGGCCAAGCGCTGCGGCGTTCCCGACGCGGAATGGCGAATCACGAACAGGTCCGGCTTCATCGCCTCCAGGTTCTTCAGGGTGTCAAAGAAGGTTTCGCCCTTCACCATCGAACTGGTCGAGGTGCCCACGCTGTAGGTATCGGCACTCAAGCGTTTGGCAGCGATTTCGAAGGAGATGCGGGTGCGAGTGCTGGGTTCGTAGAACAAATGGATGACCGTTTTACCACGCAGCGTCGGCACCTTCTTGATCGCCCTGGTGTTGATTTCCCTGAACGACGCGGCCGTGTTCAGGATGTGACGGATTTCCCCAGCCTCCATGTCACGCATGCCTAACAGATCTTTTCTCGTAAAAGTCATTGATTTCCCTCGGAAGTTATCGCGGATAAGGGCGGCTGAGCGCTTGCCGATCAATTTAGCATGAAAAGTTTTGGTACGGACAGAAATTTCGCGGTAAATGAATTACAGCCCTTTCGAGTTTCCTTGACACCCCCGAGGAATCTCATTAAATGAAGCGTCGTATTAAATTTCAGGGGAGGAAGACATGCAGCGAGTCCCGATTACCAAGGCAGGCTATCAGCGTCTCAAGCGGGAACTGGAGCGCTTGCAGAAAGAAGAACGTCCTCGGGTCATCCAGGCCATTGAAGAAGCCCGCGCCCACGGGGATATCAGCGAAAACGCCGAATACGAGGCGGCCAAGGAAAAACAGGGCATGATCGAAGGACGTATCGCCGACCTAACCGAAAAACTGGCCACCAGTGAAATCTTCGACGGCAGCGACAGCAACGGCGACCGGGTAATCTTCGGCTGCACCGTGGTGGTGGAAGATTTGGATTCCGGCGAATCCAGCATCTATCGCCTGGTGGGCCCCTACGAAGCCGACATCAAAGCCGGCACCCTTTCGGTAACCTCACCCCTGGGCCGGGCCCTGATCGGTAAGGAATCGGGCGATGAAGTACAGGTCAAGACCCCCGGCGGACTGCGCAACCTAGAACTGCTGGAAATCCGCTGCGACCATCGATGAATCGGACCGCGCAGGACACCGTGGAGCCCTTTTGCCTTGCGGCTTTCCGGACGATGCGGCTATATCTTCCGGCAAAAATCCTTGACATGGCAGGAAGGATAAGAATATACAATATCGATTCGTGTTCCATCTGCCATGGAAGGCATGGTGCTAAACACCCGGATGCCGAAGCAGGGCCATCAAGCCAAGCGGATAATGAAGCGACCGTGGGGATTTTTCCCACTTGTTTTGTTAACGATTTAACGAATTAAGGGAGGTGTTGGGTTTGGCCAACCATAAGTCAGCCTTGAAACGGGCGAAACAGAGTGAACAGCGGCGGATGCGCAATCGTTCGCGCAAATCCCAGATGAAGACCAGCATCAGAACGTTGCAAGAAGCCATTACCGAAAAGTCCGAGGAACAGATTGCAGCAGGGCTGAAACAAGCCATTGGCACCATCGATCGAACGGCTTCCCGCGGCGTCATCCACAAGAACAAGGCTGCCCGAATGGTTTCCCGGTTGACCCGCAAGGTCAATCGCCTCACCGCCGAGGAACAGGCCTAGCCCGACTTTTCCAGCCATGGCAACCTTGGGCACAGCAGCGGATCCAGTCCGACAACCATCCGCGCGGCCATAACCTACTTGAACCGTGACCCGCACCGGCACCGGTGCGGGTTTCTGCCGCACCTCCACCAGAGCTTCACCGGAATAACGCGCATACCGCGCTCGGCTCGAGTTTGAACCATTGTCCTCCCGAACGCATTCAATGGATATTCAGGCTTCTCACTTCGCTTCTGCTGAATGACCGGAAGCCCAACCCTTCACCTCGGTCTTCTCAAAATTCGGCATGGTTCGGAAAACCCTTGAATTGGGTAACAGTTGCTACCCTCATTCCCATTAGCAGCGTCCGGGAAAGGCGATAGCGATGCCGAAATGCGGCGGGATTACCGCTAGCGGCATGAGGGAGTGACGGTTCGGTATTATACTTCTGTCACCCTCTGCATCCTTTGCATCCTTGCGGTGAACAAAATCGGCAGTCCGTTCCCGTGCGTAGTATACCCTCAATTGAACCAAGCCTAAAATTTCAAGAAGTTTTAAGGGGATTTGGGAACAGCCCCCAGTCGGCCATCATATTATGATCTCGGGGAGCGAAACGAAAAGGCCGCAAGTCCGAATGAACGGGCTTGCGGCCTGGAGGGGTTGGGGACGGCGGCGACCTACTCTCCCACGCGGTTGCCCACGCAGTACCATCGGCGCTGAAGGGCTTAACGACCGTGTTCGGGATGGGTACGGGTGTGACCCCTTCGCCATTGCCACCGCCCCCTGCTAGGGATAGCTCGCTTTGCCTTCGGTTAAAGAATGGTCAAGCCGCACGGCCTATTAGGATCGGTTAGCTCCAGTGATTGCTCACCTTCCACACCCGACCTATCAACCTCGTCGTCTACGAGGAGCCTTCAGCGTTACGCCGTAGCGCAACATGGGAACTCTCATCTTGGGGTGGACTTCCCGCTTAGATGCTTTCAGCGGTTATCCCTTCCGAACATAGCTACCCAGCGCTGCCCCTGGCGGAACAACTGGTACACCAGTGGTTCGTCCATCCCGGTCCTCTCGTACTAGGGACAGATCCCCTCAAAATTCCTGCGCCCACGGTAGATAGGGACCAAACTGTCTCACGACGTTTTAAACCCAGCTCACGTACCGCTTTAATCGGCGAACAGCCGAACCCTTGGGACCTGCTCCAGCCCCAGGATGCGATGAGCCGACATCGAGGTGCCAAACAACCCCGTCGATGTGAACTCTTGGGGGTTATCAGCCTGTTATCCCCGGCGTACCTTTTATCCGTTGAGCGACGGCCCTTCCATGCGGAACCGCCGGATCACTAAGACCGACTTTCGTCCCTGATCGAGATGTCTCTCTCTCAGTCAGGCTCCCTTCTGCCTTTACACTCCACGGCTGGTTTCCAATCAGCCTGAGGGAACCTTCGCGCGCCTCCGTTATCCTTTGGGAGGCGACCGCCCCAGTCAAACTACCCACCAGGCACTGTCCCCGGTAAGGTTCACTTACCCAGGTTAGAATCCTAAACGCATAAGGGTGGTATTTCAAGGTCGGCTCCATGAAAGCTAGCGCCTCCACTTCCCAGCCTCCCACCTATCCTACACATACACGTCCAAAATCCAATGCCAAGTTGTAGTAAAGGTGCACGGGGTCTTTCCGTCTAGCCGCGGGTACTCAGTATCTGCACCGAGACTGCAATTTCACTGAGTCCCTGGTCGAGACAGTGGGGAAGTCGTTACGCCATTCGTGCAGGTCGGAACTTACCCGACAAGGAATTTCGCTACCTTAGGACCGTTATAGTTACGGCCGCCGTTTACCGGGGCTTCGGTTTAGAGCTTCTTCTTGCGAATAACCCCACCCCTTAACCTTCCGGCACCGGGCAGGCGTCAGACCCTATACGTCGTCTTGCGACTTGGCAGAGTCCTATGTTTTTAGTAAACAGTCGCTACCCCCTATCCTCTGCAACCCCCTTCGGCTCCATCTGCTTGAAACTTCACCTACCGAGGGCACACCTTCTCCCGAAGTTACGGTGTCATTTTGCCGAGTTCCTTAACCAGGGTTCGCTCAAGCGCCTGAGGATTCTCTCCTCGCCCACCTGTGTCGGTTTACGGTACGGTCACCTGGGAAACTCGCTAGAGGCTTTTCTTGACGGCCTGGGATCAACCACTTTGCGGCCTTGCGGCCTCGACATCACCTCTCGGCATCTCTAGAAGTGCGGATTTGCCTGCACTCCCTGCCTACCGGCTTGTACCGGGACTTCCATCACCCGGATGGCCTACCCTTCCGTGTCCCCCCATCACTCAATCGCTTCCCCGGTGGTACAGGACTATTAACCTGTTTCCCATCAGCTACGCCCTTCGGCCTCACCTTAGGGACCGACTAACCCTGGGCAGATTAACTTTACCCAGGAAACCTTAGGCTTTCGGCGAGCGGGTTTCTCACCCGCTTTATCGTTACTCATGTCAGCATAATCCCTTGTAGCTCCTCCACCATCCCTCACGGAACGGCTTCAACGGTCACTACAATGCTCCCCTACCCAGTTGCGTCAAACGCAACTGGCGCGGCTTCGGTAGAATGCTTTAGCCCCGTTGAATTTTCGGCGCGGGCGCACTAGACCAGTGAGCTGTTACGCTTTCTTTAAAGGGTGGCTGCTTCTAAGCCAACCTCCTGGTTGTCTCGGTATTCCCACTTCCTTTCCCACTTAGCATCCATTTCGGGACCTTAGCCGGCGCTCTGGGCTCTTTCCCTCTCGACCACGGAACTTATCTCCCGTAGTCTCACTCCCGAAGTTGATATGACGGCATTCGTAGTTTGGTTAGGTTTGGTAATCCGGTAAGACCCCTAGCCCATCCAGTGCTCTACCTCCGTCATTCACCCCTCGAGGCTGCACCTCAATGCATTTCGGGGAGAACCAGCTATCTCCAGGTTTGATTAGCCTTTCACTCCTAGCCACAACTCATCCGACAAGTTTTCAACCTTGTTCGGTTCGGGCCTCCATCTCGTGTTACCGAGACTTCACCCTGGCCATGGCTAGATCACCTGGTTTCGGGTCTACTCCCTGCAACTCGTCGCCCTGTTCGGACTCGCTTTCGCTGCGGCTACACCTCGCGGCTTAACCTCGCTA
>Ga0100396_1002285_pt1 | contig 12550 bp, 6 predicted proteins | sample CryGeymeta201520_FD_81551 | JGI IMG/M metagenome (GOLD analysis project Ga0100396, IMG submission 81551) | Groundwater microbial communities from Crystal Geyser aquifers in Utah, USA - Crystal Geyser metaG 2015-20 | ecosystem: Environmental > Aquatic > Deep subsurface > Groundwater | place: USA... | reverse complement strand
CCGATTTGACAGTAATACCCATCCCGGCTATACTGTCATTTGCCCGCGGGGCTGTAGCTCATCTGGGAGAGCGCTACAATCGCACTGTAGAGGCAAGGGGTTCGAGTCCCCTCAGCTCCACTGGGTTACCAACTGGATAGGCCGGTGATGAACGGAAGTAGTAAGCCAGTTCCATAGAGAGCGGGGAGGGAGTGGAAACTCCGCAGGTGGTATGGGACCCACCGTTGAGGCTGAACTCGTCCGGGAGCTGCGCAGGTGAAACGCGGGCCCGCGCCCGCCCTAGCTTGTGCCGGGTTTGCCCGATATAGCGTGCACCGAGTGGTCGGCTCATATCTGGGGCTGTAGCTCAATTGGGAGAGCGCTTGAATGGCATTCAAGAGGCAAGGGGTTCGAATCCCCTCAGCTCCACTACCGGCAACCAGGGTGGTACCGCGGAGTCCCCTTCGTCCCTGTGGCGAAGGGGATTTTTCGTTTACCATGACGGAGTCTTGATGGCAGATAAGTACATTTCACAAGAGATCGAACCCAAATGGCAGAAGCTCTGGGCAGAAAGTGGCCTGTATGCCACGCGTGAGGACCCGGAGCGCCCCAAGTTCTACTTCTTGACCATGCTCCCTTATCCGTCCGGCGACCTGCACATCGGCCATTGGTATGCGATGACGCCGTCCGACGCCGCCGCGCGCTATCGGCGGATGAAGGGGTACAACGTTTTCTTCCCTATCGGCTTCGACGCGTTCGGGCTGCCGGCCGAAGGCGCGGCTATCAAGCACGGCATCCACCCCTACACCTGGACCATGGCGAACATCGAGCGGATGCGCGCGCAACTGCGCAGTATGGGCGCGATGTGGGCGTGGGATCACGAGGCGGTATCGTGCGACCCGCGCTATTATGCCTGGACGCAGTGGTTTTTCCTGAAGCTCTACGAACATGGCCTGGCCTATCGCAAGTTTGCGCCGGTGGATTTTTGCCCGCACTGCAACACCACGCTGGCGCGTGAACAGGTGTGGGGCGAAGACCGCCACTGCGAGCGCTGCGGCACGCCCGTGATCAAGAAGGAGCTGGAGCAGTGGTTCTTCAAGATCACCGACTACGCGGATGAGTTACTGCGCTTCGACGGCATCGACTGGCCGGAACGCATCCGCACCATGCAGACCAACTGGATCGGGCGAAGCGAGGGCGCGGAGGTCACTTTTCCGATAGATATGGGGGATTCGGGATCAGGGATTGGTGTCCAATCAGCAGACACCGCAATACCCAATACCCAATACCCAATACCCGGTACCGACGCGATCACCGTATTTACAACCCGCCCCGATACCTTGTGGGGCGCGACCTTCATGGTGTTGGCGCCTGAACATCCGCTGGTGGAGAAACTGACGACCGAGGAGCATCGGGCAGCGGTGGACGCGTACAGGCTCCAGGCCGATCGCCAGACCGAGATCGAGCGCACCGCGGCCGACAAGGAGAAGACCGGCGTCTTCATCGGCGCGTACGCGATCAACCCGGTCAACGGCCGGCGGATCCCGATCTGGATCGCCGATTATGTCATGGTGACCTACGGCACCGGCGCGATCATGGCCGTGCCCGCGCACGATGAGCGCGACTTTGCGTTTGCGCTGAAGTTCGGGCTGCCGATCATCCCGGTGATCGAGCGGCCTGACGATCTGGCCAAGAGCGCGGTGTGGGACGGCTCGGTGCCCGGCGATTTTGGCGCCGCGTTGAGCGCGGCCGGTTTCGCGTGGGAGTGGCTGGCGATCCCCGACCGCGGCCGGTTCTACGCGGTGACGCTGCACGGGGATGAGCAAGTCAGGGCCTACGTCGCACTGCTCCAGGCGCATCTGAAAGCCGGCCATTGGGCGGACGTGGTCGGCCGGGGCTGGCAGGTGGTGTTCCACGATGGCCCGCTGGCGCTGGACTCGGCCGCGGCCGATGCGGCGATCATGGCGCGCTGCCACGCCGGCTACGACTACACGCGCCAGTTCGCCACCTCAATGAGCATGTGGTGGGCGGTCGAGTGGTATCGGAACGTGCTATATCATGCTGATTATGGGACGATGATCCACTCCGAGGCGTTTTCCGGTACGGCCGGCGCCGTGGCCAAGGCCCAGGTCACCCGGTGGCTGGCGGAGCAGGGTGTCGGCAAGTTCGCCGTCAACTATCGGCTGCGCGACTGGTTGATCAGCCGGCAACGCTATTGGGGCGCGCCGATCCCGATAATCTACTGTCCGGCCTGTGGCACTGTGCCGGCGCCGTACGAGGATCTGCCCGTGCTGCTGCCCGAGGACGCGGAGATCCCCGCGACCGGCGAAAACGCGCTGAAGTTCCACGCAGGTTTCTTGAATGTCAAGTGCCCGCAGTGTGGCGGCGCAGCCCAGCGGGAGACCGACACGATGGATACCTTCATGTGTTCCTCGTGGTATCATTATGCCTATGTGACCCCCTACTGGAAGGCGGGGCAGAAGCTGCGACCGGACGACACGCCCTGGGAGCCGGATGCGGGCAACTATTGGCTGCCGGTAGACCAATACACCGGCGGCCCGGAACACGCCACCATGCACCTGCTCTACACGCGCTTCTTCACGAAGGCGTTGCGCGACATGGGTGTGGCGCCGTTCGCGGAGCCGATGTTGCGCTTGTTCAACCAGGGCATCATCCTGGGGCCGGACGGCAACCGGATGAGCAAGAGCAAGGGCAACGTGGTTGCGCCGGATGAGTGGGTCGAGCGCTACGGCGCGGACACCGTGCGCGCGTACCTGATGTTCATCGGTCCGTGGGACGCGGGTGGCCCGTGGAATTCACAGGGCATCGAGGGTGTGCGACGCTTCCTGGAGCGGGTTTGGAATGTAGTCGCGGAGGACGAGGGACAGGCATCAGGGGGCAGGAGTCAGGGGCCAAAGATCGCGGCGCAGGTCCGCGAGCTGCAGCACGTAACGCACAAGACGTTACGCAAGGTGACCGAGGACATCGAGGCGTTCAAGTTCAACACGCTGCTTGCGGCCTTGATGGAGTTCAACAACTATCTGGTCAAGGCCAGGGAGACCGCCGTCTACGGCACATCGGCCTGGGAGGAGGCGCTGGACATGCTGCTGCTGATGTTGGCGCCGGAAACGCCACACATCGCCGAGGAGCTGTGGCAGCGGCGTGTCCAGACCCGAAGGGTTTCTGAAAACCCTTCGGGTCTCTTCCAGGCCGCCGACAGCATTCACGTCCAGCCCTGGCCTGTGTGGGATCCCGAACTGGCCAAAGCGGAGACTGTCACCCTGGTGGTGCAGATCAACGGCAAGGTGCGGGACAAGATCGAGGCGGCTGCCGACATCGGTGAGGCTGAGGCTCGCGAATTGGCCCTGGCGAGCCCGCTGATCCAACGCTGGTTGGAGGGCAAGACCGTCCGCAAGGTCATCTTCGCCGGCGGCAAGCTGCTCAATTTTGTGGTGAGTTGACGATATGCGCGTTCTCCTGACGGCCTTTGAGGTTGGGGTGTTGGAGTATCCTCTCAATTTTCAGGGGCAGCTCTGTCAAGTGCCTGGCACTTTTCGGAAGTGCCAGGCACTTTCCCCCAGATCATTGAGAGGATACGTGTTGGAAGGGCACTTGCAGGGAACTTGGAGGTATCTCAGGGGGCAATGATGCGAGAGACGATTTCGACTTCGGCCGCGCCGGCGGCGCTTGGCCCATACAGCCAGGCCGTGCGGGCCGGCGACTTTATCTTCACTGCCGGTCAACTGGGCCTCGACCCGGCCACCGGCGCGTTGCGTGAGGGTGTGGCCGCGCAGGCCAGGCAGGCGCTCGACAACCTGGCCGCGGTCCTGGCGCAGGCCGGCGCGGGGTTGGCCGACGTGGTGAAGACCACCATCTTCTTCGCCGATCTGGCCGACTTTCAGACCGTCAACGCGATCTATGGCGCACGGTTCGTTGGCGCTGCGCCCGCGCGCTCCGCGGTGCAGGTGGCGGCGCTGCCCCAGAACGGACGGGTCGAGATCGAGATGGTCGCTTACGTGCCGCGTTGACGCTGCGCCGGGAATTCCACATGTAGGGGTAACTGCTCAGGCGCCGGGCACTTACTGTCGATATTTGAGCGCTCATCAGAACAAAATCGCCCTTGTAGGCGCAGATTCAAGTGCCCGGCGTCTATGGCTGAGTAATTACATGTAGGGTGTGTTTGGAATTACTAACCCGGCGCCATAACACTTGCGTTTTGTCTGGTCTGGTATTATAATCCCAGACATTCTTTGTTGGAGAGGGAGTCCTAATTCGCATGAACGATTTGGATGTGCTGCAGCCGGCCCAAGCTGCGGAAGATGTCAATTCCATGGACGCGTTGCCACCAGGCGCGTTCGATTTTCCGCAACTGCGCGCCGGTGACATCGTCGATGGGCATATCGTCAGCATCAGCCCTTCGGAGATCCTCGTCGATATTGGCTACAAGTCCGATGCTGTTGTCGACAATCGCGAGTTGGACCGCCTGGATCCAGAGTTCCTGCGGGAGCTATCAGTGGGCGGACCGGTGGTAGCCTACGTCATCCATACGGAGGACCGCGACGGCAATGTCGTCATCTCGCTGAGCCGTGCGCAGCAAGAGCAGGATTGGCGACAGGCCGATGAGTTGCTTCAGTCGCAGGACGTCTTCGAGGGCGTGGTCACGGGCTACAACCGCGGCGGTGTGATCGTACGCATGGGGCGCGTGCGCGGGTTTGTGCCCGCGTCGCAGCTCTCTAACCGGTGGCAAATGCAACAGGATGCCAGCGTTGACCCGGAGGAGCGGTGGGCCAAGTTGACCGGCCAGACCATGCAACTCAAAGTGGTCGAGTTGGACCGCCGGCGCAATCGGCTGATCCTCTCGGAGCGGGCGGCGATGCGCGATTGGCGCAAGGACCAGAAGGAACGTCTGCTCTCGGAGCTGAACAAGGGTGATACCGTCGATGGGATCATCACCAGCATCGCGCAGTTCGGCGCGTTTGTAGATCTGGGCGGGGCCGACGGGCTGATTCATCTGTCGGAGCTGGCCTGGCATCGGGTCGAACATCCCAGCGAGGTGGTGCACGTGGGTCAGAAGGTCCAGGTCTACGTCCTGAACGTGGATGAGGTGCGCAAACGGATCGCCTTGAGCCTCCGCAAGATGACGCCCGAGCCCTGGAGCGTGATCCACGACACTTACACCGTGGGCCAGGTCATCACGGTGACGATCACCAAGCTGACCAACTTCGGCGCCTTCGCCAAGATCGACGAGGGCATCGAAGGGCTGATCCACATCTCCGAGCTGGCGGACTATCGGGTCAACCACCCGAAAGAGATCGTCCAGGAAGGCGATGAGGTCCAGGTGCGCATCATCCGTATCGACCCGCAGCGTCGTCGCGTTGGGTTGAGCCTGCGCCAGGCGACCGAAGACGCCTACGTCGAGGTCGATTGGCGCCAGGAAGTCGAAGACACAAAGTCCGAAACAGAGGATGAGCCGGCCAACGAGCAAATGCGGGCCGCGCCGGAGGTGATTCCAGAGATGGCCTAAGCTTAAATAGTGGATCGAGATCACTGTTTGAACGCTATATACTGAACGGAAATGGATGCAGTGCAAACGGAGTCGAGCCTTTAGGCGGAAATCAAGCGCAAAAACCGGCTAAAGCCTCGATTCCAATGCACTCGTTTGATTTCCGTTCAGTATAGCTGACTCAAAGGAGCGGTATCTTCTCAGTTTTTCGGGGGATCTATCCGCTGTGGCCGTCGTTCGACACGCTCACGATGCAGTCTGTGACCGAGCCACCCGTGGCTCGGTCACAGACCGGCCACAGCCACCCCGGATTATCGAGAAGATACAAGGAGCGGAGGCACGCAGTGTCCCGCTCTTTTTGTTATGGCTGCATGCCAGATGGGTTGGCGCTGTGGGGGCGAGATTCGCCTGGGCACGAATCGCGTGTTGCGGATTGGGTAGCCGACCACGCACCACGTACCACGCATTGCGCCCAGCGCAGGCGCCCGCGGCTCCTGTGTTGTGCGACTGAGATGGCGCCGAGTCAGCGGATGCCCGCTTACGACGTCGCTTGCTCGATGTGGTATAATAGGGCTGGCTAGATTTCTCAGGTGTTTCGATAGCAAGGGTGTCATCCGCTGAGTATGGGATGGTGAGGATGGAATATTATGGCTGACAATCTGGAACGATTTACAAAGCACGCCCGTCATGTGTTGCAGATCGCCCATCAGGAAGCAAGCCGGTTGAATCACAATTACGTGGGCACCGAGCATCTGCTGTTGGGGCTGGCGAAAGAGGAAAGCGGCCTGGCGTCACGTGTGCTGCGTGAGATGAAGGCGACCCCGGTTGAACTGGCGCGCGCGGTGGAGCGGCTGGTCCCGCGTAATGAACGGCCGCCGTATGGCCGGCCCACGCTGACACCGCGCACCAAACGCGTCATCGAGGTGGCCGTGGAAGAGGCGCGGCAGATGGGGCATCCGAACATCGGCACCGAGCACCTGTTGCTGGGGCTGTTGCAAGAATCCGATGGCATCGCGGCAGACGTCTTGCGGCGCATGGGCTTGAAGCTCGATGAGATTCGCACGCAGACCAACCGGGCGATCCTGGAAGGGCAGGTGCGGGAAACCGCCAACCGCAAGCGGGAAAGCAAGACCCCGCTGACCGACCAGTTGGGGATGGATCTCACCGCACGGGCGGAAGGCAGCAAGCTGGATCCGGTGATCGGCCGCGAAAAAGAGATCGAGCGCGTGATCCAGATCCTCAGCCGGCGCACCAAGAACAACCCGGCTCTGATCGGCGAGCCAGGCGTGGGCAAGACCGCCATCGTCGAGGGGCTGGCGCAGCGGATCGTCAACGGTGATGTGCCCGAGCCGCTGATCGACAAGCGGGTGCTGATGCTGGATGTGGGGGCGCTGGTGGCGGGCACGATGTACCGCGGCCAGTTCGAGGAGCGCCTGAAAAGGGTCATTCAAGAGATCACCAATTCCGGCGCCATTCTGTTCATCGATGAGGTGCACATGTTGGTGGGGGCGGGCGCGGCCGGCAGCAGTGTGGATGCGGCCAATCTGCTGAAGCCGGCGTTGGCGCGCGGGGACTTCCAATGCATCGGCGCAACGACTCTCGACGAGTATCGTAAGTATATCGAGGGGGACGCGGCGTTGGAACGGCGCTTCCAGCCGGTGCTGGTCGAAGAGCCGACCATCGAGGAGACCATCGAGATCCTGCGGGGGGTTTCGCCCGCCTACGAGCAACATCACCAGTTGCGGATCGCCGAAGAGGCGTTGAACGCTGCAGCCCGGCTTTCCGCCCGCTACGTGCCGGATCGTTTCTTGCCGGACAAGGCGATCGACCTGATGGACGAGGCCGCCAGTCGGGTGCGCATGTACAAGGCGCCGTACGCGACCAGCCTGCGCGAGACCTTCCGAGAGCTGAAATCGACCCAACGCCAGAAAGTCGAGGCCGTCGAGGCCAAACGGTACGAGGATGCCTTTGACCTGCGCTCGCGCGAGGTCGATCTGGAGCGCAAGTTGGAGCAATTGCGCCGGGGTTGGCAGGAGCTGGCGCCGCTGCCGACTGTCGGCGAGGAGGATATCGCCGAAGTGGTGGGGATGTGGACCGGCATCCCGTTGCAACGGTTGATGGGCCAGGAGACTGTGCGGCTGCTGGAGATGGAGAGCTATCTACACAAGCGCGTGGTAGGCCAGGATGAGGCCATGGTGGCCATCGCCAAGGCGGTGCGCCGGGCCCGCACCGGCTTGAAGGATCCCAAGCGCCCCATCGGCACTTTCATATTCCTGGGCCCCACCGGCGTCGGCAAGACGCTGTTGGCCAAGAGCCTGGCCGAGTTCCTGTTCGGTTCCGAGGACGCGTTGATCAAACTGGACATGAGCGAGTTCATGGAGCGCCACAACGTCAGCCGGTTGGTCGGCGCGCCTCCGGGTTACATCGGCTACGAGGAAGGCGGCCAATTGACCGAGGCGGTCCGTCGCCGGCCCTATTGCGTGGTCCTGCTGGATGAGATCGAGAAGGCCCATCCCGAGGCGTTCAACATGTTGCTCCAGATCATGGAAGACGGCAACCTGAGCGACGCCAAGGGCCGGCGGGTCGATTTTCGCAACGCGATCCTGATCATGACCTCCAATGTGGGGGCCAGTCTGATCAAGCACGGGGGCGCCCTGGGTTTTGCTGTGGCGCGCGATGAGACTCAGCAACAAGAAGACGAATACAACGTGATGCGGGAGCGCGTGACCGAGGCGCTCAAGCGCACCTTCCGGCCCGAGTTCTTGAACCGTCTGGATGGCGTCATGGTGTTCCGCAGCCTGACCAAGGCGCAGATCAGGGAGATCGTGGATCTGGAGCTGAACCGGGTGCGGGCCCAGTTGACCGAACAGCAGATTCATCTCGAAGTGACCGAGGCGGTCAAGGAGTTGATCGCCGAGGCCGGCTACGACACGGAGTACGGCGCGCGCCCGCTGCGCCGGGTCATCCAGGACAGACTCGAGGATCGCCTGAGCGAGAGCCTGCTGGCCGGTGAGTTCAAGGCGGGGGACACGGTGAAGGTGATCGTGGGCGAAGGTGGGCAACTCGAAGTGGTCGTGGGTGAAGGTGGGCAACCCGAAGTGGTCGTGCCGCCCGCAGCCGCAATGGTGGACAGCCCCGAGCCGTTCGAGCTGATCGCGGGCTAGTGGGTGCGTGCTCATGCGTCTCATCCCTAACGTCAGGCCTCAGTTTCGGTGGTGGACCCTGTTGGTTTGGGGCGTTTGTGTGTCGTTGTTGTGGCCCGTGATCTCCGTTCGGCCGGCCGGGGCTGGCGTGCCGGGGTCGGCCGGCGAAAACGCGGTCTTTGTGCCCGGCGAGGTGCTGATTGGCTGGCGTCCTGGCGCGGCCGGTCTGCCGGCTTTGGCCAGTACGGAGAGGTTGGACGAGGACCGGGAGAGCCGGGCCTGGCAGCAGATGGCCGAAATCGTGGCGGCCCGCACCGGGTTGGCGGTGTTGGACGCGCACCCCGCGCATGGCGCGGCCCGGCTGGCGGCGCCGGTCGGGCAGGAAGTGGCCGAAATCCGTCGCCTCGCAGCGTTGCCGTGGGTCACCTATGCCGAACCCAACTATCTTGTTCAGGTCGTCTATCCCCAGGCCAGCGACACCACCCTGGAGCAGGCGCCGCACGCTCGAACCCTGGCGGTGGAGGGAGTGGCCGGCTACCCCAACGACCCGTTCATCGGCGATCAGTGGAACATACGGCGGATTGGCGCGCCCGCGGCCTGGGACGTGACTACCGGCAGCTACTCTTTCGTCGTCGCGCTGATCGACTCGGGCATCGACCGCTCTCACCCGGAGTTTGCCAACCGGTTGTTGCCTGGCTGGGACTACGTCAATTCCGACAACGATCCAACGGACGACTTCGGCCACGGCACCCACGTGGCGGGCATCCTGGCGGCCGGGGCGAACAACGGCTTCGGGGTGGCCGGCCTGGCTGCCACGGTCAAGCTCTTGCCGCTGAAGGTGTTGGACGCCAGTGGTAGCGGCACTTATGAAAATATCGCGACCGCGATCGAGCGCGCCGCGGACAGCAGCGCTCAGGTGATCAACCTGAGCCTGGGCGGGTTTTCTTCGAGCAGCCGCTTGCAGACGGCCGTGAACTATGCGCTGGCCCGCAACGTCCTGATCGTGGCCGCGGTCGGCAACTGCGCCCAGGGCAGTTGGCAGTGCAACTATCAGACCAACCCCAACTACTACCCGGCCGCCTACGGCGGCGTGTTGACGGTGGCCGCGACTGATCATTACGATAACTGGGCAAACTACTCCGGCTACAAGTCCTACGTCCAACTCGCCGCGCCGGGCGGCGTCTCGAGCGATCAGATCTGGAGCACCACGCCTCACGGCTACGGTTTTGAATACGGCACCTCGATGGCAACGCCGCTGGTCTCCGCGGCCGCCGCGCTGGTCTGGACCCTGATCCCTGCGGCGACCTATACCCAGGTAGCCGACATCCTCAAGAACACCGCGGACAAGATCGGCTCCGATCCTTACCCGACCGGCCGCAACGACTATTTCGGCTATGGCCGGTTGAACGTGGCGAAGGCGGTGCGTTGGGCCTACCCGCCCTCTCTGGCGCCGGTCGCTGGCGTTCAGTCCTTCACCCTGGGTGGACCGGTCCAGCAACAAAGCGTCCGCCTCAAGTTGACCAACCCCAGCGATCAGGCGGTATGGTGGCAGGCGACGGTGACGCAGGGGGGCCACTGGCTTACCGTCATCCCGACCAGCGATGCCACGAACTTCAGTACCCCCGGTACCCTGACGCTGCGGGCCGGCCCGACCGCGCTGTCTCCGGGCGTGTACACCGGCACGGTGCAGGTGCAGTCGCTCTATCCTCAGGTCGGCGGCTTCACCATCCCGGTGCGCCTGCAAATCACAAACACGATGCGCCAAACATTCGTGCCCTTCATTGCCAAGGAGAGCACGCGCGTGGCCTGGATCGATCCCCTGCTGGACGGTCAGCCGCTCAACCTGGAAAACGACAGCGCGCGCCAACTGCTGCTGCCGTTCCCGTTCCGTTTTTACGACCGCACCTATGCCGCCATCCGGGCTTCGGACAACGGGCTGGCGTTTTTCGACGCCCCGACTGCCGGGGCCAAATATAATCAGAATAGTTGCCTGCCCACGGCCACCACTCCCAACAACGCGATCTACGCCCTCTGGCAGGACTGGAATCCCAACCTGGGTGGGCAGGTCTACCTGCATCAGCCAGACCCCGACCGCTACGTGATCACCTGGTACCAGATGCGGCGGTTTGCCGGTGATCCGCCGCACACCTTCCAGTTGGTGATGCAAAGCGACGGCCGGTTGCTGTTGCAGTATCTGACGCTAACATCACCCGTGCCGGGCACGGTTGGCATCGAGTATTTCGACGGCACCGTGGCCACGCAGGTGGTCTGCAATGGGGCCGGCCGGGCCATAGCCGATGGGGATGCGCTGTACCTGCGTCCTGTGGTGCCGTGGTAGATCGAAAATCACGTTTTGCTTGCATGGTTTCTGATCTGAAAATCGCCGCCGGGTGGGTTCGTAGTAACGACTTCAGTCGTTCGTCTGCCACAGGACGACTAAAGTCGTCACTACGAACGTTTTCATCCGCCGTGGCGCCGCGCCTGGCATGGACCACTGATCTGAAAATGGACGTTCGCTGCCCGTTTTCATACTTGGTGGTGAATGAAATTCATGGCGACTTCTCAATAGTCCGGGGCAGCTCAAGGCGGATCCGTGATCTGCCGCTCGCCCGCCGAGTCACGGACTCGGCTTGAGCAGATTTGTCCCCGCCTTTTTGAGAGGATACGCAGAAAGTATCTTCTCAATTCTTCGGGGAATCGCTCGCTGTGGCCGGTCTCCTGACCGAGCCACCGTGGCTCGGTCAGGAGACCGGCCACAGCCACCCCGGATTATTGAGAGGATACCGCAGAAAGTAAGGCGCATTGTGAAAAGGAATCTGCTGTTGGTGTTTGTCCTGGCGCTAGTCTGGACGTTGTCTCCCGCGACAGCACCGCTGTCCGCCAGCGCACCCCAGGACGGGCTGCTGGCCTCTGCCAGCCTGGCGCCGGCGGCATGCCCCGCGCCGCCCCCCGGAACCACGACCCAGAGCCAGACCCAGGCGTTGTTCGACGCCGTGAACGCGTTTCGGGTTGCAAATGGGCTGCCGAAGGCAGACTACAACCACCTCCTGGAGAATGCGGCCCTGGCGCACAGCCAGGATATGTCGCAAAACGACTTCTTCAGCCATATTGGCAGTGATGGTTCGACTTCGCGTCAACGAGTTGTCCGGGCCGGCTACAATCCAACTGAACTCGTAGAGAATCTGGCTGCAGGCCAGACCAATGCACAGCAGATCGTATTTCAGTGGGCGCAAAGCCCCATCCATCTGGAGAACATGCTCCGGCCGACGCTGCGCGAGATGGGCGTGGGCTACGTCTACGATCCCAACGACCAGCCCAACGTTGACCTGGGTGGCGGTCAACTCGGGGGTCCGTTCTGCTATTACTGGACGTTGAATGGCGGTTATATCGCGGGCGCGCTTGTGTACAAGAACCACCTGCCGCTGTCGGGAAAATAGGGCCCGGCAGAGGATGCGCCATCGCTCCGCATAAGTCAGTCGCACGGTCCCCGGTCCTCCCCTGGCGTTGGGGAACGCGCACCGCTCGATCCATCTGGTCGCTCCTGCTTTGCCATACCCCGCTCAGGACTAAGGTACCAGCTCTTTCCAAGATCCTCAGGAAGAAAGTACCATTGCCTTTCCGGTCTCCAGCCGTTACAATTTGACCCAGATACGTGAGCGCAACGCGAAGATCTCAAGACGCTATCGAACCTGGATGCAGGACCTGAAGGGGTCCAGGGGGTATCCTCTTAATAGTCCGGGGCAGCTCAAGGCGGATCCGTGATCTGCCGCTCGCCCGCCGAGTCACGGACTCGGCTTGAGCAGATTTGTCCCCGCCTTTTTGAGAGGATATTCCAGGGGGTGTGTTCCGGTTGTACGTGTTTTTTGTTGTGGAAGACGACCATGCGCACCGAGCTGACATTACATAGACTGCGGCCAGTGATTTG
>Ga0100396_1002282_pt1 | contig 12560 bp, 10 predicted proteins | sample CryGeymeta201520_FD_81551 | JGI IMG/M metagenome (GOLD analysis project Ga0100396, IMG submission 81551) | Groundwater microbial communities from Crystal Geyser aquifers in Utah, USA - Crystal Geyser metaG 2015-20 | ecosystem: Environmental > Aquatic > Deep subsurface > Groundwater | place: USA... | reverse complement strand
TGTACATGATCGCGGTGTCGAACTCCCGTTGCAGCGTGGAGATCAGATCGAGCACCGTGGCCTCCACTGTCACGTCCAGCGCGGTGGTGGGCTCATCCATGATCAGCAGGGCCGGGTCGTTCAGCAGCGCCATGCCGATCACAACGCGCTGCTGTTGGCCGCCCGAAAGCTGGTGCGGATAGCGGCGGATCACATTCTCCGGGTCCGGCATCTGGACGCGTTTCAGCATGGTGACACAATAGTCCAGCGCCCTGGCCCGAGGCATCATGCGGTGGACGACCAGCACTTCGGCCATTTGATCGCCGATGCGCATCGAGGGGTTGAGCGCCTGCATCGGGTCCTGATAGACCATCGCGATCCGGTCGCCCCGCACCTGCCGCAACTCCTCCGGCGAGCGGCCAACCAGGTCCTGGCCCTGGAAGAGGATCTGCCCGTTGACGATCCGGCCATTGCGGCCCAGGAAATTGACGATGCCGAACGCCACCGTGCTCTTGCCGCAGCCCGATTCGCCCACGATGCTGTGCGCCTCGCCGCGCTGGATGTCGAAGCTGACATCGCGCACGGCTGGCACGTCTCCGTAGCGCGTCTCATAGGAGATGGCCAGGTCGCGCACATCGAGGATGGGGGTTTGGGGTTTGTGTGACTGTTGCATAAGCTTTCCTGCCCTTCGCCGCGCCCTCTGAGTAGGGCCGCCTACTGATAGCGCGTTGACTCCTCCCGCAACCCGTCTGCGAAGAGGTTCAACCCCACGACCAGGCTGGAGATGGCCAGGGCCGGCCACAATACGGACAGCGGATTGGTCCAAATGTATTTGCGCGCCGCGCTGATCATCCCGCCCCAGTCCGGGGTCGGAGGGGGCAGGCCCAACCCCAAAAAGCCCAGGGTACCGATCGCAAAGATCGCATACCCGACGCGCAGCATGGAGTCGATGATCAATGGGCCGCGGGCGTTGGGCAGGATCTCGAAGAACATGATATACCACGGGCTTTCCCCGCGCAGCTCGGCAGCCCGGATATAGTCCCGCACGCGGATGTCGAGCGCCAGGCTGCGCACCAGCCGGGCCACGCCGGGCGCGCCCACGAAGGTGATCGCGATCACCACGTTGATGGCCGACGGCCCGATCGCGGCGATGATGATCAGGTAGAGCAAGATCGTCGGGAAAGCCATGATGGCATCGAGGATCCGCATCACGATCTCGTCAACCAGACCGCCGAAATAGCCTCCCACCAGGCCCAGAAAGGTGCCCACGATCACGGCCGCCAAAACCGAGAGCGGCGCCAACATCAGAATCGTCCGGCTGCCGTAGGCCAGGCGCGCCAGAACATCTCGCCCCAGGGCGTCGGTGCCCAACAGATACTGGGCCGATGGCCCCTGATTGATGGCGGTCGCATCCTGGGCCAGCGGGTCGTGCACAGAGATGACCGGCGCGAAGATGGCTACCCACACCCAGAAGAGCACGATCACCAGGCCAATGATCGCCACTCGGGATCTCAGGATGATCGACATGCGATCTCGAAGGCTTTCTTTTGGCCGCTTGAGTTCTGTCGGCGGCAAGCGGCGCATGCTGCGCTTGCGATCAGATGCGCTTTGTGCGTCCATCGTCATCACCAATCACTCCTGCGAGAATCGCTGCGGCAACGCTTACGGTGGGGAGAGTGCGTCAGCATCCCGTCACGTGTAGCGGATGCGCGGGTTCAGGAATGTGTACAGGATATCTGCGATCAACTGCGTGCCCACGGCCAGCGCCACCATCACCATCGCGCCCGCCTCGATCGCGTTGATATCCTTGAACAACGCCGAATCCAACAGATACAGGCCCAGGCCCGGATAGCCGAACACCGACTCCACCACGACGATGCCGCCGACGAGCCAGTTGACGTGCAGCATGATGACTGTGATGGGCGCCATCAGGGCGTTGCGCACCGCGTGTTTGAAGACGATTCGCCAATAGGGCAACCCCTTGAGATACGCGGTGCGGATATAGGGGGCGTTCATGACCTCGATCATGCTGGCGCGTGTCATGCGGGTGACGTACCCGATCTCCACCAGGGTCAGGGTCAACACCGGCAAGATCAGCAACTTGGGGTCTTTCCAGGGCGCGATGTCGCTGGCGTAGACGGCCGCGCCGGGGAGGAGCTTGAGCCAAAATGCAAACACCAGGATCAGGAAGACGCCGCTGGCGAACTCCGGCACAGACGTAGTGATCAGGCTGAGCACGGAGATGACGCGATCCATCCTGCTGCCCTCCTGCAAACCCGCCAGAATGCCGAACAGCAAAGCCAACGGCATGATGATCAGGAAGGCGATCCCCGCCAGTGTGAAGGAGTTGCGCAACCGGCGCGCCAGGGTGGGCGCCACAGGCTTGTTGGTGCGCTGCGAGATGCCTGGATCGCCGCGCAACAGCCCTTTGCGGATCGGATAATAACGCTCGCCGCTGGCCTCGGTCATCGCCCGGCCGGCCGAAGCCGGGCCCACCTTCTGCTCGGTGGACGACCGTCGCCACAGCACCACGTGGCTTGCCGTGTCCACGCCCCAGAAGACCTCTTCGCCGTTCTCATCCACCTGCCAACCGTCGAAGGGGATCTCCTCAGGTTCGCCGCCCGGTGTGACCCGGACCTCCACTAACCCGACGCCCTTCTTGACCTTCCACTGTTTCAGGGTACCGTCGGGTTCGGCCGCCCACCAGTTCAGGTCTCCGAACGTTGTGGCCTTGTACTGTTTGAGCGGCTTGCCGACCAACCCGTTCAGGCGCCAATCGTTGCCGACCAGCCAGTCCACGTAGCGCACGTAAACCGGCTGATTCAGCCCCATCTGGTTGCGCATCAGCTCCACTTGTTCCGGTGTCGCAAACTGCCCGAGGATATGACGGGCCACATCCCCCGGCGCGAGCTCGGAGATCGTGAAAATCGCAATGGAGACCAGGAGCATGGTGAGCGCCATGAAACCCAGGCGGCGGAGGATGTATTTGGCCATTGGGTGCTCCTACGATAACCGGGGCACACGGGCAGAGAAGGGCGGCGTCACCGTCGCTTCCCTGCCCGGTTCAACTGCGGGATGGCCTTGCGAAGGTTTTTAGGTATCCTCTCAATAATCCGGGGTGGCTGTGGCCGGTCTCCTGACCGAGCCACGGTGGCTCGGTCAGGAGACCGGCCACAGCGAGCGATTCCCCGAAGAATTGAGAAGATACGTTTTTAGGACCTTCGCAAGGGACTGGGGCTTTATGCCTGATCGTCAAGCCATGCGTTGTACAAGATGTCGTAGTTCGTGGGGTGCGCGGCTACATTCTTGATGCGCTTGTGCGCGATGTACCAGACGCTGGTCCAGAACGCGATGCCCACCGACCCGCGCTCCTGCTGGATGTCTTCCAACTGGCACATGATCTTGCGGCGCTCTTCGACGTCGAGCGTGCGCTCGGCCTGCTTCAGCAGCTTGGAGAACTCCTCATCGGTCCAGGCCGTCTCGTTCCACGGCGCCGGCTTGCCCTCCTCGTCGGCGGTGTAGGCCAGAGCGAGGACCATCGTGCCCAGCGGGCGGTGCGCCCAGATGGTGATGCCGAGCGGCACCTCGGTCCAGACATCCCAGTACGCGCTCGACGGGACCAGATTGAGGTTGACGTCAAACCCACCGGCCTTGGCCGATTCCTTGATGACCTGCGCCATCGCCGGTTCCGCACGGGCCTGCTGCGTGGTCAGCTCGACCGCCAGCCCATTGGGGAAGCCCGCCTCGGCCAGCAGTTTCCTGGCGCCTTCGGGATCGTATTTCGGAATCGGCTTCTCGCAATACTCTGGGTGCACGGGCGCCACATGCGCGTCGTGACCCAACACGCCCTCGCCGAACCAGGCCAGGTCCAGCATCTTCTGGCGATCCAGACACATCTTGAACGCCTGACGCACGCGATTGTCGGTCCAGGGATCCTTGTCCACCCGCATGCGGATCACGAAGGTCTGCGCGGTGGGCGCGGAGTAGACCACGATATTGGGCTGGTCCTTAACCGCCTGCCAGGTGTCGGCGTTCGGGTTAAAGATGTTGTCCACCTGGCCGCTCTGCAGCGCCGCCACCTGGGCAGAAATTTCCTCGCCCAGGTCCAGATACACCAGCTTGTCGATGTAGGGCAGCGGCTTGCCGTCCTCGCCCATGCGATAGTAGTCTTCCCGGCGCTTGAAGACGGCGCGCTCGGTCTCGACGTATTCTTCCAGCAGGAACGGGCCCGTGCCCACCGGCTGCTTGGTGATATCCCCTTCGAAGGTCTTCGGCAGGATCATGGCCGGATAGTGGAACAGATGCTCCGGTACCGCGATCTGCGGGGTGTCGAGATGCAGTTTGACGGTGTAATCGTCCACCTTCTCGATGTTCTCGAGTTTGAGATAGCCCAACATGCCCAACATGGAGGACCCGATGTCGGGGTCCAGCCACTGACCGAAGTTGAAGATGACGTCGTCCGCAGTGAGCTCCTGGCCGTCGTTGAACTTGATCCCCTTCTTCAAGTACAGGGTCCATTGATCAATGGTATCGTTGGCTTCCCATTTATCCAGCAGCCAGGGGACGGTGAGGTTGTCATAGCCGGTGAAGGTCAGGTATTCACAGACCTGCCGGAACTGGTTGACGCCTTCGATCCAGGAGAGGCGGGCGGGGTGATCGATGCGTTGAACGCGGCTGGCGATGGTGAACGTGCCGCCGCGCTTGGGGCCGGCGGGCGCCGGCACAGCCGTCGGCGCAGGGGCCGCCGTGGGCGCGGGCGCCGCCGTGGGCGCGGGCGCCACCGTGGGCGCGGCCGCGGGCGCCTGGGTTGGCGGGACAGCCGTGGGCTGCGCGGCACAACCCGCCACAAAAGCGGTGGCGCCGGCCATTGACATCCCCAGCAAGGTCGCGTTGCGCAGGAACTCCCGGCGGCTGATCCGGCCTCGCTGATACAGGTCCTTCAGCTCCGGGATGTAGACGTGGGCCTCGGTGGATTTGTTCTTCTTGATGATCTCCATGTGGTGCTCCTCCTTAAGAGAGGCTGGTTTCGTGGTCATGACATGGTACTCGTGGCCGGTCCATAGCACGCGCCGGCCGTTCCATTTGGACACACCGTGGACAAAACAGAGAACCTTCGAATCACCTCCTTGCTGGAAGAATGAGACAGGACCTTCCGGCCTGCTTCAGTGGCAGCAGTTCGAACCGCCGTGCCACCCGATCTCGCGTGTGCAAACAGCCAGGGGTGGTTGTTAGTATACAACAAATACACTATTCGCGCTAACGGTATCCTCTCAATAGTCCGGGGCAGCTCAAGGCGGATCCGTGATCCGCCGCTCGCCCGCCGAGTCACGGACTCGGCTTGAGCAGATTTGTCCCCGCCTTTTTGAGAGGATACCGCTAACGGCCATCCGCACAGGGTGTTGCATCCTGGTCGGTTGGAATTCGGTCTTCAAAGACTTTTCCGGTTGTCGGTCATTCCCGCGAAAGCGGGAACCAGGCTGTAACAACTGGACCCCCGCTTTCGCGGGGGTGACGCGTCGTACGACAAGATACTAATCAGCTCGAACGAGCGCGGGCCACCAGCACCTCCGCGATCACCTGCTCGGCCGCTTCGGGCAGCGGCGGCACGACATGTTCGGCCAAAATCTGCCGGGCGCGCGCGTTGGCGCGGGCGGCCATGTCCTGGCGGCCGCGCTTGACCCAGCGGTCATACCGCGACCGGTCGATGATGTTGGGCCGCCACTGCGCCGTTTCCCAGTTCTCCAGGGTGTGGTCGTCGGCCAGGAAACCGCCGCCCGGGATCGCGCGGTGGATCGCCTCGCGCGCCAGCGTGCGCTCGCTCACCTCGATACCGCGCGCCATGTATGCCACCTCGCGGATGATCTCGTCGCAGATCACCAGCAGCTCCATCGAGGAGGTGGTGCCGTACTCCATGTAGCCCACATCGTGGTTGAGATTGCAGCGCGAGAAGTAGGCGGCCATGATCGTGGCGGTCGCCTCGATGCCGGCCTGCGCATCCACAACCTTGCTGTCGATTGCACCCGCTGCGCCCCAGACCGGCAGGTTGTAGAAGTGGGCCAGATCGGTCACCGCAGGGATCGCGGTCACCCACTCGGGGCAGCCGTAGGCGACAATGGTGGAACGCATGTCGAGCGTGCCGATATTCATGCCGTACAGGAACGGCGTGCCTCGTCGCACCAACTGCGTCAACACCAGCCCGGCCAGACATTCGGCATTCCCCAACGCGATCGCCCCGGCCACGGTGATCGGCCCGCCGCCGCCGGTGTTGGGCGACGGCAGATAGGTCACCGGGATCCCTTTTTCCGCGCAAAACAGCAGCTTGTCCACCGACTCGTCGTTGAACAGCAGCGGCGAGATCGGTTCCGCGTAGAGCAGAAAGAACGGCTTCTCCCGCAACGCATCCTCGCCGCCGGCCACGGCGCACCCAACCCGGTAGATGTCCTCCATGTCGCGACGGTCGTTGGCCGTGTAGACGTTCGGCTTGACCGAGCCCCGGATCATGTTGATGAAGCTGTGGACGTAGTGATCCATCGGCGGCACATCGGAGGGTGTGCCCATGCACATGATGAAGTCGATCTGGTCCAGGCCGTCGCACAACCGTGCGATCCGCTGGACGTCGGCCGCGGTGGCCTGCCGCCGCTCGCCGGTGTCCAGATCGATGGTGAAGATGCAGTCAGAGCCCGGTCCAAAGAAGACCTTGCCCTCCTCCAACGGCATTGTCAACTGCCCCAGGCGGTTGTGCATGGGGATCCGCGACGGCGCGCTGGCGATGGCATCAGTCACCAGGTGGGGCGGGATCTTGATCCGCTCACCTGACTGCACGGCCCCGGCATCCAACAGCAGCCGGGCGGCCTGCTCGTTCTTCATCACGATGCCGGTGTGGAAGAGGATGTCCAGACTGGTGTGATGGATCGCCTTGACCTGCTCCTCCGAAAACATCTGAAGCCTTGGTCGCAACGTCTCCACCGGTACCTGAGGTGTCATCGAAAGACCTCCACAAAGAGAAGATTGGTCTGCCATCATCATGGATGCACACCCAGGAGACGACAAACCGAACCGATGGCAGCGGGTGCAAAAATGGCAGACCCTTAACTTGACTGCCAGCATGGCACAGATTATGCTTTGAGGAAAGGGACGCCCGTCGGTCACTCCATCCCAAGCGGGGCGCGGTAGACCCTCTGCACACGGCTTGGATGGGAATCCGTTGGTACCCCTCCATTCTAGTGACCATTAGATGCGCGTTGTATGACATATATCATATTTCCGCAATCAATTATTATCACGTGATCGGCGCTTGATTTCAGATTGTTGATCTGATATACTTCAATAAGGAAAGGATAACTCGATGGACAGACACCCCTGGGTTCAGGGCATCGACGCCGCGATCACGGTCTGTGATCGCGCGGGCATCATCCTGGAAATGAACGACCGGGCCGTTCAGAACTTTGCCCGCGATGGCGGGGCCGGCCTGATCAGGACAAACGTGCTCGACTGCCATCCCGAGCCAGCCCGCAGCAAGCTCAGCCAGCTCATGGCGGCCGAAGAGACCAACGTCTACACCATCCAGAAGCACGGGGTCAAGAAGATGATCTATCAGGCGCCCTGGTACCAGGGTGGCGAATACGGCGGGTTCATCGAGATCTCTTTCGTCATTCCGCTGGAGATGCCGCACTTTGACAGGGGCTAGATCACGTCGGTGCTGCCGATGGATCGCGCGATCCGGCGCGCGGTGTTGAGGTGGTGCTCGCGGGCATGGTGCTCGGCGCGGTCGGCATCGCGAGCAGCCAACGCCTCGGCAATCGCTTGATGTTCTGCGCAGATTTCCGCGTGACGTCCGGGCAGATCGAGGCTGAGCGCCCGGTACTGCTCGCTACGGACGTAGTGTTGGCGGATTAGCTCCTCCAGATGCAGCGCGCGGGCGCCCCGAAAGATGATGTCATGGAACTCGAAGTTGAGCGCGAGAAACCGATCGTCATCCGCAGGCTCCACGCACGACCTGACCTCTGCACAGATTGCGCGCAGCCGCTCGATGGCTTCCGAGCCCAGATTGCGGGCCGCCAGCCGCGCGGCAATGCCTTCCAACGCCGCACGGATATAGTAAATCTCGATGATCTCTTCCAGCGACAGCTTTTTGACGAACGAGCCGCGATGGGGGATGATCTCGATCAGGCCGACCGAAGCCAGGCGATTCATCGACTCCCGGACCGGGGTCCGGCTCACGCCCAGGCGCTCAGCAATCTGGCCGATGTTGAGCCGCTCTCCTGGCGCCAGGCGACCAGAGAGAATCTCATCGCGCAAGGTGCTAAAAACCAGATCCTGCATGGTCCGGTAGTCGTTGACGATCGTGGATGTGTTCGGTGTGGATGCGCCGGATTCCAGGCTGAGGTCCTCATGGATCCCCCCGCCCGTGCGGGAATCCGCCCACTGAGATAGCGATTGCATTCTGTATCTCCGCCCCGGTCCTGACCGGTACCTTTTCCATATCCCGAGAGCTGTCCGTCTCCAAACAGCGCGAGTCTCACCGACGGCAAGCAATTATAGCACGCCGCGCCCAGCCGTACAAAACCAGCCAAGATTCGCGGTTGTCAACCTTGCCAAGGTTCGATACCAACAACCTTCGCAAGGCTGAGCAGTTGCGTTTTCCCATTCATTGTCCCCGATCTCAAGCACCCCACTAACGCATGTGGCTTGCCGCAAACTCCTCGATCTGCGACATCGCCACGGCAAAACTCTCGGCAGTGGCGTGCAGGGCCGGATGCGTGATGAACTGGCTGACCGCCAGGCCATCCTCGTCGTAGGCCGTGCAGAAGTAGGGAATCCGCAGCAGCCGCGCCAACACATCCGCGGGCACCGGCGCGTCGATCTCAGCCGTAATGGGTAGATCCCGATAGCTGTGCAGGAAGGTCTCCATGATGTTGGGGAAGATCGTCAGCACCGAGCTCGCGCCCGCGAGCCTTTCGAGATGCCAGACGCGGGTGACGCCATCGACGATGGGGCCGACGCGCATGGACGCGGCCATCAACTTGCTGGGATAGCGGCGCTCTCGGAACAGATGGTACGCCTTGCGGAAGACGGCGATCCCCGCCCAACGCAGATCCGCTTCGCTGAGAGTGACCCCGGCAGCCTCCGCATCGAGCTTCATCTGAGGCGCGTCTTCGTACCGGCCCAGCATCATCACCGCGCAGGAGCGCCACTCGCGCGCGGTGGTGCCCCGATCTTGCGCTTCCGCCAGCCCGGCGGCCACGGCCTCCCCCACTGCCACCAACTGCGCCACGGTGAAGCACAGCGTGACGGTGGTGGAAATTCCCTCGGCGGTCAGGATGCGGACACCCGCGATCCCTTCCCGCGTGCCAGGCATTTTGATCATGATGCTCGGGCTTGCCGCGTGGATCCGCCGCGCCTGCTCCACCATCACCCTGGTGTCGGCCTGATCGCGTGGGTCGACCTGGCAGCAGATGCGACCGTGATGCTCCACCGAACCGGCGTAGAGAGGCGCAAGCCGGGCCGCGCCACGCCGCGCGATCTCGATGTAGAGCTGCCACATCGCCTCACGGACAGAGATTCCCGGTTGCGCGGCCACACGCTCACGGAGCCACGCACCCCACACCTCGGGCGACCGCTTCAGAACCTGGAGCACGAGCGGCGGGTTGGTCGTGGCCCCACGCAGCAGGCTGCTCGCGGCGAACTCAGCGGCCGCGGCGGTATGCACGAACAATCCCTCACCGGCATACGGTTGACCTTCGGACCGCAGCCAACTGTCGTAGACCAACGGCGAGGAATCCCACCACAATTCCATTGCCGGGTGTGTGGCGGCCAGCCGCCGCAGTGGGTTGTCGAGTATCATGGGCGCCCCCTCACGTGAGTGGCGGCGCGGTCACCACCAGGCACACCGCCTCCACCGCGCCGTCGTTGCGGATGCCGTGTGGGTCGTTCGCCGGAATGAACACCGCGTCGCCGGCCTCGGCCACCAGCGCCACCACGCCGTCTGTGAAGCGCAGCGCGCCTGCCAGGACAAAAAACGTCTGCTCAGAATGGGGATGCGCGTCGAGCTCCGATGAGGAACCGGGCGCCATGATGGAAACGTGGATGGCCGCGGCCTGGGCGGTCATGGCCGTGCTGACGATCTCTCGGGAGACCACGCCCGCATGACCCGGGGGCGCCCATTTCCGGCCTTCGTGTTTGCGAACTAGCTCCATGCGAACAATTCCTTTCTGTGAAGTGTGGGGGGCCGGGCGCTGTGCCCATCCGCCGAAGCGGCTCTACGCGCCAGACCGAGAATCCTGCCGTAAACTCGTCAAAATTGGGGCTTGACTTCTGAGTTCAGATCAGCTATAATGCTGCCCATGTATTTGTATACAATATCCAAAATACATTATGCGATATAAAGTATTCACGACAGAGTATAGCCCGCCTTGCCACCCCTGTCAACTGGACGCATGAACGATACGGCATACAAAACCAAGCAAGATTTCGCCTACGCCCATCTGCATCGCGCGATCCTGAACGGTGACTTCCAGCCGGGAGACCGCTTGCGGTTGGACGAACTGGCCGAGCAGCTTGGCACGAGCCGGACGCCGCTGCGTGAGGCGGTCCGCCGGCTGCAGACGGAAGGATTGGTCGATATCGCGGCCCACCGAGGGGTTGTAGTCTCCGGCTTCTCGATCGCAGAGCTTGCGGAGCTCTACCACATCCGGTCTGTGCTCGATGGGCTGGCCGTTCGCCTGGCGACCCCGCGCCTCACCCAGGACGACCTGGCGGCTCTGGACGCGATTCTCGCTCGAATGGAAGACGGGGCGGGTGCGATGCCCGCGGAAGAGGTCAACGCCTTGAACTGGCGCTTCCACGATATCCTCTATCGCAACGCCGCGTCGCCGATCCTCTACGAGATGATCACGAATCTCTATGTCAAGACCCAACGCTATCGCGTGTACAGCTTTCGCAACCAGGAGCGCAATGCCCAGATCCGGCTCGAACACCGCCAGCTCTATCGCGCGCTGGCCACAGGGGAACCCACCGAGGCCGAACGGTGTGCGATCGCCCACCTGGAAAACACCGCCCAGGCGCTGATCGCGCTCGTCATGCGGGAGGACGACGAACGGCCGGGCCGGCCACCGATGGCGCGTGACACCCGGCCGCGGGGGCGCAGGGCCACGCCTGACGTCAGGGCTGCCGACGCCGACGCCCGAGGGGTCTTCTAAGACCTGCGGGCGGGCGTGTTTTCGCCACCCTCCGACGGCCACAGCAGACCCTGAAAAGCCCGAAAGCTGTGCACAGAACCTAACCCGGACGAGCCGGAACCAAGAAGGTGACAACGTATCCTCTCAATAATCCGGGGTGGCTGTGGCCGGTCTCCTGACCGTGCCACGGGTGGCACGGTCAGGAGACCGGCCACAGCGAGTGATTCCCCGAAGAATTGAGAAGATACGGTTAGGCCCTATCGAATCTGTGCTGGTGGGGGACCTGGTCGAAATACAACCTTGTGAACATGGGGGAAAGAATGACGCTACCAACGACGATGCGAGCCGCAGTGCTGCATGGCTCCTACGACCTCCGCGTGCAGGACTACGCCGTAACAACGCCGGGAACCGATGAGGTGTTGATCCAGGTTCACGCCTGTGCGATTTGCGGCACCGACCCGAAAGTGATCGGGTCGGGGTGGCACCTGAACCTGGACTACGGCCACTTCATCCCCGGCCACGAATACAGTGGGCAGATTATCGCGATGGGGCCAGGTGTGACCCGTTTTGCGGTCGGCGACCGGGTCGCGGTCGAATCGCACAAAGGGTGCGGCAAGTGTGCGAACTGCATCCGCGGGCGTTACACGATCTGTCTGAACTACGGCAAGCCCGAGACCGGTCACCGGCACTACGGCTTCACGACCAACGGCGGCTACGCGCAGTACGTGGTGAACCACACCAACACGGTGTACAAGATCCCTGACAACATCTCCTATGACGAGGCCGCGCTGGTGACGACGGGCGGTTGCGCGATGAACGGCATCGAGAATGTGGGGGGATTCATGGCGGGGGAGACGGTGGCGGTCTTCGGCCCCGGGCCCATCGGGTTGATGGCCGTGGGTCTCGTCAAGGCGCTGGGCGCGGGCAAGGTCTACCTGGTCGGCACGCGTGAGTCCCGGTTGGCGATCGGCCGAACGATGGGCGCGGACCACACCTTCAACATCAACGAGATCGTCGATCCGGTGGCCGCGATCCGCCAGATCACCGGCGGACTGGGTGTAGACCTGGCGATCGAGGCGTCCGGCGCGGCGCGGGCCGCGGCCGAGTGCGTCGAGGTGGTACGCCGCGGTGGCCGGATCTCGTTCATCGGTGATCCAAACGAGAAGCCCGCCATCAACATCAAGCGCTTCGTGCTGGACGATCTGAAAGCGGCGGCCGTGCGCGGTGAGGGCGGCATGGCGTGCGCGCGTGTTCTGGAGCTCTGCGCGATCGGCGCGGTCAACGTCAAGCCGCTGATCACGCATCATTTCCCACTGGAGCAGATCAACGACGCCTTCGACACCTTCATCAACCGCAAAGGCGGCGCGATGAAGGTCATCGTCGAACCGGCCGCTGAATAGGCGC
>Ga0100396_1002265_pt1 | contig 12606 bp, 10 predicted proteins | sample CryGeymeta201520_FD_81551 | JGI IMG/M metagenome (GOLD analysis project Ga0100396, IMG submission 81551) | Groundwater microbial communities from Crystal Geyser aquifers in Utah, USA - Crystal Geyser metaG 2015-20 | ecosystem: Environmental > Aquatic > Deep subsurface > Groundwater | place: USA... | reverse complement strand
TCACACGAACATAGACCGTCCACATCGCGGGCGGAAACTGCGCCGAGCAGTTAACTCGGTAACGTAGACAGTCGGTTTTCTCGAAGGCCCTCTCTACCGTCATCGCAGCTCTTTCACAACACCTCATTCGCTTATGGGCACACGTTTATCGCGTGCCCTTCTTTTTTTTGAAAGAGGAGTGAGAATTTAGCCTTAATATTGTGCGACATTTATTATATTTTAAAATCGGTAGATTGACTACCGACTTTTTTTATTCTTTTAAATTTTTGCCGCTGTGGAATTGTCGGTGGATTATTCTTTTAAGGGATGAAATTTTCGAAAAATTCTCTCAGCGTAACGGTCGGAGGCGTGGACATATTTTGTTGTAGTATCTAGTGATTCATGGCCTAAAAGAATTTGAATAGCAGCTGGACTAGCTCCGCTTTCAGCTAGATAGGTTGCAAAGCCGTGACGGACGCCATGGACCGAAATGGGAACATTCAATCCCAATAACTCACGATATCTTTTAACCCTCTCTTCTAAATAATTAGGAGAAATTTTTTTATCTTTTAAATTTACATTTTTTCCACGATAAGGAACAAATAAATAGGGAGATTTAGATTCGCCTCGAACCTCTAAATAATTTTTAATATGTTTTTGGGCTCGTGGAGTTAAGTAAACAAACCTTTCTTTTTTACCTTTACCTCTGATAAAAATTCTGCCAGTTTTATCAATCTGGTCTTTTCTTAAATTAATTAATTCGGAAATTCTCATTCCGGTAGAAAATAGGGTTTCGAGTACTGCGCGGTTGCGGAGGGCAATAGTTTTGTTTTTTTCAAATTGAGTGGGTGATTCAATTAGTTTTTTAATTTCTTCAAACTCTGAAACTCGTGGATGTTTTCTTTCGGTTTTTACTAACTTTATTTCACTAGGAGAAATCGGGGTTTTGTAATCCATATCAATTAAATATTTAAGATAAGAACGAAGTGCGGATAACATTCTATTTATTGAAAAACTCGCCAATTTTCTCTTTCCCATATTAGATTTTGGAGTTTTTCGGTCCCTAGAAACTAAATAAGCTTTATAATTAAGAATTGTTTTTTTGTCGGCATTATTAAAATCAATATTTATTTCTTGCAAGAAATTTTGAAATACTTGCAAATCTCTCTCATAATTATAAACCGTTTCTTGAGAAAGGTTATTGACTTGGAGATTTAGGAGAAAATCGTCAAGATATGGAAGTTCAGCGTTTTTCATACTTATTACGTGTTAAATTCTATTACTTTATTTTCAGACAGGATAATTAAAAAAGTAGCATTTTTCATTGTTGAAAAATTATACCAAAGTTTAAATAAAGACACTGTATCTACTTCAATGTAAAGGGTCTTATTTAATTTTGAATAAACTCCTAAATCTGCCCGTCCGTAATTCAAAATTGGCTCGAAAACTATTTTATAATTTTGTAGTTTAAAATATTCATAAATTACATCCATCATTTTTCTGTGCCATTCTTCTCCATGTCGACTTGTTTTCTTAAAATTCATATTCTCGGTTAGGTTATTCCATAAATCTTTATTTTCCTCAGCTCTAATCTCAGTAGCCCCAACCTTTCCACTTATTATTAAAATTGCTATTTTTCGCAAGATACAGTCATCACACTTTAAAAAAGGAGGATTTTCTTTGTATCCTCCGGGCAGGACAGGAATATTACTTTTCAACCAAGTTACTTCTTGATTGATGAGATTCTCGATATTATGCCAAGTAGGGGATAGGTTTTGTAATTTTTTTCGATCAAAGAAAGACAAGTTACTATTTTTATAGTTTTCGGTTGTTAGGATTTGATGAGTTTGAGTTTCCTGGATTTCTATTTCTACCTCTTTATTTAAAAGAGCAAGAGCACGTGCCCAACGTAAAGTTTCAGGCGTGATTGAAAAAGGAAGGTTAATTTTTTTCCCATATTTTTGGACAATTCTTTCTATCGAGCGGGCGATTAAACGATTTTCTACACCTTTTCTACTTCTAAAATGAATAAATAAGGATTCATCGTTATCCTCCCGGGTTTCTAAGTATTCTTTCACATATACAAAAGCTTCTCCTGGTACATTTTGCTCTAATTGGTTCCGATTAAGAGCTTTTAATTGTGCGACTTTTAGACCAGAAGAGATTAATACAGCTAAAATAGCCCTATCTCTCAAACCTATTAGGGTTTTAGCGTTTGGTGTCAATAAAAGCTTCTCAATTTGCTCTAAATTGAGGAATTTTACCGTTCTTTCGCGTTTAACGTCCTTTGGAAGGGTTATTTTGTCTACAGGTAGAGCAACTATATCTTTGGCTATAAAATAGCTCAAAAGAGCTCTTAGAGCGATTAAATAGTAGTGCTGAGTGATTTTCTTCAGAGACTGGCCTTTTTCGTCTTTATATTCTGATAAATAGAGTTTATACTTTAATATATCTCCAGCGTTAAATTCGTGGGGGAGAATATCATTTTTATTTTCTTTTTTAAGCCATAATATAAATTTATTCAAATAACGCTTATAATTCTCTTGAGTTTTTTTCGAGAGACTTCTTTTTTTACAATAATTTAAAAAGTGGGGGATATGTTCTATTATTGGCTTATAAGATTTCTCCATATATTTATGAGTGTAAGGGATATTATACTCACTTCTCTATATTTATAATACATAGGCCAAAAACCCATGTCAAGCTATTCCCCTACCACTTTCTCTCCCTTAAAAAGAGAAAGTTAAAAATATAATAATTTATTTAAAAAACGATTTAATCTTTATCCAAAAAGCGTTAAAAGCAAATGGGAGATCTTTTTTTATTGATTCAACCATCTCTTTTCTCTCTTTTTCGAATTCTTCCCCAATCCTAGGGTTTACTTTGTGCCAAATATAGGTATTCCAAGTGTTTTTAAGCCAATCCAGAATCTTTTGGAAAAAGGCCAAGCTTTTCTGCCAGGATGTGTTTAAAGCCTCAAAAATGGCCTTTAGAGCAGTGCTACCTACGGTTCCGAATTTATTTCTAGGGCATTTGGAGGTCCAGACAGTGTTCTGTCTTGGGCAAAAATAGAACTCGAAATCGTTACGGTTAAAATTAAAATAGGAATAGAAATTTTTGAGAGACTTATTGCTTTCATTTTAGCTTAAAATATTTTTAGCCTGCCTTAATCTTTCAATAGTCTTCTCTTTTCCTAAAACCTCGGCGATTTCAAAAGGTCCGGCAGATGATTTTTTTCCTGTTAAGGCGACTCTAAATGACCATAGAAGGTATCCCCTGTCTCCAGCAGGCTTTAATATTTCTTTGGAGAATTTCTCGGCTTCAGTAAGAAGTAACTTTTCTATTTCACTTCTTGCAAAATCGTCAGCTTCTAACTTAGACAACAACTCAACTGTTCTGTCAATAGAAAGGATGATTTCCTTTTCAGTCATTTCTTTCCACTTCAAAAGCTCTCTATCATATTCTAATTTCTTTTTAAAAAAGAAATCTGTTAAATCAGGAATTTCTGCTAAAGTTTTCATTCTTTCTTGTTCCAAAGAAATAATCTTCATTAGATATTCGAAAGAGACAATTTCCTCTGTCTCTGCAATTTTATAGCTAGTTATTTGCGGCGCTCCGCCCAACCCAACAATTAGTTCTTTTTGACTCCAGACCGGAACAATTAATCCGTTTTCAACAAGAAACGATATACATAATTCAGTAAGCTTGTCGAGCGGCTTTTGTCTAATATAAAAACCATTTATCCAATCAAGGCGTTTGATATTAAAGATAGCTCCACCTTTTTGGCAGTTTTTTATTGAAAATTCTTTAGTTAACGCAATTAAGGAATAAATTTCTTTATCAGTACCAGGGTTCCACCCTAAGAAAGCCATAAAGTTAATCATTGTTTCTGGTAGATATCCCTTTCTTCGGTAATCCGATATGCTTGTTGCGCCATGTCTTTTGCTTAATTTTGTTCTGTCAGGTCCTAAAATTATAGATAAATGCGCATAAGTAGGTCTGGGAAATCCTAAAGCTTCCTGTAATAGAATCTGTTTTGGAGTATTAGAAATATGGTCCTCGCCGCGGATTACATGAGTTATTTTCATTTCGTAGTCATCGACAACTACCGCAAAATTGTAAAGAGGTGTTCTTGAATTTTTAGCAATAACGATATCCCCTAGTAAAGAAGAGTCAACCTCAATCTTTCCCCGAATTAGATCATTGAAAGTAATTTTCTTTTCTGTATCAATTTTAAACCTAATAACAGCAGATTCGCCCTTCTTTAACCTTTTTTCTGCCTCCTCCTTTTTTATATCGCGGCAGTTGCCAGAATATCTTGGCGCTTCTCCCCTACTCATTTGGTACTGTCTTTGCGTTTCTAGCTCTTCTTCTGAACAAAAACAATAATAAGCCTTATCTTCGTTCAAAAGTTTTTTGAGATATTTTTCGTAAATATCCACTTTTTCGCTTTGTCTATAGGGCCCATATTCACCATCTACTTCGGGCCCTTCGTCCCATAGAATACCAAGCCATTTAAGACTTTCCAAAATATCGGTCTCATATTCGGATTTAGATCTTTCAAGATCGGTGTCCTCAATTCTTAAAACGAATTTTCCTCCATATCGTTTGGCGAAGAGGTAATTAAATAAAGCAGTCCTTGCGTTTCCAATGTGAAGAAAACCTGTTGGAGAAGGTGCTATTCGAACACGGACATTTTGTGGGTTTTCAAAACTTTTCGTATTTTTTTCCATAATATTAAATTATTACTGGTTCAAATAATTTACAATATATTCTGCAATTATTTTTGCGGCGCGGGGTTTTGAAAACTCTAAAGCCTTACTGCCCATTATTTCTAATTCCTCTGGTCTAAAAAAAAGATATTTTATTTTTTCAAGAAAAAAACGTGGGGTTAAATTTTCTTCTTCAACAGCTAATGCAGCTCCAGCCTCGGCATAGCGGTAAGCATTTTTTATCTGATGATTTTGGGCGGATTCCTTCAAAGGAATTAAGATGCTCGGTTTTCCAACAGCAGCTATTTCAAAAATGCTTCCGGACCCTGCGCGGCTGACAATAAGATCTGAAATTTTATAAGCATTACGTAACTCTTCTTCCCTTAAGAAAGGGTGTAGATGGTAATATTTTTCCAATACCGTGCTTACCACCACTCTTGATTCGGAGACAACATTTTTAAAATTATTTTCGCCGCATTGATGAATTATTTCAAAGTTTTTTAAAAGCTCGGGCAATATCGCCAACAGCACATCGTTAATTCTTTGTGCTCCTTGGCTTCCGCCTAAAATCAATATTACTGGTTTTTCTCCCGTTATTTTGAATATGAATTTTGCATCTTCTCTTGAGCCATTCAATAACTCTCTTCTCATAGGATTACCAACACAGATTAATTTGTGAACCGGTAAATACTCTGTTTTGTGGAAGGAAGTAAAGACTTCTAAAGCAAATTTAGAGGCAATTTTATTAGTTAATCCCGGGGTAATATCTGATTCGTGAATAAACACTGGGACTGAAAGAATTTTTCCCGAAATCACAACCGGCAAAGAACCGTATCCGCCTTTACTAAAAATAAGATCCGGGGCTAAAAAGAAAATTTTTAAAAAGGCCTGGAGGAAACCAATCGGAGTTTTCAATAAAACATCAATAATATTTAAAAGAATACTTTGAGGAGTCAGGTATCGTCTTATTTTTCCGGCAAAAATTGTCTTGACAATAATTCCCTCTTGGTCAAGAAAAAGCCGACCAAATTCATCCTTAGGCCCCATAAAAAATAACTTTAAATCCTCTTTTGTATAAATTTTCTTGATTTCTCTCCCAATGGCAACGATTGGAAAAACATGACCACCTGTGCCACCGCCAGCAAATAATATTTTCATAGATTTATAATTGCTCCGCTTCAACCGCGGACGTAAGTCCGTGGTAGTTCATTAGTATTATTTTAAGTTGTGTTTTTTGAAATATTTAATAGTATCCCTGTACCGATTAATTCTGCTATTAATGCCGAACCGCCATAGCTAACAAATGGTAAAGGAATGCCAACTACCGGCAAGACGCTTATCATTCCTCCAATATTAATAAAAGCTTGCAGTGCTATCCAGATGCTAACTCCCAAAGCCGCAAATTTAGAAAAACTATCAGCTGATCTTTTTGCTATAACAAAACCTCGCCAAATAAATATTAAAAAAAGAATGATTAGAATTGTACTCCCTAAAAAACCAGTTTCTTCGGCTAATATTACAAAGATTGCGTCTGAAATTGACTCAGGCAAGAAGCCGAATTTTTGGCGAGACATTCCCAGTCCTAGGCCAAATATCCCCCCAGAACCTGCCGTGATTAAAGCTTGTTTTATTTGGTAACCCTGACCCATGGGATCTGCTTCTGGATTTAGAAAAACAAGAATTCTTGAGATTCTATAAGGCGTAAAGTTTATTAAAGGTATTAATATTGCTAGTCCAATCAAACTAACTAAAAAAGTGTGCCAAATAGGCGTATCGGATAGAAAGTAAATCAATAAACCTACCGCCACAATGATTGCCAATGTGCTTATATCCGGTTGTAGTATTAAGATTAGGCCTACTACTCCAATAATTATAAAAAAAGCAATAAAAGCTTTAGTAGTTCTTTTTGCATTTTTCTCCTGAATGCCCACCAACCAGGCAGACAGATAAAGAATAAAAGTCACTTTTAAAAACTCTGATGGCTGGAATGAAAAGGGTCCTAAATCAACCCAACGAGAGGCACCGTAGAGCCGTGAACCTATTTTAGGTAAAAAGACTATAGCTAAGAATATTAAGTTTGTTAAAAAAAGAAATAAACAAATTTTTTTAAGAACAGGTAATGGTATTTTGTAAGCTAAGATTCCCAGGATTAATCCAGGAAGTAACCCATAAATTATCTGGTGATTTAAAAAATAGAAAGTCGAGCCAAATTTTACCTGCGCATAAGAGGTAGAAACACTGGCCAGTATTAGAATTCCCAAAATTATAAGAATTACAACCGTACAAAGCAAAATGTAATCAGGCGGATGAGTTTTCATGTCTTCATTTTTTTAACTATTTCATTAAATTGCTCTCCTCGGTCAAATTCATTTTTAAATAGATTGAAGCTCGCGGCTCCGGGAGAAAGGATTACAATGGCGCTCTTGTTAGCTAATTTTTTTGCCTCTTTCACGGCTTTTAGCATAGAATCGGCCATAATCAGTTTTTTTTCATCGAAATATCCTAGTCTGAATAATTCCTCCTTTATTTTATTGGAAGCTGTTCCGGATAGCAGGACCAAATGGGATGTACTTCGTTTAATTTCTTTAGCCAAATCTCTATAATTAAGGTTTTTATCTTCACCTCCGGCAATAAGAATTAATTTTGTGTCGGGAAATTTTTGTTTAAGAGTTTTTATTGCAACTTCCGTGGCTTGAGGGATGGTGGCCGTGGTATCATTAAAATATTTAACACCCTTGACTTCTCGTATAAATTCTTGGCGGAAAGATATTCCCTTAAAGCTCTTTAAAGCTTTTTTGATTATCTTTGAGGAGATTCTACAAAGCTTTGCGACAGAAACAGCGGCCAAGACATTTGAAATATTATGTTCTCCATTAATATTTAAATCTATAACCGAACAGATCGGGTTTTTTTCATTACCAAAAAAAATATTTTTATCTTTTAAAAAACAGGCAACTGATTCTTGCGGAGTCTTTTCCCGGGAAAAGAAATAAACGTGTGAATTAGCTAATTGGGAGAATTTTCGGACAATTAAATCATCATAGTTTAATAAAAGAATATCGTTTGGTTCTTGGAGACGGAAAATTATTTTTTTTGAATTAATATAATCTTTAAAACTTTTATATCTATTTAAATGATCGCGGTAAATATTGGTAATAACGGCAATCTGTGGGCTTTTTTTATGAAGGGCCAGTCCTTCCAACTGCCAGCTAGAAAGTTCAAGAATTATTTTGCTTTTTTTAGTAATCTTTTCAAACGATTCTAACGGTGAATTTCCAATATTCCCAGCCAAAACAACATGCGGATACTTCGGTTTTAGTAAATGATGTATGAGGATAACTACGGTTGATTTTCCTTTTGTTCCGGTAACAGCGATAATTTGAGCTTGGCATAACTGAAAAAAAATTCCAATATCAGTATCAACCGGAATGCCATATTTTCGGGCAATTTTCAGATACGGCGAGTTGTCTGGAACGCCAGGGTTTTTAATAATTAAATCAGTATCGGTAAAGTCTTTTTTTCGATGTTTACCTAAAATTAGTTCCAGAGGCAATTTTTTTATTTTTTGCAGCGACTCTTTTAGTTTTTCTTCTGTTTTAAGGTCTGTCACCAAAACTCTTGCCCCGTTTTTTACAAGAAATTTTACAACCCCCGCTCCCCCGCCGATAATCCCTAATCCCATAACGGTAATTCTTTTATTTTTAAAAAATTTATTTTTCATCAGCTTCTTTCAAATTTATAATAGCTTAAAAAATCATTGTGGTCAAAATAAAAAGAGCCGAATTTACCGTTCTAAGCGGGTAAAAATTCCGGCTCCTCAAGCGACACGCCTTGAATTGTTGGAACTGTAATTCTTGTGAGTCGTTTAACCATTCGACAGATGCCTTTAATCTCAAGATGTGTTTTCAGGTATCTACTTTCAATTATGCCGACAATTTCATATCCTAGACGCTCGTAAAGTCTACGCGCCCTTTCATTTTCAAACAAAACGCAAATAGCACATTCACTAAACCCCGAAGCGATCGCTTTTCTTTCAGCGTATTCCATCAAACAAGTTCCGATTCCTTGATTTTGAAAATCCGGCAAAACAGCAAGATAACTTATATAGTATTGGTGATCTTCCGCCATCTGTTCGTTAATATTGGAAACCGGAAGAACTCTCCAGAAGAAACGTGGCAGTTCCAAGGGGCTATAAACCCCAAAAGACTGAAAGATCATTGGCAGTACAAAATCCTTGCCTATTTTAGCCGGATATGAGAGTAGTGCCCCGACCGGTCTGCCGTTAATTCTTGCGAAATCAACAAATTCAAAGCTGAATTCGTTAGATTTCCTTTCAAAAAATTTCGCCACCGCCTTGATAGTTCTCGTAGGATTTCCTAATCCGAACAAAAAATCAATAATTTCAATGGAAGCTAAGCGCAAAAAATACGCCCCGATCCGATTTTCATCGCTGCTTGCCGGACTAATCAAGATTAAGTTCTTTCTTTTCTGTCTCTCTTTGGCGAATATCAATCCATCTGCGGCCATTATATCCTCCTTTTTTAAAAGAACTACGCAATTGAATCGTTAAATGAAATGCTATCTTATTTCGAGCGAAGCGAGAATCAAGGTTCTTGCCGAAGGCAAGGTTCTTATTTCGAGCGAAGCGAGAATCAAGGTTTCCGCCCAGGGTGGAGCTCTTATTTTTTAGAAAGATAGTATTTTTAGCATATTTTAATCGTTTGGTCAATTAGCCCATTAGCCGTATTACTAGTCCGACTATTGCCATTACCACTCCAATTATCCAAAATCGCATTGTAACTTTATAGCTTGGCCAGCCTTTTGCTTCAAAATGATGATGTATCGGAGCTGCCAAAAAAAATTTCTTGTGAAAAAATTTTCTCGAAGTTAGTTGAATTATTACCGAAGCCGATTCAATTACCAATAAAAAACCGATAATCGGTAAAACCAAGACTGAATCAGTTAAAAATGCGACTACTGTTAAGGTGGCGCATAATCCTAGAATACCAGTTTCGCCCATATAAAATCGGGCTGGAGGAATATTAAACCACAAAAAAGCCAATATTGTTCCAACTATTACCGTACAGAATGCGGCCAAATCTATCTGTCCTCTAGCTAAAGAAATAGCTGCAAAAGCGGCGAAAATTGAGGCGAAAGCGCCGCCGGATAGGCCATCCAAACCGTCTATTACACCGCCGCTGTAAGTCGCCATCATTACTAGAACAAAAAGAGGGATATACCAGCCATTAATTTCTAAATCTCCCCAACCGGGAATATGAATTGACTTCCAATCCAATTTAAAATAAAACCATAGAGCACCAATAAGACCGATAAAAGCCACTAAAATTAATCGTTTTTTCAAGCTTAACCCACCGCCAGAATACTTTTCTTTTGCCAATCCGATTTTCTGAAGGAAAAACTGAGCGTTTGACCCAAGAATCTGCAAAATATCATCAATAAGGCCAATTAAAGAAGCAGTAATTAAAGTGAAAAAAGGCAACCAAGTCTGAGATCTGCTTAAAAAGTTTAATTTTTGAAACAACCAGATATTAGTTTTAGAAAGCAAAAGGAAAAAAAGAGCTATAATTATGGCACTCGCCCATATTAAAAGTCCGCCGAATCGCGGAATATTAATTTCTCCTTCAGAATGGAATCTTTTAAAAAAGGGGACTTCTTTGCCATCAATTGATTTTGTTCTTACCTCTTTTCTCCAAAGTTTATATTTATATAAAAAATGAGTTAAAGTTGGAGTTAATAAAAAAGCAAAGATAAAACCAAGAGTACCCAAAGTAAATATTTTGATGATGCTAATAGACAGTTCTGGCAAATCGTAAAAAGGCATAAAAATCTTAATTATTTTGTAAACCCCGTTGCTCCGCGGCGGGGAACAAAAAAGTTTGACTTCGTCAAAGTTTTCTTCGTCTTCGACGAAGAAAATCAGGTTTCCAAAAGAGCTGACTCCTTTGGTCGTCCCCTCCTTTTTAAAAAAGAAGGGGGCGAAGCACCTTAAAAAAATATATTATTTACTTCTAAATCCCTGCCCGCAATGCTTCGCCCGCCGCCATGACTACCGTCAGGCTGTCGGGCTGGCATAGCGATGCAGGCGGGCTGAACAAAATTAATCACCACTTATATGAACATATATAACTTACCATTTATATAGGCATATATAACTTACCACTTATAAGCTGTATTTATCCAATCAGTTAGTTTTTCCATTTCGCCGAATCTATCCTCAGAACCTAAAATTATATTAACCAAATATCCTTGATTCTGGCCCGGAGCTTTTAGAATAAGCAAAAGACAGCCCTGAGCTTGTGGCGTCCATCCAGTTTTGCCTCCGATTATCTGATGGTTTTTTCCCAAGAGTTCATTTGTGCTTGAAAGCTTATGGTGAGAAAGTCCATCTATTGAGTATAAGTCATATTCTTTTTGAGATAAGATTTGCAAGATTTTTGGTTTTTGGAGCAAGTATTTAGCTAATTTTGTGAGATCTTCAGCGGTTGAATAATTTATTCCAATATTTTTAGTGATTGGGTCTATGCCGCTTGAGTTTACGAAATGAGTATTTTCCATTCCAATTTTTTTAGCTTCTAAATTCATTAAATCGACAAAGTTTTGTGCGCCGATTACTTCAGCGAATGCATAAGCCGCATCATTACTGGATTCTATCAATAAGGGATATAAGAGTTCTTTGGCTTGGAAAACTTCTCCAGTTTTCAACTGTCCTGAATCGCTGTCTTGAGCAACCGCCTCTTCAGAGATGGTAATTGGTAAATTAAGATCGTAATTTTCCGAGACAACCGAAGCGCTTACTAACTTGGTTATACTAGCAATTGGCAATTTACTATCAGAATTTTTTTTGAAAAGAATTTGATCTTTTTCCCCCTCCAAAAAAAAGATCGAAATTGCAGATTTTGCATTAATTTTTATCTCATCAACAGACCAATTGCGAAGAGGTTTTAAAGATTTATCTAAATTTAAAATAGGTTTACTAACCTGAGCTGTAATAATTTTTGGATACTGTTCAAGCTCTTGCAAAACTAAAAAATTTTCCAGGTTTTTTTGAAAAATATTTAATCCCCACCAAAAGGGTAGACTTAAGATAAAGGCAATAAAAAAAATTTTAAGGTTAAAATTCATTCCGTTAGAATTTTTATTTCCGTTTGATTATTAAAAACTGTTTTCATAATTTTATTATACAAACTTTTTTCTTCTTTGAAAAGCTGCAAACGAGGAAAATCTATTAAAAATATTGTGATTACAAAAGAAGGTAAATATCCCCTGCGCCCATTACGACCAAAACCTCCAGTTCAGAAACACACTTTTTTAGGTAATTTAAGATCTCTTTCTTTGGCAGATAGATAACATTTTTTTTATTTATTTTTTTAACCAGCTTTAAGGAGCTAATTTTCGCTTTGATTACTTGGTTCTCCCTGCCAACAACATCGTAAATATCGGTAATAATAGCCTTATCCACGGGTGTTTTTTTAAAAGTTTTCACAAATCCATCAAATAAATAATAAGTTCTTTGATATTGGTGCGGCTGGAAAACACACCAGATTTTACTTCTAGGATATTTATCTCTTGCGGCTTTAAGTGTAACCTTAATTTCTGTGGGGTGGTGGGCATAATCACTAATTACGGTAATTTTTTTCTCATTAAGCATTAATGATTTTATTTCAAATCTTCGCCAAGCTCCCCTATAGTTAGATAATGCTTTTAAAGAAACCTCATCGGGTATTTTTAAAATTCTGGCTACCGCGAGAGCTGACAACGCATTGAATATATTGTGATCTCCGGGAATTTGCAGCTTTTCTTTAAGTTTTTTTGCTTCTTTTTGTCTCAATGAATAAAAAACTTTTTTATATTTTTTTCCGGCAACTGCACGGCGAATATTTTTATCATCCCTATT
>Ga0100396_1002256_pt1 | contig 12622 bp, 10 predicted proteins | sample CryGeymeta201520_FD_81551 | JGI IMG/M metagenome (GOLD analysis project Ga0100396, IMG submission 81551) | Groundwater microbial communities from Crystal Geyser aquifers in Utah, USA - Crystal Geyser metaG 2015-20 | ecosystem: Environmental > Aquatic > Deep subsurface > Groundwater | place: USA... | reverse complement strand
GTTCTTGCGCGGCTCAATCGTGCCCAGATAAAGCAGATATTTTTTCGGCAAACCCAAACGGCGGCGGAAGCCGTCATCATCTTCCCGTGAGGCGGGTGGCTGGGAATCCGGCGGATAATCAAGGCCGGAATAGATGACGCGGATTTTTTGCTCCGGGACATTGAATAATTCCCGCAAGTCGTTTTTGGTGCTCTGGCTGATGGCTACGATCCGGTCCGCGCGCCCCAGCAAGCGCGGCAGATTGATGGCGCGGTGCCAAAAATTCTGCCGACGGGAAAAAAATTCCGGAAAACGGCAAAAAGACAGGTCATGGACAGTCAGGACGAGCTTGGTTTTTTTGGAAAGGCGCAAAAAATTAATATGCGGCGCGAAAAAAACATCCGCGCCGGTTTTCCGGTCCAAACGGGGCCGTCCGAGCAGGGGCCAGAGGCCATAATGCAAAAGTTTGTTCGGCCAGCGGCCGCGGATTTGTCCGGCATTGGCATAACCAGCGCCCGGCCAGCCGAAATCGGAAGATAAAAAGGAATTATAAAAAAAAATATATTTGTTTGTCCGGTCAAGCTGCAATAAGGCGCGAGCCAAGGCGGCGGTATATTCCGCCACACCGCTGTAATAGCGATCTTGAAGGGGACGAGCGTCAAAACCGATGATCATATGAAGGAAATTGTAGCCGCGCAATATTTTGCGCGGAAATTGTCGTTGCGCAATATTTTGCGCGGAAATTGTCGTTGCGCAATATTTTGCGCGGAAATTGTCGTTGCGCAATATTTTGCGCGGAATAAAATAAAATCAGGAAAGGTCGTTTTTTTGCCAGCGGGCGTAGGCATTTTCTATGTAAGCGGAGATCGCCTGCCGGAAATTCGCGTCGGAAAATTTTTCCGCCTGCGCGCGGATCGCGGCCGCGTTAAAAGCCATTGATTTGAAGCGGACCACAGCCGCGGCCAGGCCATCCGCGGTCTGTTCGTCAAAAAAAATACCGGTCTGCCCTTCCAGCACGGTTTCCCGCGCTCCGCCCCGGCGATACGCGATCACGGGCCGGCCGGCGGCCATGGACTCCACGGCCGTGATGCCGAAATCCTCTTCTTGCGGATAAAGGAAGGCGCGGGCGTTTTGGTACAATTCGGCCAGGCGGCGATCGTCCACCCGGCCGGTAAATTCAATATTTTTCGCGCCCAGAGCCATTTTTTTCAAGCGCGGCTCATCCACGCCGCTGCCGTAAATGACTAATGGCTCGTCCGACTTCTTGAAAGCTTCCACCACGATATCCAGCCGTTTGTACGGCGCCAGACGGCCGCCGGCCAGAAAATATTTCCCGATCCCGGATGCCGGGGAAAATTGGCGGACATTGACGGGCGGATAGATGACGGTTGCCTCGCGGCGGTAATATTTGCGGATCCGGCGGCGCACCGTCTCCGAATTGGCCAAAAACAGATCCGGCCGGTCCGCCGCCTGGCGGTCCCACAGGCGGACGTAATTCAAAGTCAAAGAGATGATTTTTTTGAAATAGCGGTTAAAGCGGAGTTCGTTGATGTATTGATGAGTATAGTCCCAGAGATAGCGGGTCGGCGTATGGCAATAGCAGATATGGAGGGTCTCGGGGCTGGTGATGACGCCCTTGGCAAAAGCGCTGGCATCGGAAATGACCAGGTCGTAGGCGCGCAAATCAAAAAATTCCACGGCCATCGGCATCAAAGGCAGATACCATTGGTAATGCTTAATGCCGCCGGGCAATTTCTGGATGATGGACGTGGCGATCGTCCGGCCGGAAAAAACCCGGTCAAATTCGGGATCGCAGAGCAAAGTATAAATTGGCGCGTTGGGAAAAATATCCGCCAAAGCGCGCAGGACTTTTTCCGCTCCGCCGTCTTGGGTCAGATGATCGTGGACGAGGGCGACTTTCATAGATAAAAAAAATTACAAGGCCTGGCGCTTGCGGATCACGGCCAAGGGCGTGCGCAGAAGGATGGACAGATCCAGAAGCAGGGACCAATTTTCAATATAATAAATATCCAGCTTGACTTCGTCTTCAAAGGACAAGTCGCTCCGGCCGGAAATCTGGGCCAGTCCGGTGATGCCGGGCTTGATGGTCAGGACTTTCTTGTGGTGCGCTTCGTATTTTGCCGTCTGCATGGTCATGTGCGGACGCGGCCCGACCAGACTGATATCGCCTTTCAAGACATTGAATAATTGCGGTAATTCATCCAAGCTCCAACGCCGGATAAAGCGTCCGACGCGCGTGACGCGGGGATCATCTTTGATCTTGTGCAGAGGCTGGTCGGAACGGACATTGAGTTTCCGATCCGCGATCATTTCCTGGAGGATCTTGTTGCCCTCGGCCGTGGCGCTCGGGCCTTCCCCGTCGCAAAGATGGGCGATCATGGAGCGGAATTTATAAAAAAGAAAACGGCGTCCGGCCTGGCCGGATCGGTAATCAAGATAAAAAACCGGGCCGCGGGAATCAATTTTGATGAGCAAGGCGATACCGAGCAAAAGCGGGCTGAATAGAAAAATCAGAACGGACGAACCGAAAACATCCATGATCCTTTTAGCGATCCGCCCCCAGCCTTCCAGAGGCGTCTTTTTCACTTCAATCAGCGGAATGCCGGCGATTTCCATCACTTCCGTTTTCAGGACTTTCGTGCCCAGCAGATCCGCGGCATATTTGAAAGTCAGATTATATTCATCCGCGAAATCATAAAGCCGCAGGACATCGGTCTTGCTCAGATTCGGATCAGACTGGATGATTTCGTCAATTTGCTCCTGCGCGAGGAAAGCGCGCAATTCTTTTTCCGTCTCCAGGGAAAAATCACGGACTCTTTTCGCCACTGCGAAACCGCTCTGGCCCGGACGGGAAAATTCCGAGAGCAGATTATCCGTGGTCTTGCTGTTCCCGACCAGGATCACCCGGTTAACGCCCAAACCGTAGCGGAAAAGCGCGCGCTGGACAAAACGGACCAGCCCCCGGCCCAGACTGATGTAGACGATGGCCAGAAACCAACCGCCCAGAATAATGAAACGGGAATCAAAAAGATCACGGCTGAAAAAAATTAAAATTACGATCAGCATGAAACCGGTGGAACAAGCCAGGATGACGCGGAAAACTTCTTTGATAAATTTGCGCGCGCTGTGGATATTATATAATCCGGCGAATGCGAACAAAACCAGCCAAAGCAAAGCAATAAAAATTACGGATTGAAAATATGGCACAAAGGGCAGATCAAAAATAACCGGCCGCCAAGATTGGAAGTGATCGCTGTAGCGAATATGATAAGCCGACCAGCCGGCCAGAACAATCAGAGCATAATCCAAAGGCAAAAGCAGGAAGGACAGAAATAATTGTGTTCGTTTCATAACTAAATCAATTTTTAGAATTATTTATCTTATTTCTCTATCTTGTTTTTTTTCTTATTTATCGTATTTTTTCTTATTTTTATTCAATAAATTGCCAGCAAAATTTCTAAAAAAAACCAGGATTGGCGCGGCCAGCTGTAAGCCGGATTCTGTCTTCCGCGCGGCCAAACCGCGGGAAGGAAAGCCATTTATCTTGGCCGGACGTTGCCGCCCGGCTCGCGCGAGCCACTTTTCGTCTGCCCGAAAAAATCGGACAGGTTTGCTCTTGCTTCAGGCAGGGTTTACCGCGTTCCGCCGTCACCGGCGGACGAGCCGGGTAGCGAAAATTGATAGATATCAATTCCCACCTCCCGCCTCTTTTCACCTTTCCGGCCGCGATTAAGCGGCCGTAGTATTGTCTCTGTGGCACTTTCCCTCTCTGTTCCGGAGCGGGCGGACATTATAAAATGGCCAATTTCCGCTCAATCCGAAACAGAGGGTGGGCGTTACCCACTGCCCTTTCATGCGCCAGACAAGAAAACTTGTCCGCCGAAGGAAGTCCGGACTTTCCTAACAAAATAAAAATATTTTGCTTAGCTTTCCGCTGGCCGCGCCAATCCTTGATTCACCGATGACCATAACATAAAAAGATCAAAAAAGCAATTGCCAAGCTTTTTATCATATTCCGCGCGGTGTCCTGACCAGGGACGGCCGCGGTCTTTTCCGGCAAAAAACAGTCCCTCCAAACTTTCTTACCCGGAAAAAACTGGAATTTCTGTAAAAACCATACCGCTTCTGCGCATACCCAATTCGCGCAGAAGCGGTTTTTTAATACAAGCGCAAAGGCGGTGATAAAGACTATGAGGTCCGCGCGCCAGCCAACAGCCAAATTATCAGCCGACTGATTATTCCGAGACGGGCTGGCGGTATAAACGATATAAAGTGAAATCCGGTCCGATCGACTGGACCGGCTCAAGGAATAGGCCGATTTCCTTGAGCCGGCGCTGGTTCAGGTAAGCAAGGTCAGAAGGAGAAAAAGTGAAATTAAAATAATAAACCGGCAAAAAATCGGTCAAACGGCGGTATATCCGGTTCATGGCCAGGTCGTTGAAACGGCCATTGATGACTTTCCGCTCCGGAAAAAGTATCTTGTCGTGGTATTCGGTGATGACCACGGCGTTGTTCTCCGTGTACGCGATGACCATCTGCCATTCTTGCCTGGTTTTGTCCTGCTTCTGGCCGGCGTAAGCCAGGCCCTCTTCGGAACCGGAAAAAACAAAATTTATATTCAAATATATAATCACCACGACAAAAATGGCTTGCCAGGCGCGGATGACAAAGAGCCGGCGCGGGCGGGAAAAAAATTTCCGGTCGCCAAGCGGGAAAAATCGGCGCACCGCGAGCCAGCCCGACAAGCGGCTGATCAACAAGCTCGCGAAAGGCAGCCAGCCCAGATAAACCGGCAGCCAATAGCGGGTATAGGAATTGCCGATGGTGTGCCGGGTCTGATCCGGATTGTCAAAAAAGCGCCAACTGCCGTAATACAGGGTCAAGATCGCGCTCAAAACGAGAAAAATCAAGCCGAAGGCCCATTGCCGCTTTTTGATCCGGCCGGGACGCGCGAGCAAAAGCAGGGCGCCGGCCAGGCCCGGCCAAAAAATCCAGGGGAACATCGCGATAAAATAATATTTTACCATTTGCACGCTTTGGCGCGGCTTGAAACCGAAATGGAAGATAATGTCTTTTGTCCGGAGCAAATATTCGCGGCCGGCGCTTATCCAGTCCTTGGTCGGCGCGGCGGCGGCCAAATCCGCGCTCGCATCCTTCAAGGCGATGAGGGATTGGTTCATTTCCGGATAGCCCCCGAAATATGGAGATCCGAACAGGACCGTATTCCAATAGCAAGCGGGCCAGACAGCGAAACCGACGGCGGCCAAAAAAATCGTGATTTTGAGCAAAGTCGCGCGCCGGCAAGCGAAAAGACCGGAAAGCAGCAGGAGCGGCAAAATCCAGATCAGCTCGGAAGTCCGCACGGACACGGCCAGGCCAAGGAAAAGACCGGCGCCCCCGGGCCTGGCTATATCTGTCCAAACATTCAAGCGCGGCCGCGAGAAAAAAATATTCAACCGGTTTTTTATTGGCCAAGGGGCAGACGGCTTTGTTTCCGGAGCCGACCGCGACGCCAGCAAACATTTAGCCAGGAAATATAAACCGGCCAACAGCAAAGAAACGAATAAGACATTATGAAAAAGGCTGCGGACCGTATAGTAAAAATAAGGCGGCAGGGCGGCCAGGAGGAACATTGACACGAACGCGTTGGACCGGCCGAAAAAGAGCCGGATCAGGAGATAATAAAAAATCAGGCCGAACGCGCCGGCCAGCGCGGTGAAATACGGGATCAGCTGATATGAAGTCAGGCGGGAAAGCCAGCCGTAAATGAGCGGCAAGCCCAGGAAGCTTACCGGCTTGATCCAGCCCTGGTCGCTTTTCATGCTCCGCGGACGCATGATGTCCGCGGCGAGCAGGTTATATTTCTCAAAAATAGACAAACGGTTTTCCTGGCCGTATAATTTGGCAAAGATATAATTGGCATTCTCGTCCGGCGAGCCCCATTTGACAAAATCATCCGTCTGGGTCGCGCGGATATAAAGAATGGCGGACGCGGCAAAAACCGCGGCCAAAGCCAAAACCAAGGCCCAGCGCCACAGCTCGCCTTTTCCCGCTTTTGTTTCTTTCTATTGATTAAGCGGCTCCCTGATATCGGCCATAAATTTATTTTCTGACCAAATATGCCAATCTGACAAATTTATCTTATCCTAACAGAAAAACTGGTATTTTTCAAACGCCTTGGCGCTTTGGCCGGTGAATGCTAAAATATATTCATCAAATGTTTGGCCAACATAAGAATAAGGAAGATAAATAAGAAAATAATTGATTGGTAATCAGGATTTAATCTGCTAATTAGCCATGCGTATGGATTGGTTTAAAAAAATTTTTTCTTACTATTATCTCTTAGCCCTGCTGTCTGCCCTTTCCCTGGCCAGCGGCTTGGTTTATTTTTTTTATCGCCTGAATCCGGCGGGGATCGTCCTGGCGCTGATTCTGGCTCTTGGCCTGTTGGCGGCTCTGAATCATTTTTTGCCGGAAACGAAAAATACCAACGCGCCGACGCCGCCCGCTCCAATTTTGACCAAATGGACCATCTGGCTCGGAGCCGCTTTCTTGTTTTGCGCCGCGGTCTCTTTCTTTTGGCTGGTCCGCGCGCGTACGGATGCGTCTTTGCTAACGCCCTGGTCCGCCGTTTCCCCGCTTTTTTTTCTTTTTTACGGCGCCGCCGCGCTTTTCCTGGGATTCTTAAGCGCCAAAATTTCTTCGCGCGCCGGTTGGCCGCTTTTCAGCCTGTTTTATTTTCTCGCCTTTTCCGCGGCCGCGATCGTATATAAAATTGGCTACGGCTTTGACCCTTTCATCCACCAAGCCGCGCTGGACGTGATTGACACGGACGGCCTGATTGAACCGAAAACTTTTTATTACCTCGGCCAATACGGTCTGGAAATAATCATCCACAAAATCACTTTCTTGCCCTTGCCGATTATTGACCGCTGGCTGGTGCCGGCTCTGGCCGCGATTTTTTTACCCTGGTCCCTCGGCCGCCGCGCGCCCGGGCCGTTGTCTTCCGATCTGTCCGGACGCTGGTTATCTTTATTGGGACTGCTCCTGCCATTTGGCATTTTTATCGTAACCACCCCCCAAAATCTGGCTTTTTTATTTTTGATTATTATCATCATCAATGGCTTAAGCCTTACCGACACGCGCCAGCTGGCCACCAACTACGGTTTGGCTCTGGCCGCTTTGATTACCCAGCCGATCGCCGGCCTGCCGGCCCTGAGCTTGATTATTTTCTTGCATATTTACCACAGCGACCAAACAAAAAAAGCCAAATTATTCCTTTCTGGCTTGGTTTCCGCCGGCGCCGCCTTGGCCCTGCCGGCCGCCTTTTTTCTTTTCCAGCGACCGGAAAAATTCAGCTGGCCCGGAAATTTCTGGAAAAGCATATTCCCGGCGCCAGTCTGGCCGGACAAAGAAAATGTTTTTTTGAACAGCTTGTATTTTTTCGGCGGCAACCGGCTTTGGATCTATCTGGCGCTGGTCGCGGCCGGCGCGGCGCTGGCTTTTTTCGCGCGCAAAGAAAAAATCTTCCGTCTCTATGCCCTGCTCGCCGGCCTGACCCTGGCCGCCGCCGGCCTGACCGCGACCTTGAATTTCTCTTTCCTGATCGCCTATGAACAAGGTGATTATCCCGCCCGCATCGCCCAGGCCGCGGGCCTGTTCTGCCTCCCTTTTGCCTGGCTCGCTTTCACTTGGTTCGGGAAAAAAATTGCGCGAGCGGAAAACCCCGCGCAATGCATTTGGCTGGCCGGTCTCAGCGCCCTTCTGGCCGCGTCCGCGTATCTAAGCTATCCGCGCCTGGATCGCTACCACAATGCCCGCGGCTGGAGCACGGGGGCGGATGATTTGCGCGCTGTCCAATTTATCCGGGAAAACGCCGGCGGCCGGAAATATCTGGTCCTGGCCAATCAGCAAGTCTCGGCCGCGGCCCTGCATCTGTCCGGCTTCGCGCCCTATTATGAAGCGAGAAATGCCTCAGGCCCGAAGGAAAAAATCTTTTACTACCCGATTCCGACCGGCGGTCCGCTCTATGAGATATATCTGAAAATGGTCTATGAACGCCCGAGCCGGAAAAACGCCTTGTCCGCGCTGGCCTTGGCGGACGCGGACGTCGTGTATTTTGTCCTGAATGACTACTGGTGGGCTTTCCCGAAAATCCGCGACGAGGCGAAATTGGCCGCGGATGAATTTCAAACGATCGCGGATAAAAAAATCTATGTTTTCAAATACGAAGCCGGCGCGGGTGAGTTGATCGAAAGAGCCGATTGATGCCATTTTTCCAATGCCTATCCGGCTCCGTAGTAAAAATTACCAAGGCTGGTAAACAAAATTCCTGCCCGCAAAACAAGAGCCTTTTTGGCTCTTGTTTTTTTTCCTCGCGAAGGAATCGTAATTTATCAGATTTATGTACGGATCAAAAACGATTGACCAGCCTGAGGCTATTCTTCAGACGGCGCGCTCTTTTCTTCTTCCTGCACATAAACCAGGCTGACTAAGGTTTGGTAGGACTCCTCCTTGCTGTTATTCTGGCCGATGGTGGCGGACAATGTGGTCCGGTCCTGCGCGAAATTGGCCAATTGAGCCTCGCCCGCGTCCATTTCCATGGTTTTTTTCCAACCATCCGCGACCAATTCGTTTTTGTACCGGGTGAACATCTGAGCCTGCGTTTCATCGGTGATATAAGCGACGCTGTAGCCGCTACCGACCTTGGAGGCCATAATGATCTTCGCGTCATCGGCCAGGACCAGATTATCCGGAAAGACGTCCGGCAGTTTCACTCCTTCCCCGCCGGAAAATTCCGCCTGCCCGTCTTCTGACTTGATCGTCACTTTGCCGCTTGCGGCGTCAACATCCACATCGCCGCCGCCAGCCGATTCCAGAGCTTTTTCCATATACTTTTCCGCAACTTTTTCGCCGCTGGTCTGGCTCAAGCCGCAACCGGCTAAACCCAGAGGCGCCAGGATCGCGGCCACGGCCGCTAACCGCTTGATTCTCATAATTTTTTCGCCATGAGTTAATTAGTTCTTGTTATAATATTATCTTAACGCAAAATGAATCATTAGTCTAATCTCCGCGCTGATCATGGCATTAGATCCGTGGTCTGAGACAAGACAAATAGCGCAAATACAATCCGCTGGCCATAAGACGATTGCCGATAAAAATATAATACAATACCCTATTCCTTGATCGGGCTCATCCGGCGCAAACGGCTGATGATCGGGGGTAGAACTTGCAGGACTTTATTAATTTCTTCCCTGGTATTGAGCTTGCCGATCGTAAAGCGGACACTGTTGTGCGCCACTTCCGTCTTGATGCCCATGGCCAAGAGGACATGCGAAGCGGTAAGGGAACCGGAAGCGCAGGCTGAACCGGTGGAAACCCCGATGCCGGCCAAATCCAAGGCGATGAGGGTGGACTCCCCTTCCACGCCCAAAAAGGAAAAATGGGCGTGTCCGGGCGCGGCTTGGCCGAGCGGAGTGTTTAAAATGACATTAGGAATGCTTTTCAGCACCCCTTTGACCAGCAGATCCCGCAATTTGGCGACAGACAAAGTGTTTTTTTTCTGTTCACGGCTGGGCTCGCCCATCTTCCCGGCTTGGCCGAGCAGGCGGATGGCCGCGCCCAGGCCGACAATGCCCGGCACGTTCAAAGTCCCGCTCCGCAGATTCCCTTCCTGATGTCCGCCGGTCTGGATGGCGGATAATCCCACTTTGGCGTTCTTATACAAGACGCCAACGCCTTTGGGTCCGTAGATCTTGTGTCCGGAAAAAGACAGGAGGTCAAAAAAATTCCCTTGCGCGCCGCAGTTGAAAAAATTGACGGCCTGGGTGGCGTCCGTATGGAACCACAGCGGGCGCTCTTTTTTCTCCCGATCGGCGAGCGGACGCGTGAGCCAGAGTTTGTGCCTCTTTTCCCTGGCTTTCCGGACAAGCTTGCCGATTTCGCGCACCGGCTGGAGGGCGCCGGTTTCCGAATTTACATACATCACGGACACCAGGACGGTCCGCTCATTGATTGCCGCCCGGATCGCGGCCGGATCAACGATCCCGTTTCCATTGACGGGCGCGAAAACCGCATTCACGCCTTCTTTTTCCAATTCGCGAATCGGCTCCAAAATGGAATCATGCTCAATCGCGCTGGTGATGATTTCCGGATCCGCCCAGCCCTGCGCGCGCAAATTTTTGACCAAGCCTTTGATGGCCAGATTATTCGCTTCCGTCGCGCCCGAAGTGAAGATGATTTCGCCGGGCTGGCAGTTGAAAAATTCCGCGATCCGTTCGCGGGCGATGTCCACCGCTTCCAGGGCCTGGCGGCCGCGCAAGTGCAAGGAAGCCGGATTGCCGAAATCCGCCTGCCAGAAAGGCGCCATGGCTTTCAAAACCTCGCGGTCCAGGGGGGTGGTCGCGCTGTGGTCAAAATAAATATATTTTTTGGCTGTCATATAAAATCAGATTAATCATTTATTAAACCGCCACCACTTCTTTCACTTCGGGGGCGTGTTTCTTGATCTCTTTTTCCACGCCTTGCGTGAGCGTCATTTGGGCCATCGGACAGGTGGCGCAATGGCCGGCCAAACGGACGCACGCCACGCCGGTTTCGGCATTGAAATCAACGAATTCAACATCGCCGCCGTCCATTTGCAGGGCTGGGCGGATGATTTCCAACGCGGCTTGAATTTTTTTCTCCACTTTTTCATTTGCCATAAAATTCATATTTTATTTATAATTATTGTAGGCTGGCTCCTGGCCTGCCTTCTTTACGAAAGGCTGGCGAATTATTTCTGAAAATTTTAACCGACAAAGCGATTTTTGTCGGTTTTTTTTGTCTTCATTTCTGGCCAGCCTGATACTTGGCGATGGCCGCGCGCATCGCTTCCACGCCCAGCATTGAACAATGGATTTTCAAATCCGGCAAGCCGCCCAATTCCCGGACAATGTCATCCTTTTCAATCTTCAAGGCCTGGTCCAGGGATTTGCCTTTGGCGATTTCCGTGAGAGCGGAAGACACGGCAATCGCCGCGGCGCAACCCAAGGTTTCAAACTTGATATCTTTGATCCGCCGGTCTCGGATTTTTAAATAGATCTTCATCACATCGCCGCAGACCGGATTGCCGACTTCGCCGACCGCGTCCGCGTCCGCCATTGACCCTTGGTTGCGCGGATGCTGGAAATGTTCAAGCACTTTTTCCGAATATGGCATATTATTTCATTCTATTATTATTCGCGTTTATTCGCTGTTGAGCATCACCTTAATATATGAATACTTCCGTGCCGATGGGCGTCCAGTCATAAAGCAATTTCGCCGGCCCCACGCCCAGGCGCACACAGCCGTGCGATACCGGTCTGCCCAGATGATCCGCGCCTTCTTTGGCGCCATTCGGCCATTCCGGCAGTTCGTGGATGCCGAAATAGCCGTTTTTGAGGCTCATCCACCAAGGCATCCACAGTCCGTAACTTGACCAAGCGCGCGGATGCTTGCCGTCAATCCGGAAATGCCCGACCGGCGTCCACATGCCTTTTTTTCCCGATGAAACCGGAAATTTACCCAAACGTACCTGGCCTAAAAAATAGGATAATTCCTGCCGGCCGAGATTGATTTCAATCCTTTTCTTTAAAATCGCGCCGTTGCCTTGCCGCGGGTCGTAACCGGCGGCGATTTCCTCTCCGTCTTTAAATCCGTCCTGATCCGTATCCGGATCCAAAATCTTTGTGCCAAAAGCTAATTCCAAGCGATCGGATAAAGCATCATGATCCTGATCATTATCCTCAAGTTTTACTGCTAAAGGATTATGCGGCGAAAAACCGGCGTTCAGCTCGGCCCAATCGCTGTAGCCGTCATTGTCCGTGTCCGGATTGTCCGGATCGGTTTGGTATATTCCCAGTTCGTCTTGATCCGGCACGCCGTCGCCGTCGCGATCCGGCAAATTGTTCGCGGAAGCCAAAACCGGCAAAAGAAACGCGAAGAACAGGATGGGAAAAATTTTCTTCATGAAAAACGCTGAATTTTTAGAGCAAATCACGCAAGCTCATGGTTTTCAAAGCCGCGGCCAAAGCGGCTTGCACCCGCGCAAGGACCTTGGTCGCGGCGCACTGGCCGCTCAAACGGCAATTCGTCCGGCCGTCCGGCCGCAAACAACGGAAAAGCGCGATATCCTTTTCCAGGGCAACCACCAGCTCATAAACCGTCAAAGACGGAGCCGGCTTGGCCAGCGCGTAGCCGCCCGCCGGCCCTTTCACGGCCCGGACCAGTTTTCCCTTTTTCAGCAAGCCAAAAATGTTTTCCAGATATTTCAAAGAAATCTTTTCTTGGGCCGCGATTTGCGCCAAAGAAGTGAGCTCACCGGGTTTTTGTTTAGCCAGATAAACAATCGCCCGCAGGCCGTATGTCGTGCGCGTGGAAAATTTCATATCAGCGGAATTGTTTATTGTCCTGTTTATATCCTACCGATTTACTTCGTATTAGAATAATAACATGACTCTTTTTTTTGTCAAGGCGGTAAAGTCTTTTCTCATTGAAAGATGAGCCTGAACTGGCGAGGCCAGATCAGTTATCTACTCCATAAGTTTTTAAATAATATTTGTTTTGCTTTTTGCATTTTTTTGGCATAATCGGTGTGGCTCAT
>Ga0100396_1002253_pt1 | contig 12625 bp, 11 predicted proteins | sample CryGeymeta201520_FD_81551 | JGI IMG/M metagenome (GOLD analysis project Ga0100396, IMG submission 81551) | Groundwater microbial communities from Crystal Geyser aquifers in Utah, USA - Crystal Geyser metaG 2015-20 | ecosystem: Environmental > Aquatic > Deep subsurface > Groundwater | place: USA... | reverse complement strand
CGTGAATTTGCCAGTGCGGCGGCGCGCTGGATGCACCTGGCCGATACGCGGGCGCGGCCCGAGATTGTCGCGGTCTGCGATGTCAACGAAAGCCTGATGGCGTGGTTTACCGACCATGTGCCTACGGTCGGGCAGGCCGTCACCGATTACCGCGCCTTGCTGGCAAACCCCGAGGTGGATGCGATCTATTGTGCGGTGCCGCATGTGCTGCATGCCGAACTTTACCCGGCGATCCTGGCGGCCGGCAAGCACCTGTTCGGGGAAAAGCCCTTCGGCATGGACCTTGCTCAGAACCGGGTGATTTCGGCCGCCATTGCCGCCCACCCCGATCTCGTCGTGCGCTGTTCTTCGGAAATGCCGTTCTATCCGGGGGCGCAAAAGGTGATCGACTTCGTCCGGTCCGGTGCCGTGGGCGACGTGATCGAGGTCGAGGCGGCGTTTCTGCACTCCTCGGACATCAACCCCGACAAGCCGATCAACTGGAAGCGGATGGTCGAGGTGAATGGTGCCTATGGCTGCATGGGCGATCTGGGGATGCACGTTCTGCATGTGCCGCTGCGGTTGGGCTGGCGGCCTGATGCGGTGTCGGCCAGCCTGATGAAGCGCGTCCCCACGCGGCCTGATGGCAAGGGCGCGCGCGTGGCTTGTGAGACCTGGGACAATGCCACGATCACCGGTCATGTGGCGCAGGGCGATTTCCCCTTGGTGCTGAAAACCTGGCGGATCGCGCCGGGCGAGTCCAATACCTGGTCGATCCGGGTGCTGGGCATGACGGGCAGCGCCTTTTTCACCACCAAGCATCCCCGGCAATGGCAGAAGCTTGAATACCGCAATGGCGGCCCGCAGGCCTGGCAGGTCGAGGACCTGGGCTATCAGTCGCTGTTTCCCACCATCACCGGCGGGATTTTCGAGTTCGGCTTTACCGACGCAATCCAGCAGATGTGGGCGGCCTTCCTCGATGAACTGGCGGGCGGCGATGCGCATGGCTTTGGCTGTGCGACGCCGGACGAGGCAGCGGCACATCACGCGATCCTGACGGCAGCGTTGCAGGCAGGCACCACCCATCAGGTGGTGGCCGTCGATTACGGAGCCGCGGCATGAAGCGGTCGGCGATCAACACCGCCTTGCGGCAGGCGCAGGCGACGCTTGCGGCGCATCACTGGGCCTTGCCCGCCTGGGCGGGCTGGGGGGCGGCCGATCACGCTGCGAACCCTGCGCAATCGACCTTTCTCAAGGCCCGGCAGCTGGGTTGGGACGTCACCGATTTTGGCTCGGGCGATTTTGCGCGGCGGGGCCTTGTGCTCTTTTGTGTGCGCAACGGCATCCAGGGGGATGCGGCCGAGCGACCCTATGCCGAAAAGCTGCTGTTTGTCGGTCTGGGGCAGGAAACTCCGTTCCATTGCCACAAGATCAAACTGGAGGACATCATCGTGCGCGGCGGCGGCACCTTGGTGGTGGAGTTCACCGCGAACGGCAGCTTTGAGGCTGATGCCCCGGTCTGGGTCGATGGGCGGCGGGTGGATGCCTTTGCCGGACCGATCCGCCTGAACGCGGGCGAAAGTGTGACGATCCCGCGCGGGCTGATGCACCGGTTCTGGGGCGAAGGCGCGCCAGTCTTTGTGGCCGAAGTCAGCCAGTGCAACGACGACCACCACGACAATTTCTTTCTGGAACCGATCGGGCGGTTTGCCGAAATCGACGAGGACGAAGCCCCACTTTATCCCCTGTGGAACGAGGTTGCCCGGTGAGAGTCGGCCCGGACATGACCCGTTGTGGGATCGCCTGTGCGGGCAACTGGATCGTCGATGTGGTCCATGCCATCGACCATTGGCCGGCAAAAAGCGATTTGGTGCAGATCAGTGCCGAGGCCGAAGGCGTCGGCGGTGGGGCGGCGAACGTGGCGCTGGATCTGGCGGCGTTCGACACCGGTCTGCCGGTGTTTGCCGTCGGGCTCTTGGGTCGGGACCGCCACGCCGAGACGGTGCGGCGCGCCTGTGCGGCGGCGGCGGTGGATATGCGCTGGCTGGGCGCGACCGAGGCCGCGCCGACAGCCCATACCCATGTGATGACCGTGCCGGGCGATAGCCGGACCTTCTTTTACCACCCCGGCAGCAACGATCTGCTGGCCGAGCCCGATCTACCGGTCGAAGACATGGCAGGCCTGCGGCTGTTCTATCTGGGCTATCTGAACCTGCTGGCGCGACTGGATGCGCTGGAAGCGGGCAGCACCGGTGCCGCGCGCCTGCTGGCGCGGGCCCGGGCGGCAGGTCTGATCACTTGCGTCGATCTGGTCTCGCGCGACCACCCCGATTTCCGGGCCTCGGTCGAGGCTGCGTTGCCGCAGATCGACTATCTGTTTCTCAACGAGGTCGAAGCCGCGCGCGCCACCGGTCTTGCGGTCAGCGGTCCGGATGATGCCGCGGGTCTGGGGCGCGCCGCCGATCATCTGCTGATGCGGGGCGTCTGCCGGGCTGTCGTGACGCACACGGCCAGACTGGCCCTCTGGGCCGGGGCGGACGGTCTGCGCCTGACCCGCCCGGCGCTGGTCGTGCCGCCGCATGATATCGTCAGCCCCGTGGGGGCGGGGGATGCCTTTTGCGCCGGTGTTCTGCTGGCCATACATGAAGGCTGGTCGCCGGAGGTGGCGCTGACGCTGGCCCATCGCGCTGCTGCTGCTGCGTTGCGCGGGGCGACCGCAAACGATGCCATCCCGCCGCTGGCGCGGCTGATGCCCGATCATTCCCCGATCGGGCAATGGATTACCGTGGGGAAACAAACCTAAGCAACTTTCCAGGGAGGAAAGACCATGCAACTGACCAAACGCAGCCTTTTGAAAACGACCCTTGCCGTGCTGGCGCTGAGCCTGGGCCAGCCGGTTCTGGCGCAGGACAAGCCGGTGATTGCCTCGGTGGTGTTTCAAGGCGACCAATTCATGAAATCGCTTCAGCAAGGCATCAAGGAGGGCGCCGAAGCGGGCGGCGCCGAAGTGCTGGAGATCAACATCGACGGCGATCAGGCCAAGGAAGCCGAAGCGATCGACACCTACATCTCGCGTGGCGTGTCTGCGATCGTGATTGCGCCCTTGTCGGCCACCAACTCGGCCGGGGCGCTGAAACGTGCCAAAGAGGCCGGGATCGTGGTTGTCGCGTTGAACGGCGGGCTTGAGGATGGCAGCATTGTCGCGGCCACCTTCTCGACAGCCAACTCTGATCTTGGCAAGACCAGCGGGATCGAGGCGGCGGCCTATATCACTGCCAATCTGGCTGGCAGCGCCAAGGTGGGCATCCTCGGCTTTTCCTCGCTGCTGCCGGAACAAAGCGGCCAACGCACGGGCGGATTCAAGGAGGCCGCAGCGGTGGGCACCACGATCGAAGTGGTGTCCGAACAGGACGCCTGGCTGCCCGAAAAGGCCGTGACCGTGGCCACCGACATGATGACCGCGCACCCCGAGATCAACGTGATCTTTGCGGCCAATGAAGGCGGCACCGTGGGGGCCATGCAAGCCGTGCGGAATGCCGGCCGTGCAGGGCAAGTGGCGGTGTTCGGTGTGGACGGGTCGGAACAACTGGCCAAGGGCCTGATGGCGGGCGACAACGTGCTGCAAGCTGTCACGGCGCAATCGCCGGTCGAGATGGGCCGCATGGGCGCGGAAGCAGCGTTGAAAGTCCTCAAGGGCGAGGCGGTCGAGGCACAGACCACCGTGCCGACGTTGCCGCTGACCCGGCGCGACCCCGCCGCCGTCGAGGCGTTCCTTGCCACGCTGAAATAAGCGCGGCCTCTCCCTGCCGCCCATGGCGGCGGCAGGGATCGACGGAAGGGGGGAGCATGTCAGGTTTCGATCTGGAATTGCGCGGGCTGACCAAGCACTATGGGTCCGTGCGCGCGCTGGAGGAGTTTTCGCACCGGTTTGCCGCAGGGCAGGTGCATGCGCTGATCGGAAAGAACGGTTCGGGCAAAAGCACCTTCGTCAAGATGATGTCGGGAGCGGTGGAGCCGACCTCGGGCGAGATCGCGGTGAACGGTGCCGCCTTGCGCTTTCGCACCCCGCAAGAGGCGCTGCGCGAGGGCATCGTCACCGTCTATCAGGAACTGAGCCTGGTGCCCGGCCTTTCGGTCGCGGAAAACATCTTTCTGGGCCGGTTGCCGCGTCGGCATGGGCTGATCGACTGGCCGCAGCTTTTTGACCGAGCGTCAACGCTGCTGGCAGACATGGGGGCTGGCGATATCGACGCCCGGATGCCGGTGGATCGGCTGTCGCTCGGACGCCAGCAACTGGTGGAAATCGTCAAGGCCAGCAGTCTGGACCCGCGGATCCTGCTCCTGGATGAACCCTCGTCTGCGCTGGCTGCAACCGAGGTCGAAAGCCTGTTTGCTCTGGTGCGCCGCTTGCGGGACCGGGGGGTGACAGTGATCTATATCTCGCATCGGTTGGCCGAACTGCCGCAGATTGCCGATACCGTGACCGCGCTGCGCGATGGCGTGTTCGCGGGGTCTGTGCCGATGGCAGAGGCGACGCCGCAGGTCATTCTGGATATGATGTTCGGCGATATGCCGCCGCTGGATCGGCCAAACCGCGCGCCGAGCACCGGGGCCCCGGTGCTGAGCGCGCGCAACCTGGTGATGGCACCCTGGCTGGCCGATGTCAGTTTCGATCTGGCCCCGGGCGAGGTGTTGGGCATTGCCGGCATGCTGGGGTCGGGGCGCACCGAACTGTTGCTGGGCCTGTTCGGCGCGCGACGTTTCGATGCGGGGCGGGTCGCGTTGTTGGGCCGGGATGTGTCGGACGATGACCTGCCCGCGCGCAAGGCGGCCGGGATGGCCTACACGTCCGAGGACCGCAAACACGCGGGGCTGGTGCTGGACCATTCGGTGCATGCCAACCTGTCGCTGGCCTCGCTGCGCCAGATGGCAAGGCGCGGCTTCACCTCGATCCGGCGCGAGCGTCCGCATGTTGCCCGCCAGATCGGCGGTTTGCAGATCAAGGTTGCAGACCCGATGCTGCCCGTGGCCAGCCTGTCGGGCGGCAACCAGCAAAAGATCGTGGTGGGCAACTGGCTGAACACCGCGCCGCGCGTCTTGCTGCTGGATGAACCGGGGCGGGGCGTGGATGTGCAGGCCAAGCGCCAGATCTACCGTATCATCTGGGACGAGGTCGCGCGCGGGGTGTCCAGCATCGTCGTGTCCACCGAGCTGGAAGACCTGGCCGAATGTTGCGACCGGGTGATCGTCTTGCGTGCCGGCCGCATCACCGCAGAATTCACCGGCGCGGCGCTTGAGCCCAAGGCGCTTTATGCCGCCACGATGACCCCGCTGCCCGAAGCCGAACCCGTAACCGAGAAAGCCTGAGCCATGTCGAACCTGCTGCGCCAGCATTCCATGCTGCTGATCCTGATCGCGTTCTATATCCTGGTGGCCTTTACCGGGCGGGGGTTTCTGACGCTGGACAACCAGTTGAACATCCTGCGCAATGTGGCTGTGCCGGGGATGATCGCCTTTGGCATGGCGCTGGTGATCATCGTGGGCGAGATTGATCTGTCGGTCGGCTCCATGGTGGCGGTTTCGGCCTGCATCACCGCCTGGATGGTTGATTGGCTGTCGGGCGGCGCGATGGAGGCCTCGGTCTGGGTGGTGGGTGCGGCGATGCTGAGTGCCATCAGTTTTGCCGCAGCGGTAGGCTGGTTCAACGGGATGCTGCGCCAGAAGATCGGTGTGCCCACCTTCATCTCGACGCTGGCCATGATGGCAACGCTTGCGGGTGTGGCCAACCTGATCACTGGCGGCGCGCCCATCGAGAGCTTTCCGTCGTGGTATTACGTCATCGGCTCGGGCCGATTGTTCCATGTGCCGGTGCCGGTCTATCTGCTGTTGCTGGCCTTTGTCCTGACCTGGGTGTTGACCAACCACACCGCCCTTGGCCGCGAGATCTATGCCGTTGGCGGCAATATCGAGGCCGCACGGCTGTCGGGGATCAACGTCTGGCGGGTCAAGACGATCTGTCTGATGATCACCTGCGTGTTTGCGGCGATTGGCGGCATCGTCTATTCCTCGCTGATCAACTCGGGCAATTCGACCATCGCCCGCGGGCTGGAGCTTGAGGTGATTTCGGCCGTGATCATCGGCGGGGTGAGCCTGTTTGGCGGCAAGGGGTCGATCTGGGGGGCCTTTGTTGGCGTTCTGTTTCTGGGGGTGCTGTTGAACGCGATGACGCTGTGGGGGTTCAATCCCTATGCGCAACAGGTCGTCAAGGGCGCGCTGATCCTGGGCGCGGTGCTGGTGAACTTCGTGATCGACCGCAAATGACGCCCAGGCTGGCGTGGGATGGGGGCACTGTTGGCCTGCAACCCTTGGGGGCCATGCTGGACGGGCTGGTGCTGCGGCTGGCGGACGGGCGACTGGTGCAGCCGCTGCACACGGCACCGTGGGCTGATGAGGCGTGGGCTGATGAGGCGGGGGCCGACGCGCTGCCCGGCATCTTGCGGCGGCTGCGGGGCGAATGGCCCTGCGTGCCGTTCGGGGCCGATGATCCGGCCCCCTGGCCCGACCGCTGGCGGGTGGAGCGGGGCGCCCCGCATGGGCCGCCGCATGGGCCGCCGCATGGGTTCGCAGCCAATAACGTCTGGCAGGTCTGGCGCGACGAAAACCGGCTCTGCGCTGACATCCGCTATCCCCACGATCACCCGATTGCTGCGCTCAGCCGCAGCGTGGCCCCTTGCGTGGGCGGGGTCGAGATGACCTTGGTGATCCATCCCCGGCGCGATTGTCGGTTGCCTGTTGCCGTGCATCCGGTGTTCCGACTGCCCGTCCCCGCCGGCACGGCCCTGCTGACCCCCGGCGCGCATGGCACGATCTGGACTCATCCGGCGCAGTCCCCTGACCCCTGTCCGCTGCGTCCGGACAGCACGGCCATGTCGTTGGCCACCCTGCCGGGGCGCGATGGCGGCGCGGTGGACATGACGCATCTGCCCCTGGCGCAAGCGGCTGAAAGCCGCATCCTGCTGACCCATGCCAGTGGCCGCTTTGCGCTCGACAATCTGGCCGAAGGTTACAGGGCTGTGCTCGAATGGGACAGCGCCGCCTTTCCGCATCTGATGCTGTGGGTCAGCAACCGTGGCCGCGCCGACGCGCCGTGGCAGGGGCGGCATCTGGCGCTTGGGGTCGAGCCCTGCTGCGCGGCCTTCGACCTTGGCACCGCGATTTCGGCGCAGGACAATCCTCTGTCCCGATCCGGCGCGACGACGGCCATCCCCTTGCAGGCCGGATCGCCGTGGAGGACGTCGTATCGGATTGTGGTCGAGCCCCTGTGAACCCAGCCGACGCGCTCGGTCAGACCCGGACCGGAGCCGTCGTGCCGCGCTCCACCAGTCGCAAACTCAGGTCGGTGGCATCAGGTTCGGTCGGCGACTGGCCCGCCATCAGGCCGCAAAGCCGTGCCACGGCCACCCGGCCCAAAGCCCGCAGCGGCTGGGCAACCGTGGTCAACGGCGGGATGACGTAGCGCGCCGCCGGCAGATCATCAAAGCCGATCACCGAGACATCGCCCGGCACCGACATGCCCTGCGCGACAACCGCGTGCACCGCACCGATTGCAGCGATATCCGTGGTGCCGATGATGGCTGTAGGCGCGGCCCCGCCTGCCAGCATCGCCAACGTCAGATCGCGGCAAACCTCGAATGTGTGCGCCCGGCCCAGATGCACCGCCACCGGAGACAGATCCTCCAGCGCCAGTTCCTCAGTCACACCGCGCAGACGGTCCTGGATCGGGGTGCTGTGATCGGGCGCGCCCACCACGGCAATCCGCCGGTGACCAAGCGCGCGCAGGTGGTGAACCATCATCCGCCCGCCCAACGCGTGATCTGAGGTGAAGGTCTCGTCGGTGATGCCCGGCAGCGCCCGATCCAGCGCCACCACGGGGATGCCCTTTTCCACCAGCCGCCGATAGGGCCCGCCGTCTGAACTGACGCTGACCGCCAGCACCCCATCCACCCGCTGTGCCAGCAAGGCCGAGATATAGCGCATCTCGCGCTCTTCGCTTTCGGCGGTCGAGCAGATGATGGCGTGATAGTCGCGGGCAAACAGCTCTTGCTCCAGCGTATGGGCAAGGATGCCGAAGAAGTGCACGTCGAGCGCCGGCACCAACACCCCCACGACCCGGCTGGTGCCGCGGCGCATCAGCCGCGCGCCGGCGTTGGGGGCGAATTGCAGGTCGTGCATCGCCTGCTCAATCCGGGCCCGCGTGTCGGCCCGCACATAACCGCTGTCATTCAAGGCCCGTGACACCGTGGCAATCGACGTGCCCGCACGTTTTGCGATATCACGGATTCCGGTCATGTGCCGCCACTCCTGTGCCTGCTTCGGCTCTTGAGTGGCACAGACTGGCGGAGGATGTCACGCCCGGAGTTTCTCCGAGATGGGGTGGATGCCGCTCTCTCCCCAACGGCGTCGCAATGCGCCAAGCTTGTGATGCTGAAGTCACAAACGAAAGGAGAGGGCACCCATGAAGAAAGTCATCTCCCACGCCTCGGTGCCGTCCTTGAAGATCCGCACTCCGCCTTGCCACCGCTCACCCGGGAAATCTGCCGCGAGTTGCTGGATCAGATGGTGCATCTGACCGGCCGGATCAGTGCCATGAAAAAGAGGATCGACGCGATCGCAAGGGAAGGCGGGACCTCCCGCCGCCTGCAGACCATGCCGGGCGTGGGTCCGATCAGCGCCTTGGCCGTCGAACCCTTTGCACCGCCCATGGAGCAGTTCAAACGCGGCCGCGACTTTGCGGCCTGGCTGCCTGATCCGGCAGCACGGTTCGAACCGGACCACCAGGTTGTGAGGAAGACATGAACTGCATGGGCAAATGATCGACATGATCCGGGTTGAGCGAACCAGAAACCTTCTCCGAGCCTCGATCTCGCTCTCAGAGATCTGGCCCCGGTCCGCGCATCACCATCTCGGCCAGCGGCATCTATCGGGCCGCACCAACAGGCCTGACAGGAGTCCGCACTCGATCACATGCCTAAGGTTCAGAAATTCCTTGCAAATGAGAGCGGCATCCACAAGAGCGGCTTGGACAGACTTGCCCACAGCCCCGGTGCCATCGACGGCAAATGGGGTGTCCGCACCGCAAGGGCGCTGAAGCAATCACTATCCGTAAATGGACGTTCGGCCGCCTTGGCCCCGCCCGGCCCGCTGCCGGGGATCGATCACATCCATTCCGCTTCTGGAGATTCGGCGATGAAGTCGCTTTCCCCTGCGCTGCAGGCCCATCTTGATGATGGCATCACCACCCGGTCCTGGTGCTGGCGGATCACGCACGTCGATGGCGTGACCCTCGGCTTCACCGATCACGCTGCGGTGCTGACCTTCGATGGCACAGACTTTGGGCCATAGAGCGGATTTGCCGCCTCGGAAATCCGCTCCGGATCCGGGCTCTCTGTCGATGCGCAGGATGCGGAAGGCGTGCTGACCGGCGACCGCATCACCAAGACGGACATCATCGACGGGCGCTGGGATTCAGCGCAGGTCGAGCTGTGGCGGGTGAACTGGGCCGCGACCTCCCAGCGGGTGCTGATGCGCCTTGGTGCGGTGGGTCAGATCCGGCGCGGCCGTATGGCCGTTGTCGCCGACCCGCGCGCAGGAAACCGAATTGCTGCAAGCGCTGAAGTGGCAACTGGCCCGCGCTGACGAGGATTACGACGCGGTCATCGTCGAGGGCCTGCGCATTACCTTCACCGCTGCCCGGATTGCCTCGGAGTCCTTCGCTGTAGCCGTGCCGCCCGAAAAAGCCGAGCGGCGCTGTCGCCGGGCGCTGATCGGGACTTGGGCCGGGCGCGAAAGTGCGGTCTTCAAACTGCCGCTGTGCCGATTGGGGCTGGATCCCTGCGACGTGATCCATCTCGACCATGACGGGCGGCTGACCGAGTTCCGGCTGATCTCGGTCGGCGATGCGGGCGCGCGCAGCATCGAGGCGCGGCGTCAGGACCGTGCGGTTTACGATTTGCCGCCCGGCGAGGCACGCGCCGCCACGGTCGCGCGCCCGGTAACCTTCGGCGTGCCGGAGGTGCTGTTTCTGGACCTGCCGCAGCTGAGCGACAGCATTCCGGCCCACCAACCGCTGATCGCCGCCGACGCCCAGCCGTGGCCCGGCGAGATGGCGGTGTTCCGCAGCCCGGCGCTCGATGGCTTCAGCCTGCTGACCACCTTCGGCCAGAGGGCGAAGATCGGCACGCTTGCAGCGGATTTCTACGCGGGGCCAGTGTCGCGGTTCGATCTGGGCAATGCACTGGTGATTGATCTTGCCAGTGGCGCGCTGCAAAGCGTGACCGACATCGCCCTCTTCGCCGGGGGTAATGTGCTGGCGGTGGAGGCCACGCCGGGCCAATGGGAGATCGTCCAGGCCGGATCGGTCGAGTTGATCGCCCCAAGCCGCTACCGCCTGACCCGCTTGCTGCGGGGCCAGCGCGGCACGGAACTCGCTATCGGCAACCCGGCGCTGGCCGGGGCGCGGGTGGTGATCCTCGATACGACGATTGCAGCGCTGCCGTTTGCGCAAGCCGACATCGGCCTGCCGTGGAACTGGCGCGTTGGCCCGGCGTCGCGACCGGTCAGTGACACCAGCTACGCCGCAATTACCTTCACCCCGACCGGTGTCGGGCTGCGGCCGTTTGCTGTGGGTCAGGTCGAACAGCCATGGCGGTCGGCGCGCAGCCCCGGTGATCTGACGATCCGCTGGATCCGGCGTTCGCGCGCCCTCGCGGCCGACAGCTGGGAAGCGGCTGAGGTGCCATTGGCGGAAGACAGCGAAGCCTATGTCGTGGAAATCCTCGACGGCGCAATTGTCAGACGCACGCTGACAGCCAGCACGACGAGCGTCCTCTACACGGCGGCCCAGCAAAGCGCTGACTGGGGCGCTCTTCTCGATCCCGGCCAATCCCTTGCCATTCGGATTTACCAGCTTTCCGCGCTGATCGGCAGGGGCGCTGGGCGATCCGTCACCCTCAATTTCTGAAAGTGCGTCCATGTCCGACATCACCACCCATCTCCTGCTGCCCTATATCCTGGCCTCGCAGGCACAAAAGCATGTCACCCACAACGAGGCGTTGCGGCTGCTGGATGCGATGGTCCAGCTTTCGGTGCTCGACCGGGATCTGACAGCGCCGCCTGCCAGCCCGGCAGATGGCGACCGGTATATCGTGGCCTCCAGCGCCACCGGCCTCTGGACGGGCTGGGATTTGAACGTGGCCTTCTGGATCGATGGCGTCTGGCTGCGTCTGGTGCCGCGCCCGGGCTGGCTGGCCTGGGTCGCGGACGAGGCCACGTTGTTCGCCTGGGATGGTTCGGCCTGGGACTCCGTCGGCGTGCCGCAGGATGTGTCGGACGCCATCTTCAGTCTGGTGAATAGCGCTGACCCGACCAAGAAGGCGTTGTTCTCACTGTCGGGGATTACCACCGGCACCACCCGGACCTTCACCCTGCCGAACACCTCGTCCGAACTGGCGATCCTCGCGGGCACGCAGACCTTCAGCGGCAACAAGACTTTTTCCGGCACGCTGACCGCCTCGGGCACCGTCACCGTGTCGGCGGCTTCGGCCAGCATCGGCACGGCAACGACGACTGCCACCTACGGGATGGGCATTGGGGCCACTTCCACCGGCGTCACCAAGACGGTGAACCTCGGGACCGGCGGCGCGTCCGGATCGACCACGGTCGTCAACATCGGGTCCGCAACCGCTGGCGCGGGCGGGACCACAGTCGTGAACACGCCAACCGTGACCTTCGCCAATGCGGTGACGCAGGTGGGTATGCCCCAGGCCAACCTCACTGCCCAGCTTCTCGGCCTCGGCGGGGCTACAGCCGACAGTTATAACCGCTTGTCGATCAACGCCCCCGCCATGCTGTTCAACAATGCGGGCGCCGGGATCGAGGCGACGGTCAACAAGGCAGCGCCCGCCAATGACGCCGCCTTTGCCTTCAAGACCGGGTTTTCCGCTCGGGCACTGATCGGCCTCTTGGGCAACGACGACTTCAGCGTCAAGGTCAGCCCGGATGGCAGTGGCTACAGCGAGGCCCTCGTGATCGACGCCAGCACCGGCATCGTCCGCTTTCCGATGGGGCTTGGCGGAACCGGCAGCGGCGCGGGCCGGATCGGCGGTCAGGTCATGTCCTTCACCTGCGAGCGCAACGCTGGTTTCTCCGTCGGCGCATCCTTTGCGCACGGCAACGGCGCGACCAATTCAGCGGGTATGGCGATGCCGTTCCCTGGGCGCGTCATTGCCGCAGGCCTGGCGATCTCGAACCCCGTGGCCGGGTTCTATCAGGTTCAACTCTCGGTCAACCGCGTGGCAGTCCCGACCTTTGCACTCGGACTGACCGCGGCGGGCGGGGCATCCGTGGAGACCAGCACCGTGGATTTCTCTGCCGCGCCGCTGGTGTTTGCGGCGGGTCAGGCCATCAACGGCATCGTTTCCGTCACTGCAAACACGGGCGCAATCGCCGTGTTGAGCGTGTTCTTCGCATTCGATTGAGGCCGTGAGCCCGAAAGGATCATCATGACGGATCGCACCACATTTGCCCAACAGATCGGCGACACGCTGCGCGATCACGGCCTGACCGCCGCCATCACCGCGCTGATCGG
>Ga0100396_1002252_pt1 | contig 12626 bp, 10 predicted proteins | sample CryGeymeta201520_FD_81551 | JGI IMG/M metagenome (GOLD analysis project Ga0100396, IMG submission 81551) | Groundwater microbial communities from Crystal Geyser aquifers in Utah, USA - Crystal Geyser metaG 2015-20 | ecosystem: Environmental > Aquatic > Deep subsurface > Groundwater | place: USA... | reverse complement strand
CTATCTTGCCAGGGCGCTTCACCGCACCCTGAGAATCCCGATGCCACGCGGTGGCATATCTGATGCAGGAAATTCCCGTACACTGTCATGCTGAGCGGGTCTACCACCAACGATCGTTGCGGCGAACGTCCAGCGAAGCATCTCGTGCCAGGAGTTTCTAAGCAGCGGGTCCATTCGTATCATCTCAATTTTTCGGGGGGGGGGTCGCGCTGTGGCCGGTCTCCTGACCGAGCCATCGGTGGCTCGGTCAGGAGACCGGCCACAGCCACCCCAGATTATTGAGAAGACACGTCCATTCCGAGTGTTTCGCCACGGCGCGCAACCCGCGAAGAGCCTGCCCTGAGCCCTTCGACTAAGTAACTGTAAAGAAACAAATCCTGGGCACAAGCGGGCTCGGTCGGGAGACCGGCCCGAGCAAAGTGCGGAGTTATTTCTTTACAAGTCCTAAGCTCAGGACAAGCCTGTCGAAGGAATGACAGCACAGGAAGTTATTCCGTATCGAACCCTAAGTCTGGGCCTGCCAGGTTTTCCGCAACCCGTCAGGTCTGCGCCAGCCGCGCGATCTCCACCTCGAAGATGCGGCGCAAGATAGCCACGCTGCACGCGTAAGTGGCGTCGACGCCGAAATAGCTCAGGCTCTTGCTGAGCAGGCTTTGCCGCCGGCTGTACGGCGTGTCGGACGCGTAGTGCAGCAGCCCGATGTCGTAGGGCGCGTTGATGAACAGGTTGACGATTTCGTTCACCGGGTAGCGCTTGGGATAGATGTCCTCGTAGATCGCGCTGAGGTAGGGGCCGGCCTCCATCTCCAGGTCGGTATAGCCCTCCCGGTAGAAGACGTGCATGAATTCCCGGTTTTGCAGGAAGGTGCCGCGCACGGTCACCGCCTTCTGGTTGTCGAACACGGTACCGTGCAACAGATAGGGGGCCACGTCCTGGGCCAGGAAGCAATTCTTGAACAGGAAGGTGTTGCGCGACTGTTCGTCGTACACCACGTTGGGGATCATCACGTCGCCCACGCGGCCGCTGAGGGTGGCGGCCTTGCCCATCAAGTAGATGCCCAGCAGATCGGATGCGCTGGACGCGATCTGCGAGAGCAGATGGTAGGCGGCAAAACCTAACGGGTAATCGACGTTCACGATCAGCGCGTTGCTTTCACGCAGCCGCGCCAATCCTGGCATCTGAAGGCGCGGGTCGATCCGCGCGATATCCAGGTTTTGCAGATCGATGATCTGGCAACTGATGTCCAGCTCGGACGGCTCGTCGAAGCGGGAGATGGCGCCGTTTGCGGTTTCCCCGTCATACCACTGGCGGTGACGGGCCTCGTTTCCTCGCAGGTACGCGCGCAGCACGTAGTAGAGGAAATTGTCTTGTGCGCCTGGCTCGTCCCCCTCCACCAGTCGCTGCCACTCCTCCGCCAATCCTTCGGGATTCTGCGCCATCACGAACGCGGCCAGCTCGTCACGCTGGCTCAACGCATAGCCTGAAAGTACGTTGGTCAGGCTGTGCGGGTTGCTGGACACGAAGTAGATCGGCCGGAACTCCAGGTAGGTGGCGTCGGCCGCGCGGACCAGGTCGTCCCACCAGATTTGGACCGCTTTGCGATAATCGTTGAACCCGCTCGCCAGCGATGTGACCCGCAGGTCGGTCGGGTGCGTGGCCACGGCCTGGATCTTGGCGTCCCACTGTGCCCCCCACACCTGATAGAGCCGCGCCATATCGGTCTCGTTGACCCCCAACGTGTCGCGCAGCGCCGTGGGCACGTCGGAGGCTGCGACCCGGCCCGCGGCCAGATCGTGACCCAACTGGGTGGTGGTCAGCCGGTGGTGGAGCTTGTTCCACTCGATCTGGAAGGCGGTCAGCGAGGGGACCAGGTCGTCGATATCTGTTACGCTGGAGACAAAGGCGGCCACGGTTTTCTTCCCGTCGAAGAGCATGCGCCGCCGTCGGGCGGGGGCATCCACGCGTTGCCACTGGGCGATATTGCGAAATCCGCCGCGCAGGAACACTTCGTCCGACTGGCCCATGACCACGCGCTCGGCACGGTCCAGGCAATCGGGCAGGCGCAGTGCCGCGTAGAGGAACGCGGACGCGTCGAACTCCGGCGACTCGGCGCCCAGGTGCAGGCTGGAACGCATCCCTTCGTGGGTCTCCTCGAGCGAGCGGATGCGCACATCACCGGAGCTGCGCAACAGCGAGTAGTAGGTGCGAATGTAGAGTTCAATCCCTTCGCCGGTTGTCTCGGGTACGGTGCGGATCATGAAGTCGCTCCTTGACCTTGTTCTAAGATCGTGCTATTATCAAATACGCTGCGCTGGGGCCTTTATTCAGAGACACGATGACGATGTGGGTTGATGATCTCATTTGGATGCCAGATATAGTCGAGAAGCTGGCCGCTGTTCACGAAGTCACTCAAGATGAAGTGGAAGAGGTCTTTCGGAATCGGCCGCGCTTTCGTTTCATCGAATCCGGCAACATCCAGGGTGAAGACGTTTATTCGGCAGAAGGGCGAACAGATGTTGGCCGCTACCTTGCAGTGTTCTTCATCCTCAAGTTGACCCGGCAAGCCTTGATTATCAGTGCCCGCAAGATGACTGGGCGGGAGCGCAAACGATATGGCAGAAAATGAAACTGGACAATTGACGAGCATCTCTAGAGCGCGCTCTATTGAAGAGATCGCGGCTTTCTGGGACACACACGATCTGACTGACTTCGAGGATCAAACGCGCGAAGTAGAGATCGAAGTGCGCTTGCCACGTTCTCGAAGGATTACCCTGGCTCCCGAAGTGGCCGACAGGCTGGCGGAGCGCGCCCGGCGAGATGGTGTGTCCGTTGAGACGTTGGTCAATCTTTGGGTCGGTGAGAGGCTCCTCGTTCCGGCGTGAGACATCTTCCGACCGGCGCAGTACACCAGCGGACTTAAGGATTGATCAGACAGACCATTAGATCCGCCTGATCTACAAGTGTACTGGACTCTGGCGAATTTTTAGTACCCCTCCATCTTGGGGAGATCCGATCATTCAACCCCGAGATACGGGTTCGTAGTAGCGATGGTTCGGCTTCGCTACTACGAACAAAAACGCCAGACTCCAGAAGTGTATTCATCCTCCCCTGCTGCATCCAAGTGCAGAAGCCAGACTCGTCGCCGCGTATCTTCTCAATTCTTCGGGGAATCGCTCGCTGTGGCCGGTCTCCTGACCGAGCCACCGTGGCTCGGTCAGGAGACCGGCCACAGCCACCCCGGATTATTGAGAGGATACGTCGCCGCTGAAGTCGTAGACTGGCGCGCGGCAGGCCCTCTCCTTGCCAACCCCGCTTTTTCCTGGCCCGGCCTGAGCCGAGCTAGCCTCTATCTTGCCCCCGCTTGTCCCCATGTCAAGTATACTCTGCGGTGAGTGTGAGGTCAAACGGTGCGGGGCTTTCTGGATTTTGAGCACTTGCCAGCCCGTGGCGTTTCGGTTACAATGGCGCTCAGACTTGCACCGGGCGAGGGCAGTGTGAGCGTTTTGTTGGGGTATGTAGATGGACACGTCGATCTCCTTTGACACATTTGTGGCGACGGTGTCGGCGCCGGATGTCGATCTGGAGCAACCCGCGCTCTATTTCAACCGGGAGCTGAGTTGGATCGAGTTCAACCGGCGCGTGTTGGAGGAGGCGCAGGATGTGCGTCACCCGTTGCTGGAACGCGTCAAGTTCCTGTCGATCTTCAGCTCCAATTTGGACGAGTTCTTCATGATTCGCGTCTCAGGGCTCAAGGACCAGGTCGCGGCAGGTGTTGTCAACACCCCGGCCGATGGCATGCCCCCCGCTGAGCAGTTGGCAGAGATTCGGGCCCGGGTGCTGCCGCTGATGCTGGAGCAACGGCGTTGCTTCTACGATGCCATCGTGCCCACCCTGGCGGCTACGGACATTCATATTCACCGCTACGACCAGATCAGCCCGGAGGAACGGGATCATCTGCGCGCGTACTTCCAGACTGAGATGCTGCCGGTGCTCACGCCGTTGGGGTTTGACCCCGGCCGGCCCTTTCCGCACATGTCCAACCTCAGCCTGAACCTGGCGGTGACGGTGGCCGATCCGCGTGGCGGCGCCCACTTTGCTCGTATCAAGGTGCCGACTTCATTGCCTAGACTGGTCGCGTTGGAGGAGGGCCGGCGATTTGTCTGGCTGGAGGACGTGATTGCCAACAACCTGGGCGTGCTCTTTCCCGGCCATGATATTGTCGAAGCATATACCTTCCACGTGATCCGCGACGCGGACATGGAGATCCAGGAGGACGAGGCGCCTGATCTATTGGAGACGATCGAGCAGGGGTTGCGGCAGCGGCGCTTCGGCCCGGTAGTACGCCTTACTGTGGATGCCGCCATGCCGGAGCATTTGGTCAAGCTGCTCGTTGACAACCTGGAGGTGGAGTGGGAGGACGTCTACCCTCTGCTTCCCCCGTTGGCGATGAGCGGCCTGATGACGTTGACGGCGGTCAACCGGCCTGATCTGAAAGCCCCGCCTTTCGTGCCCGCGGCGCCGCCTCAATGGCGCGATCTGGAGAGCACCAGCGACATCTTCGCCGCCATTCGCCGCGGCGATATCCTGCTCCATCACCCCTACGACGCGTTTACGCCGGTGCTGGACTTCATCAGGGCCGCCGCGATCGATCCCGATGTGCTCGCCATCAAGCAGACGCTCTACCGGGTAGGTCAGAACGCGCCGGTGGTGAGGGCGTTGCTGGATGCCCAGCGCAACGGCAAGCAGGTGGCGGTGCTGGTCGAGCTCAAGGCGCGCTTCGACGAGGAGAGCAACATCGGCTGGGCGCGCGCGCTGGAAGCCGAGGGGGTGCACGTCGTGTACGGGCTGATGGGATTGAAAACCCACAGCAAGATCACCCTGGTGGTGCGTCGGGAGCCGGGTGGCTTGCGGCGCTATCTGCATTTGTCCACCGGCAACTACAACGCCGTCACCGCCGGGATCTACACCGACCTCGGGCTGTTTACCTGCGACCCGGACCTGGGCGCGGATGCCACCGAGCTCTTCAATACTCTGACCGGCTATTCGACCCAGACCTACTACCGGAGCCTGTTGGTGGCGCCCGTGGCCATGCGGGAACGCATCGAGGCGATGGTCCAGCGGGAGATCGAACGGGTCAGGGCGGGTCACGACGGCCGCTTGATCTTCAAGATGAACTCGCTGGTGGACGATCGGTTGATCCGCGCGCTCTATCGCGCATCGCAGGCGGGGGTCCAGATCGACCTGATCGTGCGCGGCATCTGCTGTCTGCGGCCGGGGGTGCCCGGCGTGAGCGAGAATATCCGGGTGATCAGCATCGTGGGGCGCTTTTTGGAGCACAGCCGCATCTACTACTTCTGGAACGGGGGCAGCCCGGAGGTCTACATGGGCAGCGCCGATCTCATGCCGCGCAACCTGGATCGGCGAGTCGAGACGCTGTTCCCGGTGAAGGACCCCGCCATCCTGGCGTATCTGCGCAACGCCGTGCTGGAGGTCGATCTGCACAACAATCTGCGGGCGCGGGTGATGCAGCCGGACGGCGGCTATGTCCGCCGGGCGCCGGGGCCGGCCGATCCCGAGATCGATAGCCAGGCCTGGCTATTGGCGCATCCGGCCGCAGGCGGGCACGGCGCGGCGTTCAGTCCTTGAGCTGACTGAGGATCGGCGGCCGTGCAGGGGGCAAACAAAAGCACCCCCAGCAGGATTCGAACCCGCAGCCTTCTGATCCGAAGTCAGACGCTCTGTCCATTGAGCTATGGGGGCGTGTGATGGGCGCACACAGCGGGTGTACGCGACATCAGCGAGTATAGCACGAATTTACCAATTTACCAATTTACCAATCTACCAATCTACCAGGCGATAAGCCGCCATTCGCTGTCTCTCCGGTGATGTATCTATGACCTGGGAAAGCTTGTTGCATCAGTTGCCAAAAGGGTACCTGCCCCAAGATATCGATCTGGTTCGGCGCGCCTACGAGCTGGCCACAACGGCGCACGCCGTCCAAAAGCGCGATTCCGGCGAACCGTACATCATCCACCCGGTTGCAGTGGCGTCGATCCTGGCTGACTTGCGCCTGGATGCCAAGACCATCGCCGCGGCGTTGCTCCACGACGTCGCCGAAGACACCACGGTCGAAATCCCCGACCTGGCTGAGGAGTTCGGCCCTGAGGTCGCCAGTATGGTCGATGGCGTCACCAAACTGGTCGCGATCTCGGAGATGGCCCGCCTGCCGACCGACAGTCGCGACCCGAAGGTGGAGAGCCTGCGCAAGATGTTGCTGGCGATGGTCGGCGACATCCGCGTCGTGCTGATCAAGCTGGCCGACCGCTTGCACAACATGCGGACCATGGGCCACATCGCGCCGGAAAAACAGCGGCGCATCTCCCGCGAGACGTTGGACATCTACGCGCCCCTGGCGAGTCTGCTGGGCATCTGGCAGATCAAGTGGGAGCTGGAGGATCTGGCCTTTCGCTACCTGGAGCCGGAAATCTACACTGAAATGAAGCTGGCGCTGGCCCAGCGCCGCGCGGCGCGCGAGAACTACGTCCAGCGCGTGATCGAGACGTTGCGGGCTGAGCTGGAGAAGAACGGTATCCGGGGCAGCACCATCACGGGGCGGCCCAAGCACATTTACAGCATCTGGCGCAAGATGATGCACAAGGGAGTGCCGTTCGACCAGGTCTACGACCGGCAAGGGCTGCGGGTCATCGTGCCCGAGATTTCCGAGTGCTACGCCGCGCTGGGGGTGGTGCACACCCTGTGGCGGCCCATTCCCGGCGAGTTCGATGACTACATCGCCAACCCGAAGGAGAACCAGTATCAGTCGCTGCACACCGCGGTCATCTGCCCCGAAGGTCAGCCGTTGGAAGTCCAGATCCGAACGCCCGAGATGGACCGGGTCGCGGAGGTCGGGATCGCGGCCCATTGGCGCTACAAGAGCCAGACCCGGCACGACGAAGTGTACGAACGTAAGATCGCCTGGCTGCGCTCGGTCATCGACTGGCAGTCGCAGGAGCGGACCGACGGCGACGACTTCCTGACCACGGTGAAGGAGGATCTGTTCCAGGACCGGGTGTACGTCTTTACCCCGAAAGGCGAGGTGATCGATCTGCCGGCCGGTTCCACGCCGCTGGATTTCGCCTATCGCATCCACACGGAGGTCGGCCATCGCTGTCGGGGCGCTCGGGTCAACGGTAAACTGGTCAACCTGGAGTACCAGTTACGGAGTGGGGATCAGGTGGAGATCCTCACCGCCAAGCGCGGCGGCCCGAGTCGCGACTGGATAAACCCTCACCTGGGCTACACTCACACCTCGCGTGCGCGTAACAAGATCCGCCAGTGGTTCCGCCAGCAGACGCGGGACGAGAATATCGCGGCCGGCCGGGAGATCCTGGAGCGGGAGCTCGATCGACTGGGCGTAGACAACATCACCTACGGAGAGGTGGCCGGCCTGTTCGGGGTCACCAACCTGGACGACTTTCTGGCAAGCATCGGTTGTAGCGACATCACCACGGTGGAGATCGCCGAGCGGGTGCTGCAACTGGGCAAGGTCGAGGAAGCGCCCAGGCCGCTGATGGAGGAGTTGGGGCTGCTGGAAGCGCCGCAGAAGCCGGCTCCCGAGGGCCAGGGGGTCCAGGTGCAGGGGGTCGGCAATATGCTCACGGTCCTCTCGCGCTGCTGCAACCCGATGCCCCCGGACGAGATCATTGGCTTCGTCACCCGCGGGCGCGGGGTATCGGTTCACCGCCGCGATTGCCCGAATGTGTTGAACTTGAGCGCGGAGCGGTTGATCCGGGTGAATTGGGGAACTGCTCCGCCGAGTGCGATGGGCGCCTCGCGGGTTAAGATCCGCGTTAATGCATACGACCGGTCTGGCCTGTTGCGCGACATCACAGAGATATTGAACGACGAGAAGATCAACCTGCTGGACGCATCGGCCGTGACGGCCCGTCAGGATAACCTGGCGCTGATCACAGCCACGCTGGAGGTGCGGGATGCCGAGCAGGTCAGCCGAGTGCTCTCACGCATCGACCGGCTGCCCAATGTTATAGAGGTGCGGCGGCAGAAGGGGTGAGCGGGGGAATGGGGATGGTAGATTGGTAAATTGGGAATTGGGGAATTGGGAAATTGGTAAATTGGGAATTGGAAACGTAGCCCAATCTACCCACCTACCAATCTACCCACCTACCAATCTACCCGCCTACCAATCTACCCACCTACCAATCTACCAATCTACCAATCTACCAATCTACCAATCTACCAATCTACCAATCAATCTACCAACCTACCAAGCTACTTGCCACCCCATCACCCCACTGGTACACTCGGGGTCGGTGGCACATTGTCCAGCGACCAATTCCGTTCGATTTGCCCCTGGGCCCGCAGCTCGGTCAGCCACGTGTTGAACGCCTCGGACTGCCGTTGTTGTAGTGTGAACTGATCGATGGGATGGGCCGGATCCCGTTCCTCCACCTTGATCAGGTGGTAGCCGAAAGCTGTCTTGACCGGGTCGCTGGTCTGTCCGGGCTGCAAGCTGAAGGCCGCATCCTCGAACTCGGTCACCATCTGGCCCCGGCCAAACCACCCCAACTCCCCGCCACTGGCGGCGCTGCCGGTGTCGTCCGAGTGCTCCATCGCCAGCGTGGCGAAGTCCTCTCCCGCGGCCAGCTTCTGTTTGACTTCGATGATCCGGGCCAAAGCCTGCGCGTCGTCGCGCGGGGTCGGGGTCGGCTGCGCGCTCGGATCGGGTGTCGGTGTCGGCTCACCCTCGGGCAGGGGTGTCGGGGTCGGCGCGGGCGTGATGATCCGCACCAGGATGTGGCTGGCCCGCACCTGTTCCTCGGTGGTCGGCACATCGGCGGTCACCGCGTCGTACAGCTTCTGGCGGATCAAGTCCGACTCCACCAGTTTGCGGAAATCCGCCTCGTCCATGCCGGTCGCTTGCTTCAGCAGGGTCAGGTAATTCTGGAGGGCGCTCTGATAGGCCTCCAGACTGACCGGGGTCGCGGTGGGCAGCGGGGTCGGGACCGGGGTCGGCGTGAATTCACCGCCTGGGGTCGCCGTCGGCTCTGGAATCGCGGTCGGCGCGGGCGTTGGCGGCGTGCGCTGATAGCCGAAGACCTTCTCGACGGCCTCGGCGACCTCGTCAGCGCTCACGCTGATTCCGCGCTGTTGCGCCTGTTCCCGGAGCAACTGCTCGTCCACCATCTGGTCAAGGGTCTGGAGACTGGCGCCTTGGGGGTCCGTGACCTGGTCTCCGGTCTGATACCAATCGAACAGGACGCGCTTTTGGTACTCTTTGCTGGAAATCTTGACGCCGTTCACGGTCGCGATCGGCTGGTTGGGCTTCACCAACAACTCCTGGATGATGCCCGCGCCGAGCAGGATCACGAGGAAGGCGCCCACGCCGCCCAGCCCGATCACCAGGCGACGGTTCTGCTCGGCATCACGGCGCCTGCGGAACGTTTCCTTGCGGGTTTCATCGCGTGCTTTATCTTCCCTTCGCTTGGCCATGGCAGTTCCTCAGGCTCATCCGTACTTGCGGATGTGTTCGGCTGTGTAGGGCAGAAGGGCCAGATGGCGCGCTCGTTTGATCGCGAGCGTCAAACGCCGTTGATGGCGGGCACACGTGCCAGTCCTGCGGCGCGATTGGATTTGCCCCTGGTCAGAGACAAAACGGCGCAGCATATTGACGTCCTTGTAGTCGATGTGCTCGATCTTGTCGACACAGAACGCACAGATGCGGCGGCGCTGGAAACGGCCCCGTCCCCGGGGGCGATTCGTTCGGCGGTCGTTGCCCCCGCGACCGCCCGATTCTCGATCGTCCATCATAGTAAGTGACTCCATATTTCGTTTGAATACTCAGTAGATCACGATTTGCTCCCGCCCGATCACGGATCGGGCGGAGCTTGAAACTGTGATCTACCTGATACTAGTGGGCCGTTTGACATGCTTATGCCCTTTGGATCCCCGTAAGAAAAGGGCATGAGCGTGGCAAATACCCCACTAGAAACCAAGCTCCTCGTCGAAGTTCATATCCTCGGGTTCGGCCCCGGCCCGGCTGTCGAGGATTACCATCTCATTGGCCACCAGTTCGGTGCGGGAATGGCGCTGACCTTCCGGGTCGTCCCAACTGCGGGTCTGCAAACGGCCTTCGACGTACACCTTGGAGCCCTTGCGCAGGTATTGGTTACATACCTCGGCCAGGTTGCCCCAGGCGACCACGTTGAACCATTCCGTCGCCTCGCGGCGCTCACCGCTGCTGGTAGTCCAGCCCCGGCTGACTGCCACGCTGTACGACGTGACAGGCTTGCCGCTCGGCGTGTAGCGCATTTCCGGGTCGCGGCCCAGATTGCCGATGATCATGACCTTGTTCAAGCCCCTTGCCATAGCCCGCTCCTTCGAATGCCTTGCGCCAGCGCCGTTAGCCGGCGTCGGCTCCGCTTGAACAACTCTCAGTCCTCGTCGAGACGCACGACCAGATGCCGGATGATTTGTTCGTCCAGCCGCAGGCTGCGTTCGAGCTCACGTGCAGCGCTGGGGGACAGTTGGAAGTCGACCTTCACGTAGATGCCTTCGCTGTGCTTGCGGATGGCATACGTCATCTGTCGGCGGCCCCACACGTCTGTGCCGGTCACGATACCGTTGCCGGCCGTGATCCAGTCAGTGACACGCTGGTTGAGCGATGCCACACTCTCGTCGTCAAGCTGAGGAACAGCAATGACGATCATCTCGTAGTTGCGCAATGTGTCTGACATACCGCGCCGATACCTCCTTTCCCTGGGAATGTCCCACCCATTGGCGGGCTTGCCGCCGGTCGATAGCGCTGGCGCACCATGCCGGGGGCAGAAAGAACGAGGGCGTGAGCCCTCGCGCGGATAGTAGGACTATATCATAAGCGGCGGATTATGGCAAGAACGCGCGGCGCCGATTCACACGTTGAACCGGAAGTGGATTACATCCCCATCTTGCACCAGATAATCGCGGCCTTCCAGGCGCACCTGGCCGGCCGCCCGGGCGCCGCTCAGCCCGCCGCAGGCGATGATTGCGGGCTGGGGCGCCACCTCAGCCCGGATGAAGCCGCGCTGGATGTCACCATGGATCAGACCGGCCGCCTCGTAGGCGTTCTGACCGGCGCGCAGGGTCCAGGCGCGGGCCTCCTTGCCCCCGGTGATGGTAAAAAAGGTGATCAGTCCCAGCAGTTGGTAGCTGGCGTGGATCAGGCGGTACAATCCCGACTCGGCCAGGCCCAGGTCCGCGCGGTACGCGGCCGCCTCGTCGGCGGGCCAGGTGACTAGCTCGGCCTCGCACGCCGCGCACACGGTCAGGCAAGGGGCGCTCTCTTGCGCAACGCGGGCGAGCAGTGTCGCGGCCAGGGGTGGGCCGCCGGGCAGGTCGTCTTCAGAGACGTTGAGCACGTAGAGCCGCGGCCTGGCGCTCAGCAGGCTGAAATCGGTCATCCAGTCCGGCTGGTGCGCGGGCTCGTCAAAGCTCACGGCCGCTTGTCCGGTATTCAGGTGGCCGCGCAGGCGGTCGAGCCAGGCCAGTTGATCCACGAAATCGCGCGGCCTGGCCTTGGCCTGCCCCCGCACCTTCTCGATCCGGCGGTCCACCGTGCCGATGTCGGCCAGGATCAGCTCTACGTCCAGCGTCTCCAGGTCGGCGAGGGGATCCACCGCGTCGCCGGCCGTGGGGATGTCGGGGTTTTGGAACGCGCGCAGCACCAGCGCGATCGCGTCCACGTTGCGGATGTGGCCTAAGAACTGATTGCCGAGCCCCGCGCCCTGGCTGGCGCCCTTGACCAACCCGGCGATATCCACGAACTCCACGGTCGCCGGCACGACCCGCGCCGGCCTCACCAGCGCGGCCAGCTCGGTCAGGCGCGCGTCCGGCACCATTGCGATGCCCACATTGGGGTCGATGGTGGTGAACGGGTAAGCCGCGACCGCCGCGCCGGCCTGGGTCAGCGCGTTGAAGAGGGTGGACTTCCCGGCGTTGGGCAGGCCGACGATGCCGATCTGTAGACTCATGTTGGCCTCCTGGGGGCTGGATGCTGGAAGCTGGATGCTGGAAACTGGATGCTGGATGCTGGAAACCCGAGACCGTTGAGCGGGCTCGGCTGCCTGCCCCTGGCGGCTCTGCCGCCAGCCGTTCAAAGGGCAGACCTGGATTTGGCGTTTTGCGCGAATGCCGCTATAATGTCTCCACAAGTTCGGGGAGTAGCGCAGCTCGGTTAGCGCGCACGGTTCGGGTCCGTGAGGTCGGAGGTTCAAATCCTCTCTCCCCGACTCAGCATTATCATCAGGCGTACCTGGAACCCCACGGATGGCTATCCGTGGGGTTCCGTGCATTCTGAGGTACTTGCATTTTATCCCAAGGCGGCTCCCGATGGCCGGATCCCCCAGTACCTCAGTTACCACGGAGCGTTGTTAGCACGGTCAGCACGGATGAAACATTGCACTTCCTTTGCAGCAGCTCACAGGAGGCCCAAATGCAACTGGATTATGCCATAGCGCGGCCTCCGGCCGCAACCGAACCTATCACCACAAAGGCACAAAAACACGAAGGTCTCAAAGGCTTTGTGTCTTGGTGTCTTCGTGGTAAGGAAGATTCTCGCGATCAACGCAAAT
>Ga0100396_1002246_pt1 | contig 12660 bp, 14 predicted proteins | sample CryGeymeta201520_FD_81551 | JGI IMG/M metagenome (GOLD analysis project Ga0100396, IMG submission 81551) | Groundwater microbial communities from Crystal Geyser aquifers in Utah, USA - Crystal Geyser metaG 2015-20 | ecosystem: Environmental > Aquatic > Deep subsurface > Groundwater | place: USA... | reverse complement strand
GTATCTTCTCAATTCTTGGGGGGAATCGCGCTGTGGCCGGTCTCCTGACCGAGCCACCGTGGCTCGGTCAGGAGACCGGCCACAGCCACCCCGAATTATTGAAAGGATACACGTTGTGCGCCTTGCCCAGTAGCGTTGAGCTTGATCTTGGGCCGCTACGAGCGCTTGGCGTTGCTTCTGGTCTGCCGGGGACAGCGCGTTGGGGTGCTGCTTGTCAAAGACAGCCAAGGCTTTGACCGCCTTCTCGTAGGTACGCGTGGCCCGATGCACCCGCGCACCGATGTGGAAACAGTTGATGTGAAACCAGCAGAACTGATGAACAGCTTTGGGCAGGTGCGTCTTCACCGGCTGCAAGTAGCCGGTGTACATATCGGTCAAGTACAGCTTGATCCGCTCCTGGAAACCCGCCGCGGCGAACTGCTGGAGTACCTCGCCGATGGCCTCCTTGCTGCGCTCGCTGCAGCGTTGCAGACGCAGAATCAGCCCGCTAAGCGGATCCACAATCACCACACCCAACATCTGCCGCCCCACCTCTTTGAAGAAGACTTCGTCCACGCAGATGGCCCCCGACAAGGTAATGACCTCCAACAGCCGCCCCAGCGCCGTGTGGGCACTCAGCTCGGCCTGGGTGATGACCCCTTGCACGTATCCCACCGAGACGTGGATCCCCAGCCCGGATTCCAGGACTTCGACGATGCTGCGCACCGTGCAGCGCCCCGCCAGCTTCAACACCACGATCAAGCGGTCCTGCATCACCGTCCACTGCGCCTGCAGGTGAGCAACCTGGGTTTCCAGGGAAACCACCTTGTTCTGGGCCTCGGCCAAGGTGTGCGTCAGGCTTTAAGCTTTCTCTTGCGCAACCGCGTAGGCTTGTTCCACTCGCGCCAAGCGCTCCTGCACATCCCCAAGCCGGTCGTTCAAGGCCTCGACCGACTCCTTGCGCCGATGAACCCACATCAGCGCCCTGATCGCCAGGCGCAACATCGCATAGAACGTCGTAGGCGAGACCCCCAGGGTGTCCGCCAGCGTCCGTACCGGTTGGCCTTCGTCCCAAACGAAGGCCCTCAAGCCTGTCCTGAGCTTGTCGAAGGGATGGCGCGGGCGATCGTCACCAACCCGGTGGTGTCATCAGCGGTCAAGCTTTGCTCGTCCTGCAAGCGCCGTCCTATCTCGCGCATTTGATCCATTGTTGTCCTCCGATACCCGCAAGTCGGAGAGCAACTTTACCGCCAATTCACAAAAGTGTCCAGCCCAAGGGTATAGCACCCCTCTTCGGCTTGAACACTACCCCATTCCGGCTTTCGGCCTATTCGTTATACTCATGAATACCCCGATCAGTTCAGCCTTCGATGCGCTGATCGCGGCAGGGACCTTCGCTGTGTGCGCCGGGCCGTTTGCACTGGTGGTGGGCGTCCTGCCGGGCGTTCTTCTTGGCGCACTGGGCGGCCTGCTGATCGGCGCATTGGTGACGCCCTTTCGCCACACCATCTCGGCCGGGCGCGCGGCGTTGATCGGCCTGTCCGTAAGCGCTGTGATCGTGATCGCTGGCAACCTGTTGCTCGGTCCGGGGCTGATCGAGCCGCATAGAGCTGGCTTTGGCCGTTATTTTGCCTATCTGTTCTGGGTAGCAGGCCCTGGCCTGCTCGTCTTAGCCGGAGGAACCGGCGTCGGCTGGGTGCTGGCACGAAGGGAAAGGGATCTCAATGGCGATGATCGTGAACAGAGGGTAGTTTTGGTATCCAAAGTCAGCGAGACGCCGGATGCCCCGGTTGCTGGGGAACGGTTTGTGATGAACACGGTAATGGACAAAATCGCACACCGGACATGGTCCAGTCCTGGCTGAGCGAAATGCAGGCGCGCCTGGCCAGTCCGGAGGCCCCTGCCCAGATAGAGGCGTTAGATAAGGAGATCGTCCGGCTGAAGCGCGCCATTGACCGCCTCCTGGATATGATCGAGACTGGTGACAACAGCCGCGAGGTGCGCGAGCGCCAGCGCCAGGCTGAACTGGGGACTGCCGAAATGGAACGGGACGCCTTGGCGCAACATCATCTTGTTACGACGATCAAACTGGGTGACGCCGACCTGCGCCGCGTGGTGATCCCCTTTGCCTGCGGGGATTCCTTCTTGGTCCCAATAGAAGGGTGCTTCATACCTGGCTGACCGCACAAATGCGGCATACTGGGCGTTAGTCACCGGATACTTGCCGATGTAGAACTCAGCCAGGTAGACCCGGTGCTGGGGCTGCTCACTCTTGGACGCTTCCCTGTCCTTCGCCAGGTCACTACCCATCAGGAACTCCCCGGCTGGGACACGCACGCATTCCATGCGGATGGGCGAGGTGACTGCGAGAATATCAATGAAGACGTCCCACTCCATGGCCCTTACTCCGCTGGAGGTCTATCATGCGGCAGGCGTCCGGCTCATGAGCTGTAGTCGAACTCCGCGGTCAGAATTGCGTTTCGGATATCAGTGCCAAACGACTGCCTTGTTTTCGCGAGATCTTCGGTGCAATCGCGTACCGCTTTCACGCGATCAGCTTGGCGATCCCGAAAGCCGCGGCAGCCGCCAAGCCACCGATCAGCAGCGTCTGCAAGCCGCTGCGCAGGGGCGCTGTGCCCGTGAAGCGGCCCTTGAAAGCGCCGAAGACGAGCAGGGCTGCCAGGGTGACGATGACGGAGAACAGCAAGGCACTTTGGGTGCCGGGTAGAAAGATGTAGGGCGACAACGGGATCGCTCCGCCCACGATGTAGGCTCCGCCGATGGTCAGTGCGCTGATCAGGGCGCGCTTGGGATCGGGTTTCTCCAGGCCCAGCTCCATGCGCATCATCAGATCGACCCAACGCGCTGGGCGCTGGCGCAGCGCCGCGATCACGGGCGCGCTCTCCTGAGCCGTGACGCCATAGGCCTCGAAGATCTCCACGACTTCTCGGGCCTCCGCCTCGGGGATGGCGACAACCTCCCGTTCTTCGCGCGCCCGCTCGCTGGCATAGTGCTCGGCATCGCTCTTGGCCGCCTAGCCGCCCAGACCCATGGCGATCGAACCCCGGCGGCGATCTCGGCCAGGCCGGCCGCGACCACGATGTGACTGTTGGCGACGGCTCCGGAGAGTCCGGCGGCCAGCGCAAAGGGCGCCGTCAGGCCATCCGACATGCCGATGACGAGATCCCGGATGGTCTGGCTACCCGTGAAGTGTTTCTCTACGTGCGGTGTCTGCGGCATGTATTCCTCGTCTTATCACGTGGCAGGCGCGGCATGAATCGGCTCATGCCCATTGCCAGAACCCGCCTTCTCGACCGGGGCAGCATCCAGTATGCCGATTTCGTGCCACAGATTAGGACGTTGGCCGAAGCCAGCGTGGTCCGTGCCGGTGTCCTGCGCTGCAGCGTCTTCCGCCAGCATGGCCGTCACTTCGCTGCCATTTACCGTCTCGTGCTCGGCCAAGCGCTCGGCCAGCCGGTCGAGGGTCACCCGGTGCTCACGCAACAATGTCGAGGCCTGATCAAGCGCCTCCTCGACAAGACGCCGCGTTTCGGCATCCACCTGACCGGCGGTCTCCTGGCTGACCCGGCTGTCCAATCCGAATTGTGGTCCCAGGTAAACAGCCTGCGGGTCGCCGGCCAGTCGCACCGGCCCCAGCGCCGGGCTCATGCCAAACTCGGTGATCATGCGCCGCGCCAGGTCGGTCGCGCGTGCCAGGTCGTCAGTGGCGCCCGTCGAAACCTCGGCAAAGGTCAGCGCCTCGGCCGCGCGGCCGCCCAGCATCACCGCCAGCCGTGCCCGCAGCTCGCTTTGGCTCAACAGGTAGCGGTCCTCGATGGGCCGTTGGATCGTGTAGCCTAGCGCCCGCCCGCGCGGCACGATGGTGACCTTGTGCACCGGGTCGGTGCCGGGCAGCAGGCTCGCCACCAAGGCGTGACCCGCTTCATGGACCGCCACCGTCTGCTTCTCCCACGGGTTCATGGCCCGCGTGCGCCGTTCCGAGCCGGCGACGACACGCTCGATGGCCTCGTCGAAGTCAGCTATTTCCACGGCATCCTTGCCGTCCCGGGCGGCGGCCAGCGCGGCCTGGTTGACCACGTTCTCCAGGTCAGCGCCCGAGAAGCCCGGCGTGATGCGGGCCACGGCCTTCAGATCCATCTCCGGCGCCAGGGTGACCGGTTGAGCATGGATGCGCAAGATCTCTTCCCTGCCCACCACATCGGGCAGGTCCACGGTGATCTGGCGGTCGAAGCGGCCAGGCCGCAGCAGCGCGGGGTCGAGCACTTCGGGCCGGTTGGTGGCGGCCATCACGATCACGCCCCGTTGCGACTCGAAACCGTCCATCTCGGCCAGCAGTTGGTTGAGGGTCTGTTCCCGTTCCTCGTGCGCGCCCATGGCGCCTGCGCCGGCACGCCGGCCACCGATGGCGTCGAGTTCGTCGATGAAAATGATGCTGGGCGCGGCTTTCTTAGCCTGCTCGAACAAATCACGCACCCGAGAAGCGCCGACCCCCACGAACATCTCGATGAACTCCGATGCGCTGACTGAGAAGAACGGCGCGCCCGCCTCGCCGGCCGTGGCCTTGGCCAGCAGCGTCTTGCCGGTGCCCGGCGCGCCGACCAAGATCACGCCCTTGGTCATCCTGCCCCCCAGCCGCTGGAAGCGGGCCGGGTCCTTGAGGTACTCGGTGATTTCCCGCAGCTCATCCACCGCTTCCCCGGCCCCACCCACATTCTCGAAGGTGACACCCGTCTGCTCGCCCTGGATGACGCGCGCTTTGCTCTTGCCGAAGGAGAAGATGCCGCCGGGCCCCCCGACGCCTCCCGCGGCGCCCCGCATGCTCTTGAGCGCGAAGTACCCGAAGGCGCCAAACAGAACCAGGGGCAATATCCAGCCCAGCAAAGTCAGGATGCCCCCATCACTGGCTGCCTGGCCGGTAGTATTGACCTGACTGGCCTCCAGGTCTCGGAGCAAGTCCGGGTCATCTACCCGCACGGTCTGTAGGGCTTGCCGTCGGCCAGCTTGCCCGAGATCTGGTCGACGCCAATCGTGGCGGTCTCGATCTGCCCGGCCCGCAGCGCGGCCTTGAACTCGGTGTAGGTCATTGCGGTGTTGGGCGCCCGCAGTGACCCGCCAAACAGCATCTGGAGCAGCAGCACCGCCACAATCAACGGCAGCAGCAGCCCGAGGGCCGACCTAAGCCCCCGGCCGGTAGGCTTCCTAAGCATGGTTACCTCTTCGCGCGTCGGCCGAGCCCACGCGCTGAGCCACGGCACGGCGCCCAGAAATCAGCGAACCGCCACCAGTTCCGCTTTCGCCAGGCAGTCCCGCAGATCTTGCCAGTTCGGTTTCAGCGCCTTCGTTTCCCCCAGTCCATAAACCTCAATACCCGACGGCGCAGGCTTTCCAAACAGAGACTTCTTAGTGGCTAACAGGACAGTCACTTCCTTGTACCTGTTGCTGACAATGCGCCAGCGATAGCTCGAACCTTCCTGTACCGGCCCTTGCACTTCCAGAACCTGAGCGGAGAATTTCGTGCCGGCAAACTCGGTCAGAATCCGTGTAATCTCTTGTAGAAGGCTCATATCCATGGTCTTTTTCTCTTTTTCTCCTTGCGAGAAGCGTCCTGCCGGTCAGCTTTGGCCAAGTCAGGGCAGGTCCCTGAATCCGATCCTAGCCAAGGCCCGTCGGCCCTCCGGGCATCACTGCGTCCAACAACTCTCTCGTCGGACAGCCCTTGAGTAGAAAGGCGTCTGCCCCGGCGGCCAGGGCAGACGAACGATCTGTGGCATACATCGTCAGCACCACGATCCTGATGGCCGGCCACCTGCTCTTGATCATCTGGATCGTCGCCATGCCATCCAGCCTCGGCTCAGGAGCGGACACCGTGTGCGGCTGCAGATCCATCAGCACGACATCCGGGTGGAGCGCCCACACCTGCTCGACCGCCTGTGGGCCATTCTCTGCTTCGCCGACGACCTCCACAGGAAAGAGGCCGGCAGGTGTCGGCTGCTCGGCGTGGCTGGGAGTGCGCCAACGCATAGCCGTGAGCAGGGCCTTCAAGCTGCGCCTGGCTCTCGGCTGGTCATCGGCGATGAGCACTCGTATGCCCACAGCATTCTCTCCTCCGGCGCCGTTCATGGGGTCATCCCCTCGATAGAATGGCCTGGCGAGGGCCCACCAGCGCTCTTCCGCCACAGTTGAGGGCCACTTGGGGATAGCTGTCGGAGGCACTTATTGTGCGGCTGCCGGGGCGTCCTGGTGGTCGTGCATCCATCGGTTGCTCTGTGACTCAGCGTGCTGCCTGGTGTAGCCGTATTTCTCCTGCAGCGCGTCCGCGAGCCGCCCGGCCTTACCCCCGATCCTTTCCAGATCGTCATCGGTCAACTTGCCCCACCATTTTCGCGTCTGTTCTCGCACCTGCTGCCATCGGACTTCTAAAATGTCGTTATTCATCGCGTAGTCCTTTGAATTCTCATAAGGTGCGTCGCAAGGGCCGGCTCGCTGCGAGCGGTGCCTGCCTTGTGAGCAGCCATTTCGTCTTGCCTGGGGGGTGCCTTGCCTGCCACCCGGTTTACTCTTAGTTACGCATTTTCGGGAAGTACTGGCGAGCTTTCGCCGCAATCTGGCGATCCGTCATCTTAGTTAGTTCCAGAAAAATACTCATCCCAGAATCTCCTGAGATTCCCAGGGAAACCGGCGATCTTGGGACATTTATTTTTCTGGAACGGCCTTGGCCCGTGTCTTTTTCCCCGATTGCGGCGCCAGCAACAGCAACGCCAACGCGCCCGCCAGGCCGCCGATCAGCAATCCGGCCAGCAGGCCGACCCAAAAACCCCCCGGCTCACTTGCGTCGTTATCTTGTTCGTAGTTGTGGCTGATCATTCTGGCTTCTCCTGTACGAGAGTTTGCGCGTCTTTGCCTCGGTTCCCTGCAGCGCGACAGCGTAACGTCAGCTCGGCTCAAGCGGTCGGCGCGTTCCCGATGTCTGCCATCGCCGCCGACCCTATCACCGCGGCAGCGGCGACAACGATCACGTCTTCCCCGATGGTGAGCACCTTATCACCAGGGATGGTCATAGACTGGCCCAAGATGTTCATGCCTGGGGGGACAAACAGGTTGGTTAGCGCAAAAGTGTCTGGGTTGAATTCGTAATCACCCACCTCGCCCACGCGCTCCCCGTTCTCGGTGATCACCTTGGCGCCGATGATTCCGCGCCTGGCTTTGACCAGAGTATCGGCTTCCGGCGCGTCGGCAGGCGCTCGAACATCGGCTTCCGCATTGATCGTAACGGCATGCTCACCGAAGCCGTGCACCGCAGCGACCGAGACCCACATCCGCTCGCCCCCCAGCAACCCCCCGGTGTGCAGGCGTAGCCAGCTCACTGCCTTGCGATCGGGATCGACGACCAAGTCGTCAACCTTGCCAACTTGCTTCCCCTCCGCCATCGTGATGACGGGCAAACCCTTGATGCGTTCGTAGCGTGCCATGTTTCAGCCTCCTTTGTGAGATCGTTACAGGTTTTCCAAAAGGTTGCCCAACGCCAGGAGGACGAAGCCCGCAACGACGAGCCACAACGCGTATTCCACCAGCGATGCGATGGGCGCCACTACCGCGATCACGCCGATGAGCGCCAGCAGGACCGCAATCCAGAAAGTGACCACCTTGGGTGCACTGAGCCTCGTAGCTCTACTTCTTCTTGCCATGATCCACCTCCGTAAAGTGAATTTAGAACAGCCTGCGGCGACCGGAAATGGCCCGCAGGAGCGCGATCAGGATCACCGCGCCGACGAAGGCCACCAGGATGCTGGTGAGATTGATGCCGTTGACGGCATCCGGCATCTTGAGCAGCGTCGAGGCCAGGAAGCCGCCCAACAGAGCGCCCACGACGCCCAGGACGAGGTCGCCGACCAGGCCGGAGCCGCGCCCCTTCATCACTCTGCTGGCCAACCAGCCAGCGACTAACCCGACGACGATCCATGCGAGAAGACCCATTGTGCTACCCTTCCTTCTTCTGAGACGGCTATCTCCGCCGACCACCTGGAAGATCGCTCTGCCTGCCATTCGTAGCATAGCACAAGGGCGCCGCCCTGTCATCAGCGAAAACGATAGGTTTTTCGTAGCAAAAAGGCCGCCTTTTGAAGCGGCCCCTACACCTTTTGTTGTACGATGTTTGGGAGCGGGGGAGGAAAAGGAACGCGCCGGTCATTACCGACATGACCGGCGCGTGATGGAACAACCGCCGAGGAGGCTACTTCACCACAAACTGGATCTTGAGACTCGTCGCAGCACCGACTCAATTAGTCATGCTCCTGTGGCCTCAATTGTCTCCCCGTTGTGCTCGGTTCCAGTCCAACCCGATAGGGTCTGTTGGCTCCGAGAAGACCCGAGACCCGGTCGTTGTGAAAGTAACAAGACGGTAGTAGTACGAAACACCGTAGCTGTCATCTCCCTGCCATACCTCCACATACCACCCGTATTGTTTGCCGGTCATGACCCCTTCCGGGAGGGTCGTCAGGGTCAGGCGGTCCGTGTTGCCCAGGCTGTTGGTCGTCCAGGTATCGTTGTTTTCGGGGTCGAACAAGACGAGACGGTAAGTGTCCGCAGGCACACTGCGCTTCTGCCACACAAACGTAATCGGCAGCGGGGTGGTCGCACCGTGCGCCGGCGCACTCAGGCTGACGTTTGCCAGGTCGAAATCGCCGCCGGGCACGCTGGCGCCTGCCGTGTAGGACGTGAGCGATGGCCCATACCAGGCGTTCAGGTACTCCGGGTCGCTGCTGTTTGGCCCGTAACGAACGTAGGTGAACTGCCCCGCCCCCAGCGACGGCACGTCGGCAAAACGGTAGCGGCCCTGGCCGTCGGTTTGGGTCGTAGAGGCCGTGCTGTAGGTCGAGCCATCGTAGAACCTCAGCCTGAGCTCGATCCCCGCGGCCGGCGCGGCGTTGTAGGTCATGCGACCCTGGATGCCCGACTCGGCGGGAGGCGTGGCGGTGCGGGTTGGCGTGGGCGTCGCGGTCCGAGTCGGCGTGGGGGCCGGGGGCAGCGGGCGCAGCACCAGGGGGAGATAGACTTGCTGCTCGACCACGAAGGTGTGGCTGTCAATCACCCCCTCGCTGTCCGCCGGCGCGTTCCACGCGAAGTCGTTGCGGAGTGTGAATGGCTCCGCATCATAGCCGGCTGGCCGGATCGAGATCGTCGCCGGGTATTGCGCATCTGCGGTCAAGACGAAGAGCTTGCCATCCAGCGGCCGGCCTTCGAAGCTGAAGTCGTAGTTCTCGAACGGCGCGTCGAAACGCACGTCCACCGTGTAGCTGCTGACAGCGACGGCGTTGCCTGCCCGGTTGCGGGCGTCGAGGCGGACCCACCCTTCGGGCGCGAGCGGCGGCGAAGCGCGCACTGGCTGGGCCGGGACGACGATCTGGCTGGCGCCCGTACCCACAGTCACCGTCAGGTGGCCGCTGCTGCCCACCGCTTCGCCCGCATCGTAGTAGAGCTGGTGTGGCCCCGTGTCGGTGAAAAAGCCGTGGGCGACGAAGAGCTCGTCCAGCGCCTTCATCCCGCCGGGGCCGAGCGGTTCCTGGCCAACGCCGCGGGCTTTGAGCACGTCATAAAGCTGCTTGATCGTGAGGATGTGGTGGTAGGCGCCGGCGACCTGGGCGGTCAGGTCTGACCATAGGGAGGGCAGGTCCACCTGGACGTGATCGCGAACCATGCCGATGATGGGGAGTCCATTAGAGCCGGCGGCCGTTAGCACGGTCATATCCCGTTCATCAACCGGGTCCAGCAGATCCCAGAGCAGGCTGGCGACCGCCCACTCCTCCCAGCTCGTTTCTCGAAACCGCCAACTGAGGACGTTGGCTTCCAGGTTCGTGGCGCCACCGCTCCAGTGGTAGACCTGCGGCAGGGTTCCGTCCTGCGCCACCTCGCGGTTGACGAGCATCGAGTAGAACTCGGCGATCCCTTCGGCCAAGGAATCGGTCGTCGAAGCGTTCACGTACCCGACGTGGGCCGTATTGGCCGGATCCTTGGGGAGCAGGTTGTCGAAAGCGTCGGCCTGGACGTGGTGGCCGAACTCGTGCCACTCGCGGTTGTCCGGGCGGTCCGGACTGTTACGGTTGCTGCTCACCAGGCCGCCGCGGAGCTGAGAGTCTACGACGATGTGCGGAGGCCTGGTGAGATTGCCGCCGGCGGAATTTGGCCCCCACCAGTAGGCCCCATATCCCAGGTCCGGGAAGTGGGCGTAGATCGGCGCCGGCCGGGTGTCGAGCGTCAGCCCGAGCTTCGCTGTCAGATCGTACGCCTGTCTGGCATGGTAGTAGATCAGGCCGAAGTCGCTGAGCCTCGCTGCGGCAGGCGTGCCGGGTTGAGGTGACGTATGCCCCTGGTCGACGTCGAAGAGGACGTCCTGGCAGATCAGCGCATCCTCCTGCGGTACGTCGAAGGGAGATGAGATGACCTGGACGTCGGTGGCCGGCGTCGGGAGGTAAGGCGGCGCGCTGCCGTAGCCCAGACCAGGCGGGGCCGCGCTGGCGTCGAAAACCCGCACCTCTGGGCTTTGCAGCGCTGTGCTGATGGCCAATGAAGTGGTCACGGGCGCGGCGAAGGTATACCAGCCGTCTTCCTTCGTGGTTGTCGTGGCCAACACGGCGTCCACGATGTCATGGCCGGCCGCATCCTTCTTGAGTTGCACCAGGTCAACTTTCACGCCGGCGAGGGGCGCCTTCCCCGACTGGCGCACGGCTGCGGGGAAGCCCAGATTCGAAGCCACGTGCGTCAGGGGCACTACCACCAGGCCCTGGATGCGTCCCACGGGGGCAGAGAAGCGCACCGTCAGCCACGGGGTCGGCGCGGCCGCCCAGTCAGTGCTTTCATACCATTCCCACGGCGAGTAAGAAACAAACGCGGTCGCGTTGGTCGCAACCACCTGGGCGACCCGCGCTTGAACCGACGGGCCCGTCACGGAGAACTCCACCGCATCGGGACCGCAGGAGGTCAAGGGGATGGGGCCGGCCAACACGAATTTGCGTTGCCGGCCGGGAACGGCGGGGACGCCGGACATCAGCGGGTACCAATTCTCTATGGCCAGCTCTATTGATTCGAGCGCCTTGCCGTCGGCCGCGATCACACCGTGACCACGCAGAGTCGATTGCCACACAAGTTCGCCATTGAAGGTGCGTGGCGCGACGGCGTCCTGCGAGAAGGTCAGTCCCGCCCACTGCGGGGCGCTAGCCAGCCCGAAGAGTGCGGGGTATCCCACCCCGTAGGCTTCGGCGAGCGTGATAGACTGGTGGTAAGTGTTCGTGGCCCCGGTGTCCTGGCGGAAGATGTGACGGCCCCCGAACTCCACGTTAACGTCGGTCATGGCGCGCAGCGTCGCGAGCGGGTCGGGACAGCCCTCGACAGCCCCTGGCAGAGCAACGCTCGCCGGCGCGAGTGGGGGCTTGACGCCGGGCGTTGCGGCCTGCGCCGGCCAGAACAGCCACACCAGCAGGTCAGCCACGATGGCGATGAGCAATACCCAGCGATAACCCGCCAGCATTTGCCTTGGCATTTTCTTGGGTGGCATGCCCTGCGGCATGCCACCCGCTGATGGCCGGTGCACGGTGTTCGAAGGTTGTGGCAGATTCGTGTTCATTGCAGCGCCCTCCAAATGACGATCGCGATCACGCAGACGAACAGCAGGCTGAACAGGTTGCGGCTCAACGCCATTTTTTTGCCCAGATGTCTGATCTCCAGCGGCAGCGCCACTGTGCCGACTATCACCAGCGCCGTCAGGGAGGCGGCGATGGAGGCGATGCTGACGCCGCCCGCCAGGCGACCTGCATAGTGGAATAGTCCGTGCTTGTCTCGCTCATAGTGGCCACCTGAGAGCGACAGCGGCCGGTTAGCTTCGGCAACAAAGTAAACAGCCCTAAGTTGCCAAGCCGGAACCGGGCGCCATCGTAGCACATGCGCTGCGGCAACGCAAACCGGCAATTCTCAATTGGTGTATCACCTGCTTCTCAGTTGCACCGCGCCTTGAATCGCTTCTGGCGCTCCTGCTTCACAATACATACCCATAGACAATCCCCCCCAGCAGGCCCCAGGCGCTGCCCAGGATGGCTCCCGCCAGCACGTCCCGCGGGTAGTGCGCCCCCACGTACATGCGCGTGATGCCCACCACCAGCGCGATCGCGTACAGCAGGCACACCGCCCACACGCCGGCGTGGAAGTACCCGGCCAGCAGCGTCGCCATGAAAAAGGCCTGGCTGGTATGCCCGCTCGGGAATGAACGCCCGATGGCTCGCCGGCCGACGACACGCGCCTGGGTCAGCCGGATGAAAGGCCGTCTCCGATGCACCAGGGCTTTCACCAGTTCGACCACCAACCACAGCGTCAAAGCGCCCAAGCTGAGCCCGTAAGCCAGCAGATGATCCCCGCCAAGGAACAAGATCACGGCTAGCGCCGCGATGACGATGCCGTTGCCGATCTGGGTGAAGCCCCCCATCAGCACATCTAGCCAGTGCGGGTGGCCCCCCCGCAAGTTAAAGAGCAGGAAAGCCCAGGCGTCCACACGCTGGCCGGCCGACCAGAGCAGCGAGAGCGCCAGCAAGCTAAAGCCCAAGGTCATGCTCGCCAGGACGGGCTGGGCCTGCAGGCCGCGCCAAAAGTAGATCCGCACGTAGGGAGGCAGCCATG
>Ga0100396_1002239_pt1 | contig 12690 bp, 7 predicted proteins | sample CryGeymeta201520_FD_81551 | JGI IMG/M metagenome (GOLD analysis project Ga0100396, IMG submission 81551) | Groundwater microbial communities from Crystal Geyser aquifers in Utah, USA - Crystal Geyser metaG 2015-20 | ecosystem: Environmental > Aquatic > Deep subsurface > Groundwater | place: USA... | reverse complement strand
GTCGCCACGGCGTCGACGCCGTTCATGAAGCCCTTGTTGTGCGTCACGGCGCGGTAGGGATCGAGCTCCGCGAAGCGGCTGGCGCGAGCGATCGCGTCGGCGATCTTCTCGCCGCCGAGGACCTCGGCCGAGACCTTCGCGCGCACGCTGACGCGCCGACGCAGAGGCAGGTTGGTCAAGATGCGCAGCCCACGACGACCGCCCACGAGCTGCGCCAAGCGCGGCGCCACGGCCTCGGCCACGGCGTCGACGATGTTGGCGCCCATGGCGTCGCCGACGTGCACGTACAGGTGAACGACGACGAGATCGTGATCCGGGCTCGGCACGCGCAGCTCGAGGTCTCGCGCGCCGCCGCCCCGTCTCACCATGCCCGGGATGGCCTCGTCGGCGAGGCGCAGGATCTCGGCCCGGTGGGACTCGACGCGCGCGCTGACGCCGGCGACGTCGGGCACGTCGTCGAACTGGATCTGCGCCGTCATGATGGGTTCGGTGGCGTGCCCTTCGAAGCCGCCCCCGCTGCGCAGCAGGCGCGCCGCGTTGCTGGCGCCCGCGACCACCGAGGGCTCCTCCACGGCCATGGGCACGAGTACGTCGCGACCCGCGACGCGGAAGTTCAGCGCGATGGAGAGCGGCAGCCCATGACAGGCCACGACGTTCTCGCTCATGTGGTCGGCCACATCGAGGGGGAGTCCGCCACCACGAGCGAGGTGGGCACGCCCGGATTCGCTCAGCAGGCCGAGCTCGGAGAGGCGCTCGAGACGCTCCTCGAGCGTCTTGGCGTAGAAGCCAGGGATGCGACTCGAGGGCGCGTCGGCGGCGTCGCGTTCGCGACTGTCGGCGCCATGGTTCGTCGTGCGGGGAGAGAGGTCGAGGGTCATCTTCACTTCTCCCGATGCACGGTGGCGCGCGCGACGGTGACGAGGGCGTCCTTGGCGGGCGACTCCACCAGGTTCTCGAGGCAGGCGACGGCCTCGAGCGATCGCTCGTGTGCCAGGCGACGAGAGTCTTCAGCAGCTCCCGTGCGCGTCAGCGCCTCGACCAGGCGAGCGCCCGCGGTGGGCTCGAGCACGCCGTCCGCGCCCAAGGCCACGATCTGTTCGAGCAGAGGCCGCAGGGAGGGGTCGCGTTCGAGCGCCAGGATCAGGGGATAGGTCATCTTGCCTTCGCGCAGATCCGCGAAGGGCGCCTTGCCTGTGACCTTGCCGTCGCCCTCGTAGTCGAGGAGATCGTCGACCAGCTGGAACGCCACCCCGAGCTGACGACCGAAGCGTTCGAGGGCGAGCAGCTCCTGCTCCGCGAGGCCGCCCGCGCGACCGCCCGCGACCATGGCCCAGCGGAAGAGCGCGGCGGTCTTGGCCTCCACGATCTCGAAGTAGGTCGCGGCCGGGAGATCCAGTCGCCCCCGGCTCTCGAGCTGCACGGCCTCGCCGCGGATCATCTCGTCGATGATGTCGAGCAGGAGCCCGAGGGTCCCGTCCACGCCCGCGCCGACCACACGGCGCAGCGCCTCGACCAGCAGCCAATCGCCCGCGAAGATCGAGGCGGCGTTGCCATAGACCGCGCGCGCGGCGGGCGCGCCACGGCGCGTGTCGCCCACGTCCACGACGTCGTCGTGCAAGAGGGTCGCGCAGTGTACGAGCTCGACGGCCACGGCCAGCTCGTGCGCGGCCGGGCCGAATCCCGTGCCGAGCCGAGACGCCAGGGCCACGCACACGGGCCGCAGGCGCTTGCCTCCGAGCGCGACCAGGTGTCCGGCGCTGTCGCCCACCACGTCCGAGCGCAGGGGCAGCTCGGAGAGTGCGCGCTCCACGTTGACCATGTCCCAGCGCACGAGCTCGCCCAATGACACGAGCTGCCGCGACATCTCGCCCAGGCCATGGGCCTCGCACACTTTCTTCAGGGAGCCGAGCACGTCGGTCTCCTTCACTCGGGCGGCTGGTGTGGAAGTGGCCGCCACGGCCAGGGATGTCATGCGCGTCTACCTTTCCGCCGGGCCCGACTCGGGGTCGGGCTCGCTTGTCGCCGGGGCTGCCGGCTTTCCGTCCGCGAGGGCAGAGACCACCCCCTGTGCCGTCTTCGTCACGAGCCTGAGGCCCGCGAGCCTACGCCGAAGGAAGCGTGTGCGCCGCCGGCCCGCGTGGGCGCCGCCCAGCAGCGCCTCGGCCTCGCCCAGACTCGCCAGCGCTTCCACCAAGAGGGGGCCCTCGCGTCGACCGAGCACACCGCGGACCACGCGCCAGGGGCTCTGATCCGCCTCCCAGTACGCGCGCCGCTCGCCCGTTCGCCAGACCTTGCGCACCGCGTGCCAGCCCATCAGCTCGCTCAGCACGGAGGAGGTCGCGCTCGGGCTCAGACCCAGCCGCGCGGCCAACTCCGACGTGGGCAGCGCCTCCTCCGAGAAGTAGAGCAGCACGTAGGCGCGACCCAGATGGCGCGAGAAGCCCCAGAACTCCACGAGTCTTCCCACGGCATCCGCGGCCCGCAGGCTCGCCGCCCACAGCCGCTCCGTGTCCGCGGCGGGCATCGAGGGCTCGCCGGAATCATCGCTCGGAGTTGCGTGGGAGAGAGTGGCCATGGCTTGGCGAAGCTTCAAGACTTCTTGAAACCTCATAAGCTCCACGCCCAGGAGCGTCAAGCCCCAGCGAACGCGTCCTGCACACGGATGCTGCGAAAGAGCCCTGGAAGCTTTGGGGCTGAATTAGCTAAAATCCGCAATGATTTCGATGAAACCGGGCCTAGCCGTATCATCGTGATACGCGCTGGGGGCGAGGCTCAGCGCTCGTAGCCGAAGCGCTCGAAGAGCTCGGGCAGCTCCTGGTAGACGCGCTCCTTCGTCAGGCCGAACTGCTCCAGGCTGTAGCCGTGCTCGCTCTGGTAGTTGCGCTGCTGGCTGCGCACTTCCTCCAGGCGCGCGGCGAAGGCGGGCGAGATGGTCCAGCCGAACTCGCCATAGATGCGCTTGACCGTGGCCTTGGGATCCGCGATCAGATCCTCGTAGCGCACCACGAGGAAGCGGTCCTCGGGCAGGTCGTTCTGGCACTCGAGGGCGTAGCGGTAGGCGTCGAAGGCCAGCGCCGCGAGCGCCTGCGCCTCGGGCGAGTTGCTGTCGATGTGCGGAGAGTGGGTCACCCACTTCTCGTGGAACATGTCGAGGAAGGAGGGCAGCGACTCGTAGGGGTGGCGCACCATGTAGATGAAGCGCGCGTCCGGGAAGCGCTCCGCCATGGCGCGCACGCGCGAGGTGAAGAAGACGTTCTTGTTGATGAAGGTGCGGCCGTGGCCCGAGGCGAAGAGGTGACGCTTCAGCGTGTCCTCGTAGAAGTCCATGAAGGCGTGACGCTCGGCGTCGGGCAGATCGTCGAGACGCGAGAGCTCGCGCTGCTTCTCCGCGAAGGGAAAGACCAGCGTCACGGTCGGCGAGTAGAGGCTGAGCACGAAGGTGGCTTCGTCCTCCTCCGCCTCGTCGATGCCGAGCTTGTGGATGCCCTCCCAGCCGCTGAAGAACCTGCTGTTGATCCAATCGACGCCAGCGCGGAGCGCACCCTGAAAGACCGGCTGGTCGAGCTTGGCGAGCAGCTGGATCAGGCGCTGCAGGCTGACGGCGCTGAAGATCGACTGGTAGAGCATGAAGGGCGAGAAGCGATCCTCGTCCATGCTCATCAGACGATGCAGCATGGTCGTGCCACTACGCGCGTTGGCGTAGATGAAGACCGGCGCCTGCACGGGCTGCTCCGCGATCTGCGGCCAGATCAGATCGTCCAGCGCGCGCGCTCCGCGCACCATCCCGCGCAGGGCCACGAAGGCGGCGCCGAAGCCGGTCCACGTCCACGCTCGCCGAGGGGTGAGGTGGGTGACGGAGAGGCGGAGCAGATCCCGCATCGCTTGCTCGCGCAGGGGCAGCGCGTGGCTGTGGTGCCGAGCGGAGGCGTGACGAGGATGGGAACCAACCTGCGCCGAGGAGGCGAGATCGGGGCTCGAACTCGAGAGGTCGGGTGAGCGACCGTGGGGCATGAACAATCCTGACGGGGCCAAAGTCCCCCACTGGGGACGCGCGGCAAAAGCTGGAGTCTCGCCGCCTGGACCCACGCGGGCAACCCTAGACCGAGAGAGACCACAGACAGCCGGGACCACTTGCGCGGCGAGCGAAGGTAGATAACCTGGCCCGATGCGCATCGCTTTGATCTCACTCGTGTGTGCCCTGGCCCTCGGCTGTGGCGATGACTCCACCCCCGCGGACAGCGGCCCCGGCGACGGCGGAATGCCGGACTCGGCCACGATGACCGACGGCGGCTCCGACGCGGCCATGCCCGACGCGGGAAGCTGTGATCCCGGGGCGATCTTCCCAGGTCGCGGGGAGCTCTCGGCCGTGATGGACCAGGCCCGCGGGCGCATCATCGTCTACGCCGGCAACCTGGCGTCGCCCCTCGCGTGCATGCCCAACTACTCCTACACGGACGAGGTCTGGGCCTTCGACACGACCTGTGAGACGTGGACCAAGCTGAGCGTCACGGCTGGCCCCGGCGCCCGCGCGCGCGGCAAGTTCGTGCTCGACGTGGCCAACGATCGCGCGCTTCTCTTCGGCGGCCGGGAGCGCTCGAGCTCCGGCGTCTACACGCTCTACAACGAGACCTGGGCCTTCGACTTCGGCACGGACAGCTGGAGCCAGCTCGCGACCACGGGCGACGCGCCCTCCCCGCGCAGCAACGCCGTCGCTGGCCTCGACGCCGACGGAGGACGTCTGATCATCTTCGGCGGCAACACCTCCAGCAGCGGGCTCTCGCCCACGGGCAGCGGCGACACCTACGCCCTCGATCTCGGCACCAACGTCTGGAGCCGCATCGACGCAACCGGCGGGCCCTCGCCGCGCTACTACCACGCGGGCGTCGTGGTCGACCGCGAGCTCGTCGTCTTCGGTGGCACGCCCAACTTCTCCGGCCCCTTCCTCGACGACACCTACGCCTTCAACTTCGACACCAACACCTGGCGCATGGTCGCGCCCGGCGGCGCCGGTGCACCCGAGATTCGCTTCGGCATGCGCCTCTACGCGGACGAGGTCGGAGGACGGGCGCTGATGGTCGCCGGCCACGACTTCACGGACCTGGGCAACCGCAACGACGTCTGGGCCGTGGACCTCGCCTCCGGCGTCTGGACCCGGCTGGTCCAGGGCGACGTGCTCCACGGCACGGCCGCCGGTGCGTGCGACTTCCCCGCGGACTTCACCACGCCCGACCTGAACGCCCCGGAGCGACGCTTCGGCTTCGGACGCGCCCAGACCGGGACCACGGGTTGGGTGCTCGCGGGCAAGAGCGACTGCGGCAACGTCAACGACGTCTGGAAGGTCGACCTCACCACCGGCGCCTGGACGCCCGCTGGACTGGCCGCGACCGAGGGCGAGGCCTGCAACCGCTCCGGCGCGGTCGGCTGCACGACCCTCTGCTACTGAACTGAACCGATTCGCCTCGACTGGCCGTCGCGGCGGTGAGATCGGGCGAAGTCGCGGCGCGCGCCGTTCTTGGACGATCCCGCGCACATGATCCGCTATCGTGCGACCCATGGCGGTCGAACGCATCACGTTCTCGGGTGCCCAAGGCCAGGAGCTGGCGGCGCACTTCCACGACCCTGCGGGTCCCATGCACGCGTGCGCGCTCTTCGCCCATTGCTTCGCCTGCGGCGACAACGCCCAGGCAGCGGTGAAGATCGCAGACGCCCTGGCCGAGCGCGGCATCGGCACCCTGCGCTTCGATTTCACGGGGCTGGATGAGCACGAGCACAACCTCGCCCGTGCCTTCTTCACCTCGAGCGCGGAGGACATCGTGGCCGCCGCCGGCTGGCTGCGCGAAGCACGGCTGGCGCCCACGATCCTGATCGGCCACAGCCTCGGCGGTGCCGCCATGCTCAGCGCCGCAGGGCGCATCAGCGAAGCCTTGGCGGTCGCGACCATCGGTGCACCCGCCCACCCTGCGAGTCTGTCGCAGCTCCTGGTCGACGAAGCCGAGGAGATCGCGGAGCACGGGCGCGCGCAGGTGAAGCTCGGGGAGCGGAGCTTCCGCGTCTCGAAGCACTTCCTCGAGGAACTCGCGGCGCAGGGCGCACGCAAGACCATCTCCAAACTCGGCAAGGCGCTGCTCGTCTTCCACTCGCCCGACGATCAGCTGCTGAGCGTCGACAACGCCGCCGCCCTCTTCAGCGAGGCGAGACACCCCAAGAGCTTCGTCTGCCTCGACGGCGCCGATCATCTCTTGAGTCGCGAACAGGACGTCGAGTACGTCGCCGTCGTGCTCGCAGCCTGGGCCAGCCGCACCCTGCCGTCCGCTTCAGCCGGCTGAACTCACGGCACGGATGGCGTCGCGGTCGTCGACGTTCCGCCCAAGTCCTGGAGCGCTTGCACGGCCTCACGGAGCGCGGCGGCCATGGCCTGCGCGTCCTGTGCATCGTTCGCTGCGCCGCCTTGGCCAGCGCCGCCTTGGCCCAAGTTGCCGAGACCGCCGAGACCACCCGGCCCGAGCAAGCGCTGGAGCAGCGAGCTGACGTCGCCCCCGTCCGCGCCGAGCCACTGACCGAGCATGCTGCCTCGATCGCCCTGCCCGAGGTCCTCGTCGCCGTGGTTCTGCTCGAAGTAGCGCGCGAAGAGTCGGCGCACCTGACGCGCGTGCGGCCCCCGCGCGAAGGCCGCGCGCAGCTCGGTCGGCGTCGTGACGCGGAAGGCGTTGAGTGTGGCGTAGCTTCGCAGCGCCGCGAAGAAGGCCTCGTCACCCATGACGCGCCGCGCCTCGCGATAAAAGAACGGCCCCTTCCCGTACACCAACCCCGCGTACGCGAGCTCGGAGGGGAAGGCGTGCGCTGGCCTGTCGACCTTGCCGTCGGGCTGCCCGTTCATGCGCATCATCTGGTAGTTCTGCGCCACCTGTCGCGCCATCTCCTGCGCCGCGCGCTCGGCACCGTAGCGATCTTCCACGGCCAGCACGGCCGAGTACTGCGCGAGGGACTCGTCCACGAAGGGATTGGCGCGCGAGTCGCTGCCCACCACGCCGCTCCACCATTGGTGTGAGACCTCGTGCGCCGTCACGAACTCGAGCATGGGCTCGATCATCATCTGGCCGAAGCCACCGAGGCCGACGCCGCCGAGCAAACCCGCGACGGATCCGAGATCCGCGCCGCCCGCGTTCGCACCACCCGCGTCGGCTCCGCCCGTGATGGGTCGATAGAACATCGAGGCGACGGTGACGAGGCCGCTGAACTCGACGCCGCCCGCGCCGCCCACCAGAGGCGCCTCGACCAGATCGAGTTGGCGATAGGGGTAGGGCCCGAAGCGCGTCTCGAAGGTGTGAAAGGCGTGCGCTCCGGCGTCGAGCACGCGATGACCGGCCTCCGCGTCGTCGTGCACGAAGACGGAACGAACCTCGACCTCGCCCGCTTGTTGCGTCGCCACCTCGAAGTGCGGACTGGCCAGCACGGCGAAGTCGCGCACGAGACCCGCGACGACCGAGACCTCGTGACGTCCCGGCTGACCGTGGACGATGGTGGTGCGCTCCTGCGCGACCAGGCCGCTCGCCGCGACCACGACCCCCGGCACCGTCGTGATCAGAGCCCGCACGTGGCAGAGCCGATCCGGCGCGACGTCGCCCAGTCCGCTCTGCTCATCGCCCACCCATTGGCCGCCATGGCGTCGCGCCAGCACGGCGTAGAAGCGCGTCAGACTCGCCATGCCGTCGCCGTGGGCCAAGAGCCCGTAGTCGCCCGCGCGCGCGGCGTCCTGCATGCGCCCCATGCCCTCCATCGCCTGGGCCAGGATGTTGGTCCGCTGCGCCGCGATCTCCTTCAAGGTGCCGCGCAGATGGACGTGCACGAGCAGGCGCGCGCCCGCGGCCAGCGGCGTGCGCGGCGTCAGCGTGAGCGCGCCGCTCGGCTGCCAACCCACCACGCAGGGCTGACCCTCGCAGCTCGCCTCCGCGAGCGTCAGCGGTGGATGCTCTTCGCCGTGGTTGGCGTAGACGCGCAGCACGATGTCCCGAAGCGGAGCGCCCTCCGTGTTCGTGTAGTAGACGTCCTCGTGCAGCTCGAAGGAGGCGAGGTCGTGCGCCAGATCGAGGCGCAGATCATAGAGCGGCAGCGCCGACAGATCGCCGAGCACATGCTCCGCCGTCTGCTGTGCCTCGGGCCGCACGGACGCCAGGAGCGGCGCGGGCTCGTACCAGGTCGCCTGCGCGTCCGCGTCCCCGGAGCACGCCATCATGGCCAGACAGAGCACGGCGGAAGCGAACGAGCGAACCTTGGACATGCGCCGACGATAGCAGCGCCTCCGGGCCGCGGCACGACCGAGGCCGATGGGGAGACACGTGGGGCCGCTCCTCGTCGCTCTCGTCCTTGGGGACCATGATCGACGCTCCCGCGAGACTCGCGGCTCACGCAGCACGCCGAGCTCGTGCCTTCGGCCCGCTCGACAGACACGCCAGGCTCGCCCATGAACGAGACGCTCGAATGGTGATGACCACGGCAGCCGCGCTGCGAGCGCGCAAGCTGAGCCAGCGCTTCTACCGGCGCGATCCCGCCGTGGTGGCGCAGGCGTTGCTCGGCTGCGCGCTGGTGCACGGCGAACGCGCGGCGATGATCGTCGAGACCGAGGCCTACCTGGGTCCGCAGGATCTGGCGTCCCACGCGCGCTTCGGCTCAACCCACCGTGCCAGCGTGATGTTCGGCCCGGGCGGCGTGAGCTACGTCTACCTCTGCTACGGCGTGCACGAGATGTTCAACGTCGTCACGGGGCTGGACGGAGAGGCGAGCGCGGTGCTGATACGCGCAGCGGCGCCGATCTGCGGCCTGCCCGACGAGCCGAACGTGGCGCGGGGCCCGGGCAAGCTGACTCGCGCGCTCGCGCTCAGCCGCGAGCAAGACCGCCTTCGACTCGACGGCGACCGGCTCTTCCTCGCGCGCTATCGGCGCATCGCAAAGACGAGGGTCGCGACGGGCCCGCGCGTGGGCGTCGACTACGCCGGCTCTTGGGCGGAGCGGGAGCTTCGATTCTGGATCGCCGGGCATGCCTCGGTGTCCGGAGCGCGGGCGCGGCGGTAGTCACGCGGCTCGAACGTGCTACACGCCCGGCGTGTCGACTCACGTCTCCCCCTCCAAGGCCGCCTCATGAGCCTCGTCGTATTCGAGAAGACCTCCCTCAGCTTGGGAGGCAAGAGCATCATCGATGACCTCTCCCTGCGCATCGGCAATGGCGAACGCGTGGGCTTGGTGGGTCCGAATGGGTCCGGCAAGAGCACGCTGCTGCGCCTGATCGCAGGAGAACAGCAGCCCGACGGTGGCGTGGTCCGTGTGATGCGCGGCGCGCGGGTGGGCTACCTGGCCCAGGACGTGCGGGATGAGACGGGCATCGGCCTCTTGGCCTTCGTGCTGGCGAGCGTGCCCGGACGCATCGACCTCGAAGACGAGATCGCGCACGCCGAGCAGGAGCTTCAGGGTGCCACCGAGGCCTCCGAGGACGAGCACGAGGCGCTGCTCGATCTGGCCGGACACCTGGCGGATCTGCACGAACGCTTGGCGCATCACGAGGCGCTCTACTCCGAGCACGAAGCGCAGACGATCCTGGCCGGCCTCGGCTTCAAGGTCACGGATTACGAGCGCGACATGGGCGAATTCAGCGGCGGCTGGCGCATGCGCGCCGTGCTCGCCTCCTTGCTCTTCCAGCGGCCCGATCTGCTGCTCCTCGACGAGCCCACGAACCATCTCGACATGCCGTCCGTGGCGTGGCTCAGCGGCTTCTTGGCCCGCTACGCCCGCGCCTTCATCCTGATCAGCCATGACCGCGAATTCTTGAACGAGCAGATCAAGCGCGTCGTCAGCTTCGAGGTCGAGGGCGTACGCACCTATCCCGGCGACTACGATCACTACCTGAAGCAGCGAGCCGAAGAGCGCGTGCTGCTGGAGAATCGCGCCAAGAATGTCGAGCGTGAGCGCGCCCACCTCGAGCAGTTCATCGATCGCTTCCGCTACAAGGCGAGCAAGGCGGCGCAGGTGCAGAGCCGCGTGAAGCTGCTGGAGAAGATGGAGCAGGTGGAGGTGCTCGGGGAGCGCGCCCAGCTACGCTTCCGCTTCCCCACGACGGAGCGCACGGGCCGGCAGGTGCTCGAGACCGAAGGCCTGTGCAAGAGCTACGGCGACCACGAGGTCCTGCATGACGTGAACCTCTTGCTCGAGCGCGGGGACAGAGTCGCGCTGATCGGCGAGAACGGTGCCGGCAAGACCACGCTGCTGCGCGCCCTGGCAGGCGAGATCGAGCTCACCTCGGGCAGCTTCACCTTCGGCCACAAGACCAAGATCGGCTACTACGCGCAGCACCACGCGGAGGCGCTGGACCCGACGCAGACGGTGTACGAGTCGGTGTACGCCCGCTGCCCCGAAGGCGGCCAACAGCGCGTGCGCAGCGTGCTCGGCGCGCTGCTCTTCAGCGACGGTGACATCGACAAGAAGGTCGGCGTGCTCTCGGGCGGCGAGCGCGCGCGCGTGGCCTTGGCGCAGCTGTTGGTGGATCCGGGCAACGTGCTCTTGATGGACGAGCCGACGAACCACCTCGACCTCGACTCGTCCGAGCGCCTGGCCGAAGCGTTGAGCACCTTCGACGGAACCCTGCTCTTCGTCAGCCACAACCGCGGTTTCATCCGGCGTCTGGCCACGAAGATCTGGTCCGTGGCCGACGGCGGCGTGGAGACCTACCCCGGATCCCTCGACGACTACCTGCACGCGCTGGGCAAACGCGACAGCAAGGGCGATCCCGAGCCCAATCGCCAGACCTTGCCGCCGGCGAAGCGGGCCGAGACCGAGAAGCCCCCGCCCCCGAAGCGCGGAACGCGTGCGGAGGAGAAGGCCCGGAAGCGTGCCGCGGCCGAGGCTCGACAGAATCGCAGGGGCGGCGGCGCGGGCCCGCTGCGCTCACGCATCTCCAAGCTCGAGGCGCGCATCGCCGAGCTCGAGGCGAAGCAGAAAGAGCAGACCGACGCGCTCTCCGATCCCGCCGTGTACGAGGACGCTCAGACGCGCGACAAGCTCAGCCGAGACCTCGCCTGGACCGCGCGCGAGCTCGAGCAGTCGACGGGGGAGTGGATGGAAGCCCAGGAGCAGCTCGAGGCCCTCTGAGTCAGGTCGCGTGGAGGCGTTCTGACGATCCCCTGCTATGCTCCCGGGCGGCGCGGAGGATAGATGCATCGACGACAGCTTTGGACGGTCATGGCCTGGGCAGGGCTATGGCTCACCGCATGTAACGGCGGCAGTACGCCCGCAGCCCCTGACTCTGGCACGACCTGCGTGCCTGACAGGGCCACCTGGGACGACTCCGCTTCGGGGATCGTGCAGCGCCATTGCGGCTCTTGCCACGGTGCCGAGCCGCAGTTCGGCGCGCCCTTCTCGCTCACGGACTACGACACGCTCGTCGCCGACGGCGATGCGGGCCGCATCAGCGATCGCATGGTGGCGCGCTTGATGGACCACACGATGCCGCCCGTGGGCTCGCCGCATCCGCCCGACGCGGACATGGAGGCGTTGGCGCAATGGGCGAGCTGCGGCAGCGAGACCCCGGATCCCGCAGGTGGTCTGGTGGTGTCCGCACCGCCCGTGCGGTCTCCCGTCGATGCGCCGCCTGGGCTCGATCACTTCGACTTCACGGCCAACGACTACGCCGTCGGCCCGGACGAGCTCGACCACTACCAGTGCTTCGTGATGGACTTCCCGGGCACGGACGCCAGGCTGATCAAGCGCTTCGAGATCATCATCGATGACGCACGCGTGCTGCACCACGCCGTGCTACTCCGCGATCCCGATCGCAGCTCGCCCGACACGCCCTTCACCTGCTTCGACATGCCAGCGGGTAGTGACTACCTCTACGCCTGGGCACCGGGTCAGTCCGCCATCGAGTTCCCCGAAGGCGGCCTGCGCATCGAGCCGGGCGAACGCCTGGTGCTGCAGATCCACTACAACAACGGCGCGCATGTGGCTGGCGTGACGGATTCGAGCGGTGTGCGCATCTTCCATGGTGCCGTAGGAGGCACGGAGTACGGGATGGCGTCCATCGGTCCCCTCGGCTTCAGCGTGCCCGCGCGCTCGCGACGGGACGTGACGGGTACCTGCACCTGGCACGAGAACTCCACGGTGTTCGCTGGCATCCCGCACATGCACGAGATCGGCAGCGGCTTCGAGCAATACGTCCTACATCCGGACGGCACACGAGACGAGGTCGTCTCGCTGACTGGCTGGTCCTTCGAGACGCAGCTCCTGTACGACACGCCGGTGACGCTGGCGCCCGGCGACAAGCTCATCACCACCGGCGAGTACGACAACACGACCGATCACACGGTGAACAACGGCTTCGGCACGGGCGACGAGATGTGCTTCAACTTCATGTACATCACGCCCCCGCCGCAGAGCCGCTTCTGCGACGAGACCACGAGCGACATCACACCCCTCGCCTACACGCCTGGCGCCTGCGCGCCCGCGCCGCCTCTGGACGCGACGCCTCCGGGCGCAGGCACCCTCGGACCTCTGCCTGCACCGGATCTGATCGGCGGCAGCGTGAGGGACGGAAGCTACGTGCTCGAAGGCGCGGACATCTACCTCGAGTCGCTGACGACACCGGTGGGCATGATCGATCCCGCCGCCAGCAGCACGCTCACGCAGGGTCAGATGAGCATCGCCGCG
>Ga0100396_1002230_pt1 | contig 12713 bp, 10 predicted proteins | sample CryGeymeta201520_FD_81551 | JGI IMG/M metagenome (GOLD analysis project Ga0100396, IMG submission 81551) | Groundwater microbial communities from Crystal Geyser aquifers in Utah, USA - Crystal Geyser metaG 2015-20 | ecosystem: Environmental > Aquatic > Deep subsurface > Groundwater | place: USA... | reverse complement strand
TTCAGCCTGGGAATGCAAGAATCTTGTGTTTGGGCCCTTAATTTGAGGAATTCTTGAACCAATTCTATCTAAAAATATTATTAATTTCTTAATGTTAAGACGGGTACGGAATCAAAAGAGAGGCGGGTTCAACAGAATGCTTAGAATGGGTCTCGGCCTTGGCGGTCTGTCCCTAAGCCTTTTGATTTTGCTTAGTTGCAGCGAATTCTTTGTGATATATTAAGCGTGCTATAATTACGGTATTCTCTTAAATATGACACACGCAATATATTTATCTTGACGGAAGTATCTCCTTGATCTTCTGACTTCCAGGGCAGGATGCTCACAATGTCCTCTGGGATCTCGCCTACCAAGCTCACCGGCGCTGTGCCCTTGCCCTCACAAAATGTAACGAGAAGGATGAGATGTTGACCCCTCTATAAGATAGAGCGGGTTGAAGTGTTGATGTGACCCATAAGGAAGATTCGACTTTCCAAGACGGCCCTCACCTTGTCACCTTTGTCTTGAAATACCGCTGTCGTACTTATATATTTTCACCAAAACACAACCAACGGATATTCCCCAGATTGATGTCCTGATAATTTCAAATATCTCGAGATCGGAGACAAGCTATGAACGAGCGCACTGAAATCTATGAACGTGAGAAACTCTACGAAGAGGTCTGGAAGGAGCCTGTGCTGGTCGTCGCCAAGCGCTACCGCGTTTCCAACGTCGCCTTAGCAAAGGCCTGTCGGAAACTCGCTGTGCCCCTTCCGCCACGCGGATACTGGGCCAGAATCCGAGCCGGACAGAAGGCACTCCTGCGTCTGCCACTGCCGCTAACTTATGAGAATCCGGCTATCCAAACCACCCGTCGGGGACCGGTAAGAACAGGCGCTGCACCCGATAAGGCCACCAACGGGAAAGGTGGAACCAGCCCCGCAAATTCCACCAGGGTACCTGAGACGTCCAATAGCCCCTCCAGTTCGGAAGACAAGACAGCAGATAAGAACCGAACCCGGAGGAAGACCTCGCCGAAGGAATTCCCGGAATACCTTTATTGCACCATCGACGGCTGGCAGCGTACATTTCGATTCGGGGTCAACCGTTTCCGGCCGATCAAAGGACTCCAAGATGAGGAAGAAGCGTACGACGAATGGGATCATCTACAGGTTTTTGCAACCGTCCGATATCACCACAAGCCTCGTAAGGGAAGAAAGAGAACCGGTCAACACGTCGAGCTATGGGTTCACCCGACACACGTTCCAAGAACAGACTGGCGGGATGATCCAGAGGCCGTCGGCGGCGTGTGGACGGAGCAGGGACGATTGTTCGGGACCCTTTCCATTCCGGCGGACGCGTTCTATTCACTCTTCCCGTGCCTGGTCTCAAACCACTTCAAAGAACTCGAACTCAGGATCCTGCGGATGCATTACCGACAGGGGGACATCGATGGAATCAGATTCGCTCCGAAAGAGACGCCGATGGAAGACCTGCTCGAATAGACCAGGAAGTCAGGTACAGTTAAGAGTGGCCCCTCTTGAGCAGAATAATATGCTCTGCCCCCTTGAAGACCGGAAAGCAAATTGCCTTGTTGGGAGCGCTCGACGGCCAATATCTACTGATCCTTTTCAATAACTAAGAAACCTCCCGATCCAATACTATCAGAGATACGCGATGACCACCAGTCGAGCTTTCGTCGCCTGGACGGGATCGTATCTCCTGGATCTCCTATAGCAATTTTCAAATGGTTCCACTCGCGGGAGAGTTAGAAGGCCCTCCTGCGCTAACCTCCTACGCCGAGGCTACGGAGGTCAAGAAGCTTCGGCGGGTAAACAGGAGGCAGTAGGAAGAGCGGATGGGGAGATCGGGAGACGAACTGAGACTGAAGGCAGGAAGTAGTAGGCAGTAATCAATGATCAGTGAGCAGCAACCATAAAGGAGCGGAAACGAAAGGTCGCCCCCCCTTGGTGTCGGATTTTATTGTCAGGAAGAGAATCCGATTTCCTTATTTCGATCAATTGCTCGGCTGGTCTTTAAAGTAATCCAAACCAATTGCGGATCCCGGAATGCGGATTGCGGATTTCTGAATCCGAAAGATGAAACCTGGAATTTGAAATTACCGTTGATCATCAATCCGGAGCAATCGCTGGGCGTCACCCGTCAGACAAGCTCAGGGCATGCCCGTTCGGCAAGCTCAGGGCATGCTTTTGGGGAAGCACATTATCAATGGCGGATTGCGGAATGTGGAATTTTGAGGCTGAATTTTACATTCAGTATTCCTGGGCCGCCCCACGGAGAGTCTGATTATTGCTATGTGATAGCATTTTGTGCTATCATAATAATCAATGAAGGCAAAACATCGCCGGACACTCGAAGCCATCTTCTCGACGCCGACCCGCGGAGGTATCGTCTTTTCAGACATCGAGGGGCTGATTCGCGCCCTGGGCGGAGAAGTCCGCGAAGGGGAGGGATCACGGGTTGTCTTTGAGCTGAAACGCAGCCGTAAGTATTTACATCGCCCCCACCCGGGGAAAGAGTCGAAAAAGTATCAGATTGAAGAACTGCGGGAGTGGTTCGATAAACTGGAGGTTAGACCATGATGAATGTGATGACATACAAAGGCTACAAAGCCCGCGTCGAGTTCGATCCGCGTGACAACATCTTTGTGGGACGGGTTTTGGGAATTGAAGACGGCATCAGTTTTCATGGCACGACAGTCGCAGCCCTCAAAGAGAGTTTCGCAGCTGCCATAAATCACTATCTTGCCGACTGCAAAGCCATGTGCCGCAAGCCGGAAAAACCGGCATCGGGGAAACTCATGCTTCGCATCGCACCGGAGATCCATACCAAGGCCCTTGTGATGGCCCGAGCATCGGGCAAAAGCCTGAACCAATGGGCGACCGAGGTGCTCGCCAAGGCTGCCCATTCGACGCGGTAAGGCGGACAGAAGAGGAGAGAAGACTATCTTCCCATCAGAAGGCCAATAACGAAAGCCGTTGCGTCTAGTAATCCCTGCAACTCCCAATTTGATTTTGGCTTGCCGACCTCAGCCAGCTTCAAGGCGCGGTCGGTGAGTTCCTTTTCTTATCGCCTCACAAAAATGACCACTGGCCGGACATGGGATGCGCTTCCCTGCGACAGATTCACGGAAAGGGACATCGATCGGAAAGCTGTGAAGGACTAATCCCCGGTTGGCCCATGCATTTTATCGGGCGCGACTGATTGAGCATTGGGGAACGGGTACTTTGCGGATCATTCGTGCCTGTGAAGGATCTGACATTAAGGTGAAGTTCTCGATTCAGGCCGGTTCATTTGTTGTTCGCCTTCTGAAAAAACACCCCATCCCCCTTGAGGGGGTCGTTGAAAAGGTCGGTAAAAGGGTCGGTGAAAGGGTCGGTAAAAGGCTTTCTGCAAGACAGCAGGAAATTCTCAATCTCATTCAGCTTGATCCAAGAATTTCCGCGAAACGGATTGCATCCGAGATTGGGATTTCAACGAGGAAAACGGCGGATCAACTGCGGAAGCTCCAGATTGGAGGTTTTCTGCGCAGAGTCGGCCCCCGTCGTGGAGGTCACTGGAAAGTCCAGCCATGAGCTTGTCCCTCATGGGTCCAGAGAACGTTTGGAGAACGTAATTTCAGGGAGATCAAAAATAAAAAGCCCTTTAAAAACAAGGGCTTTTCTTTTTCAAATTGGTGGAGGCGGCGGGAATCGAACCCGCGTCCGGAAACCTTCCGACAGAACATCTACATACATAGCCTGTGTTTTAAATTCGCCCTTCCAAACTCCCACAGGCAGGATCTCAGAAGGACTATCTTATGGAGATTCGCCCCTCACCCTATAAGCGTCGGGGAGAGACTATCCTGTTTTTCTGACATCCCGTCCTGCCCTACAGGAAAGAACAGGGGGGACGCCTAGCTGCGCTTAGGCAGCCAGGGCATAATCGTAGTTGGTTGCGATTATGTTTATTCCCATTTGTTTTACGAGCCAATGGGACCTCGGTATGCAGCCCTGACGTCAACGATCCCCGTCGAACCCTTTTCGCCCCCTTTCCATTTCACGTTCCATGGTTTTCTTCTTGAGGGTCTCCCTCTTATCGAAGAGCTTCTTTCCCTTTGCGAGAGCGAGATCCACCTTAACCTTTCCATTGACAAAGTAAAGCTTGACCGGAATCAGCGTATATCCCCTCTGCTCCACTTTGCCAATGAGGCGTTTGATCTCCTTTTTGTGAAGGAGGAGTCTCCTCTTCCTCAAAGGGTCGTGATTCAATCTGTTAGCCTGGGCATAAGGGCTGATATGAGCATCGACCAGGAAGACCTCGCTCCTTTTGATATCGCCGTAACTATCCCCCAGGTTGACCTTTCCTTCCCGTAGGGATTTGACCTCAGACCCAAGCAGGGAGATCCCGGCATGGTACGTCTCTTCGATAAAGTAGTTATGAAATGCCTTCTTGTTCTGACAAATCAACTTTTCGCCCATCGATCAAAACCACGCATAGAGCATAGCGATAATAAAGTCAACTAATTAGGTTTATAGGAAAATCACCTTCTTGGCTATCTATATCTATTTTAGCGGAAAAATAGATTTAAATCAAAGGATTCCTTTACTCTAACTGCTCTCCTCCCATCGAGTGAAAGGAAAAAGGGGGTCAATTTGCTGGTGGATTCTTACGCCATGCCCCATGCGCTATGCGCTCTGCGTTCTTTTAAATGCGGACGGGGAGTTCAATGAGGAAGGTGGTTCCTTTGGGTTTGTTGTCCCGCACCCGGATATATCCGTTGTGATCAGAGATGATGGCGTTGATGATGGTCAGTCCTAACCCCGTTCCACTTTTTCTGGTCGAAAAATAAGGTTCGAAAAGTCTCCCTTTGTCTTCGTCAGGGATCCCACGACCATCGTCACTCACCTCAAGGCGAACCATCTGTAACTTGGAATCGTAACTCGTCTGGATTCTGATCTTTCCTTCATTTTCGATGGCAGCAAGACTATTCTTGATCAAATTGATCATCACCCGTTTCATCTGATCCCGGTCGATCTTAAGGACAGGAAGCTCATTGGGAATAAATTCAAAACGGACTTGTTTTTGAATCCCCTGGAAGAGAATCAGGGTCTCCTGAATGATCTCATTGAGATGATTGGGAGTAGGTTGGGAGGCTGGCATACGAGCAAAGTTCGAAAATTCGTTGACCATTCCCTTCAATTCTTCAACTTGTTTCACGATCGTCCGGGTGCACTCATCAAAGACCGTCCCATCGGGTTGAAGTTTTTCCAAATACCGTTTCCTGAGCCGTTGAGCAGAAAGTTGAATAGGGGTGAGTGGATTTTTGATCTCATGAGCAATCCGCCGAGCCACCTCTCTCCAAGCCGCCATCCTCTGTGCTTTGATCAACTGGGTGAGGTCATCGAAGACAGCCACGAAACCGAGGGATTTTCCCTCCTCATCCCTCAAGGTGGTTAGATTGATCAACAGGGACAGGGATTTCCCCTCCAGGTTCACAATGACCTGTCTCTCAATAGAATCCTTTCCAGAAGATCTGAGTTCATTCAATAATCGCTCAATCTGCTCCACATACTCCTTCGGCAATGCCTCGGAGAATTTTTTCTCCAGGACGGCTTCCCCTTTGAACTCTAACATCTGTTCCGCAGAAGTGTTGATGGTCGTCACATTTCCTTTCTCATCGATGGAGATGACTCCAGCGGCTACATTTTTCAGGACGATCTCCATGTACTTCTTCCGTTGCTCCAACTCAGAACGGCTCACCTGAAGATCTCCCGTCATTTGATTGAAGGATTGGACAAGCATCCCAATCTCATCTGCCGCTTTCATCTGAATTCGGAAATTGAGATCTCCCGTGGCAATCCGATGGGTGGCCTCTGCCAAATCTTTAATCGGAACGGTAATATCCTTAGCTAAATGGAAACCAAACCACGTGGCCGAGAAGACGATGAGAAGGGTGACCATCAGCAGAGCCATCATGTAGCTAAACTTGATCGGCTTTTTCAAAATCTTCAATTGTTTATATTCCACAAAGGCCTGTGAGATCTCACGCATCTTGACCGTTAGACTTTTAGGAATAAAATGCGAGGCCACGACGATTCCCACCACCTCCCCTCCTTCCGAAGGATTGAAAATGGGGGCAATGCCAGTGATCATCTCTCCCTCTCCCACCGACAAGATTCTGGAAACCTCTTTTCCTGAAAATCCTGCTTCCAACAAATCCTTCGGAAGATGGAGAGAAACAGGTTTGAGCATGGGATCCTCTACTCCAATCGTATTCCCCTCTCCTTTCAAAAATATCCCAAGGGTGCTGAGATGGTGTTCCTGTCGTCTAACTTCCAGTTGCTCTCTCAACAGGCTCATTTCTCTTGATCCTTTGTTAAGGCCTTGTTTGGAGAGGAATTTACTAATCTGTTGAGCGGTGGAAACTGTATTGTTAGCAAAATCTCGATAATAGGTCTGAGCCACTTCTAAGGATCCTTGAAGGGACTGCTCCACCTGGGCGCTAAACCAATGTTCCACACTATTGGTGATGAATCCCACTGCTACCAAAAAGAGGAGAATGGTTGGAATGAGGGAAAGGCTGACAAAAGCCACCACCAATTTGGTTCTGAGCTTGGCTCCCAAGACTTTCCGCTTTCGCTCAAAGATCAGTTTTACCAGATTCCGGATCACCAAAAAGATCAGGAGGAGAATCAGGATAATGTTGATGTTGATCAGGCTGAAAATGATGATATTGTTGGCGACAGGGATTTTCCCTCCTATTTGGGGGAATTTCATCTCGAAGGTTGTAAAGATGAGGATGAGGATAGAGATGATCCCAATGATGATCAACTCATTTCGTCGTTTTCTTGCTTCAGGGGAAATTGCTTTCTTCATCTATTAACCTTTTTAATCCCCCCCTGCCTACCGGCAGGCAGGCAACCCCCCTTTAGTCTCCGACCCAGAGCGGTCTCTGACCCGGAGGGTAAAGGGGGGCGAGGGGGGATTTTTAAGGCGGAAGAGGTTCGATATGCCAATCGGTTTCGAAATCCCATAAGGAGACGAAAAAGAAGAGATACTCTAAATGAAGAGGAAGCCTGACTGGATCCAATTCGGCCTTGATTCGAAAGTAAGTAGGAATTCCGGGTTCGAGTAGAGAGGAAGACCAAATTTCAAGCTCTTTCACTTTAGACATCAGCTTTTTGGCCTCCTCCAAACTGGAAGCAACCGGAGAGGAACGGTTTTCTTCTAGTGTCACTTGATAGACTTTTTGAATGGGATGGTATTGGACAGTATGATGAAACTCGTGAGAGGCCACTTTCCGATCCTTCCACCAACTTCTTTTCTGATAAAGATTAATATAAAAGGTGAAGGTCGTCCGTATCCCCGACTGGATGGCCTCCTCCATCTTCTCCGTAAAACAGTCCTCCACATCGAAACTGACCTTCCAGACCCCATTCGCCCCCTTCACATTGACATCCTTAATGGAGGCTTTTTGACAAAAGGCTGAAAGAGGAAAAATCCAGATCAAAAGGAAGGCGATCCCTCCGATGAACCATTGATTTCGTCTCTTGTGTTTCAAATTGGTTTTGATCGCCATAGTGTATAAGTAAAAAAAGGGGATTTTCGAAGGGGACCATAAGCCGAGTTCTGTCATCCCGATCCCGCTTTTCAGTGGGAATCGGGAGGATGGCCATTTATCTAGGGCCCTGATTGCTCAGGGTCTCAAGCGACCTCACCCGTCCCGCCTTTGTCCCGATGCTATTGCCTCGGGACAAATTTGAATGGGCTTTTCTTATCTCCCCTGTGGAGTAGGCGTAGCCGCCACTCCACAGGGAGGAAGCGGAACCTATTTGGTCTTGCTCCGGGTGGGGTTTACCTAGCTACCCCAATCGCTCAGGGTACTGGTGAGCCCTTGCCTCGCCTTTTCACCCTTACCCTGTGGAGTGGCGGCTACGCCTACTCCACAGGGCGGTATGTTTTCTGTGGCACTTTCCTTACCCCCGTGAAGTGGCGGCTGCGCCTACTTCACAGGGGCAGTCCGTGTTACGGACCACCCTGCCCTTTGGAGCTCGGACTTTCCTCTCCTCCTCATTTCCCGCTTCGCGTGATATCAGGAGGAGCGACCATCTGCTCCCCTTCGACTCCCCTCCTTTCCTGAGATTTCTGGAAAACTGAAGAAATCTCTGATTAATCAAGAGAGCTTATCGTAGTCTTTTTGAGCTCTCTTCCTTTTTCCTTTACGATCCTCCTCTGGATCGCTTGATTCGCCAAACGGTCTGCTTCTTTATTCTCTTCCCTTGGAATGGATTCAATCTCAAAGAATGAAAATGTTTTTAAATTCTGGAGCGCTGTTTTGTGGAGGGCCTTTAAATTCAAATCCTTCACGCGATAGACCCCTTTAATTTGTCTTTCGACCAATTCTGAATCCGTGAAGATTTGGAGGGTGTTACCCCCCAATCGCTTTGCTTCTCTCAGCCCTAAAAGAAGGGCCCAGTATTCTGCCTGATTATTCGTCTTGTGGCCGAGATATCGGCTTACCTCCGAAATTTTTTTCCCTTCTCCATTCGTAATCCAAATCCCTGCCCCTGCACTCCCCGGATTTCCCCTGGAGGCTCCATCAATATAAATGACCAATCGATCTTCTGGTCCCGAGGATTTCATTTCCTGCTTCGATCTCCATCCCAATAGAGAATTCGGTTACAGTTGGGACACCGAATGAGGGCATTGTTTTTTAGAACCTCGATGAACATTTGAGGGGGAACATTTACAAAACAGCCCTGGCAGGTCTCGTTCTTGACGCTGACCACACCCACCCCCTGTCTTTTTTCCTTCAAGGTATGATAGAGTTTGAACAGTTTGGATTCGATCTGTTTAGAAAGGACCTCCCTTCGTTCCATCTTTTCGTTCCAGGCCCCCTCATCATGGTCCATCTTTTCTTGAAGCTTTTTTCGCTCCACCTCAATTTTTTCGAGGGTCATCCCCACTTCCTTTTCTCTTTTAGAGATATCCTTCTTGAGTTCGTCGATTTCCTCCAAAACCTGGAGGACCTCTTCTTCCATCCGGCTGTTCGCTCCCTTGATAGCATCGATTTCGATAAGGAGGGCCTGATACTCTTTGTTGGTCTTCACTTCGGACATCCTTCCTTCTGCCCTCTTGATTTTTTCTTGCTCCAAATTCAGCTGCCCCTCTCTCTGCCTCCGCGTCTTCTCTAAGGATTCGATCTTTTCCTTCTCCTTCTGAATCTTCTCTTTCTCGATCTTCTGTTTTTCATCCAACTTTTTCATCTCTTTGGGATACCGATCTTTTTCCTCCTTAATACTCTTGAGTTCAAGATCAACTTTTTGAAGTCCCCAAAGCAGTTCTAATTGCTTCTTCAATCCTTGCCTCCTATCTGACAAATTTTGTAGGAATAAATCCTAAACGGTTTGTCCCCAAATAAAAAGAGTGCATCCCTTTGGTGCACTCTTTTTATCCCGTCCAGACTCACGGAGCATCTTTTCTTTTACCCCCAAGGAGTGCATAAGAAATTCTTCCCTTTCTTGGTGGGCCCACCTTGGTTCGAACCAGAGACCTACCGGTTATGAGCCGGTGGCTCTTCCAGCTGAGCTATGGGCCCCATCCTTATTATATGTCATCCCCCAAGAGTGTCAACCCCATGCACCACATCGGGTGCATGGCTTCGCCCTGAACCGCGATAGATTCAGGCCAAAGCCCTGAACCTCACATGGTTCAGGGTTATGTTTCGAGGAAACTTTTCAACTTCTTCGCCCGGCTGGGATGTCGTAATTTCCTTAATGCCTTTGCCTCAATCTGCCGGATTCTTTCCCGGGTGACATCGAAATCCTGCCCCACTTCTTCCAAAGTATGGTCGTATTTTTCCCCAATCCCAAATCGCATCCTCAAAACCTTCTCCTCTCTGGGAGTGAGACTGGCTAGGACCTTTCGAGTTTGTTCTGATAAATTGGCATTGATCACAGCCTCCTGGGGTGAGATAATTGCTTTGTCTTCGATAAAGTCCCCTAAGTGGCTATCTTCCTCCTCACCGATGGGTGTTTCAAGAGAGATTGGCTCTTTGGCAATCTTCAACACCTTCCTCACCTTATCCAAAGCCATATCCATCTTCTCCGCGATCTCTTCGGGAGCGGGCTCTCTCCCTATCTCCTGCACGAGGTATCTGGAGGTTCGGATCAATTTATTGATCGTCTCGATCATATGAACGGGGATCCGGATGGTCCGCGCCTGATCCGCAATGGCTCGTGTGATGGCTTGCCGGATCCACCAGGTCGCATAGGTGCTAAATTTATAACCTCGTTGGTATTCAAATTTATCCACCGCTCTCATCAACCCGATATTCCCCTCCTGAATGAGGTCTAAGAATTGAAGCCCGCGATTGGTATACTTTTTTGCAATGGAGACAACCAGCCTCAGGTTCGCCTTCACCAATTCACTCTTGGCCTCATTGGCTTTTGTCTCCCCTTCCACAATAGCCTTCACCGCGGTGGCCAACTTGCCAGCAGTCAGGCCACATTCAGTTTCCACCTTGTGGATCTTCCTCTGGACATTCATGGTGGCCCGGGAAATCTCTTGGAGATCGGATTTATTCAATTTTCGGGTCCGAAGAAGTTTCTTCTCACTCACACTCCTTGCCTTCAACTTCTTCAGATAGCTCCGCGCCTCCTGAACAGAAATTCCCTGCTTTTCTTCAAACTTCTTGATCTCGTTTTCGCCTTTTTCAACCCGGTTCAGCATCTGCTTCATTTTTTGGACAATTTTATTAATCTGGACGTCTCTCAAATTCATCTGATTGAAACATTCTAAAATCTCCTCCTGTTTCTTTTTAACCTGCCTCTGTATCTTGCCTCTCGGAATTGACCTTTTTTTCAGAAGCCGCCGAACCTCCTCATTCCTTCGCTTGATTCGATCGATGAGTTCCAAAATCTTTTTTTTCTGGGCCTGTTCTTCTTCGAAGCTAACTTCTTCCTCGTCGATTTCGTTGGTCACTTCCCGGATCTCTACCTTGCCAGCCTTGATCGCATTGCCCAGATTGATAACCTCTTTGACGACCATGGGACAGTTCAAGACGACGCTCAGCACTTCTCTCTTACCCCTTTCAATTCTTTTAGCAATCTCTACCTCTCCTTCTCGGGTGAGAAGGGAAACCGATCCCATCTCGCGGAGATACATTCGAACGGGGTCTGTGGCCCTGCCAAAGGTCTCCATTTCCAATTCATCGCCTTCTTCCTCTTCCTTCTCCACGGCCTTCTCTTCTTCCACTTTCAACCCTTGTAGATCATCCACCACATCGATGTCCATTTCGTCGAACATCATGAGGACATCATCAATCTGATCAGAGGAGACGATATCGTTAGGAGGGATACCATTCACCTCATCGAAGGTCAGAAATCCCTTCTCCCCCTCTATTTTAATCAAGTGCTCAACCGCTTTGATCTTTCCTCCCTTCGCCATTGACCTCTCCCCCTAGCCTTTCCGAAAACTATCTTTCTGAAGGCCTTTCTCCCTCTTCGCCAGTTCCTGGCGTTCCTTTAAAAGAGGGACCAGCCTTTTTTCCTCTGGATGTTTCTCCGCCTCTTTAATCCTTTTAAGCAACTCGCCCCTTTCTCTTTTTAACCTCTTTTCACGAATCTTTTGGATACAATCCTGCAATATTTTTCCTCGATCCCCTCCCTCCAGCCCACTCTCCTGAAAGACAAACTCACACAACCTCCCTTTGAGTTCCTCCTCAAAATTGGCTAAGGCCTCTGGCAGGTCAAGCCTTCCTTTTCTCTGATAAAGATCTTCCAGGACCTCAGCTATTTTTTGTAAGACGGGGTTCTCAAACTCCTTGACGACACCCTCCTTTGAAATAGTTGGAATGACATCAGGATCGTGAACCATGAGACGGACCACCATCTCCTCTGACTTTGGAAAAGTCTTCTCTAGGAATGACTTTTTTAAATCTTCTCCTGTCTTGGGGGGCTCCTTTGGAGAAGATCGGAGCATTTCATAAAGGAAGGACTCCTGGATATCGAGCCTCTCTGCTAAAGCCTTTATATAGAAATCCCTTCGAATCTTATCTGGGATCTTCCCGAGGAGGGCCATGCCTTCCTTTGCTACTCTAACCTTCCCATCGATAGATTTCAAATCATAGGTCTTCATCAGCCGTTCAAAAAAGAAATCGACGAGGGGCGTCGCACGCTCCACCCTTTTCCTGAAGTCTTCCAGATTTCCTTTTCTTAGAAACCCATCCGGATCCTCCCCTTTCGGAAGGACGATCGTCTTTCCTGCCACCTCCTCTTCTAACAAGAGAGGAAGGGAGCGAAGGGTGGCTTGGACCCCCGCCGGGTCCGCATCAAATATGGCGATCAAGTTTTTTGTATATCGTTTGAGGGTTTGAATATGTTGTGGGGTCAGCGCTGTTCCTAAAGTGGCAACACTATGCTTCAATCCAAATTGGTGGAGAGTTAACAGATCAAAATAACCTTCAACAATGATAACACAATCCTTCTCCGTGGCATATCGGTTGGCCACATGGAGGCCGTAGAGGACCTCTCCTTTATGATAGATAATCGATTCTGGAGAGTTAAGATATTTAGGTTGTCCTTCTCGAATCACCCTTCCCCCGAATCCGACTATCCGTTGATGGAGGTCAAAGATGGGGAAGAGGATCCTTCCCCGAAAAGCATCATACCAGCCCTCTTTCTTCTTGGGAAAGACCAAACCCAGTTCCCACGCCAGTTCGAGAGAAGCCT
>Ga0100396_1002226_pt1 | contig 12715 bp, 9 predicted proteins | sample CryGeymeta201520_FD_81551 | JGI IMG/M metagenome (GOLD analysis project Ga0100396, IMG submission 81551) | Groundwater microbial communities from Crystal Geyser aquifers in Utah, USA - Crystal Geyser metaG 2015-20 | ecosystem: Environmental > Aquatic > Deep subsurface > Groundwater | place: USA... | reverse complement strand
TCACTCGCTCAAGAAAATAGTAATTATCGTACTAACGCATTGAGTTTTAGTTTTAACGGTCTTAATCTTGGGAGTTACAACGGTGGTGTGGGAGGGAGGCGCTGGATATCTAAATCAACTGTTATCAATGCAAGCATCGGCGGCTCAATCTATGAGAGAAAGTACGATGAAACGGCAACTCTTGATAAAGGATTAGAAAAAACTAAATCCCTTTACCTTGGTATAGGATTGGAGAATCATTTTGAAAGTTCCAGTGATTTTTCACCATTTGTATCGTATCGATTAGAGTATGGATTTCACGATCAATATTATAGGTCTACATTTGGTTCAAATGAACAGAGAGATGGGACATCTTCAATTAATATTAACTTCGGCTTAGGAGTTGAGTATTGGATGCTAAGCAGAGTCTCACTTTCCGGGCAGCATTTGTTTAATGCAAGATATGAATTTGGTGAACGCAGTACCGGCGGAACACCAAATGAAGTTCAAAAAATAAAAGGATTTCAAACCGGGTTTGGAACAACGTCAATAATTCTATCAATATATTTTTAATACCGGACAAGAAAACATGAAACCGGTGAATCGATTTTGGGATTGAAAATCGATACATGTGCCCACGACTAAAGTCGTGAGTTACGGAAATGAGATAGAAAAGAAATAGTAATGTAGAAATCATAACCCGCGGATTTATCCGCGGGGAAGAAGTGAAAAAAATATTTTTGTAATTGTTAAATTTGATTTATAATCTTAATAAAATGAAAGGGAATCTTATCATGAAAAGTTCAAGTTATTCCGGAAGTGCTCTACTGTTCGTTCTATTATTTATATCAAGTAGTGTCTTTGCCCAAGATGAACCGGCTCCATTACGTATTAGTCTATTCGGCGGCATGGCTTTACCACAGGGGGATTTTAGCGCTACTTCCGGTGAAAAAGGAGGATACGCAAAAACAGGTTTTGGAGGGATGTTAGAATTATCTAATACATTGAGCGAAAGAGCTAATTGGGTCACTTCAGTTGCTTTAAATGTAAATAGTATTGATGAGGCTACGATGACAAGTCAGTGGGGTCAAGGTACAATAACAGGCGGTAAGTATGTAACCACCTGGGCAATGACCGGAATCGGTTTTGAGTCCGCTGCTTCACCAACTGTAAGAGTTTATGGCGTTGGACAATTGGGACTTTTATTTTCAAGCTTCCCCGATATCACAATGTTTTACGGCGGACAATCAATAACTCAAACTACAAAAATGGGAACCGCATTTGCTTTTGGGTTTGGAGCCGGTCTTATTATCAACAAACTAAATGTAGGTTTAAGATATTACACGGGAGAACCTGAATACGAGCAGACAGCAACATATATGGGCGTAACCGGAACTGCAAAAGTAAAAATGCCGGCAACTGTATTGCAATTGATGATCGGTATAAATTTTTAGCTGCAAGTGGAAAGAGGGTGGCAGAGGTCAAAAGTCATTGGTCATTGGTAAAAAAAATGAATTTAAAGTGATAAATATAAAGAAAGGTGGATTATGAAAATCTTATTGATAGCTATTACTATATGTGCATTGTTGATCACCGGATGCAATAAAAAAGAAAGTAACCCCGTAACCTCAATTGTAGATGACCGGGTTTCATTTGAGATAAATTATTTACAGTATGATGACAATAATTATTTTATTGATGAGGTTTACGCCGATACTTCGCAAGAATTTAATATGTTCAATCTTTATTATGGAAGTTCTATTCCAATCGTTAATCAAAAATACTTTGTAAAAAACATTCAAGTTTATATTTCTGTAAATCAGATTTCACAAGCATATATTTCCATACCGGCTATCGCATACATGAATTTATCATCTCGATCAGGCAGCAGTATGTACTCTGATTCGATAAGGAATTATAACTTAATGATGCCCGGAGAAGTTGCAATTGGTCGTTTTAGAGTGTTATCTGAGGGAGTTGACTATTATTTTAATAAATATACCGGAACTCTCACATTTCTGTTTCCAATAAATGACAACGATATAATTGCCGCTGCATATGTAGTCGACGATGGTTCATTCTCGAACGATGATGATTTACACTATGGAGAGTTTATTACTGAGTTGGTAAATAATTCAAAAACAAAAGGTGTACTTAAACTGATAAAACCACAAAATCTTATTCCACAATATGCAGATGCATGGAAATTGAAAATGAAAAACATTTATCAGATACCTTCATTCTTCGGGAGGGTGAGTGATCTTGATCTGGACATTTTTTTAAAGAAGCCCGATGGTTCTGAAACAAATATATTTCATAATTTATTGCTGCTGACTGAGTTCGGATTTGATAAAGAAAATGAAGAAGGTAGACCACTGCCCGATGGTATTTTTGATAGAAAAGCCGGAATTACTTTTAATCCCGAAACGGGAGAAATAATCTTTCCGTTGTTGGAACCATTCGGGCATAATATCCCTTCTGAATTAATAGACTTTAAATATCAAGCCATCTATGATACACTGAAGACTCAACTGTCGTTACCCGGAAATAGTTTTGTAATTAGAGGGAAGTATAAACCTTTATGATTCTCTTGAAAATAAACGGTATGAAAGCATCGTTTAATCAGATGATATGTGAAAATACAACTCAGCATTGGAATAAAAGTACCATAATATTTTATTAACACCTCGATTAATCGAGGTGTTAATGAGAATATTCGATACCAGGGTTAGCCGTTTACTTGTGCGCCTACGGAACGGTTTGTAACACGGAATAATATTCTGTGTTACGGATTTAGTATGGATTAAAGAGATATACGATGGAATAAAGAGCATGCGTCTCTTATATCGTTGTTTATCAAATCGGGTTTCTCTAAATTAGCAGTAGAGATTTACCAATGCAGGTCTATTATGAATGCAAATGAATATAAAACGGTAGTTAAGCAGAAGAATTAGCGAAAATCATGTCACTTCCCACCTATTTCAAGGAAAGTGAATTGGAAATAACTATTAAACGAAAAAGAAAAAGAGTATTCTCATCAATTAACAAAATAAAAATTGATACGACAAATTTCCGTTTTGACAGAGATGAAGCGAATGAACGGTAGGTACTTTTTAGACACAAATATCCTTATATATCTCTATTCAACAGAAGTGGAATAACAGCATCAGGTTTTAGAACTTCTTGAAAGTAATGATGAATTTATTATCAGTATGCAGGTGATGAGTGAATTCTGCAATGTTTTAAGAAAGAAATTTAAGTTTACTACCAAACAATTGAACCTCATTCTGCAAGATTTTGAAAATAATTTTCAACTTTCTCGAACTGCCACGGAACAAATAAAAACTGCTTTAATTATTAGTGACCAATACAAATATTCCTTCTATGACTTTCTGGTAATAGCCGGTGCGATATTATCTGATTGTGCTATTTTATTCAGTGAAGATTTACAAAACAATCAAACGATTCTTAATAAACTAAAAATAGTCAACCCATTTAAACTAAGTTAAGTATGATTCTACATTTGTAACGCAGAATATTATTCTGAGTTACGAATTTAGGTTGTCGAAACGGAGTTTCGACCTACGGAGCGGGGAAAAGAGAGATAAATTTATTTTGAATCTATGGGGAGAAATATTACTTTCTCTATCATAATTTGAAATAAAAAACGGCAAAAAGATGTTTTCAAAAATTGGTTTAGCTATTTCTTTTTCTCCTACCGGAAAAGCGCTAGTAAAAGAGTCACTAAGACTCCAACAATTATTCAATTCAAGGTTGGCGTTAATTCATATTGGTGAAAGAAATTCCGAAAGCGAAGAACTTTTATTTAAAACCATAGATGAAGCGGGAGCCGACAGGAATAATCTTGAAATAATATGGGGTGAAGGAGACCCGGCAACCGCGATCATCAATGCCGGAAAAGAAGCCGGAATTGATCTGCTTGTAGCAGGCGCTCTGGAAAAAGAAAAAATGCTGAAATTTTATTTCGGTTCGGTCGCAAGAAAAATAATGAGGGAATTTCCCGCTTCATCATTAATACTAAAATCACCATCACTTGAACCCATTCCCTTTAAAAAGTTTTTCATTACGGCAGATTATTCTTCACGTTGCGAAAAAACCATTTGCGCAGCGTTTCAATTCGCTTTAAAAGAAAACGCGGAAGAGTTTACCATCATCAGAGATTTTTATATGCCGGGCTTAACCGCTGCAATAGGGGAAAACAATACTTATGACGAATTATCATCGTTGATAGATCAAATGAAGTATGAAGAAGAAGAAAAGATGAAACTGTTCATCAATGAATTGAATTTGAAAGGATTAGAAATAAAAATTGTTTGCGTTTATGGAAAGGAAGGATGGGAAGACAGTAATTATGCCCGCACAAATTCAGCAGACATTTTTGCAGTAACGGGACCGGAACACAAGATGCGATTTCTTGATAGATTTTTTCAGCATGATATAGAGTATTCATTTGAAAAACTTCCTTCAAATCTTTTGATAGTAAGGTAGTTAACCCGTGCAATTATCAAACGATCAAGTAATCATTTTTCTTATCAGTATAAGTGTCATGCTGTTTTCGGCTAAGATGCTCGGCGAGATATTTACCAAGTTCAAACAGCCGGCTATCATCGGGGAAATCCTTGCAGGAGTTATTCTAGGCCCAACCATTCTTGGAATGCTTTCTCCGGGAACTTTCGAATTCCTTTTTCCGAAGAACAGTGAGATCAATGTAGCCATGGATGGAATTACAAATATCGCGGTGGTACTGCTTCTCCTGGTTTCCGGGTTAGAAGTTGATCTATCTGTAGTATTCAGGCACCGCAAAAAAGCTCTCTCAATTAGTATAATAGGAATTATTATCCCTTTCCTATTGGGATTCGGGATCGCCTACCTGTTTCCGGGATTATTAGGTTTGATTGAATCTCAAGACAGATTAGTTTTTGCATTATTCATCGGAACGGCGATTGCTATTTCTTCTTTACCTGTGATAGCAAAAATATTGATGGACCTTAAAATATTTAAATCAGAGATTGGTTCGATAATTATTGCTTCTGCCATGCTAAACGATCTTATCGGGTGGATTATTTTTTCCGTGATTTTAGGAATGATCGGGGCAAATACAAATGGATTCTCATTTTCAGAAACGCTTATCTACACTCTCTCTTTTATTGCTTTCCTCCTCATTGCGGGCAGAAAAATAATTAATAAGTTGATCTCAATCATACAAGTGAAATTAACGTTCCCCGGAAGTGTAATAAATTTTATTCTTATTCTGGGATTTCTCGGCGCAGCGTTCACCGAGTATCTCGGTGTACATGCAATACTCGGCGCGTTTATGGTTGGAATCGCAATTGGAGATTCAATTCATTTAAAAGAACGGACACGTGAAATTCTCCACCAGTTCATAACAAATATTTTTGCGCCGCTCTTTTTTGTTTCAATCGGAATGAAAGCGAATTTTATAACCAATTTTAATGTGGGAATTGTAATTGTACTGCTTGCATTGGCATTCATTGGAAAAATTGCCGGCTGTAGTATCGGTGCGAGACTTGGCGGAATGAAGAAAAATGAATCGCTTGCCGTGGGAGCGGGAATGAGTTCGAGCGGCGCTATGGGTATTATTATAGGGCTGATAGCTCTGCAATTTGGGTTAATTAACGAGGAAGTATTTGTAGGTCTGGTAATCATGGCACTCTTCACCTCAATTTCAAGTGCGCCGTTAATGAGTTATTTCCTTAAAGAGAGAGATAAAACAAAGTTCAGAAATTTGCTGCAAGAGCGATTTGTATTTTTCACAAACGAAAGTGGAAAAGAAAAAATTATTTCCAGGTTGGTTGAAGTAGCTTCAAAAGAATTGAAACTTGAAAAGGAAGTGATCTTGCGAGAAGTTATGTCAAGAGAAAAAAATCTCCCTACCGGAATTGCGAACTATCTTGCATTACCGCATGCAAAGATCAAAATAAAAGATCCATTCATTGGAATAGCAATTAATAAGCGTGGAGTAAACTTTGATGCAGCAGACGGTTTACCATGTAAGATAATTATACTTCTGTTGACACCTGAAAACAACAATGAAATCCAGTTACAACTTCTCTCCGAAATAGCTGCTAAATTCAGAAGCAAAGAGCAAGTTGAGAAACTGCTTGCACTCTTAAACGCAAGAGAATTGTGTGCGGAACTTAAAAAACTTGAGTGATGAACGGAACTTATGAATTGATAAACGTGATTCAATTCAGTAAAGTGCATCAACTTGCAACAACTTCGACCCACTTATTGAGTATTCTTAAAATATCTTTATATTCAGCACCATAGTTGTACTTATTTTAATTGCCCTATCTCAGCTAAAAAATATGATTAAAATTGACAATAATAGAGTCTTATTTTTGTTGGGCAAAATAAAGGAAAGAGATGAAGAAGCATTCAAAGAGTTCTTCTACTTATTTCAACCTTCCATATTTTATTATCTTTTTAAATTTGTTTATAACCGCGCAACCGCCGAAGATTTAACGCAGGAAACATTTATTAAATTCTGGTTAAATGCTGATCGGCTTGATCTGACCCTATCCGGGAAAGCCTATCTTTATAAAATCGCCCATAATCTGGCGATCAATCACACCAAAAGAACGCCTAAAGATATAACCCATGAAGCTGATGAATTTCACGCAGACCGGCGAAACGGTAAATCTGATGTTGATTACCTCTTTTTGCTTGATGACTATCAAAAAGCCGTCAGTTCGCTGCCGGAAAGATGTAGAGCCGTTTTTGTGCTTTGCAGGTTCGATGGATTTGAGTACGCGGAAATTGCTGAAATTTTGGGGATATCACTTCAAACTGTAATAAAGGATTGATTTACAAAACTACCGATGGCACCAAAACCTGGTTAGAGCAAAACTCAGGAGTGACAGCTGATTTAGTTAAAGTTTTTTTTCTAGATGCAAATACCGGTTGGACTGCAACATTAATCGGCACAGTCCTGAAAACAACTGACGGCGGGGAATCCTGGAATTCATATAATTATGGAGCAGCTTCACCAAACATTATTTTCAGCATTTGTGATTTAGTGAAGTTCATTGATCAAAATACCGGATTTATTATTGCCGGAAAGTTGAAGCAAATCTATTTACTTAAAACCGCTGATGGTGGCACAAGTTGGTCGGTAAAAGATTCGCTGATATCAACTACGGCAAGGCGGTGGTATGCAATTGATTTTAACGGGAGTAACGGAGTATTGGTCGGTGATAAAAAAGATGTTCAGAAGTACTCTACCGACGGCGGTGAAACCTGGAAATTCTCTACTACAATAAATGATAACTTTTTTGGAATGTTAAAATATGTAAAGTGGCTGAATTCTTCTGATGTTATCGCTATTGGAGAAGGAAATGAATTTAACGGTTTAATTTTACCGGCATACAAATCAAACGATGGCGGTAGTAACTGGGTTAAGAAGAGTCAATCATTTACTACTGTATATGATAGAGTAAAAGACGCTTACTTCAAAAATGATCTTGAAGGAATAGGTGTTGGAAGTGACGGATTTAGTAAAGCATTTCTCATTAAAACTACAGATGGCGGTGAGACGTGGACAAATGAAGTTTTGGATTACGCATTTGGATTACAAACTATCGTAGGTATTGATAATAGATTATTGATTCTCGGTACTTCAAGTCAAGTAATTTATTCGGATGATTTTGGGATTACCTGGAAATCTTCTTCAAAGAAAACACCATCTTCAATAGTAAATTTTAGTTTTGCAGGAGGAAAAGGTATTGCAGTTACTCGAAACGGTGATGTTTTTCTTAGTATTGATGGAACGGGGAGATCATGGAACTATTTATCCAGCGCCGGGAAAAATAATTCTGGAGCAATGATTTTTACTGCTAATAACAATGGTTTCATTCTCAAAGAAAATAGTCATATTGTTAAAACAACCGACCTTGGGACCACCTGGCAAACTGTACTGCCACCGGTCAAGCCAGGCTCGAGAAACCTCGTTGGAGGAATTGATTTTGGTGATGACAATACCGGTTATGCCTGGTGCAGTCTTAATGATTATGGTGAGTATCATGTTTATAAGACTACTGACGGCGGAGATAACTGGACTGAATCAAAATTATTTGCGGGTCCGGGATATATTTCAGGTAATCTCATTTCCTTTGATGAAAATAACGCGGTTATCCTCGGTCCTGATCTATGGACTGAAAGAACCATTGATGGCGGCGCAACATGGAATCCGGCAACGCTAAGCGATTTTCCTATTGAATTCTCCAAAAGAGATTTTGAAGACCTGGCAAAAATTGATGAAAATAGAGCGATGGCGATCGGAGAGGGATTTATCTGCACAACAACTGATAAAGGAGCAAGTTGGACTTATCTAAATCATGGAATAAATGATATTGATTCAGGTTTTTACAAAATTGCTTTCTCAGGAGATTCTTTAGGTTATATTGCTTTGTATAGCGGAGTAATTCTTAAAACTACTGACTTCGGAAAATCATGGTTAAAAAACGATACATTTTTTGATCAGTTTTACTTTTTTGCCTCGGCAATCAATCCGGCAGGACAGGCATTTTTCGGGACTTCTGCCGGATACATTTTGGGAGAAGAACCTGTGGTTGGCATAAATGATAGGGGCATTACTTCTGATTTCACTATGCATCAAAATTATCCAAATCCATTTAATCCATCTACCATAATTCGGTATGAAATAAAAAATGCGGGGAATGTTCAACTTAAAGTGTTTGATGTGTTGGGAAGGGAAGTATCGGAATTAGTAAATGAATTTCAGACTGCCGGGAAATATAATGTTGAGTTTACCATGGATAAGACACTGCATAAGGCTTTGTCGAGCGGTGTTTATATCGTTCAGCTCCGTTCCGGTAATTTTGTTCAAATTAAAAAAGCTGCATTAATTAAGTAATTGTGTTTATTGGTCGCGTTAAAGGAGATAATATGTTTTTAAGAGTAAGATATCTATTCATTTTGTTAATTGTTTCTTTTCACTTTGGATTTGCACAAGTTCAAGAAATAAAACCGGGGAAGAAACATGCCACGGCTTTTGCCATAATAATTGATTTGAAAACCTATAATAATTGTAAAGATGCGGTGATCAATTATAAAAACTCAGTCGAAGATGATGGACTCTCAGCCTACATTCTTGTAAGCGATTGGAAAAATCCGGACGAAGTGAAGAAGGAAATAATTCGGCTTTTTAATCAAAAACCTCCGTTGGAAGGTGTCGTTTTTATAGGTGAAATTCCCATTCCGATGATCAGGAATGCACAACACATGACTTCGGCATTTAAGCTTGATGAGGAAAAATATCCATGGTTCCGTTCCTCTGTTCCGTCGGATAGATTTTATGATGACTTTGATCTGAAATTTCAATATTTAAAGCAAGACAGCATCCACAAACTTTCTCACTACTATGCTTTGTTGTCCGATTCTCCACAACGAATTGAACGAGATATTTATTCTGCAAGGATTAAACCTTCAGGCGCTGATATCAATAAATACGAAATAATAAATTCCTATTTGAACCGGGTGGCTAAAATTAAAAAAGAGAAAAATTATGTTGATAACGCTTTAGTTTTTCTTGGACACGGATACATTTCAAATTCATTAACAGCCTGGTCGGATGAAAAGCTTTCACTACAAGAACAGTTTCCCGAATTATTTGTTCCCGGCGGAAGGATCAAGAATCTTTTTCATGAGATGGATAGGGAGATGAAAGAAATCTTGAAAAGGGAGCTACAACAAGAAGGATTGGATATCGCTTTATTTCACGCACATGGTGATACTGATATGCAATTATTGCTGAGCTATCCCATTGCACAAAATGTTGATGAGAATCTTGAAGCGGTTAAACTTTATTTAAGAAGCAAGATAAGATCAGCAGAAAGACGGAAGCAGCCGGTTGACAAAGCTAAAGAATATTTTATGAAAGAATTTACTATCCCGGAATATTTTTTTGATGGCACTTTCAGTGATTCTTCTATCGCAGCTGATTCTCTTCTCGGTTATAAGCTTGATATGTATTTAGATGATATTCGTAATATAAAACCTCAACCAAAGTTTATACTGTTCGACGAGTGTTTTAATGGTTCATTTCATTTAGATGAATATATTGCCGGCGAATATGTCTTCGGTAAAGGGAATGTCGTTGCAGGTGAAGGTAATTCTGTTAATTGCCTTCAGGATAAATGGGCGGACGAATTTTTAGGCTGGCTAAATAAAGGAGTAAGAGTCGGTTTGCGGCATCGTGAGATCAATCTTTTAGAATCGCATTTAATAGGTGATCCGACATTCCGATTTAGTTCAGACTCAAAATATGATTTAAACAAAATGTTAGTTTTGGGAAGAAAAACTATTTCTGATTGGCGTAAACTCTTAAAAAATGAAGACGATATTTTAAGGGGAACAGCCGTACGTATCTTATTTTATAATTTGAAAAGTAAATTTGAAAACGAACTCGTGGATATTTATCAGAGAGATAAATCTTTTAATGTTAGGCTGCATGCATTGAAGAGCTTAGCTGAAATTAATGGCGAAGGATTTAGGAATGTTCTGCTTAAATCTATAAATGACCCTTCTGAATACATCCGAAGAAAATCCGCTGAGTGGATGGGGGAGGTGGGTGATGTTAAGTATTTACCTGTCTTAACAAAGCATGTTTTCACCGATGAATCCGATAGAGTTGTATTCAATGGAAAAAGCGCATTTGGCTTTATTAGTATTAATGGTTCTCTGAATGAAGTTAAAAAATATTTTGCAGAACTTCCATCATCAGACTACAAAAATCAACTTGAAAAACTTTATATCCCTTCGCTCGAAAGAAATAAAACATGGGTTTTTGACGAGATCATTCCAAATATTAAAAACGATACCTTACAACTGAAAAAAAGAATTTCGGAAGCCAAAACATTTCGAAATTATAAATTTAGGGACGCAATACCGGAATTGGTTGGAATCATGCTTGATAATAATCAACCTGATTCATTAAGAAATTCTATTGTTGAAGCATTGGGTTGGTTTTCATTTTCAATCGAAAAGAAGACGATATTAGGCGCAATTGAAAAGGTCATTGTTGATAAATCCTCTTCGGGCTATCTAAAAAATGAAGCAGTAAAAACTAAATACCGGTTGATTCAGGGCGCCAATGAAGTGATGCTTCCGTAAGATTCAAAAGAGGAGGCGTGAGATGCATACGTTTTTATCAAGGGACCTCATCCTGAAGCGGCTGCATGCAAATTATCGTGTGAAATTTATTTCGGTTAACAATATTATGGGATTTTTTTTGTTAAGAGTTGAGACGAATCTCGCCATACAATGAACTTTTTAGAATAATTACTGATTTTTGAAAAAGATTAGAAAAGTTTTGCGTGTGGCAGCGAAATCAAATTATAAATATTGGAATCCTTCTTCTGAATAGGGAGAAGGATTCATCAGTTTAGAGAGGTTTTATTTTACTCAGTTTTTCCGCGGCAGCTTTAAGCACTTCTTCCGATTTCGCAAAACATATCCTGATGTATTTACTTTCCGTACCGTTTGAGTAAAATGGCGAAAGGGGAATAACCGCAACACCGATTTCTCTTGTTAGCCATTTAGCAAATTCCATATCGGATAAATTTGATAATTTCGAATATTCGAGTAATTGAAAATATGTCCCTTTTGAAGGTGTCAACGTGAATTTGGAATCCTTCATAAGTCCTATAAAATAATCCCTCTTTTGCTGATAGAATTTAGGAAGCGACAAATAATGTTCTTCGTCTTTCATCATTTCAGCATAAGCAAGTTGAATTGGAGTATTAACACAGAAGACATTAAACTGGTGAACCTTTCTGAATTCGTTCGTTAGAAGGGCGGGAGCGAGCACGTAGCCCATTTTCCAGCCGGTGGTGTGGTAAGTCTTTCCGAATGAAAAAACAATGAGCGAGCGCGATGCTAACTCTTCATATTTTGCAAATGAAAGATGTTCTTCGTCGTCAAAAATTATGTGCTCGTAAACTTCATCGCTCAATAAAATCAAATCAAAGTCGTTTACAATCTTTATTAGTTCTTCGATATCATTTTGCTGAAGGACAGTTCCGCTTGGATTATGGGGTGTATTTAGAATAATCATTTTTGTTTTGCTGGTTAAGACGGATCTGACATTCTCCCAATCAATTGTGAATTTTTTTTCATCCAATTTTATCGGGATTGGAATTCCTCCATTCAATAAAACTGAAGGAAGATAAGAATCATACGCAGGTTCAAAAAGAATTACCTCATCACCTTTATGAACAAAAGCTGAAATTGCTGTAAATAACGCTTGAGTTCCACCTGCTGTAATAGTTATTTCTTTTTCGGGGTTAAAATATTTCCCGTAAAGTTTTTCCATCTTCTCCGAAATTGCTTTACGCAAAACAGGAATTCCCTGCATCGGTGCATACTGGTTGAAACCGCCTTTCATAAAGTCGTGGACGTACTCAATTAGTTTATCGGGACAATTAAAATCGGGAAAACCCTGTGACAGATTGATTGCGTTGTTTTCTTTTGCCATTGCGGACATCACAGCGAAAATACTTGTTCCGCTGTTAGGGAGCTTACTGTTCATTAATTCACCATTTTATTTCTACTCAAGTTTATTTTGTTAATCAATTAACCGTTGATTCGGTTGGAACACATAGAGTTTTTTTTAACCCTCGATTAATTGCGATAGAAATATAATAAAAATCTATATTCTTAACCGTTTCAATTT
>Ga0100396_1002220_pt1 | contig 12733 bp, 5 predicted proteins | sample CryGeymeta201520_FD_81551 | JGI IMG/M metagenome (GOLD analysis project Ga0100396, IMG submission 81551) | Groundwater microbial communities from Crystal Geyser aquifers in Utah, USA - Crystal Geyser metaG 2015-20 | ecosystem: Environmental > Aquatic > Deep subsurface > Groundwater | place: USA... | reverse complement strand
TTCTTGAAAGTTTGCTGGACCAGGTCCGGCAGGACCGCGGCCCAATCGGCATCCTCACAAATGATCGCGGGGCAATTCCCGCCCAACTCCAGCACCGATTTGCGCACCCGGGCGGCATTGAGCGCCAGGATTTCCCGGCCTACCTGAGCGCTTCCGGTGAATGCGACCAGCCGTGGCAGGGGGTGTTCCACCAGGAAGCGGCCGGTTTCCGGCCCGGGTCCGGTCACTACCTGCAAGGTCCCTTGGGGATAACCGACGGCGCCGGCCAGGCGCGCGAGCATCAGCGCGGTGAGCGAGGTGTGTTCGTCGGGCTTGGCCACCACCGTGCATCCCACCGCCAGGGCCGGGGCCAGTTTACAAACCAGGTTGCTGAGGGGATAATTGAATGGTGTGATCGCCGCCACCGTGCCCACCGGTTCGCGCACCACCAGGACCTGCTCGCGCCGGCAAGCGCCCGGGAGCAATTCTCCCTTCAGACGCAGCATCTCTTCGGCGAAATAATGGCACAATCGGGAGGCGCTCCGCACTTCAGCGCGGGCCGCTCGAAGCGGCTTGCCCACTTCCTCTACCATCAGGGAGCTGAGTGCTTCTTGTTCGCCCGCGATGCTTTCGCCAAGCGCATGCAGCAAAGCACCGCGCTCGGCCGCCGGGACCCTTTTCCATGATTCCTGAGCGTGAACGGCGCCCTGCACGGCTTCATCCACCAGCGCCCGATCGGCTACCGTGATCGCGGCGAAGGCCTGCTCGGTGGCCGGGTCGATAACCGGGACCCAGTCCCCTCCGCTTCGTTCCTCGCCATCGATCCAGCAGCCGCGGCGTTGTTGCACGTATCGATCCACTGTTCTCCCTGATCGGTTTCATCGTGAGCGCCATCCCCCCGACCTGGAGGCGAGTGAAACTATGGCACATGGGTTTCCGCCTGTCAACGCATCGGCCATCCAAGGCAGACTCCGGCCTAATGCGCCAGGCACTGAATAATGGTTGGGTGCAACCCAGGTCCATGGCGAGTTCGTATACTGGTTTAGGATTGGATGTTTCATTACCAAAAGCGGGCAAGATGCCCGCGCTCCCGGGAAAGAGCGCACACGAAACGAAACCTTTTGCCCTTAACCGGTATGGATCGTAGGTCGGGTTGCGACCAGCGGGAGCTACCCGACGGACCGGCAACGCCCCCAATCCACGACCCCACACCGGATCGTCAGGGAGTGCCCGGCTCACCCCGACCCACACTGTTTATTGATCATTAGAAAGACGAACCGCGGGCGCAGGGCGGTAGTTTCGCGCCATGGCGGGGTTCAGCTCAGCTCGCTCGACGATCGGGCAGTTACCATGGATATACCCGTTGAGGAGGAAACCCTTCACTCCTTATGGGCTTGTTCCCGGGAGCGCGGGCATCTTGCCCGCATTTGACAGCGGATTTCAGCCCCTGACCGCCCCGTGAGTATTCCTTGGCGCCCACCAGGGCCGCGGCACCAGGGCCGCGGGGGCAAGGAGGCGGTGAACGGTAACCGGTTCATTCAAGCCGGATATTGGCCGAGATTGCCACTCGCCGCCGGCTCGTCGGCGATGATTCCCTCGCCCAGCCGGAACACGCCGCTCATGGTCCTCCTCAAGTCATGAATGCTGGAAAAGGGGAGCATCCTTAGGAGTTCGTCGGGATTGGTCATGCCTGCCCGGAGTTTGGCGAGGGCATCGGTGGCCATGGGTACCGTGCTGTTCCTCGAGCTCTCGCGAATTTCGTCGAAGGACGCATTCTTGCTGATGAGGAGCATGTCGGTTTCGCTGGGCACCCACAGTTCACCGATGGCGAAGCGGCCCTTATAGCCGCGGAAATTACATTCGGGGCACTTACGCCCCTGATAATGCTTCATGCCCGGGGTCAGGGTGCGAAACAACTCGGTCAGGGTCTTTTCCGAAGGTTGATATTCTTCCTTACACACTGGGCAAATCTTCCGCGTCAACCGCTGCGCCAGGACCCCGGCCAAGCAGGCATTGATCAGGCTGGGTTCGATGCCGAGACCGAGCAGACGGGTGATGGTGCTGACCGCATCGTTGGTGTGCATGGTGGAAAGCACCAGATGTCCGGTTTGGGCAGCGCGAAACGCCATTTCCGCCGTTTCCGCATCGCGGATTTCACCGATCAAGATGATGTCCGGATCTTGTCTCAGGAAGGCTCGGGTGTAGTTGGCGAAGGTGTTGTTGATTTTTTCGTTCACTTCGCATTGGGTGATGCCGTTATACACGTATTCGATCGGGTCCTCCGCCGTGAGGATCTTGATGCCGGGCTTGAATACCGTCATGAGGGCCCCGTATAGGGTGGTGCTCTTTCCGGAACCGGTCGGGCCGGTGACCAGCATGATGCCGGTGGTGCGTTCCAACAGGCTGTGCATGGAATCCAGGATTTCCGTGCAGAAACCCAACTCATCGATGGAACGCGGCGCGTTGTTGGGATCCAGGATGCGGAGCACGGCGTTTTCCCCGAAATAGCCCGGTACCACGGAAATGCGGATATCGATCTTGCGGGTTTCCTCGCCCTCCACTACCCGGGTTCGAAAACTCCCGTCTTGTGGCCGACGCTTTTCCGCGATATCCAGCTTGCCCAGGATCTTGACCTTGGAAATGAGTTCCTTGCTGCGTCGATTGATATCATTTTGCAGATCGGGCAGGTTCGCTTCTCGCAATATACCGTCGATCCGGTAGCGGATCAGCATCTGCCGATCAAGGCTCTCGAAATGGATGTCCGAGGCGCGGTTGCCGAGAGCGGTGCCGATGATGAGCTGGATCAGGCTGTCCACTTTCTTGTCCGGAGGTGCTTCGGTCTGCTGCGCACCGACGGCTGCCGGCGCCTCGTCGACCGTCCGCAAGTCAAGCTCCGGGTATTCGTTGAGACCCTGCTGGTCCTTGTTCTGATACAGACGATCGATGGCCCGCTCGATCGCGGCTCGGACGGCCGTGGCCACGTTGATCTTCTGGCCGGTGAAATAGGAGAGTTCCTCGGCAAGCCTGAAGTTGGTGGGATCGTCCATGGCGATGGTGATCGCCCCGCCTTTTCTGGAAAGGGGCACCACCAAGTTCTTTCTGGCGTATCCTTCGCTCATGACCGTCACCAGACTGTTGTCGAGGGTGGCCTTGTCGAGGTTCAGCAACGGGACATCGAGTTGGGTGCTGATCGCCTTGCGCATCGCTGTCTCTTCGAGGTAGCCGAGCTTGATCAGGACCTCGCCCAGGGGCAGTTTCCATTCCTGCTGTTGCCGCAACCCGATTTCCAGTTGTTCCTGACTGATGGCGCCGGACCGAATCAGGACCTGCCCCAGCAGGGGACGCTTGAAATAGTGATCGAGTACGAAATTCAGCTGCTTTTCGGTGAGCGCCTTCATGTCCACCAGGATTTTCCCGATCGGCTTGTATTCGGCGAGCTTCTCCTGAATGCCGGCGGCCAGTTCCACTTGCATCTGATCGACCATGCCTTCGGCAACCAGCAATTCCCCGAGCTTTTTCGTCATTTCCGAATTCCCCCTGATCTCGCAAGGCGAAGGTCACTTATCCTGATTGACATTGGGATGTTTGCTGCTCAACGCACAGCCGGGCCCTTATCATCGCCCACGGCCGCGGCACTCGCGGGGGTCATATCGCGGCGTTTCTCCGCGGACTCCGCGATTCCGCGTGAGTTGAGAAGAGCCTATTCTCAACCCCGAAAAACCCAGCGGATCGGGCCCCCTCTAGGCCGCGCCGCCTTCGACCAAGGCTGCCGCGCGAACGAGTCCTGCCTGATTTGCACTCAGCATTCGCGCTCCCTGTCGCGGGTCGGGATCAAACCATTAGGGTAAAGCCAATCACCTCCCTGGCCTTATATTCCATATTGACGAACTCAGCACCGATCCGGGTCCCAAGAATATTTCGAACCACCACGCTACAGCGGATCTCCACCCCACCCAGTGGAAATTCAATCTTCAGTTTATCACCGAGGGTAATCTTTTCCATCCCTTCCGGTCCCATTTCCATTCGCAAACCATTGAGGGAAATGTTTTCCAGAGTCATCCAGCGCTTGATCGATCCCGGTTCGACGCACCAATAGCAACCGCGGATCGCCACCGGTTTGCGGTAGGTGTCCCGTCTTTCCAGAAAAACCTGGAACCTGACCCCGCAAGCGCACTTGACCGGAACCGTCTTGCCGCCATGGCTTCTCAACCGTTCGGCCTCAAAACTCTTGAACCGGCCGCAGTGTTGGCAAACAACGGTAACCGATTTCTTGCCCTCGAAAAATACCGTCTGGGTCATTGTGCTCATGGTTGTATCCATCTTTTCATCGGACTAAGATTGGGTATGGGCCAAGCGCCACGCATCCCACCCGCCGGGTCACGGAACGCCGTTGCGCCCGCGCTACCCGACGATTCCGAACGCACTTCCCATCGCTCTTATGATCGGTCAATGAGGGGTGAGGCTTGAGCCCGGTGTTCCTTCCCCGAATTGGGTTTCGAGTCGCGATTCGAGCACCGATCTTTACGAATGCAATGAAGTGCGGTAGTAGCTTACCGATGAAATGGTTGACGATCAGTTCCCTGCTCATCGAAACGAAATTCAAATGACGATTGCCTGGACGCGGCTCTTCCGTAACGAGGGTCTGGTTTGGATGGGGTCGAGCAAGCGCGTTCAATCCTTTGAGGAGTGCGCGAGCATGTTGGCCGGGGTGGATTGTCGGCGCTTCCTGGCAGCCGTTTCCCTGCTGCCGATCCTGATCTTTTCCGGTGCCTGGGCGGGAGCGGCGGAATCGCCGACGAGCGGGGAAACCTTCACCGCGATGCCGGCCGGGCGCGAAGTCACGCTCACCGGCTACACCCGGGCCCGCAGCCTGATGGAAATAGTGAGCGAGGAACCAGGTCGCTGCCTCAACGTCCAGGCGGACCTGGGCGATCGGATCGGCCCCGATGGAGTGTTCGCCGAACTCGATCCGACCTTCATCGATCTGGCCATGAAACAGAACCGGGTGGCTCGGGATCGGCTGCGCAATCAGATCGCCTATTTCGACAAGGATGTGCGCCGGTACACGGAACTGGTGGGGCGGGCCGCCGCCGCCCAGGCGACGCTCGACGGGGTGCGCCAGCAAAAGGATCAGGCCGCCTTTCAATTGCAGGCGATCGAGGTGGAACGAGAAAATCTGGAAGAGCGGCGGCGGCGCCTGTCGATCACCGTGCCCGCCGGCTGGACGGTGAGCGAGCGTCTGCTGGAACCCGGTGCCTGGGTGCCGGTGGGCCGCCCGCTGGGTCAGGCCGGCGACTATCGTGCGCTCCTGGTCCCCTTTGCCCTGGCACCGGAAGAATATCAGGCCCTGTTGCGGGAGCGCGAACGGCTGGTGCTGTTGTTCCCCGATGAGGGAACGAAGGGGGCAAGCGTTCCGGCCGTGCTCGAACGGACTTCTCCGGCCTTCGACGGCGTGACTCGAAAAATCGGCGTGGATCTGGCGGTGCGCGGCGGTCTCAAGGAACTGCGCGGCGGCCTGCGCGCCGAACTCACCCTGCACCTGGCCGACTCGTCCGGAACGCTTCTGGTGCCGGCCTCGGCCCTCGTGGAACGCTACGAAGAGTACTGGCTGGTGCGCACCGACGGCGAGCGGGTGAAGGTCGTCTATCTTGGCAAGGGCCCGGACGGCACCGCCAGGATCCGTGCCTCCCGGGTGCGGGCCGACGATCGATTTCAGCTGACCCCCCAGTGGTGATCATGAAAGCTTTCTTTTCCTTCTTCATCGGCCAGAAGGTCCTGGTCAACCTGCTCTTTGCCCTGGCCATGGTGGTCGGCCTGATCGCTCTGTTCGCTCTTCCGGTGGAGCGCTACCCAAACGTCCACATGGGGAAAGCGGAGGTCACCACCATTCTGCCCGGGGCCTCGCCGGACGAAATCGAGACCCTGATCACCCGCAAAATCGAAGACGCCCTGGACGACCTCGATGAGGTGGAATTCATCCAGTCGGCTTCCTACCGCGAGCGCTCGGTGATCACCGTGAAATTCATCGATGATACCGACTACGGCACCCTGTTCGACCGGCTTCAACTCAAGGTCCTGAGCATCATCAAGGACCTGCCGGCGGGGATCGAACCACCGATCTTCAATGAAATCAGGATAGCCGAATGGCTGCCAGCGGTGTCGGTGAACCTCATCGGCGATCGCGGCAATCGTGCCCTGTCCCTGATGGCTGAAGAAATGAAGCTGGAACTCCGGGCCATCGCCGGGGTTCGGGAAGTGCAACTGCACGGCGAACTGGTGCGCGAATTTCATGTGCTGCTGGACCTTGGGCTGCTCAACAAGTACGGTCTCACCTTCGACGACGTGGCCGCCGCCCTGATTCAGGCCAATCTGTCGATTCCAGCCGGCACCTATGAAAACGAAGCCGGCGAATTCGTGCTGGTGGCCGATGAACGCTTCCGCACCCGGGAGCAGGTGGGGGCGGTCATCATCCGTCGCGACGGCGACGGTTCCTTCGTGACCGTCGCCGATGTCTGGTCCGATGCCCACATGGCTTATCGCAACCCCTATGTGATCACCTCGGTCAACGGTAAGGATTGTGTCACCCTCAAGGTGATCAAGACCGATCAGGGCAATGTGCTGGATATCGTGCCCGCGGTCGAGGCCGTGCTCGAACGCCACCGTTTGGCCCTGGCTAAGGAAAACGTCGAACCGGTGTTGACCCAGGACCAGCGGGTCTACGTCTACGATTCCATCCGAACCCTGGGCTGGAACCTGGCTGCGGGCGTGATCCTGGTGAGCGTCTTGATCTATCTTTTCATGGGAGTGCGCGCTGCCGTCTTGACCGTGGTGGGGATTCCCTTTTCCTTTCTCATGACCATGACCATCCTCTGGGTGATGGGCAAGTCGCTCAACGAAATCACCCTGTTCGCCCTGGTGCTGGCGAGCGGCATGATCGTCGACGATGCCATCGTTACGTTGGAAAATATGTACCGGCACTTGCAGTTGGGAGCGAGCCTGCGCGATGCCGCGGTTCAGGGGGCGGCCGAGGTGGCGGCGCCGGTGCTGGCTTCCACCGCCACCACCATTGCCGCGTTCCTGCCGATGCTGATCATGACCGGGTCAACCGGAGAATTCTTCGCCCAGATCCCGATCGGCATCACCGCGGCGCTGTGCGCTTCCTTGTTCGAATGCCTGCTGATCCTGCCCCCCCACTTCGTCGACTGGCCCGCGAAAGAGGCGCTGGCCAGGACCGCGCGAGGTGGCCAACCGATCGAACAGGAGCGCCGCATCATGGTCTGGATCCGCCGCCTCAATCAGCCTCTGATCCGGTTGACCATGCGCTTTCGGATCACCAGCCTGGTCCTGGTGTTGGCTGCGTTCCTTGCGGCACTGGCGGTTCTTGGAGTTTCCGCAAGCGGCCTGTGGCCGATCATCAAGATCAAGTTCTTCCCCGAGGAATACAATTATTACTATATCGAAATTGAAGGGCCGCCGGGGACCCCGATTCACACGACTCATGAAAAACTGAAGCAAATCACCAGCGGGATCCTACCGGGACGGCCCGGCCAACTGCGAGCCGCCACCGGGATTGCCGGGTTGTATCTGGATGAGAATTACGAGCCGGTTTTCGGCGACCACGTCGGTCACATCAATGTGGAAATGCCGGATAAAAAGGCGATGGCTCTGCCCGATAATCCGGACCACGATCCCATCCGTCACCTGGCATTCATGCGCCGCGAACTGGCGCCGGTCGCCGTCGACGGCTGGAAAGTCCGGGTACGGGCGGAAAAGGGCGGCCCGCCGGCCGGTAAGGACCTGAGCGTCCGGGTAGTGGGGCCCGATCCGCGGATGGTGCAGGCCCTGGCCGATGAGATGCACCGTTTTTTGCGAACGGATTCACAGGTGGCGCCGGATCTGGCTGACTTGAGCGACAATCGGGGGGTCCCCAATCGGGTCTACCGGTTCCGGGTCGATCGCGAACGCGCCGCTGAATACGGGCTGACTCCGTCGGCAGTGACCCGACTGGCGGCCTCGGTTCTGGACGGCCGTTACAACGGGGAATTCCGCACCCTGGATGAGGACATCGATCTCAAATTGATGATCGACCCGAGGACCTACCGCGACCCCGGTGATGCTCTGGCGGTGGCCTCCATTCAGCACCCGAGCGGCCCCATCCGGCTGGGGGACCTGATGCGCACCGAGGTCTACACCGAACCGAGCCGGCTCGATCGCTATCAGAACCATCGCGCCATCACCCTCACCGCCAATCTGAAGCCGGACGCCCGGACTTCAACCCCGTCCGTGGTGCAACGGGTGCGTGCCCACTATGACGCGATCGCCTCCGCCTATCCGGGGGCGGGGGTCAATTTCTCCGGCGAATTCGAAACCACCCGGCGCTCGTACACCTCGCTGGCCTATGCTTTCCTGATCGCCCTGCTGGCCATCTACATGATTCTGGCCACCCAGTTTCGGTCCTATCTACAGCCGCTCATCATCCTGAGCGCGGTAGTATTCGCCCTGATCGGCGTGGTCTTCGGTAAGGTCGTCAGCCGTGGCCTGTTCACGGTCAACAGCTTCATCGCGGTGGTGGGGGTCACCGGGGTGGTGGTGAATGATTCGTTGGTGCTGATCGATTTCATCAACCGCGGTTACAGCCAGGGCAAGTCTCGCCGTCAGGCCATCGAAGAGGGGGTTCAGACCCGCCTGTGGCCGATCCTGCTCACCACCCTCACCACCGTCCTGGGCCTGGCGCCCATGGCGCTCGGCTTCCCCAGTTATTCGCTGGTGTGGGGCAGCATGGCCTCAACCTTCGTGACCGGCCTGTGTACCGCGACCTTCCTCACCCTCTTCATTGTTCCCGTGGAATGGGACCTGCTCATGGGGCTGAAACTCCGGATCGAGAAGAGACGTGCCAAGCGCCGGCGCTATTGAGTTCGGTCAGGTTTCGAGGGCGCGTCGAACGGTGCCGAGCAGCGCGCTGATTTCGTAGGGTTTGCGCAGAAACGCCTTGACGTTGGCGAGGCCGGTCAGGGCCAGATGCTGGTCGCGTTCGAGGGCAAACCCACTGGCCACCACCACCCGCACCTCGGGATCGAGTTCGATCAGGTGTTCCAGGCACTTGAGCCCGCCCATGCCGGGCATGATCAGATCAAGAATCACCAGATCGATGCGCGCCCCCTCGCGGCCGTAAATGGCCAGCGCGCTCTCGCCGTCCGCCGCCGTCAGCACCTGATAACCGTGCTGACGGAACACTTCCTCGGCGATGTCCCGGACCATGGCTTCATCGTCCACCAGGAGCAGCGTTTCATTGCCTTCCGTGGTCGGCGGCGGTGCCGCCTTTGGTGGTTTCGGCTGGGCGCTCACGGCCACCGGTAAATAGATACTGAAAGCGGTTCCCTGGCCCATCGCGCTGGCGCAGGCGACGTGGCCCTTGTGGCTTTGGACGATGCCGAACACCATGGCCAGGCCGAGACCGGTGCCTTCGCCGACCCCCTTGGTGGTAAAGAAGGGCTCGAAGATGTGTTCCAGGGTGGATTCCGCCATGCCCTCCCCGGTATCGGCGACGGTCAGCAGCACATAATCCCCGGGGGCGATATCCCCCAGAGCTCGGGCCTGGTCCGAATCGAGGAACAGGTTGCTGGTCCCAATGGTGAGGGTGCCGCCGTTCGGCATCGCATCCCGGGCATTGACGATCAGATTCATCAGCACCTGTTCCATCTGCGACGGATCGGCCAGGACCGGCTTGATTTCGGGTTCCAGATCGAGCTTGAAGCGGATCATCTTGGGAACGGTGCGCAGGGCCAGTTTGTGGACCTCGATCACGCGCTGGTTAAGGTCGACGGAAGTCAATTGGCTTTCCATCCGCCGGCTGAAGGTGAGCAGGCCGCGGGTCAGGTCGGCACCGCGATTGGCCGCGCGAAAGATCCGATCGAGACCGAGGCGGATGCGATCGTCCAGATCGGTCCGCAGCAGCAGGAGTTCCGCATAGCCCTGGACGCTTTGCAATAAGTTGTTGAAGTCGTGAGCAATGCCTCCGGCCAGGATGCCCACCGCTTCCATTTTCTGGGCGTGCTGCAATTGCTCCTGCAGGCGGGTGCGTTCGGTGACATCGCGCAGCACCCCCTGAATGACCGGACGGCCCTCATGCATCACCGCCGAGGCTGAAACTTCGGCGACAAAGGTCGAGCCGTCCCGCCGCACCATCCGGTAACCGCTGCTACCGGCGGCGCTCCTGCCGGATACCAGTTGTTCGGTGTATTTCCGAGCGAGATCGTGCTGATCGGGAGCGATCATGTCCCAAATGGGATTTCTCAGGACTTCGTGGATGCTGTAACGGAACATGGAGCAGAGGGTCTGGTTGGCGAACAGCAATCGACCCGACGGGTATTCGGCGATGAAATAGCCATCCAGGGTGTTTTCCACCAGCGACCGATAGCGTTCCTCGCTTTGAGCCACGGCTTCGTCGGCCTGTCTACGACCAGTGGTGTCGCGACCGACCCCGATGATCGCTTCCACCCGGCCGCTCGGGTCGAGCACCGCCTTATCGGCCCAGGCCAACCAGCGCCAGCCGTGGCGGGTGAGGGCGCGCTGCTCGATATGGCAGGTGTGGGGCGGCCTGTACAAATCCTCCATGGCGCGAATGGTGGCCGCGCGATCCTGTTCATGGACCAGGGGCATGAAGGCCTGGCCCAGTAGTTCCTGCTCGGATTTGCCGAACATTTCGCAGTAGGATGGACTCACGAACAGAAAACGCCCTTCCAGATCGACCTTGACCACCAGATCGGTGGTCCCCTCCACCAGCATCCGGTATTTTTCCTCGCTCTCCCGGAGCGCCTGTTCGGCCTGCTTACGGCTGCTGATATCGGCCACCACCAGGAGCGAGCCCGGCTGAGCCCCGGCTGCTCCGGCCAGCGCCGTGGCCGTGAGTTCGAACCAGCGGTTCAGTTCCGAGTGATAGCATTCTCGGTGATAACTTGGTCCGGCTCCCGCCGGAGCGGTGCCCTCGCGCTCTGGGTCAGCGGCGGCATGGCCCAACAGCAACGGCGGCCAGGATCGGCCGACGGCCTGAGCGGAAGTCAGATTGAACATCCCGAGCGCGGCCTGGTTCAGACGCTGTATACGGCCTTCCCGGTCGAGCACGAAAATCGCCTCGGCCGTGGCATCGAAGGTCCGTTCCCAGTCGCTTGCCGATTGCGCCAGTTCGGCCATGGTGACTTCCAAACGCCTGGCCATGTGCTGGAAACTAGCGGCCAGCCGACCGATTTCATCGCCGCCGCCGATGGCCTCCAGATCGCGCAGGACCTCCTCGGCTTCCCTGCCCCCTCCATTACCACCAGGATTGAGCGAACCGAACCGACCGATGCCGCGATTGAGCCGCGCGAGAGGTTGGGTGATCCTTCGCACCGCGATAAGGCCGAACCCGATGGCCGCGCCCACGCCCAGGATCAGCCCCAAAAAGATGCGATTGCGCGCCGCCCGCATCGGGGCCATGGCCTCGGCTTCCGATTGCAGCGCCGCCACCAACCAGTCGGTTGCCGGGACTTCGGCCACGGCCACCAGCGATCGTTGGCCGTCCGGTGCCGTCAACCGGGCCAGCCCGATCCCGCGGTGAGCGTCCTGAACCGCGCTCAAAGCCTCATCGGTCAGGCGGGTCATGATCCGTTCGGGATTCGAATCATGCAAGATCAGCCCGGACCGGGTCCATAGGCGGAGTTCACCGGACACATGGTTATAGTGAGCGGGCAGGTCGCCCAAAATCAGCGAGGAAAAAAGCCGCACCGAACAAGCCAGGAGGCCCAGGGATTCCCCGGTCGCCGAGCGCAGTGGGGCGGTAAAGGTCACCACCGGTTGTCCGGTCCGGGCCGAGCGGTAGGGCTCGCCGATGATCCCGCGCCCCAGTCTGACGGTTTCCTGAAAATACTGGCGAAAAGCGAAACTCCCGCCGTGGGTTTCGGGGTGCGACGGGTAGTCGGTCCAGAGCAGGCCGCTCGGATCGAGCAGGAACATGCCGTTCTCGAACTTGGGATAGATCTCGGCCATCCGCTTCAACTGCTGTTCCACGGCTGCGGCGTCACGGCGCTGGAGGTCCGCTTCGGACAGGCTGAGCGCCACGGCCTGGGTGTCGCACAAGGCTTCATCCAACAGCCTAGCCACGGCAAGCGCCGAGGTTTCGGCGCTGATCTTGAGGTTTCGGGCGAGCGCCTGCTCCAGGCTTTGTTCCAAAAACCCGAGATAGAAAAAACCGGTCACGCCAAGCGCGATCAGAACGGCGCTTGCCAGCAGGGCCGAAGTCTTGAATCCGAGGGTCACGGCGCATCCTCATGCTGAAGAACCAGATCGGATCGGCTGAATTTCATTATGCGTTGTTCATACCACAATTGAATCGCTCCCCGAGTTCCTTTCTGGCAAGTTGCCAATCCAAAACCATAGCCATTCCATGGCTTCCCGCTCTTGGTGTCCTTCGTGGAGGGAAAGCGCCTATATACCGGTTAACGGTAAAAAGTTCCATTTCGTGTGCGCTTCTTCCCTGGAGCGCGGGCATCTTGCCCGCTTTTGCAAATGAAATATCCGATCCTAAACCAGTATGACCGGCACCAACGTCCGGGTCATACTTCGAGCGGTCACAAACCGAGCTTTTCACCGCCAAGGCGCAAACAGCGCAAAGAAACCCAAGGACCTAATCTTTCAATAAAAACCTTTGCCACTCTCCGCATCCCCCGCGTCCTCGCGCTGAACTAAAATCGGCAATCTGTTCCCGTGCGTGGTATATCTC
>Ga0100396_1002217_pt1 | contig 12746 bp, 10 predicted proteins | sample CryGeymeta201520_FD_81551 | JGI IMG/M metagenome (GOLD analysis project Ga0100396, IMG submission 81551) | Groundwater microbial communities from Crystal Geyser aquifers in Utah, USA - Crystal Geyser metaG 2015-20 | ecosystem: Environmental > Aquatic > Deep subsurface > Groundwater | place: USA... | reverse complement strand
GTTTGCACCTGGAGGAGTTGGCGCATCTCTGGCCCTTCGCCCTCGCCCTCGTGTCGGTGCGCGCCGTCGCCGTCTTCCTGGGCGTTGGCCTCGGCGCCCGCATGGGCAAGGCTGATCCCGGCACGCGTCGCTACGGCTGGATGGGCTTCCTGTCCCAGGCCGGCGTCGCCATCACGCTCTCCGCCAAGCTCGGCGAGGACCTCGGTGCGCCCGGTCGCACGCTCTCGACGCTGCTGATCGCTGGCGTCGCCATCAACGAGATGATCGGCCCCGTGTTGCTCGAACGCGGCCTCGTCTTGTCGGGCGAGGTGGGCCCGCGCGATCAGCCGCCGAGCGACACGCCGCCGAGCACGGAGACACCAAGGACGGACACGCCGGGCTGAACGGGCAGCGGCGCGAGAATCCCGCGCGATCCCTCTGTCTCGCTCTTGATCCCACCTTCCGTGGGCGCGCAGGCCCTCGCTCGCGAAGATCAGGCGTCCACGTGGAGGGGATTGCGAGATTTGGGGTGAAGACGAATGATCGGGGCATGGGGGTGCTCAAGAAACGCTGGCCAGGTCTCGCCTCGCTGCCTCAGCTGGATCTCTGCGCGGCTCCGACGCGGGTCGAACGCCTGGCGTCACTCTCGCGCGAGACCGGGGTGGAGCTGTGGGCGAAGCGCGACGACGAGAGCGCGGAGCTCTACGGGGGCAACAAGGTTCGCAAGCTCGAGTGGCTGCTCGGGGAGGCGCAGGCGCGCGGCTGCCGCACGCTGGTGACCGCGGGCGCGCTGGGCTCGCACCATGTGTTGGCGACGGCGACCTGGGGACGCGAGCTCGGCATGCAGACGCGGGCGATCTTGGTCCCGCAGCCCTGGACACCCCACGTGGAGCAGAATCTGCGCGCGCTCCTGGCCACGGGTGCGCACGTCACGCCCATCAAGGACCTCGGCTTCCTGCCGGCGGCGATGGCGCGTGAGGTCGTGCTGCGTCGTCTGAAGGGCGACCGCCCGCAGCGCATCGAGCTCGGAGGGTCGTGTCCCACGGGCGCGCTCGGCTACGTGGAGGCGGGGCTGGAGCTCGCGGAGCAGATCGACCAGGGCGAATGCCCGGAGCCGGACGCGGTCTATGTCGCGCTGGGCACGGGCGGCACGGCGGCGGGTCTCGCCATCGGTTTCGCGGCAGCCGGGCTCACGACGCGCGTGGTCGGCGTCCGCGTCACGGACTCACGCGTGATCAACAGGCTCAGCCTGCGCCTGTTGGTGCGCGGCACGGCGCGTCGCTTGCGCGCCCTGGATCCGCATTTTCCCACCATCGCGACCGCCGCCTTCGAGCTGCTCGAGATCGACGAGCGCTTCTTCGGCAACGGCTACGGCACACCCCACACCGAGGCCGCCCACGCCATGCTCTGCGCGTCGCGTGAGGGGATAACGCTCGAACAGACCTACACCGGCCGCGCCTTCGCCGCGATGCTCTCCGATGGACGCGAGCGAGGCGGCACGAGGCTCTTCGTCGTCACCCTCAGCGGCGCCGACCTCGCGCCACGCGTCGCCCACGCGCCCGAAGCCCCGCCCTGGGCCCGCGCCATGGGCGCACTCTAGCCTCAGGCGTCGAGCCAGCGGCGGAGGCTGGGGCCGATGATCCTCGGGGCGCGACGCAGGTCTTCGAGGTTACGCGAGCCGGTCAGGAGCATCACCACGCGCAGCTCGCGCTCGACGGAGAGCAGGAAGGCCTCGGCCTTCGCCTCACCACCCTCCACGAAGGCCTTGAACACGTTGCGCGCGTAGCCCGCCGCCGTGGCGCCGAGGGCGATGGCCCGCGCCGCGTCGAGGCCTGTGCGCATGCCTCCGGTGGCGATGGCGACGTGCCCGGCGTTGGCCGCGAAGTGCACGGCGGCGGCCGTGGGCACGCCCCAATCCCAGAGCAGCTCACCGAGGGCGCGTTGTGCCCCTTCGGCGCGCAACGTCTCGACGCCGACCCACGACGTGCCGCCGGCGCCCGACACGTCCACGTGGCGCACGCCTGCGTCGAAGAGCCGCTCCGCCGTCTGCTGGCTGATGCCGTTGCCCGTCTCCTTGGCGACGACCGGCACCTTCAGCTCCGTGACCAAGCGGGTCAGAGCGTCGACTCCGCCGCGGAAGTCGCGATCTCCTTCGGGCTGGATCAGCTCCTGCGCCGGGTTGAGGTGCACGCATAGGGCGTCCGCGCCGACCGCGTCCACCAGCTCCTGGATCTGAGCCGTCGTCTGCTGGGCCGCCTGCACGACACCGACGTTTCCGAGCAACAGCACGTTCGGTGCGACGTCGCGCACCTGATAGGTCGACGTGCTCTCGGGGCGCTTCTGCATCGCGCGCTGACTGCCGAGTCCGAAAGCGTAACCGCGCCGCTCGGCGATCGCCGCCAGACCACGGTTCACCTCCGCTGCCCGCTCGTGCCCTCCCGTCATGCCCACGATCACGATGGGCGCGGAGAGGCGCTTGCCCAAGAGCTCCACGCTGAGGTCCACCTCGTCGAGGCTGAGCTCGGGCAGGCTCTGGTGAACGAGGTCCACCTCTTCGAGCAGGTTGGTCCGTCGTCGATAGGCGACGTCATCGGTGGCGCAGAGATCGAGGTGATCGGCTTTGCGCGATTCGATATCGGGTTCGGTCATGGAGCTAGGGCAGTGTCATATCCCGCCCCGACAGGCCACTGGAACACGTTCCCTCGAGTGGCGCCTTGGGTGGCGAGGTGGCCTCGGGCGAGCGCCCTCCGGCCAGGCGAGCGATCCTCGCCATGCGCTCGCATGGCCGAGGCCGCCGCCCTCCGGAGAGTGACGCTTTCAGGGGTCTACTGTCCGCCCGTGGGCACGGGCGAGCGCCTCTGGCCGAGCTTCTCGCGCAACGCCTGAGGCACGTCCACGCCGGTCGCGGCCTTCACCTGTTCGCTGGCGTTCATCAGCTGCTGGGCCAGGGACGCGCCGCTGGAGCCGTCGCCGTCGCCGATCACCGTGAGGCGGTTGACGCGCAGCTGACCGATGGCGCGGGTCACTTGCTCCATGATGGGCAAGAGCTTCTGGCTCAAGAGCACGTCACGGCTAGCGCTGCCGCTGGCGCGGTAGGTCGCCGCGAGCTGCGCCAAGACGGTCGCCGTGGCCTTGCCCTGCTCGATCACCTTCGAGGCGTTGGCGCGAGCGACGTTGATGGCGCGCTCCTTCTCGGCCAAGGCGGGCTCCATCACGTCGGCCTGCAGCTGCAGCTTCACCTGCTCGATGCGCGCCTTCTGCATCTCGATCTCGCCTCGCGCCTGCGCGACCGAGGCCTGCACCGCGGCCTTCTGCTCGGCGATCATCGCCTCGCGCTTGGTCCTGGCGTCCGTGATGCGTCGCTCGTTGTTCTTGCGCGCGATGGCGATGGCCGACTCGATCTTGGCGAGTTCGCCCTGCCGATGCTGATCCCACTTCACCTCGGCGGTCGCGGCCTGCGCGTCCGCCTCGGCGATCAACGCGTTGCGCCGGATGTGCGCGCTGCGCATGCGACCGATGGCGTCGAGGTAGCCGACGTCGTCCGACACGTTCTGGATCTTCAGGGTGTCGAGCACGAGCCCGATGCGGTTCAGGTCGTGCTCGGCCTCCTCCGTCAGCTTCTGCGCGAAGGCTTCCTTGTCCTCGTTGACCTGCTCCGGCGTCAACGTCGCGAGGACGCCGCGCAGGTTGCCTTCGAGGGTCTCGCGCGCGATGCGCATGATCTCTTCGCGAGAGCGCCCGAGGAAGCGCTCGAGCGTGTTGCGGATCATGGGCTCCTCGCCGGGCACCTTGATGTTGGCGACGCCCTGCACCGTCAGCGGGATTCCGCCTCGGGAGTAGGCGTTTCGCACCGTGATCTCGATGATCATGTTGGTCAGGTCGATGCGATCGACCGCCTCGATGATCGGCATGCGGATCGAGCGTCCGCCCTTGATGATGCGGTAGCCGAGCCAGCTTCCGTCCGCCATCTGGCGTGCCCGGCCCGAGAACACCAGCACCTCCGAAGGAGTGCAGACGTAGAGCAGGTTCTTGACGATCAGCGAGCCGACGAAGGCGGCGATCAGAATGACCAGCGCGACCACTGCGACAATCATGATGAAGTTCATCGGCCCACTCCTCCGGGCAGCGCCCGCGTCGTTGCTTCGCCCGCGAGCAGAGTCGGGACGTCGATACCCGTGAAGTCGGCGAGCGACTTGAGCACCGCCGCGACCATGCCCGGATACGCCGCGGCGTAGCCCGCGAGCGCCTGGCCGTCTCCGCGATCGAGCACGTTGACCTCGTCGATCTGCAGGCTGGCGAGGTTCGTGACCACAGTGCCGACGATCTCCTCCAGGTGCTGAATGACGTAGATCTCCTTGGCCTGGTTGCCCATGGAGAGCCACGCCTCGCTCATCATGCGCAGCACCTCGACCACCGCCTTGCCGTTCTCCGCGGAAGGCGCCGCCTCACCGACGGCGAGCACGGCCACGGCCTGGCGCTGGATGTCCGCGGGGATCACGACCTCGGCCTGCAAGCGCTGCTGCTCGAGCTGACGGCGCAGCTCCTGCAGGCCCTGCTCGGCCGTGGCGCGCGCGGTCTTGGTCGCCGCGACCGCCTCGCGTTCGACCGCGTCCGCGTCACCGTCGAGGGAAGCCTGAACGCGCCTCAGCTCGTTCGTCTGCGCCAGGATCGCGGTCTCGGCCGTGGCCTTGGCGACCTCGGCCCGCTGACCCGCGGTCGCCTGGGCGCGCGTGGTCTCCTGCTTCGCCTGGTTCTCGGCGTTCTCGGCGTCGCGCAAAGCGTTGGCGATGGCGGGGCGACCGAGGGAGTCGAGGTAGCCCGTGTCGTCGGCGACGTTCTGGATCTTCAGCGTATCGAGCTGAAGCCCGAGCACGTGCAGATCGTCTTCGGCTGCCAGGATCAGGCTCTCCGCGAACTTCAGGCGATCCTCGTTCACCTCCTCGGGCGTCATCGTGGCGATGACCTCACGCACGGCGCCTTCGAGCGTCTGCTGCGCGACCGTCTGCACCTCGATCAGGGAGCGGCCGAGGAAACGCTCGATGGCGTTTCGAATCACGACCCTGTTCGAGTGCAGCTTCACGTTGGCGATAGCGTGGATCTGCAGCGGGATGTTGCCCTTCGAGTAGGCGTTCTTCACCACGATGTCGATGGGCAGGATGCGCATGTCGAGGCGATCCACCTGCTCCAGGATCGGGATCCGGAGGGCGCGCATGCCGGAGCTGACGACGCGGTAGCCGAGCTTCTGGCCGTCCTCGGCGACGTAGTTCTTGCCGCTGAAGACGAGCGCCTCGTTCGGTCGCGCGATGTAGACGAACTTCTTCATGATGCCGATTAGGATCAGCACCGCGAAGACCACGCCGAAGGCGATCAAGAGGGTCCACAGCCAAGGGCTGCTCATCAGCTGATCGAGGGGGTTACCCTCATAGGTTCCTGGCGGAGTCCCGCCATAGGTTTGGTTCATCTCTGCGCTCCCTGTGCCCGGCCACTCGAGCCGGTGTGCATCTGCTTCATTGTCTAGCTACGTCCACGGGGCTCATCCGCACGTGCGATGCGCGCGCGAGTCCCATCCATCTCGATGATCATGGCCTCGTCTTTGGAGGCGAAGTTCTCGTCGTCGTCCGCGAAGGCGAGCACGTCCACGAGCTGGCCCTTCAGCTCGAGCCGCACCTTGCCCGTGTGGCCCGCCTTCACGGGCACGACCACGCGCACGGACTTGCCCACGTAGTCGGCGGACGTCGCGGCGGTGCCGCTGGTGTCACGCGAGAGCCAGCGGATCACACCGGCGGCACCGTAGCCCGTGATCAGGCCCGTCATGATCGCGAGCCCGAGCGTCACGGTGGAGTTGTCGATCAGTCCCAGACCCTCGAGGGACAGGCCGGTGAGACCGAAGAAGGCGAGGAAGAAGGTCCAGAAGCGGATCGACGTCAGGGACCAGAGCAGGAAGTCGGCGCCCACGCCGATGTCGTGTTCGAGGCCCCCGTGGTTGTCGGTCGACAGGCTGTGGTCGAGGTCGTGCCCGAAGCCACTCGCGTCACCGTCGAGATCACCGTCGAGATCACCGTCGAGATCACCGTCGAGATCACCGTCGAGATCACCGTCGAGGTCGGCGCTCGCGTCGGCGCCGCCGGCATCGCCGTCAGCCGAATGTTCACCAACGCCGTCGTGTCCCCCGAGCAGAACCGAGGCCCCGAGCAGGACCCCCCCGACGACGAGTGCGAATAGGTATGCGTAAATCAACATCCAGAAGACCCGTCGGGGACCGAGCATAGCCCAATCCGAGAAGATGATCTGCCCGATCTCGTGATCTATCTCGTGGAGCACGGCCACCCTCCCGGAGGGGTCGAATCGAGGTCGCGAGCGATCGCGCGGTAGTCGCCAGTTGAGGACTCAAAGATCGCCAGTGCGTGGCGTATGTTCTTCATGGCCCATGGCTGAGCACTCCCCACGTTCGCTCCAGGCAGTGCGCGTCTTCGTCGTGGACGATGATCCCGTGATGTGCCGCCACGTGGCCGAGATCGTGCGCTCCCTGCACCACGAGCCCCACGTGTTCGCGGACGCCGAGAGCGCGCTCTTGGAGCATCGGGAGCAGCCCGCGGACCTGCTCATGATCGACTGGATCCTGCCGGGCATGGACGGGCTCAGCTTGGTACGCGAGATCCGGAGCGGCGGCCCGGGGAGCAACGCCGTGATGCTGGTGATGACGGCGCGAGACGGGTCGGACGACCTGGCCGAGGTGCTGGCGGCGGGCGCCACGGACTACTTGACCAAGCCCATCAACCCGGATCTGATGCGGACTCGTCTGCTGATCGCCGAGCACATGGTGATGGAGAGGCGCCGCACCCGGCAGGCGGAGGAGGAGCGTGGCCGGGCCTACGAGGCGCTGCGACGATCCCAGCAGGACTTCCGCCAGATCACCGAGGGCGCGCCGATCGGGATCGTGATCCAACGCGACCGCCGTATTCTCTACGTGAACCCACGCATGCTGCAGATCTCGGGGCGCCGGGCGGCCGAGGTCCTGGGCAAGCCGACCCTGGCCAACGTCCACCCGGACGATCGGGGGCCGTTCGTGGAGCAGAGCCAGGCCTGGACCACGGGGACCCTAGACGCGGAGCCGAGGACCGTGAGGCTCGTGCGCGCCGATGGAGAGACGATCTGGGTCGAGGTGCTCCTGGGCGGCGTAGTCGACTTCGCGGGGGAGCCCGCGCAGCTGCTGGTCGTGCGCGACGTGACCGCCTCGCGCGCGATGATCGCCAAGCTGCACCTGGCCGACAGGCTGGCTTCCGTCGGCACCCTGGCCACGGGCGTCGCCCACGAGGTGAACAATCCTCTGGGCTACGTCGCCGCCAACCTCGATGTGCTGGCGGAGCGCTTGCCCGCGCATCTCGCGCAGGCGAGTGAGGAGGAGCGACGCGATCTCCTCGCGGCCGTGGACGAGGCCCGAGACGGAACCCGACGCGTGCAGAGCATCGTGCGTCAGCTCGGTCGCTTCGCCCACGCTGGCGAGAGCGACGACGGCGTGGCGGATGTGGTGGCGGCGCTGGACGCCGCGCTGCGCATCACCCAAAACGAGATCCGGCATCGCGCGCGCATCGTGCGTGACATCGAGGCCGTTCCGATAGTGAGCGGAGAAGAGGCGCAGCTCTCGCAGGTCTTCGTGAATCTGTTGGTGAACGCGGCGCAAGCCCTCGACCCGGCGCGCGTTCGGCTCAACCGCGTGCGCGTCCACACCTTCATGGCGGATGGTCGCGTGTGCATCACGGTCGAGGACAACGGTCCGGGAATCCCGGCGCAGATCCAGTCACGCGTCTTCGATCCATTTTTCACCACCAAGGAGGTGGGAGAGGGCACGGGCCTCGGGCTCTCGATCAGCCACGGGCTGGTGACTCAGATGGGCGGCGAGATCCTCGTCGACTCGGAGACCGGGCGTGGGACACGGGTGACGGTCTGCCTCGACGCGCGGCCGGACGCTACGCCCACTGGACCCGGCGTGACCGTCAAGCCCTCGCGCCGAACGCCAGGATCCGTCGGTCGTGGACGGGTGCTCGTCGTCGACGACGAGCCGCTGGTGGGACGATCCCTGAAGCGCGCGCTCATCCCCCACGACGTGAAGGTGGTCACGTCGGTGGCCGAGGCCATGGAGCTTCTGTCCCACGGAGAGGTGGACGCCATCCTCTGTGATCTGATGATGCCCGACGGCGGTGGCATCGACTTCCACGCGCGCCTTCGGGCGGAGCATCCCGCGCTGCTGCGCAAGCTCTGCTTCATGACCGGTGGCGCCTTCGTGCCCGAAGCGCGCGATTTCCTGGAACACGTCGACGCGCCCACGGTAAAGAAGCCCTTCGACCTACCCGAGCTGCGCGAGCTGATCGACGGCTTGGTCAACAGCTGAAGCCGAGCGATAGCTCACGCTTCCGCGCGGACGCCTTCGGGGTCGACGCGCAGATCGAGGATCTGCATCTTGGCGGCGCGGCATGCGCGTTCGAAGCGCTCGGCGGCAACGCGGCTGGTGAAGAAGGCGACGGCCACGTCTCCACCTCCTGCACCCGAGGGCTTGGCGGCTCCGCCGGCTTCGCGCGCGAGGGCGGCCACGCGTCGCAGCGTGTACTCGACGATGGGCGCGTCCGCAGCGCGACCGAGCGCCTCCATGGCGTGACCGTAGCGACCCGCGCAGTCGACGATGGCCGTGACGTCACCCGCCTCGAAGGCGTCCGCGAAACGGGCCGCCTCGGAGGAGAGGCGCGTGACGAGGCTGGAGAAGCCGGTGGCATGGCCCGCTTCGAAGGCGCGGACCTTGCTGATGAAGTCACTCGTACGCGCTTCCACGCCGGTCCAGACCACGCGCAGCTCGAGGCCCTCGGGCCAGTCGAGGCGGCGCGCGGCTTCGGGTTGGGCGCGCTCGAAGCGAACCACGCCACCGAGCACACAGGCCGCGACGTCCGCGCCGCTGCCTTCGGGGGCGACCGCGTGGTGTCCGGCCAGGGCCCAGCCGAGCACGCGACGACGCTCGAGCTCGAGGTCGAGCCCATGGGCCAACGCCACGACAGCCGCCGCGCCCGCAGCCGAAGCCGCGGACGATCCGAGGCCGAGCTTCATCGCGCCGTCCTCGCCGCTGCGCAGCGCGCCCACGTCGATGCGCAGATCGCCTTCGGTGGCACCGAGCTCCGCTTCGGCCAGACGCCGTGCCTCGTCCGCCTCCGGCGCCGGACGCGCGGGCTCCTCACCCGCGGCCGCGTCGAGCGAACCGCCCAGGTGAATGAAGGCGCGGGCGTTCACGGCGGCGACCAGAGCGGTGGCGCCTTCGAGCACGGCGTACTCGCCCGAGAGCATCAGCTTCCCTGGCGCGGAGACGACGGAAGCGCTCACCCTCGCACCACGACGCCCGGGCCGGGCTTGGCCACCAAGGTCGAGAGGACGCCCTCGGTCTTCTTCAACGCCGCCTGCACGCGGCGCGCGTCCTCGGCGTGACAGAGCGCCTTCACGTGCGGACCCGCGTCCATGGTGGCCCAGACGCTGAGGCCTTGTTCGTCGCGCAGACGCCGCACGGTGGCGAAGGCCGCGAGCGTGGCGGGCTGCCAGTAGACGATGCCCGGATCCGACGCGATGGCGCAGGCGTGGAAAGCCAGCGTGCTCTGCTCCATGGCGCGGCCGAGGAGATCGAGATCTCGATCGCGCAGGCCCTTCTTCACACGCTGCGAGAGGCGCGGCGCGTCGGCGACCCAGGCCTCGTAGAAGGGCGAGGTGTGGCGTGAGCGCTCCATGCCTTCCGTGGAGCCGATCTTCTTCGGACCCTTGGCGGCGACGGCCACCACGATGCGCAGATCCCAATGCTCGGGCCCGAAGAGCGGCTTGGCGGCGAGCCCGTCGTTGCCCGGCTTGCCCGCGGGCAGCTCCACGAAACCGCCGAAAAGGCTGCGCGCCGCGGACGCGCTCGAGCGCCTGGCGATGCGGCTCAGGCGCTTCTCGTCGTAGTCGAGTCCGGCCGCCTTGCACGCCGCCGCCGCGAGCGCCGCGAAGCCCGAAGCGCTCGACGCCAAGCCAGCGGCCGTGGGGAAGGCGTTCTCCGAATGGACCTCCGCGTAGCTCGTGATCTTCGCCAGTCCACGCACGCGGTGGAGGAGCTCGACGACGCGCCGTGCTTCGGCGGCGCTGGCCTCACGTCCGTCGAGGTGGACGAGATCGGCCCGGAGGCTCTCGTCGAAGCGCACGCGCGTCTTGGTCACGAGCCCGTCGAGGGTCATGGAGATGCTCGGCACGGCCGGCAGGTTGAGCTCGAGGTCGCTCTTGCCCCAGTACTTCGACAGCGCGATGTTGGCGCAGGCGCGGGCGTGGACGAATCCGCTCTTCTTCATGATGGGACTTTCATTGGGCGGTCATCGAGGGCGCGACTTCCGCCACGAAGGCCGAGCCCGCGACGCGGTCGATGGCCTGACGGATGATCTCGGCCGCAGCCTCGTCCTCGGCCAACGCCACCATGCAGCCACCGCCACCCGCACCGGTCACCTTCGCGCCGAGCGCACCCGCGGACACGGCCGCACGACACATGGCGTCGAGGCGTGGCGTGACCAGCTCGAGGTCGCGCAGGATCTCTTGGTTCTCGGCCATGCAGCGGCCGAGGAGCGCCAGATCGCCCTGGGCGCAGGCCACTTCGCCGCGCTCGGTCAGAGCGGCCATGGCGTCGAAGCGCTGATCGACCCAAGCCGCGTCGGCGGTGTGCAAGGCGGTCACGTTGGCGACCATGTCCTTGGTGCTCGAGGGCTGCTCGCTGTTGCCCACGACCAGCCAGAGCGATCGCGCCAGGGGCACGGCGCGGACCTCCTCGCCGCGACGGAAGACCACGACGCCGCCCATGGCGCTGACGGCGTTGTCGATGCCCGAGGGGTTGCCGTGGAAGACGCGCTCCCAGGCCATGGAAGCCTCGGCCACGGCCTCGGGCGAACGCACCTGACCGTAGAGACGATCGAGGGCGCCGACCACGGCCACGCCGATGGCCGCCGAGCAACCGAGCCCGGCGCCGCCAGGCAGGTCGATCTGTGCCCGCACGTGGGCCTTGGGCGAATCCGGGTAGGCGTCGAGCACGGCGGCGAAGGCGTGGGCCAGAGTGGCCTCTGCGCGCGCTCCACCTTCGCGATCGGGGCTCGGCTCGACCTTCAGACCCCAGGGCTCGCATTCGAGCAGGTGGCGCTCGCCCGCTTCGACCGTGGCCATGACGCCGCGACGAATGCCCGCGGCCAGACCGGGGCGTCCGTGCACCACGCCGTGCTCGCCGAGCAGGATCACCTTGCCGCCGCCGAAGGCCGTCCGCTGTGCCTGAGACTTCTCCGCCATCACGCGCTCCGCACCACGAGCATGTCCGCGATTCCCGTGAGCAGGGCGCGACCCTCGGGATTGAAGTGGGGCACGTCGAGCTTCGCCACCGCCGCGTCGCGCAGGGTCGAGAGCTTCTGCTCCACCTCGGCGCGGGCGCCGCTCTCCACCAAGAGCTCGGCCGCGGCTGCGATCTGCACGTCGCTGGCGTGCGCGCGCCCAAAGGCCTTGGTGTAGGCGCCGCGCTCGGCCTCCGGCACGCGTCGCTCGAACGCGTCCATCAACGAATTGCGCTTGCCGGCGCGGATGTCGTTGCCCGCGGGCTTGCCCGTCGTGGCCTTGTCCCCGAACGTTCCGAGGAGGTCGTCGCGCAGCTGGAAGGCGCGCCCCAGCGGATCGCCGTAGGCGACCAGCGCGTCCATGGCCTGCGCGCCTGCATCCCCGAGGATCGCGCCCAGCAGCAGCGGCCCGCGCACCGTGTAGCTGCCCGTCTTGAGATCGTGCATGCGCGCCACGTCCGCATTGGCCGTCACGTCGAGGTGCTGCCCGAGGTAGACCTCCTTCTGCAATTCGACGAAACGGCGCAGGCCCTGCTCACGGCGCGTCGCCGGGAAGGGCGCGTCGAGCATCAGCTCCCAGGCGTAAGTCGAGGCCAGGTCGCCCGCGAGGATGCCCAGGGAGTCGGCGATGTGGCGGTCGGCGTAGCCGTTGCGATAGATGACGTGCACCGCGGGTCCGCCGCGACGCTCCTCGTCCTGATCCATCCAGTCGTCGTGGATCAAGAGGTAGCTCTGCAAGAGCTCGAGGGCCGCGCCCGCGGCGATGGTGTCGTCCAGCGAGCCCTCGGCGTTCACGGCGCGATAGGCCGCGGAGAGCACGATGGGGCGAAAGCGCTTCCCACCCCGCAGGGTGATCGCAGCCACGCCGTCCACGAGCTCCGCGGAGTCCTTGGAGATGCGCTCCGCCTCGGCGCGCTTGCTCGTGATGTAGTCCGCGAGTCGCGCGTCGACCGTGGTCTTCACCTCGGTCAGGAAGTGCTCAATAGAACGAGTTTCAGCCATGTTTCGCCTTCTGGCCCAGCGGGGCAGCACTTCTTAGGCGGCAGGCCGGACGCCGGCAAGGGGTGCGAGGGCATTTGCCGACAGCCTGGAGTACATTTGGGCTGTGCTGAAGGACCGCAACAGATCGTGGCTCGCCCTGGACGCTGTGAGGACCTACCTCGAACTCCAAGAGTGGCAGATCTCGGAGATCGAGGCTGGCATTCGGCAGGCCGACACAGGGGAGTTTGCGAGCGACGGCGAGGTCGACGCCCTGCGACGACGCTGGCCTCGTGGTCGGGGTTAGCGTCCGCCGGGAAATAAACTGGCCTTCCTGCGCCGATCCATCCCCGCTCTTCGTTGCTCGTCGCTCACATACCCCCGGTATGCTCGCTCCTCGCGCCTTGCGAGCGGGGCGCCTCGACG
>Ga0100396_1002195_pt1 | contig 12810 bp, 12 predicted proteins | sample CryGeymeta201520_FD_81551 | JGI IMG/M metagenome (GOLD analysis project Ga0100396, IMG submission 81551) | Groundwater microbial communities from Crystal Geyser aquifers in Utah, USA - Crystal Geyser metaG 2015-20 | ecosystem: Environmental > Aquatic > Deep subsurface > Groundwater | place: USA... | reverse complement strand
TCAGTTGAATGTGCAGTGGCTTTTATTTTTGACGCTTTTCTTGTTATCAATACTATATTCGGATAATACTTCCTGAATATCACATCTGTCGCGAGCACCCAATCAGGCACGGATTGCATCTTGAAACGCGATTTGTATTCAAAATCAATTATCAAGTCTACAATACGTTCTTTAACCCAATGCTCAACTGAATATTTTTTGATCAGACACTCGGTCATCAAGTGAAAAGATTCATGTATGACCGTCTTAATAATGTATTCATTTGGAACGTTTGATATATTAACAACCACCGAATTTGGCACCTTGTAACTTCCTTGCGTCCCATATCTAGTAAGAATGATGGTCATCTCGCTTAACAAATATGTTCCAATCATTTTTTGATTGATTGTTCTCACGAATCCATTGTTCCCACACCACGATTTTAAGATGGCACTATAACCGATGAACAAGTAATGGCACAATATTCGGATGAATCGAAACCCGAAGTTGTACAATTCTTTAAACAAATGAGAGAAATATCTGCTTTGCGATTTACAACTACGCCAGAACCGAAAAGATTGCAATTGAATCGAGTTCCTGACAGGCGGCTTGAATCTGTTCACTTGGAAGCAAGCGGCAAATGCAATATGCGCTGTGTACATTGCTATCAAGCAAAGTATGTAGAATCTGGAGCGGCATTAAGTCATATAGAAATTCTCCATCTTCTTGATGATCTACAAGATATGCAGGTCAACAACGTGGGAATTAGTGGCGGGGAACCATTAATGATGCCGCGCCTTGCTGAAGTTCTAGAAGCAATTGAAGAACGGGATATGAGAATCTCTGCGCTTTTCTCGAATGGTCTTTTGATCAATAAGAAATTTATCGAAATGGCTAAAGATCTTCGAAGTAGATTCTTAATGTTTATCAGTCTTGACTCGATTCCAGGTGTTGGCGTTACATTTCGAGGAATTCGAAAAGCGAATGCACAACGTATTCTTGAGCGAATTCTGGTAAACATAAAATTGCTTGTTAGTAATGGCATAGGTGTTGTAGTCAATACTGTGGTAAACGCTGAAAATATTGAACATCTTGATGAGATGTATCGTTTGATCAGTAAACTTGGTATTAATAGTTGGCGACTTGGTTTCCCGAAACCAACACCAAAATTCAAAAATCAAGCTGATAAATTCAGTGTTGATTGGCGTAGTATTGCTGAACACTATCTCGCATTACTCCGGAAGCACCTCGAGCATGAGATGCCATTTCGTCTTCAGATCGAATACCTCTTCCGTGAAGAACTCTTTGAACAAGGAGACCTGCAAACATTATCCAACCAGGATTTTGTCTGTGACTATGAGGAACGGCGATCTGGCTGTTGCGTAAAACCGAACGGAGATGTTGTCTCATGTCCATACTGTTCTGATCTACCAATTGGAAATATCCACGAAGCATCTATACGAGATATCTGGTACTCGGATCAGATGAACAGTATTAAGATGATTCAAATTGGAGACGTTGTTGAGTGTAGGGGATGCGGACTTGCAGAATTATGCGGTACTGGATGTCGCGCAAATGCGTATTTTCTTCACGGTGACTTTCATAACGCCAAGGACGACCATGCTTGTTTGGCCGTTGCATTCTTCAAAGAGCGAGTACTCCCGCTTTTAAGAGAACACGGAATGGTTAGTTGATCTTTAATCTTTACATCTGCAAAAGAAAGCCCGTCTAGTATTGGACGGGTTTTCATCTTCAAAAAAGAGGAGTTATAATTATAAATATGGAAATGGAAATGAAAAGTTATGATGCATTCGCAAAATTTTACGATTTTGTTATGGGAGACAGAATGGAAGAGACCGTGCATATTGCAAAAATAATAAAACAATACAACTCGTCTGCTAAAAAACTTTTGGACTTAGGTTGTGGCACAGGTACGTTTTTAAAGTATTTTCTTGATCAGGGTTTACAAGTTGAAGGCGTAGATCTTTCAGAAGGAATGCTTGCGATTGCCCGTCAAAAGCTTCCTACAGTTCAACTATCTCGTCAAGATATGAAATCATTCTCGTTGCCAAATAAATTTGACGTTATTACCTGTCTGTTTGATTCAATAAACCATCTCGTAGAATATTCTGATTGGGAATCTGTTTTTTCTAGAGCACTGTTTCATTTGAATAAAGGCGGTTTGTTTATATTTGACATAAACACACTGAACAAATTAGAAATGCTTACAAAAACCGAACCAGTTGTAAAAGAATTCGATAACAAAAAAATAATAATGACTATCACTCATAATCATGAGACATATAATTGGAATATAAAAATACTAGAGAAAAAAGATACCGGTGAAAAAAGTATCAAATCGGAAGATATTCAGGAACAATCTTTCCCTGTACAACGAGTGCTTAACTCTCTCAAAAAATTATTCAGCGAAGTTATTGTTTTCGATCAAAATGGTAACGAAGTATCAGAGACCTCTTTGAGGGTGTATTTTGTTTGTCGCGCCGTGTAGATTTTCTGGAAGTATTGAAATGTAGTAAAAAAAGAGGTTGAGAGATAGTCGAGCCGAGCCGAACATGACACCAATAATGGACACCGAGTGTCCACGAGGATATAAAAACAAACATTGACTTTTATTCGTTGATCCACTATCTACACAATAGAAATCCTAGATGGCCTAGGATAAAATAAGGTCTTTGATAAAGAAAGGAGGCAATGTCGTGAAAAAGGGAAAAGCCGAGGGAAAGAAAGTCACTACGCAGCCACGCCCCGCTGTGCAGGTGCTGAAGCTTGGGAAACGTCGCATTGTGGGCGGCACCAAGTTCGGCCAAGATGGCTGTGGCTACTAATATCAAATCATCGCCACCGCCCATCACCTAGCGCCCGGACTTCCATAGTTCGGGCGCTTCCATACCAAATCCCAAATCAAAATGGAAAGAAGGAATTGGTCATGTGGATTCTCAGTTCATTTACGATCTTTGAAAATATACACGAAGGAGTGCTTGCAAAAAACACCTTCACAGAAGCGGTAATGTTTCTCGATCATGAAACCAAACAGACCCTTGACCATTGGATTCCAGATCAGCAAACTGCCCTGCCACCAAGTGGTCTTAACGAACTCATCGAACATGAATTCCTTATCGACAAAAGTGTTGATGAATTCGCTGAATGGCATGAACTCATGCTCACAACTCGAAATGATAAAGCACATGTCTTTACGCTTCATGTCGAACCAACTCTACAGTGCCAGTTCGAGTGTCCATATTGCTTTGAGAAAGGGAACGATAGGGGCAAACCGATGAAATCGAAAGTCTCGAGTCAATCTCTTAACTGGTTCGAGGAATACATTCGAGTCAATCCAGAAGTTGACTCTCTTTGCCTCAAATTCTTCGGAGGCGAACCACTTCTTCGTAAGAATACGGTCGCCAAAACTCTGAAGACGTATCAAACATTCTGTCATGAGAACAAGATCGATTTCTCGGTTGAGATAACTACGAACGGCGAGCTACTCGATGAGGAGATTGCAAAACTTTTCTCGCGTTATAACTGGCAGAGAGTTCAGATCACGCTAGATGGTCCAGCCAATATTCACGATACACGGCGGAATGGGAAAAGAGGACGTCCGACGTATGCGAACATCATGAAAAATGTACGCATGTTGTTATCGACCGATTATATTCCTATTGTGGATATCCGCATGACACTCGATGTTGGTACGAAAGACCACCTTGCTCGTCTTTTGGATGAACTCGACAGTCTCGGGAAACATCTCCGCATTCATTTGTCACTTGGCCTAACCACTCCGTCGCTTTCGGTCGCACTGGGGCGGATGACTCAGGAGCAACTTTCAGATGTAGCGTTATTGATCTGGCAGTATGCAAAGGCAAAGGGATTCGAGGTTCCAAACGAATTCACCGCGGGTCCGCTTTGTGTGGCGACGGCGAAGCATGCAGCCGTCCTGCAACCGGATGGCAACTTGCAAAAATGCTTTTGCACGAGTGGTCGCAAAGAATTCAACATTGCGAATGTGGCCGAGAAACCGACCTCCTATACCAAGGATACTCGGTTTGAACAGTGGAAACGTGTTGATGAATGAATCAGGGAACGATGCACGTATCTACCGGTCTGTGGCGGGGGCTGTATTTTTGAAGCAATGGTCAGATACGGATCGGTTCAAGGAAGCAAGCAACGCTTCTGCCAAAAGACGCTCCTTGATCGAATGAATCGTGGATTGCTTGTACTCGCACACTCGTAGTCGACAGCCACATGCACATAGCGTGTGGCTGTTATTTTTAGTAAAATTGTCCAGATGCTGGCCCAAGATATTCATAGCTATATAACTGCCTTTAGAAACGCTCCGTGGGAGACGCGTGAATCGGTGCACCATCAATTTCATTACACGAAAAGAAGCTTAGCTGAAGTTGAAATCGAAAAGATAATTCGCATTCAGGAAGATGCGTATGGAAAGATAACCGAATTTCTTGGTCTGGCTTCATATCCAGAAGAAAAGATTTCTTACTATTTATATCCCGATGCTGAAACAAAAAAGCGCCTAATGGGCAGTTCATGGTTCGCGCAATCCATATACAATGATTTCGCAGTGCATGCACTCTACACCGAAGAACATCGCGTTATCGGGCCGCATGAAGATACCCACCTACTTTCTCTTCCTCTCGGCCTCTCAATCGGTTTTCTGCAAGAAGGTTTGGCCGAATATATGGTTGGACATGACTGGTATGGGAATCAATTTATAGAAGTAGTGAGCGGAACTTTTATTGACGGGAAATTCATATTTTCTCCTGGCTTGTTGATCGATCATCAAGCATGGCTCGACACTGAAGATGAATATGCTCGCCAGTATTATTCGCTCGCCGCCTTCTTCACTGGCTTCTTGATAGAAACATATGGGAAAGAGAAATATTTCAATCTCTACGCGTCCCTTAAGCGCGAGAATAGCACATCAGAAAGTGAGGATTGTTATACAAAAGTTTTCAACATCTCTTCCCAAGGCCTGCTTAATGCATGTCTGCAAAAAATTCTATGATACCCCTCGACCGGAATGAGAGTTACTAAATTAAAAAACAAAACGCCACACAAATTTAAATGCTTCTATAACAGCACTAACTTTAATAAGCCACCATGGCCGCAAATACAACTTCCCAAGAAGTATGATATAGTCATCAGGTGATCGATATCGAAAAATTACCTGAATTTGATGGGCATGAGTTGGTGTTACGACTGTACGACAAGGCCACGAATCTGCGGGGGTTTATCGTGAGATGATTGTATAATAATAAGGATAGTTTTTATTTTCAGTATGAAAAAAATTTGGAAACTTCTTGCTTTATGTTCAATTATCGTTATGCCGTTAACTCGTCCTCGTCAATATAATTTTGATCCTGTTAGAGTAGTTCATACCTTGACATGGCTGGTACTCCACCCAGCATTTAGGTTCTTCTTAAGAATTAAAACCATTAACGCTGAGAATTATAAAAAAGTAAAAGGTCCAGCTATCTTTGTTTCTAATCACGAGAGTTATCTTGATCCATTTCTAATCAGTGCCAGTATCCCATTATGTTCTCATTTTCATGCGATACATTTTTTGACACACGAAGGCTTGTTTGAAAATAAGTTTTTAAACATTTTGTTAAAAATTTATGGTTCGTTCTCCGGCAGAGCCTATAAAGGAGATGAAAGTGTCCTAAAGATACCTTCAAAACTCTTGTCCAGAGGAATATCGATAGGAATCTTTAAAGAATGGTGTTACGAGATACACCCAGGTAAAAAATATGTGTCGAAAATTATTTCGGCGATTAGTATGAGAAACAAGGTTCCAATAATTCCCGTCTTTACGTATGGGATTTATAATGGCGGTATTTCATGGTCGATTTTCTTAAGACGCATGAGAGTGGTCAGGGTGGTGTATGGTCAGCCGATCTATCCAAAAGAAGGAAGTAATGAAGAGAGAATAAATACCTTGCTAAAGAAATCATTTTTACAGACAAAATTGACTTTTATGAATTCTATTCATGAAGAGGAAAAAAGTTTTTGGAATAGCTATGCTCGGTTTTATCACCATTTAGAAAAGTCTGATTCATACAACGAATTATTACGAGAGATTCATTCAATGCTCCCAGAACGTATAACTGGTAAATGGATAGATCTCGGAAGTGGTTCAGGAAAGATAGTCGATATATTAGTACAAAAAGCGGATAAAAATAAGACGGAGATCCTTTCATCTGACATGAATTTGCTCATGTTAGAAAAAATATCAAATCGGTTCTCTAATGAAAAAATCGTAAAGGTCATGCAAATGGATCTCTCATTACCTCTCAATTTGAAAAACTCATATTTCGATGGAATATCCGCTAATTTAGTACTCCCGTATGTCATTCACCATCACGGCAGGGTCGGTAAAAAATCATTAATTTCATTACTTGAGAATCTATATAAAGTATTACGACCAGGAGGCGTTTTATTGTGGTCGACGCCGAAGCATAATGTGAATTTTATGCGCGTATTTATTCAGTCATGGAGAAATATACTTGACTTTAAACATCTGGAGAATCTGTATTATGGATCTATGATACTGTGGCACGCGATTAAGATACAGAAAAAAGGTATTTCCGGGATCTATTCTTTCCTTAAGCCAGAGGAAATACAAATGATCTTAAAAAAGATTGGTTTTACAGATATTCGGTTTAAAAGATCCATGGCAGGGCAAGTGGATGTTATTATCTGTAAAAAGGAATAACTGTATTATCGTCACGTTCAGGGTGTTAGACTTAAAATACTCGATGATATTTCTCTTATGAATATTTTTGCAATATTTGCGCTTGTCAATGTGATAACCAGTATCATCATTGGTTTTTTGATACTCTTTGCTGTTCCTCGCAATCGTGTCAATCAACTTTTCTTCCTCCTTTGCTTTTCTGTTGCAGTATGGGGATATGCGTACTTTTTGTGGCAGATAGCGAATGATCCAGTGACCGCAATGTTTTGGGTGCATATATTAATGATTGGGGCAATCTTTATCCCGTTCCTCTATTTTCATTTTGTTATCCGATTCCTCAATTTGCAATGTCCGATTCGTTGGGTTGTGTGGCTTGGATACGTGTTTGCGGCTTTCTTTAGTTTCATTAATTGGAGTCCATTGTTTATCACTTCGGTCGATGCGCGAGCTGGCTTTTTGTTTTGGCCAACGGCTGGTTCATTTTTTCTGCCGTTCTTAATTATTTGGGTGCTGTATATAATATATGCTATGTTGCTTTTGTATAGGCGTTTCCGTGTGAGTTCGGATGTTGAAGAACGCGCGCAAATTAAATTCATTCTGACAGGATCAATCATCGGGTACGCTGGGGGGAGCACTAATTATCTTCTTTGGTATGGCATTCCCGTTCTGCCATACGGCAATATCGCGGTTTTTATCTATACATTGTTTATTGCGTACGCAATCCTTAAACACCGACTCTTCAATATGAAAGTGATTGCAACAGAATTAATTGTTTTCGTGCTCTGGCTCTTTGTATTCATACGTATGCTTCTCGCGCAGGCTACAACGGAATGGTTCGTCAACGGCGGATTACTTTTCGTGTTACTCATCATCGGTGTCGTTCTCATAAGAAGCGTCGACAGAGAAGTCGAACAACGGGAGAAGATTGAAAAACTCGCGCGTGAATTGGAGGACACCAACGAACGGCAGGAGACACTTGTCCACTTCATCGGGCATGAGGTTAAGGGATTTTTGACCAAGGATGTGGGCGCGTTCGCGTCGCTCTCTGAAGGCGATTTCGGCTCGTTGCCGGAAACGATAAAGCCGTTTGTCGGCCACGCGCTCGCGGAGTCGCGCCGCGGCATAGATTCTGTGGCGAATATCTTGAAGGCATCGAACCTGAAGAAGGGAACTGTGACATACGAGAAAGAGCCGTTCGACCTGAAGCAACTCGTCGCGGAGGCGGTCGAGAAGGCGAAGCCGGCGGCGGAGCAGAAAGGGCTCGCGCTCTTCTTTATTGCAGATGATTCGTCATATCAGATGACCGGAGACAAGGCAGAAATCGGCGACCACGTATTGCGCAATCTTATCGACAACTCTATAAACTACACGCCGTCTGGCTCCATTACTGTTTTTCTGAAAAAGGAAACAGGGAAACTCATTTTTGCAGTGAAAGATACCGGCATTGGCATCACCGAAGAGGATAAGAAGAATCTCTTCACCGAAGGCGGGCACGGCAAGGATTCGCAGAAGATCAATGTCCACTCCACCGGCTACGGCCTCTATATCGCGAAGCAGATAGTGGAGGCGCACGGCGGCGCCATCCGTGCCGTCTCCGACGGCGCGGGCAAGGGCTCGATATTTACTGTTGAATTATCAGTAACGTAATGGCAGAGTATTTATTGAAGCGTTTTATAGAAAGATTCAATCTCACCGGCAAGCATGCTTTCTAGGTAATGAATTGGTATGTGTAATGCTCCATTATATTTCTCCTTCGCGTTCACGTGTAGCTTTTGACCATCAATAAGACTCACTACATTATACAATGTCGTTATGCTCTCGCTCAAGGAACAGCAGCGCAGACTCTCACTCGAAGAGGAAATAAAACTCGCAGTGCGTGATATTTCAGCGATGCTCTTCACGAGATGTGGGATGTGCGTTTTGGTCTCATTGGATCTAAATAATTTCTCACCATTTTGGTGTATAGAAAAGGAATGATACTATAAATTCCTATGCATTCCGAAAAGAAAAAACCTGCGCGGATGTGGCCCGTGCTCCGCGCGTATAGTAAAGTCACATTCGCGTATCCGTGGCTCTTAGTCGTTGCAATTGTCGCGGCCATAACTATTGAGGTGGCTGGAGTCGTCGCACCGCTCTACCTGCGCCAATTCATCGACATTCTCTCGGGAGGCACGCCTTCTTTACAATCAGTACAGTCGTTATTCTTCGTCCTTCTATTATTCGTGGCGGCAAATTTCGTCGGTTGGCTCGGTCAGCGGATGCGTATGGCGTCGGTTGTTCGGCTCGAAGCGAAGGCGATGGTCGATCTGTATCAAAATGCTTTTGAATATCTGATCGGGCACGCGCACGAATTCTTCATTTCAAGCTTTACCGGCACGCTCACGCGTCGCGTGACGCGTTACGCGCGCTCCTTTGAGCAGGTGTTCGACAACATCATATTCAATTTCTTCTCGACATTCTTATTTGCCATTGGTATTATCGGCGTCCTCTCTCTGCGCAGTGTGTTGCTCGGCGCAGGGCTTTTCGTATGGACGGTCGTGTTTGTGTATTTGCAATTCCGCATGATGCGCTCGCTCCAGCCACTCCGCACCGCGCGAACCGAGGAGGACAGCAGAGTAACCGGCTTCCTCTCCGACGCGGTACTCAATCATTCGACGATAACCGCCTTTGCCACAGCTCGATATGAGAACTCGCAATTTAAGAAAACAATCGCTCGCTGGTATGCAGCGACGCGAAAGGTCTGGGACACCGATACCTGGATCTTTGGCGTGCAAGGACTTCTCGCCATCGGGATCGAGACGACGCTCCTCGCTGGCGCCGTTCTGCTTTGGCAACGCGGGGTAGTAACCGTCGGCGATTTCGTGCTCATTCAGGTCTATATTATCGGTCTTATGGATCGCATCTGGGGCATCGGGCGGAATATGCGCCAGATCTATGATGCCTTTGCCGACGCGACCGAGATGCTCGATATTATGGAATTGCCACATGGTATTCAAGATGCACCGAACGCGAAGCCGCTTATCGTGACAGATGATGTGATTACGTTCGATCAGGTGTGCTTCGGATACCGCGACGGCAGTATAGTGCTGAACGATTTCAATCTCGCCATACAACCGCACGAGAAGATTGCGCTTATCGGCTCATCAGGGGAGGGGAAGACGACGATCGCAAAACTTCTCCTCCGTCTCTACGAAGTCAACAATGGCACTATCAGTATTGATGGGCAGGACATCTCGCGTGTCACGCAGGAGAGCCTGCGTTCTGCAATCGCATTTGTTCCGCAGGAACCGATGCTTTTCCACCGTTCGCTTCTCGACAATATCCGCTATGGTCGACAGAACGCAACTGATGAAGAGGTTATTGAAGCGGCGAAGCAAGCGCATTGTTACGAATTCATCAGCCGTTATGTTGAAGGGTTCAAAACAATGGTCGGTGAACGTGGAGTGAAGCTCTCGGGCGGCGAGCGACAGAGGGTCGCTATCGCACGCGCCATTCTGAAGGATGCGCCAATTCTCGTACTCGACGAAGCAACTTCGAGCTTGGATTCTGAATCCGAACGGCTTATACAAGACGCGCTCCTTCTGCTGATGGAAGGGAAGACGGTAATCGTCATCGCTCACCGTCTCTCGACAGTGATGCACATGGACCGCCTTATCGTGATGGAACAGGGCGCGGTTGTTCTCTCAGGCACGCACGACGAACTCCTCGCGCACGAAAGCAACCTTTATAAAAAACTCTGGGAGATACAGGTGGGCGGATTTATCCGTGCGGATTAGCATGTTTATGTTAGTGTTTTTATAGAGCTGACGTAAGCATTGCTCGTACTCTTTCGTTCAGCTCGCTCGGAGAACACAAATATCCGAGGATGCACATTTGTGTTTCCTCGCTCGCTGACATAGCTCAGGTAGTTAGAGCATGGCACTCATAAAGCCAAGGTCGAAGGTGCAAGTCCTTCTGTCAGCACAGTTCGTTCTTGTCATGGAATCTCCCTGTGCATAAGTCGGTTAGCATAATGCGCTGTCACGAGGTATACTTACTTATAAGTATGCCAATGCATCGCGCGATCAATAAAAATTTCTTCAAAAAATGGACTTCTGAAATGGCCTATATTGTAGGATTTTTTGCAGCAGATGGGTATATGTCTTTCAACAAAAGAGGCGCTCATTTTTGGAATATTCAAATAACAGACAGAGACATTCTTGAAGGAATCAAAAAAGCTGTTCAGTCCGAGCACAAAATAAGTGTTAGAAACAGAAGAAAGACAAATGAACAAACAATGTATCGTTTGCAGATAGGAAGCAAAGAAATGTGCAATGACCTTTTAAAATTAGGATTTACGCCAAATAAAACCAAAAGTCTCACTGTCCCGCATGTTCCTAGAAAGTATTTTGCACATTTTGTGAGAGGCTATTTTGATGGAGATGGGAATGTATGGCTCGGATATGTACATAAAGATAGGAAATCAAGATTATTTACCATTCGGACGGTGTTTACCTCATGTTCTTATGAATTTTTAGATGCGATACGAGAGCAACTAGAGTCATTCAATATACACAAAGGGGTTCTTTCAAAAGGAAAGGGAAATTATTATCGCCTTACCTACAGCGTCAATAATTCTTTGAAACTGGGCGATTTTATGTATAATCATAAGATCCCTGTTCCAGAAGGTCTTTTCCTTGAAAAGAAGAGGAAGAGGTTTAGGGAATTTGTGAAATTGCGGCCGTAGCTTAGCTGGTCTAAAGCGCCACCTTGTCACGGTGGAGATCGTGGGTTCAAATCCCATCGACCGCGCAATGAAACTCGCTCACCCGACGTATCAGCAATTACTGAAGGATGTTCCAAATATCAAAAAATACTTTACAGTTGAGCTGTTAAACGTGCCCGGTGAGAAACATAAATTAATAAAATGTATAAAACATATTTTTGCCGACGCTCCTTTATTGATGATTATGGCCGGCTGTCATGGCGAAGAGCCGGCCCCGCCGCTCGCGTTCTTTAAAAATTATCAGCGCATTGCAGAGGCCGCAGAGACACATCGCGTGAATCTGGTTTTGTATCCGCTGGTAAATCCATGGGGATTCAGCAGAAATAAGCGCCTCAATCGTCTTGGTTTTTGGAACTCATTAATCTGTCGCGCTAGATCTTTTTATACTCGGCCGTAGCGGTCTTCGAGGCGGTGGATGTCACCCTCGTCGGAATCGCCGAATGTTATCTCGAGGAATGAGAGTCCGCTCGGTCCTCCAGTGACGCGATGCTCCGTCTGTCGCGGAACGAAGAATGTATCGCCCTCATGCGCGTCATTATCATTCTCGCCGACGTGCACTACACCGGAGCCCTTCAGCATCCGCCAGAATTCGTCGCGATGCTCGTGTGTCTGTAAGCTAAACATTTCGCCGGCATTGACGGTAATAATCTTCACCGTCGTTTTCTCATTGAGCGTGAAGCGCTCAAAGTTTCCCCACTGGCGTTCTTCTTTTTCGTAATGTGAGAGTCCTTCCATTGGGGAAGTATACCAAAAATTGAAAGAATGAAGAAATTCGGCTAGTATGCGTGAGTGCGATACTTCATCGTACTGTCGAGTACGAGAAGCCGATGTAGCTCAGATGGTGGAGCAGCGCCATGGTAAGGCGCAGGCCGTCGGTTCGAGTCCGACCATCGGCTCCAGTTTTGTAGAAAAAGATACAGAAGCACCCAGAGCGTGGGACGCGCGGAGCGCGTCCCACTGATTTCCACCCAATTTTCCTAACGAATTTGGAGTCCCGCCTTCGGCGGGACGGACTGTTTTTCCGCCAAGAAAGAGGTTCGAGCCAAAGATTTCTTTGGCAACAACCTTTTTAGCAAAAAGGTTGCTATCCAGTGCAATTTTTTCCAAGGTGACCTGACCCCCCACAAATTTCAGACCACTTTGTCAGGCGGGATTGTTAGCTAGAATACCCGCATATGAAGAAATACAAGATTGCCCGCGAGGTGCGCGAGCAAGATACTCAATCGCGTGAAGAACTAGAGCGTCTCGTTCACCGAAGCCGCTAAAAATCACGGTGTGAATCTGACCACCGTATACGAATGGCTCAAGGACTGCGCCGAATGCACACATTCAACTC
>Ga0100396_1002193_pt1 | contig 12812 bp, 12 predicted proteins | sample CryGeymeta201520_FD_81551 | JGI IMG/M metagenome (GOLD analysis project Ga0100396, IMG submission 81551) | Groundwater microbial communities from Crystal Geyser aquifers in Utah, USA - Crystal Geyser metaG 2015-20 | ecosystem: Environmental > Aquatic > Deep subsurface > Groundwater | place: USA... | reverse complement strand
GCAAAGAGATGCCGGTCAGGGCACTGCCCGGGGCCGGCCTTAGACACAAAGGCCTATCATGCACGCAAAACCGACCTATGGCAAACTTGACAACCTCCCGTTTCGCTTAACTTGTGACCAATGTCCTTAGCCCTAAGTGTACAGCACACCAGTGGGGCGTCAATAGGACAAACATCTCATTCGACGCTTGTCCCGCTCCCTCTCGCCCACCACACAGTACTACGAAGCAACGGCCAGATTGTCGCGCAATGGCATGAAACTGGCATGAACACCGGCCGACAGCAGCGTGACAGTTCTTTCAACAAGCAGACACCCACCAGGGAGCATAGCGCAAAACTGCGGGTGTCATTCTGAGCGACCACTCGGCAAGCTCTGCATGGTCCACACAACCAAGCGAAGCTTGTCCTGAGGCCCCTCCTGAGTTCATCGAAGGGTGGCGTCGAAGGGAATCTCATGACGATACGTGAGACCCCTTCGACAGGCTCAGGGCAGGCTCTTCACTGGAGGCCCAGAGCGACGCAATGTGACTCGTTTACTCGTTCAGAGCTTGCCCTGAGGCCCCTCCCGAGTACATCCTGAGTTACATCCTGAGTTCATCGAAGGGCCTGTCGAAGGGTACATCGAGGGATGCAACGAAGGGATGACAGGCTCCCATACTCTCGCGTTATGTCCCCCACCAAGCGCACGCTTGGTGATCGCCGCCTGACGCGGTATACTGGACACATTTCATGGTTCGCGCTTCGCGCGTGCAGATGGGCGTCGAGACGCGGTCGGGGCTGGGTCCGAGCGGAGGAAAGTGACATGCAGGTCCAGGTGAAATTAGGCGAACCACTGTGGCGAGCGATAGGACGCCGCCGGGTCACTCTGACCTGGCCGGATGGCGCAGAGGTCACTGTCGTGGATGTGCTGGCGCGGTTGGCGGCTGAAGATCCGGCGTTCGAGGCTGCCTACAGTGGAGAGAGCCTATCCTCACCTGCCCCATACAGACTTTTCGTGGACAGCATCCCCGTGGAGACAGCCTGCCTGCCCCCGGGGCCGGTCCTGGTCGACGGGCAAACCCTCTTCATCCTGTTGCCGGCGATTGGTGGATGAGCCTGCATTCGCGGCAGGGTTCCTCGATGCCGAGGCCTCGATGCCGAGGCCTCGATGCCGAGGGGTTAGACGCGCTGTGCGGGCAAGTAGCCGGGGACAAGCAGGCCCTCACGCCTGCGCGCGATGATTGAGCCGGCTGATCACCCAGAGACAGCTTAGCATCAGGGCCAGGGGGACGAACGAGCTGGCTATGCTCCCCACCAGGCCCAGTCGGGGTATCAGCGCGCCGCTGGCCCAAGGCAGCGCCATCGCGCCCACGGATCCCGCTGCCACCGTCAGGCTGCTGATCATCCCGGCGTATGCCGGGAACCGGCCTGTGCCCACGGCCAGAACCGTCGGGAAGATCGGCCCGAACCCCAGGCCCACCAGCGCCACGCCGCCCCAGAGCAGAGGCGGCACGCGGCTGCTCACCAGAGCGCCCCCGATCCCGAGCGCGGCCACCAGCACGCAGGCGATCAACAAGCCGACATCCCCAAACCGCGGCAACACCCGCATGGCGATCAAGCGCCCCAACATGATCGCCAGCCAGAAGGAGGAGGTCACCAGGCTGGCCCCTGAGACATCTATCCTGATCGCATCACGCGCATAGGTGAAGATCCACCCGCCAAAGGCCTGCTCGGTACCGGTATAGAGCATCGCCACACACAACAGCACGATCATCGGCAGCGCAATGGTCGCGCTCAGGGGCGTGCGCGGCTGCGGCCCCGCCGATCGGCGCGGCAGGGGCGGCCGGCTGACCAGCCACAGCAAGCCGACGAGAAACATGAACGATCCAGCCACGCGGTAGGCCACGGCATAGTTCGCGCCAAACCGAATGGCTGCCCCAACCAACAACGGTCCAATGAACGCCCCGACACCCAGGCAGAGGTGCAGGGCGTTCAGAGCCTGGCCGGCGCGCTCCCGGTAGAGATCAGCGATGATGGCGTTGGGCGCGGTTCCGGTCGTGCTCAGCGCCAGCCCGGTCAGAGCAAACGCCGCGGCCGCCACCGCGAAGGTTCCACCACCGGCAACCAGCCACTGCGCGCCGCCCATGATGAACGCGCCGCCGATTAGAAAAGCGTGTCGCACCGGTCGATCCATCAATCGGGCCACCACCAGCGTCGCCAACACCGAGCCGCCCGAAAAAAGCGTGAAAAAGATGCCGGCTTGCGACAACGGGCGCCCTGTTCGCTCGGCCAGTCCAGGCAGGCTGGGTCCAAGCAACGAGATAGCAACACCAACCATGAACATGGTCGCAAAGCTACTGAAGATGGTCAAACGTTGACGTGGTTCCAGGAGTTGGCGGGGCGATATTTCCATGCGTCCTCTCAAACTACCCGCTGATCCAACGTGGCATGTGGCTTTCGTCGTGCTACGGCGGAATCAGTATACCACAGGACGGGCGCGGGCCAGATACGCGGTGCGTTGCGGTATACTCATACTGTGACCACCACCGTTTTTCTCGAACTCGGAGTCTGCAGGAAAATCACTCCATGAGGGGCTTTGTCACCGAAGTCCTTGAGGAAATAGTCGCTCGCTACTCGTCGGCGGAATCTGCTTCCTCCACCGCCATCAGACCCAGAGCGCACAGGTAGTTGTCCAACTGTGCGCGCACCGACCGGTACAGACGCGTGGGGACGGCGACCAGTCGCTGTCGGCCCATCGCCTGACGAGCGCCCTCCAGCAGATGGACCGCACTCCGTCCCAGCCACCACGCCGGCAGCAGTTGATCATACACGCTCAGCCGCTCCCAGAAAGTTGCATCTTGCGGAAGTGGCACATAGGTCTCGACTGCGGCCCGCCACTGGGCCGGCGCGATGGTCAGGGCACGCGGATGCCAGCGCAACTCGGCCAGATCGTAAGCCGGATCGCCCCAGCCGCTGGACTCCCAATCCAGGAAAACGAACTGCCCGTCTTCGTCTCGCACGATGCTGTCGAGGTTTCCTTCTACCCGAACCAGAGCCGGGGCCGGACAGGCGCCACGATCACTGGCGCTCGCCACCGCGCGTTCGGTCGACTCCACCGTCGCCTGGATCAACGGCAACAGCGCAGGCAGATCGGCGGCCCAACTCGGCAGGTCGGCCGTGCTGGTCTGGGCGCTCGCCACCCAATCCCTGACGTCGCGCAGAAAGTCCTCAATCTCCGCCAGATAACTCGCGTAGTTCTCCGGCTGGCGCCAGGCCACCAACATCTCGACATCCGCGGCGGGCGCCGTCCGGTGGATGCGTCCGATGCATTCGATCAAGGCTGCCAAATCGTCCGTCAGCAATGCTTGACCCGATAACGGCTGGCCTGTGACCCACTGATAGACGATGGCCGGCTGCGGCAAAGGCCCGTTGGGCGCATAGGCCACCGGTTCAGGAGCGAGTCTTAAGCCGGCATCGTGCAACGCCCGCACCGCGGTCCACTCCCGCTGTGCGCGCTGGCGCTCGTCAACCACAAAGAGCTTGCAGGCATACACCGCGCCGCCAAAGCGGACGCGGTAGAGGTTGTTGTTCAATCCCTGGCTGCCGCGCTCGATGTGCACCGCGGCGCCGTCAGCCATCCGTAGATCCCAGATGTTCTTGGGTCCGAAAATGCTGTCGTAGGGCCGTTGAAGCAACGACAGCCAGGGAGGCCCTGACTCGTTCATGATGCTCAGGTTTTCCATCATCGATTCATACCCTCTTGGTCTGCAAAAGCTATCACCAGCCGGTCGTTCTCGTCATAGCGGGAGGTGGCGAAAAATGGGGGGGTGTTTGGCCCCATCGCCAGCACGCGCGACAGCAAAACGGGCACATCCTCCACCATCTCGGCCACGGGCAGAGCCGGCACCGGCGCCCACTCCAACGTGCCTTCTTCTGAGGGCTCAACCTGCCCATCGTCCGCGATCGCGGTGAAGACAAAAAACAACACTCCCGTGATCGGGTCACCGGCGTCGACGTGCACCAGGCCGCGCAACCGCACATCGCGCACCGCCAGGCCGGTCTCTTCCCGCACTTCGCGGATAACCGCCGAGAAGATGTCCTCGCCCGGCTCCACATGCCCGCCCACGCCGTTGTACAATCCGGCCCAAAGCCGTTTGTGTGGACCTCCGCGCAGCAACAACACGTCTTGGTCATGCATGACAAAACACAACGTACGCGGAATCACCTGGTAGCGACTCCGGCTCTTGGCTACGCCCTGATCCTCTCGTCCCATTGAGAATGCTCCGTGCCCGCCTTCGAGTCTTCTCGAATATCCAGAGGGCTGTGGCCGGTCTGCGACCGGCCACAGCATAATCCAGAAAAGCCGAGAAGGTCTCACCTTCGATCGACGCAACCGTTGGGCGTTTGCCACGGTCGTGCTATAATCGCGGCCATGACATCGAACACCACGCCCACATCTTCAACCCGCCAGATTGCGCGCGCCGCCACACTGGTGATGGCGCTCTTCCTGCTGAGCCGGATGGCCGGCCTGGCCCGGGAGATGATCATCGGCGCCCGCTTCGGCACCAGCGCCGACCTCGACGCCTACCTGGCCGCGTTCCGGATCCCCGATCTGCTATTCCAACTGGTGGCCGGTGGCGCGCTCGGCTCAGCGTTCATCCCTGTGTTCACCGGCTGCCTGACCCGCCGGGATCTGCGCGGCGCCTGGCGCCTCTTCAGCGCGATCACCAACCTGGTGCTGATCCTGATGACCGCGTTGGCTGTTCTGGCGGCGGTGGCCGCACCGCTGCTGGTCCGCCACATGCTGGCCCCGGGTTTCACGCCCAACCAGCAGGCGCTCACCACCTCGCTCATGCGCTGGATGCTGGTCAGCACCGTCATCTTCGGCGTCAGCGGGATCATCATGGGCGTGCTGAACAGCTTTCAACACTTCCTGCTGCCCGCCCTGGCCCCCGTGCTCTACAACCTGAGCATCATCGCCGGGGCCTGGTTTCTGGCGCCCGGCCTGGGTGTCTACGGTCTGGTCATCGGCGTCGTAGTCGGCGCGGGTCTACACCTCGACGTTCAACTGTTCGGGCTGTGGTGGCATGGCGCTCGCTACGTGGTGACACTGGGCTTGCAGGATCCAAAGGTGCGTGAAGTCGGTCACCTGATGGCGCCGCGCGTGCTGGGTCTGGCGGCTGTCCAGGTCAACTTCTGGATCAATACGCTGCTCGCCTCCGCGCTGCCGGCCGGCAGCCTGTCAGCCCTGAACTACGCCTGGTTATTGATGCTCCTGCCCCAGGGCATCGTGGCCCAGGCCATGGCGACCGCCGCGTTCCCCACCTTCGCCGCCCTGGAGGCCCGCGGCCAATCCGGGGAGCTACGCCAGGTGCTGAGCCGCACGCTACGCGCGGTGCTGTTCCTGACCATCCCGGCCGCCACCGGCCTGTTCGTCTGGCGCGTGCCGCTGGTACGCATGTTGCTGGAGCGGGGTGAGTTCACCGCTCACTCCACCGAGCTGACCGCCTACGCCCTGGCGTTCTACGCGTTCGGGCTGGTCGGGCACTCAGTCGTGGAGATCGTCGCTCGGGCTTTCTATGCGCTGCACGACACCCGCACCCCGGTGGTCATCGGGGTCGGCAGCATGGTGTTAAACGCGCTGCTTAGCCTGGGGTTGCGAGAACCGCTGGGTCACGCCGGCCTGGCCCTGGCCAACACCCTCGCAACCACCCTGGAAATGAGCCTGCTCGCCTGGCTGCTATCACGGCGCCTGGGCGGGCTGGAATGGACCCGGCTCTGGTCCACCACGGCGCGGGCCGGATTGGCCGCGGCAGCGATGGCGTTCCCCCTGGCCTGGGCAGCTTCGGCTCCCCGCAGCGGCCCGGCGCTGTTGGTGGGCGCTGGCGGACTGGCGATCGGAGCGCTGATCTATCTGGCCGGCACATTCCTGCTCCGTATGCCCGAGATCCAGATCGTGCGCCACATAGTGACCCGCCGCTGAGTGCCCCTCCAAAGTCCCTTTGCCGACCCGAAACCCATCATAACATGGGAAAATGGGACCGACAATGGGACTCAGGTACCAGAGCTTCATCGATTTCCGTAAACGGCATCCGAAGCCGCAAAACCGGCTGAAAATCCGCTTACGGGGTGTCTTGTCAAAAAGGCGGGGACAAATCTGCTCAAGCCGAGTCCGTGACTCAGCGGGCGAGCGGCGGATCACGGATCCGCCTTGAGCTACCCCAGGTTATTGAGAGGATACCTTACGGGTGCATGCCGGGTCTCCGCTGCCGGAAAGATCGCGGCGCCAATGCCCGGTTGCCAGACGAAACGCCAGGGGCGCAGCCGCGCGGCCTCGTCACCCCGCACGCCAACGCGTGGGGTAGCAACGATCTCAGCGTCAGGGACCGCCGCGGCCGCTTCGATGAACAGCTCGGCGCTGGTCGTCAGGTCAACCCCGTTGAGGGCCTGGGTGACGCCGAGCGCCTGGCACAGTTTGCCGGGCCCGTCGGTCAGGCGCCGGTCGGAGATGCCGGGCCTGCGGCCGCGCATGAGGGGGAGTCCTTCTTGTGGCACGATGGCGCGGATCAACACCGCGCCGGGGTGCTCAGCGGCCTCGGTGACCGCGTTGAGACAGAAGACCATGCCGTAGATGAAGTAGACGTACGCGTGGCCGGGCGGGCCATACATGATGGCGCTGCGCGGGGTGCGCCGATAGGCGTGAGATGCCCGGTCGTCCGCACCCCGATACGCCTCCACCTCACAGATCAGCCCGCTGAGGCGCGCACCCTCGAAGACGCGCACCAACCGCTGCCCCAGCAAAGCGCGGGCAACCACCACCGTGTCTCGTGCAAAGAAGGCGCTGGGAAGACGCATCATGATCGCCAAGTATAGTCTGTTTGCGACGGAGGCCAAAATCGAGCACACAAAAGCCCGCCCCCGCCTGCAAACGGTGAGAGCGGGCAGCAGCGGACGCGCCAGACGCGCTGATTAGCCCTTCACGCCACGGTTGCCCCGGCAGCAGCCATCACACAAACGGCCGGACCACGGCCGCCACCTTGCCCTGGATCTCCAACTGGCTGGCCGGGACGTAGATCGGCTCATAGGCCGGGTTGGCCGGCTGAAGTCGCACCCGTCGCCCTTCCGGGAAGTAGTATTTGAGCGTGGTTTCCTCACGGTCTTTGATCCACGCCACCACCATGTCCCGCGCCTGAGCCGTGGTCTGGTGCTGGATGATCACCCAATCGCCGTCGGATACCAGCGCATCGATCATCGAGTCCCCTTTGACCTGCAAGGCGTAGACCTCGCTCGCCTTGGGGACCAGGTCTTGCGTCAGGGCCAGGGTCTCGCCGGCGAACGGGTTGTCCTGTTGGCCCACCGCGGCGATCGGTGTACCGGCGGAGATGATGCCGTATTTGGGGACCTCCACCAGTTGCGTTAGCAACGCCCGCAGCGCCTGCGGCACCAGCGAAGGCCCGTCCTTGAGGCGCAGGCCGCGCGACACCTCCTCACGGCGATCGATGTACCCCTTCTTTTGCAAACGATCCAGGTTGTATTTGACCACCGAAGTGGAGTTGATCCCCACCGCCTTGCCAATCTCCCGGATCGTGGGTGGATAGCGGTGCTCTTCCAGGTAGTCGCGGATGAATGCCAGGATGCGCTCCTGACGCTCGGATAACGTCATGGCCTACCTCCTTCTTGACAAGCGGAATCGAACAAAATTTCGACCTCATTATAACGAACAAACGTTCTCTTGTCAAGAGGATATCGCAACTTTTCCCAAAACTCATCGCCCGATGAAGGCAATAACCCAAATCCTTGCTTTGCCCAGCCGGAAGGATTATGCTAGAATGCGGTTGGCTGCCCAGCTCAGTGAATCGAGTTTACTGACCGGGCAATTGCTCAGGATTGATTCGAACCCAAACCCAAGACTGGAGGCGTTCCCTGGAACCATCGAAACTGGCACACCTGATCGTAGACCTGCTCGAAGAGCATCTGGCGGTAGAAATCGTGCTGTTGGACCTGCGCGAGCTCACCCCCGTGGCTGATTTCTTCGTGATCTGCACGGCGGAATCGGACCGGCAGACCAGGATGCTACAGGAAATCATCGCCGAGGAGTTGAAGGAGGCGCACGATACCCGCCCGCTTTCCACTGAGGGCGAACCGGCGTCAGGCTGGGTGCTATTGGACTACAACGCGGTGGTGGTCCACATCTTCTCGAAAGAGGCCCGCGCCTTCTACCGGCTGGAGGAGTTGTGGAAAGCAGCGCCGGTGGTGGTGAAGATCCAATAGTATCCTCTCAGTTTTTCGGGGTATGCTGTGGCCGTCGTTCGACACACTCACGATGCAGTCTGTGACCGAGCCGCCGTGCCGTCGGTTTCGCAAGGCGGGGTGCATCTCCGCTATCATATAAGACCCCCAACCTCTCACGAGGTTGGGGGTCTTATTGTTTGATCTGACAAATGGGGTCTTACTCGAAAACCCATGCGTCGACGCTGCGGCCGTAGTCCACCAGCTCCTGCTCGCCGAACCACAGCCCGATCTCGAACACGGCGGTCTCCGGCCCGTCGGAGCCATGCACCAGGTTGCGGCCCATTTCCAAGGCAAAATCCGCACGGACGGTGCCGGGCGCGGCCTTGGCGGGATTGGTCGCGCCCATCGTCGCGCGCGCCACATCGATGGCGTTGGCGCCCTCCAGCACCAGTGCGACCACCGGCCCGCTGGTGATGTACTGGATCAACCCCTCGAAAAACGGTTTGCCCACGTGCACAGCATAATGCTTGTGTGCGAACTCGGCGCTGAGGTGGACCATCTTCATGGCGACGATCTTGAGGCCGCGCCGCTCGAAGCGTTGGACAATCTCACCGACCAGGCCGCGTTGCACCGCGTCCGGTTTCAACATCACAAACGTACGTTCCACAAGTTCCTCCCAGGGCTGCGATGGTTTTGGGCCAGTACATGCTTGACAAGGCGCCGCCGATGCTACGCATCGAGACGATGCCCGCATCGGATAACCTCACTTCAGGACAGTTTCTCATGCCGCGCGCAGCGCCACGGTGGATGAAAACGTTCGTAGTGACGACTTTAGTCGTCCTGTGGCAGACGAACGACTGAAGTCGTTACTACGAACCCACCCGGCGGCGATTTTCGTGACAGCGACGAGTATAACACGGCCACGCGGTGAAGCCAAAACGCCCCGTGGCAGGCATAGACACGCCGCCCGCACGTTTCCCCAAAGCATCATCGACGTCTATCGCGCGCTGGCGGCCGCCCAGTTGCGCAACACCTCATCCACCGGGCGCTCGGGCCAGGGACAGGCGCCCAGGGGATCAGGGCCGGGAGTGGGATCGCCCAGCAGAGCCCGGCAGGTGTCGGCCACGCCGTGGGCCAGAACCGTCAGGTTATAGCCCCCTTCCAGAAGCACAACCAGGCGGCCGGCGCACAGGCGCTCGGCCAGGCCGACCACGGTTTGGGCGAGTTGCCAGTAGCCGGCCAGGGAGAGGCAGAGCCCGGCCAGGGGGTCGTTCCAATGCGCGTCGTAGCCGGCCGAGACCAGGATCAACTGGGGACGAAACCGTTCGGCCAGCGGGGCCAGCAGCTCTGCGAAGATGCGCCGGAATCCCTCGTCACCGACGCCGGCCGGCAGCGGCACGTTGACGGTATACCCCAGGCCGGCCCCGAGGCCCCGCTCCCGCCAATGGCCGCTGCCGGGATAATGGGGGTACTGATGCGTCGAAAAATAGAGGACCTGCGGGGAGGCGTAGAAGATATCCTGGGCGCCGTTGCCGTGGTGCACGTCCCAATCCACGATCAGCACCCGCTCCAACTCAAACTCGTCCAGCGCGGCCTGCGCGGCGACGGCCACGTTGTTGAACAGGCAGAACCCCATCCCCCGCCCGCGCGTCGCATGGTGGCCGGGCGGACGCACCAGCGCGATCCCGTTGTGGCCGCGGCCATCCAGGACCGCCCGGACCAACTCGACGGCCCCGCCGGCCGCCAGCAGCGCGGCGTCGTAGCTGGCCGGGCCGACATAGGTGTCCATGTCCAGATAGCCGCCCCCGCGCTCAGCAAGCTGCCGCACCGCCGTGACATGATCTTCAGCATGGACGCGCGCCAGCAGGGCGAGGTCAACCGGTCGCGGCCGCAGCGGCGCCATCCGTGCCGACAAGCCGGTGGCGGTGAGGGTCGCCATGATCTGTTCCAGCCGCGCCCGGTTCTCCGGGTGCCCGGCCAGGTTGTGCTCCAGGTAGAGCGGATCGAAACAGTAGAGGGTCGTCAAATCACGGTTCCGGGCTGAAATACCACATCCACTTGCTGCCGCGCATCTCCCGGATCACCTCGGAGTTGGAGAGGATGCCCAGGGCGCGCAGGCCGATGTCCCCGCGCTCGCTGACGACCAGATGGGAGATCTTGCGTTCGACCATGATCTTCACAGCCTCGGCCACGGTCATGTCGGGTGGGATCGCGATGACCTTGCCGCTCATGACGTCTCGGGCGCGCACGCCCTTGAGATCGCGGTCGTAGTAGGGGACCACATCCAACTGGCTGATGAACCCCAACGCCTCATCATCCGGCCCGGTGACCGTGATGACCCGCACGTTGGTATCCGCCATGATGCGGACCACCTCCTCCAGGGGCGTACTCGGCTTGCACCCGATGACCCCTTTGTGCATGATGGTTCCGACCAGCCGCTCTGCTTTCATCATCCACCTCCTGTGTTGGGGGCGCCCATGGAGAAACCGGGAAGCATGACAAGACGACCATTTGGATCTTCGGCGAATCTCACGGGACGCCAGGCCAATTTGCCGGTAGCTCCATCTTATCAGACGAAGGGGTACTTGTAAAGGGGGTGTTTCATCTTCAAGGGCAAGCAGGGGCTGCACCTCGACCGGCTGGCACAGATTCAGGCCAGACTGCCCGGCTTCCCCCTGGTGATGCACGGCTCGTCGAGGGTAAGCGTTCAGAATAGGATTTGACAAAAACCCAAACGTGAATACAATTGTCTCCATCAGGTTGTTCATCCACAGTTCGCTCCCGCTGGCTGTTTCGCCTCCCCCCCCCCGGGCCGGTGGGACGTCCCGGGGTCAATTCGCTGAGAGCGTCTGGCCGCTTTCCGCGCGTTGTCCACTTCTAACAGGTCGCAAGTTGACATTCCACCATATTTGCAAAGGGGGTTCTCACATGTCTCACCGTCCTGCCCTCCGATGCCGGATTCCCATCACGCTGTTCTTGGTCTTGCAGATCATATTGCCATTGGGCGTCGTTTCGCCCCCCCCCGTTGCGGTAGCCGCTGAAGCGCCCTCAGCGGGCGACATCAGCGCCATGCCGCAGTCCTCGCTGACCCCAGAAGCTGCACCTGAACAGCGCGTCTATCTCCCGGTCGTGCTGGGTGCGGCCGCACCGACGCCGGGCACGGACAGCCTGGTCAATCCGCCCGGGAACCAACCCGTGGTTGCGGCCAGCGCCGATTTGCCGGCCGGCGCCGCGACGCCGGAGACGCCGGCCGAGCCCCTCTCTGGACCGGGCACTGCGGCGGAGCGGCCACGGTTGCCCTTCTTGAGCCTGACGGCGACGGCTGAGCCGGAGACGCTCGCCCCTGGTGAGGAGAGCGTGCTGCGCTGGCGCGTGGCGAATCTGGGTGGCCAGACCGCAGAGGGCATCCTTTTCACCGCGACCATTCCCGATGGCCTGGTGCTCACCCCGGCCAACGTGGCGCCCCCCTTCCACTACAACCCGGCCCACCGGCGGCTCACCTGGTCTTTGGATGCCCTGGAACCGGGGGCTGTCAGGACGGGGCAGGTCGCAGTACGGCTGGTAGGCCTGCGGGCCGGGGATGCGACCACGGTGGCGGCCGACCTGCGCCTGGCCGATGGCACAATCGTGACCCGCGCGGAGGTCACCGTGCGGGTCCAGCCACCGGCGCCCCAGACAACCCACATCGGCCCAGCGGGCGGCATTGTCAGCCTGGAGGACGGGCGGGTGACCCTGACCTTCCCGCCAGGCGCGCTGACCGAACAGGTCCAGGTGCAGGGCCGGCCGATAGGCCGACCAGTGGATGCGCCCGGCAACGTCCGGCGGGCCTACGAGTTTATCGTGCGCGGGCACGGCAACCAGGAGGTGCATACTTTCAACCAGCCCCTGACACTCACGGTCTATCACCCCGAGGGGGAGCCACCAGGAGGCCGCCTGTTCCGGCTGGACGACGCCAGCGGGCAATGGCAGATGCTGTCCACGGCCTGGGACGCGACAACCAGAGCCTTGGTGGCTGCCGTGCCACACCTATCGACGACCGGCGAAGGGGACGACTTCGTGCCCGAAGTGATGCCCAGTATCCGCGGCATCCAAACCGATCTTTTCACCGGTTCTGCCAGCGTTGGGTATGCCATCCCGCTGCCGCCGGGCCAGGGCGGGCTGGCGCCGGGGGTGGCGCTGCAGTTCAACAGCCAGAGCCGGTGGGAAGACCCTGGCCACGCTTCGGTCATGGGTGCAGGGTGGAAGCTGACCGCCGACAGTTTCCGGTATTGGAATCCCTACCAGGCCGGCACGCCCGCGCCCACCTGGCGGATCGCCGGGGCCGCCTTCAGCGAGGGCGGTTCGGACACCATCTACCTCAAGGAGGCCCCCCAATGGCGGGTGCTGGCAAGTGGCACGGGGGCGGACGCTTATGCGCCGGACGGCACGCGCTACCATTTCGAGCACGGCCTGAGCGATTGGTGGTGTGAGCGGAAAGACGACCGGACTCCGCCCGAACCGAACGTGTGGCATCAGCGCACCGACAAGTGGGTGCTGCAGTACATCACCGATCCCGGCGGAAACCAGATCAACTATAATTACGATACAGCCCTGCCCGTAGAT
>Ga0100396_1002191_pt1 | contig 12817 bp, 11 predicted proteins | sample CryGeymeta201520_FD_81551 | JGI IMG/M metagenome (GOLD analysis project Ga0100396, IMG submission 81551) | Groundwater microbial communities from Crystal Geyser aquifers in Utah, USA - Crystal Geyser metaG 2015-20 | ecosystem: Environmental > Aquatic > Deep subsurface > Groundwater | place: USA... | reverse complement strand
CCCCAGAACAGAGTTTCCTCAGGCGGCTTATGCTGACGCAGATTAGGCGCCAACACCACCAGAAAAGTCCACAAAAGCACATCCAGGTCGAGCAAGAGCGAGCGATGGCGGACGTAGAGCTGATCGAGGCGCAGTTTGGATGGCATGATATCGCTCAGGTAGGTATCCATCAAGCGGTCAACGCTGAGCATTTTCTCTTCATCGCGGAATAGCACAGAGGCCGGGCTGGTGATGCCGGGCCGCACCGAAAGCACTTCGGCGCGCACATCCAGCGGCCAGGTCTGGGCCAGGGACGGTTCTTCGGGACGCGGACCGACCAGGCTCATCTCGCCCACCAGCACATTCCACAATTGCGGCAGTTCGTTGATCTTGGTATCGCGCAGCCACTTGCCCAGCGGCGTGATGCGCGGGTCGTCTTCGGCAGTGAGAGGCGGTCCTGCGTAACTGGCGGCCTCCTCACGCATGGTGCGGAATTTCAGGATGGAAAAGGGTTTGTCCCCAAGACCCAGGCGCATGCCTCGATAAAAGACCGGTCCTGATGAATCACGTTTGATGAGGCTGGCGATCAAAAGAAAAATTGGAGACAATATCAGCAAGCCCAGGCCAGACAGGACGATATCGAAGGCGCGCTTGATTGTCTTGCTTCTCCAAGCGCGCAAGCTGAAATGGGATATAGGGTCTTTAACTTTTGAACCAGAAGATTTGATTGTTTGTGTAGTCATAAGGTTTCCCCCCAATAATACCAGTAGTCTTGCTCAAGGCAAAGGTTGGATTGCTACCAGGTAATGGGTATTAAAAATGCGCAATCCTTCCAGGAACGAAGCCAAGCCCCACGAAAGCGGCACAAGGCGGCGCGCCAGGGGTGGCGCCAGGGTGATGCGCTTGAAGTGATACTTGTAATCAGGAAATAAACGCCGGATCTCTGCCGGACGAATGCCGCGCGTTTGCGGGTTGGTAGGATTGAGCCAGAAGTCGTACCACAAGATCATGCCGCCGGGCTTGAGAACACGTAACATACCAAGAGCCAAGCGTGCTTTCAAGTTGTCATCCAAAATTGAAGAAAAAACCGTATATTGGATTAATAAATCAAATTGTTGGCTAGCATAAGGCAGATACTGCCCATCTGCACAGGCCAGCAACAGGCGCTCAGGCAAGACTTGGCGCGCTTGCCGAATACGCATTGGTAACAGATCGCAGCCCAGCAGATATTCGGGAGTTGCGCCAAATGTTAAATATTCCTGCAGAACGCCGCCTCCACCGCAACCGACATCCAAGATTTTCCTTCCTTTTAGAGGGAAAAAATGTTTTTGACGAAGAATACGCAATACATCGCGTTGTCGCTGTTGACGCATAAATAAATTTGCTGGATTAAAAACTGAGTAGATATCACTCCCGATTAACCGTCGCTCGCGTTCAGCATATTCAATGCGTAGGCGATCCTGGTCATTGATCATGAGTCGACCTACCAATCGAAGCGATGAACTGTTCCGCCAACGCCCGGTAATCATGATTTGCCAGGATGTAGGCTCTGCCTTTCTGTCCCATCTGTTGTCTGGCTTCTGCTGAAAGGCTCATCAATTGCAGCACCGCCCCAGCAATTTCTTCTGGCTTTTCCGGCCGTATTGAAATGCCGCATCCACTATATGCTACCATATCGTTTCCAGCCTGAATAGCATAAATAACCGGTTTCGCGGCCATCAAATAATCCATCAACTTATTTGGGCTAACTCCAAACCTGAATAACGGATCCCCCTTTAGTCCAATATAGAGCGCATCCATCTCTTGCAGAATAACCGGCATCGCCCTTTTCTCTACCGGAGGAAGGAAAATAACATTTGCTTGCTTCCGTGATTGCGCCTTCAGTACCAGCTTGTCTTTTTCCGGGCCTTGTCCCACAAGCACAAACGTCACAGGGTGTTCCTGCAATTGATAGGCAGCATCAATGAAATAGTCAAGAGCGTTTGCCAGGCCATGCGCTCCTGCATAACCCACTAAAAAATGTTTCTTCGCCTTCAATGTCGACAATACCTGCTTGTGTTCATCGGGCAGTACAATTGGCCTATCTTGCCATTCTGCAACATCCACACCATTGGGGATATAGACAAATTTATCTGGCCTCATTCCGTGTTGCAGCATGTGTTCCATAGTGTTGGGCAGCATGGACACTACTTTATCGGCATTGCGGTAAGCGATATTCTCTGCCCATTGCATCAGAAGAATAAACGGATGATATCTCGGCATCCCCCCCAATTCAATTGGCGATAAAGGCCAAAGGTCATGCACCTCGAAAACCAGCTTTGCATGGCAACGCCGACCAATGACGCGGGCTGGGATAATATCTAATGGGTAGGTTGATGAAGCAACGACAACATTAGGTTTGATAGTTCCGGCAATCCAGTTCCGGTAACGTAAGAGCTGACCGACAAAGGTAAAGATGTTAATCGCTCGAGGAAGTCCATTCCCCTCGTAAGCCGGGGTTTTGAACCACAGATAGCGAATTCCATCTATCATTTCCTCTGTAACGGTTCCCTGAACCGCGGGGGTAAGAGTTCGCACATGAGAAACTGAAGCAGCAGCGATGGTGACAGCATGGCCCATACGCACCCACTCGCGCGCCAAATAATAAGGGCGGTATTCCATGCCATAGTTAATTGAGCCAGCATAGTGGTTAATAAGAAGAATATTCATAGCGGTGGAACCTAAATTGCCTAATCCTTAATCTATAACTATAGTTCTCCTGAAAAGTCTTTTCCTCGCCAAAAGCCTGCAAACCAAGGCGATTCGGTGTTGCTGACTGGAAAGAACTTTTATCTGGAAGACAATCATCGTACTCACATCTCAGGTTTTGAATGTTCATTTGGATGTAATACATTCCGAAGAGCAGATACGATCACTTTTTCCTCATTATGCCAGCCCAGTGTTTTTCGATATTCCAAGGCATTACTCCGCTTTTCATCCACGTCATCTTTAGATAAACCTGAGATCAAAGAAAATACTGCTTCCTTTTCTACTGGAACGGTCCAACCGCATCGGCCTTGATTGACAACTGCCGTCATTTCCGGAAAATCGCTCACGATCACTGGTAAACCGCTCATAATATATTCAAAAAGTTTATTGGGGAGTGAGAGATAGTAGCTTAGACAAACATTTTCTATTAATGATATTCCAACGTCGCAATCTCTGGTGTATAAATGCACCTCCTGAGGTCGTACAGCAGGATGAAAATGAATATTGGGAAACCGCTCTTCGAATTCTTTGACAATGACATCCAAGCTACCCATTCCCATAAAAACTATATGCTTTGTACAATCCATTTCAGAGAACAAGGATAAAAGAATTTCAATCCCTCTGCCGTACTCTAAACCACCTTGATAAATAAACAATAAACAATCCTTGCCAATCGAAAATTTATCTCTTAGCGAAACGTGTGTATTTACACCTCTATCATTAAAATTCTGATACGGAATATTGCGAACAGAGTAAACATTATTCAACCTGTATTCGATTGTATACCAATCAGCAATAGATCTATTCACGTTAATAACTATATCTGCAAAAATTATTAACGTTTTCTCAAGAAGCCTGGCAAAAACTTGTCTTATTCCCTTTGATCCCACAGATTCGGTTTCTAGCTCATGGGGATTATACACTAACACGGAACCCCAAATTAATTTAAAAAAGAAACCTAAGTGCAGAACCGTAAGCGTGTGACAGTTTATTAGAACCACATTGGATTTACGAAACGCCCAAAAGATCCTTATTGACCATTCGAGAATGCGTAATATTTTTACCATACCCCTCGATTCCGGTGTGCCGATCATTAAACGTATCCGTAAAACCCGTCTCTGGGCATCAAGGTGTTCACATTCTAATAAACCTTCTTTCCAGATTGCAAGGATAAAAACCTTATCTGCAAAACCATAATCCACAATACTTTTAGTTTCTTTTAGAATACGACTACCATGTTCAAAGAAACTAGGATGAATGTGTAAGTTAATTGCTTCCAAATTACTTGCATGATTTGTATTTCCGAATAGTTTTACCATATTGGTATGGACCAATCCTTCTGTATTTTTAAGAATCACCTGTCACCTTTGCCCATTTCGTGGACAGGGATAATGATAGAACTTTGAAGACATCACAAACGGTATATTAACAACCAAACATTGAAAACATTGTTGGTTGTTTGGTTACGATAGATTTGTATTCAAGAAAGTGTAGTTATATCTTGCTCACAAAATTTCAAAAGTTGGATCCTTTGGCTATCGTAAGAGCATCGCGATTACGAGAATAATAACAAACCCTCTTCCTAGAGGATCCACTAAACCTGCAAAACTAGTAGAAGTTAGGTAAATGACCTGACCACCAAACATGGCTTGAATGGCAATTGTAGGGGCTGATTTGGGCAGGCGTAAAATTAAGAGTTGGATGCCTTGTAAAACCATTCCGCATAAAAAGCTCCCCAAAAGGATTCCTGCCCAGCCGAAATCTGCCCATAAATATCCAACATAAGCAGCATTTGCAGAGCAACTCTGCAAAAAAGCATCAGAATACATAAAAAGACAAACCATATTGGCAACAGGAAATGGGCCGGAAGGAAACAGTTTGCTGATATAAGGCAATGATCTCCCCAATAGAAAATTCTGTGCTCTTGGAAAATACAGGAAGTAATTGTAAAGCACTTCACTGGGAAGATAAAATAGGCGGCGAATGATGCTATCTAATATCCTCGCTGGAGAAGAAGTTCCATAACCAGCGATTAGAACCGCAACAGGGAAGATGAATGCCAGTATCCCAATAGGAATTAAATGAGTTGGTTTTAAAGAGAATCTCCTGCCATGAGCCAGCAACCAGGTAAAAAATAACATCAGCACAAAAAAGGCAGTAGGCGATTTCTCCAAAGTAGCTACTGACATAATCAAGGTACTAATTAACGCTACAACGAAAAGAAATTTCCAGGTAGTTTTCCGTGAAGAAATTGCAATTACCAACAAGAGTGAAGTGACAAATGGTAATAACGTACTCCGCAATAATGAGAATAAATATTCAATTTTGCCCGGAATTAATTTCAATGCATTCTCACGAGCAAAAGCGAGAGCAAGTACTGAGGAACCACCGCGAAGGGCCATGAAGATAGGCAACTCCCCGACAGTCGAGATATATAGGGTCAGGCTCAACAAACATGCTGCCAGCAATACGATGCTGATTGGTTTAAATATTGGTCTGGATAACAAGGGTTTGGTTAACCAGACTCGCACCTCTTTAGTAGAGGAGGGAAAAAAGATACCCATAGCCACAATACCAAAAATAAAGAAAATGAATCCGAGATTAGTGGCAAGCAGGAAAGTCACACGTTCCTGGGATTGAGGAGAATTAAAGTAAACCAGGGGTGCGGGAATGATAATCATTGCCAGATATGAGGCAAGGAAAATTCCTGGAAGTCGTAAGGTGCGGATGTCAAACAAGTGTGGATATAATCGCACGATTATGGCAACAATAAATAAAGTTACCCCAGTAATAATACCAGCTTCGAAAGCAGAACTATTAAAGATGCTAACCAACCCACCTAAAAGAATGGCTATTCCTGTCATACCAACCAGGAACCAGCCATCCCCTTTTACAGGGCGAGTTAACTGGGCATCCCTTTTATTTATCTGGCGGCCAGGTTTCAATCTCAATGGATATTCTCCAATAGACTACGAAGAGTCTCACGATGTTTTTCGTTTTGAGTAAGTCCCAGGGCAATTTGATAGGAAGAACGCGCTTCGTCTTTGCGGCCTAAAAATATCTGGCAATCACCCAGGTTCCAATAGAGATTCATAAGTGATTCTGGATTTTTCTCGATACTTATCGCCCGCAGGAAAATTTGCTCCGCATCTGAATATTGTTCCATTTGCTTCATAGAGATTCCATACCATGTTAATATTCTCACATCTGTGGGATATAACTTGGATAGAGAAGTGAACATGATATTCGCGGAAGCGTAATCTCCTCGATAGAATGCCAATCGCGCCTCGCATAATTCAGCATCAATGTTATAGAGATAATTTGTATGATTCTGTAAGCCTGTACAAGCTTCTTCTGCTGCGTTCCAATCCTGAAAGTGTACCGTCGTCTCGAACCAATCTACATAATTAAATGTGTATGCTGGCACAACTTGGGCAATACGTCTACGAAGCATGTTAAAAGCCGGTAAATCTTCGTTACCAGAAGGAGTTATACTTCGCACCAGTAAATCTGCCGCCTGTTCTTGCTGGCTTAATGCAAGAGCTTCAAACGCAATTTGTATTCCTCGCGCTTTTTCCCCGTGAATCCATGCCCAGCCCGCCACCCGAGCTGCAAACAATGCGGCTTCAGTTGAGCCTTTGTCTGATTTTGCAAACGGTGGTTCCATCCAGTCCTGATTGCGCCAAGCAAAGACTTTGCCTCGCCATGCTGGTTTGAGATGAAGTAATACTTCAGTTGATACTTTATGATTTCCCCCCAGCCATGAGGCCAATGCAATTAGGTCTGGATCCGCATCGCTTGGCACGGAAGAGCAAGTGTACAGTTGAGGCTTCAGACCCAACCATATTTGACCGAAAGTGTTCTGGCCGTTTAAATCCGAGCACGGTGCCAGTTGATGCCAAGTCTGTATCCGTCTTAGGTTATGATCCAAAGATGAATATGAGGTAAGCAGTACCAAGAATATAACAAAAGTAATGGAAATAATGGGTCGGATTTTGGGCAAAATTATTAATTACCTTACATAATGCATCTGGTGATTCAGTATCGCACACTACCTTGCTAAATAACCCACCGACCGAGGCACCTTGAATCAAAAATAGCTATTAGGCGTTGTTAGACCGTCAATAATATCTTCTGGAGCAGATTGGTCGCAAGAGTTTGCGCTTCTTTGATAAAGATGCGTGTGTCGGAGGGGCTTAATACTAGGTAAGTTTAAAAAAATATCATCAGGCCGATCTTACGAATAAACTCTTAGATTTCGCCCGAGTGCATGTTCCACTAAGTACTGGATCTTTTTAATTATCCGATGTATCCTATCCCCGTTCGGATAGTCAGTATAGTGATGCGCAGGAGCAGTCATGAACTCATCGAACTGCTTTCTCGATATACACATCTTAGTACAAAAATAGCTGATATCGTTTTCGAGATCCCGAGAATCATACAGTGGCTCCTGAAGTTCTCGGAGGGCATCATCTCGCGTAATTTGACCGGAAACGATCAGGCTGGATAAATGAGGAAGGCGCTTGTCATAGCCAAATTTAGTGGGCAGATAGTAATTCTGAAAAATCTTGGTAAAAAAAGACTCACCGTGCTTGCGGCCGTATGCGCGCCATCCGACCTTACAAGACAATTCCTCAATCGCTGCCGACTTATTGTAGGACATGAAGTTTAACGGTCGCACCACCCGCATCTTCTTCACAAAAGGGTACCATAAGTAGTAGTCAAAGTAACTAATGGTATTGTAGGTTTTTAAAGGCCGTTCGCCATACTTACGATGAATAGCTTTCAGATTGATTGCATCCATTGCATGAAAAAGCCATGCATCAGGAAAAATGCTCTCGGATGCAGTATTGCCGCCACTGATAATATAGCGGAGGTCGTGTTTTATGGCAAAGTGATACATGCTTGCGAAAATTATATGATCCTGCGGCACATCCTGATTGGCAACACCAGCGCGAAGATAGGCGAGCTGTAGATCGCGCATCTCCTCCCAGTCCACTACATGGGTGAACAAGTTATATCCACAGTACTTGACGATCTTCTCGATATTGGCCACAGCCAGTTCACTGTTCCAACCCGTATCAACATGAACAACCAGCGGTCTTAAGTTCCATTCATGGGCTTTTAGGGCCGTAAATGAACTATCAACCCCTCCGCTCAAGCCGATAATGCAGTCGTATTCTTGATTTCGTCCGGCCATTCGTATCTGATCAACGATCCCCGAAAGCCGCATCTGACCCTCTTCATTCGGAAACCATCCTTTGCTGGTTACTTCATCGAATTGACAGCAGTGGTTGCATACTCCCGCCTCGTCAAAGGTGATTTCCGGATCAGTGGTATCCATAACGCACCGGGTGCATATCTGATATTTTTCTGTCATCTTCATGTCTCCAGTAATTCAATTAATTCCTGATATTTAGGGTAAGTGATCAGAACCGCGCGATGGGGACCGTAATATACAAAAAAAGCGCCAGCTGCAATCGCGCTTGCACCAGCCTTCACTCCAGCCTTAATGTCAGTGAGAGAACCCACACCACCGGCTGCGATAAGTGGGACAGAACAAGCCGATACAGCCAGTTCAATAAGGGGCAGATCCATTCCATTCATGGTGCCGTCTCTATCTACTGCGTTGATAAGGATTTCTCCTGCACCTGCAGCGACAGCCGTTTTCAGAAACTCCTTCCAATCTTGATCCAGCATTTTCCCTGTAGCGGAAGAAAGGAGTTTGTATTGCCCAAATCGGTTCTTTTTGATATCAATGGCCACAATTACACTTTGATTGCCATAGCGGGAAGCTATGTCAGTCACAATGTCTTGATCAGCAAGCGCACTGGTTTGTATGGATACCTTCTCCACTCCGATGGAAAACAACCGCCTTGCCTGATCAACCGATGTGATTCCACCTCCATAGGCTAGCGGCATAAAGCACTCACCTGCAAACTGCTCTATCAGATCGTAATTTGGTTCGCGCTTTTCTTTGCTGGCCAGGATATCGAGCACAACCAACTCATCCACCTCTTTTTCATTGAAGATGCGGATCGCGTTGATCGGATCGCCCACATATTTCGGATCTGCAAACTTAAAGGTTTTAACCAATCCGCCATTTCGTAACAGCAAAATTGGTATCACGCGATGCTTCAGCATTCTATAACTCCAGGAACCTTTTAATTAGCGCCTTACCGAAGCGGTGGCTTTTTTCTGGATGGAATTGCACACCAAATATGTTATCTCGGGAATAAGCAGAACAGAAAGGATACCCATATTCAGTCATTGCAAGAACATCGGCCTCATTCGAACACACTGCGTGGTAGGAGTGGGTAAAGTAAAAGCGTTGTTCACTACCATCATTGGGGATCAAAGGGTTCTCTTTCACAACGCTGACATGATTCCAGCCAACATGAGGGATGTGAAAAGTCGAATTGCTATTAAATGAAAACCGACGAATCTCCGCGTCAATAAACCCCAAGCCATCTAGCTGCCCCTCCTCGCTTCGCTTGGCGAGCAACTGCATTCCCAAGCAAAGGCCAAGTGTTGGAGTGCCTTTCGATGCCATCTCTTGAATAACTGAGATAAGACCAAGCGAATGCAACTGGCTGACACCATAGTCAAATGAACCCACACCAGGAAGGATTAATTTGGTAGCACTCAAGATTTCGTTTGGATCGCTTGATACTGAAGCATTTCCTCCGACTTTGCGGACCATGTTCAGTACCGAGGCGAGATTACCCAAACCGTAGTTGATGATTACCAGCATCGTCTCAATCACCCTTGGCAAGAATATGTGTCTTGTATGCCTGCGCCATTACTTCCTCTTGGCCTTGCCACGAAAATTCTTTGGCAGCAACATTCAAATTCCGATCGAGCACATCTTTGTTCAACTCTTCCAATCGCCGGAGAGCCTGAAAGATTGAACCATCATCCCAATTCTGCATGACCGCGCCAACACCATAAGTATTCACAACATTCCGCATTTCAGGCAAATTCGATACAACAACAGGCACGTGTGCCATAACATATTCAAACATTTTATTGGGCAGACAATAGTGATAACTCAGACAAGAATCTTCGATGGCAGAAATGCCAACATCAGCCGACGCAGTGTATGCCAGCACCTCAGAAGGGGGCACGCCAGGTTTGTATCGAATACGTGGACAACGGGCGACAGCATCTTTAATTCGCTTTTCCAATTCGCCGTACCCCATAAATATTACCACATAACGATTGTCACTTGCGTTTTCAAATGCGTCAAGAAGTAACTCAACGCCTCTTCCAGTCGATAACGCGCCCTGGTACAGGACAACTTTTTGAGAATCAGGGATATTGAATTCATCCCGTAATAAACGCGTCTTTTGTGTTTGGCGATAAGGTGGGCAGTTCAGCACGGTAGCGATCGAGTTTATCTGATATTCTTTGCGATACCATTTCTCAATCTCCTTGCCCACCACAATCGTCAAATCAGCAAATCGAATGAGTGCGCGCTCCACCACTTTCGACACAGCTTTTCTAAATCCGTTCAAACCCATAGTTTCCGTTTCAAGTTCATGGGTATCATAGATGAGCTTTGCACCAAACCTGAGTTTTAGCCAAACACCCAAGGGTAGAAGACCAAGCCAGTGGATATTCACCATTTTCACTTGATTCCTATTGGCATAGGAAGAAACCCGCCAGCAGAACTCAACGTATTTGAATAACTGACTAATAAAGTTCTTTGGCCAGTTTCTTGATCTTAATTTAACCCGCCAAACCGTGCGAACAGCATCAATGTCTTCTCGCTCCCTGAGACCATTCTCAAACAAGGCTACTATGAAGACCCGCTGAACTAAGCCTTGCTGAACCAAGCTGGCAGTCTCCTTGAGAACCCGGCTTTCCCCGCGGAACGGAGTTAGTGTGACATGAAGATTATTTTGCACGTAGATCAGCCTTCCTGTGAGAGACACGCCAATGCCTCAATGACGCGCCGGTACATTCCGCCCCATTGGATCCAGCCCTCGCCCAGCGACGTGTTGTGCCAGATCAATATGAATGTTCCTTCTACATTGCGACACCGCCGGGCCAATTCCAAGATGCGTTCTTCCCCCTCTGTAGGTGTCAGTCCTCGGTATTCTCGCAATGTTCCATCCATGATGATTGGCGGTCGTTCCCAAAGGTCCGACTCGTGGTTTTCTCGAAGAGAGTATGGTTGACTTCAAGCATAAGCATGGGCATTCACTGTCAACGAGTAGTCACCTGCAAAATGTTCATACAACTTGCCCGCGCCTGAAACGATTCACTATTGAAAAAACAATGTCGCGCAGTGTTGAGTCCCTGAGAACGATAACGGTGAAATAAATACATAATGCAAACGAACACAAAGCCGTAATTATTAGAGGGGAAGGATTAAAAAAAAGTTTTATCGCTTCTAATAAACCTAGAATCGGGATACAATAAATAACCTGACGTAAAAGGATTCCGATTGCGCGTTGGGTCTTTACTCCGGCTAAGTTTAATAGCCAAATGCCCAACACCCCATAAACCACAAAACCCGTGCCCGCGAACAAGCCCAATGTCAAGCGCGCATTTCCTATCCAACCACCAATCACTAGAGGTACCACTCGAGAAAAGAACAAAGAAATATGGGCGACAAGCCCCGTACCTTGACGCTCAAACACGGGGAACAAAATGGTTAACGCAGCAGAGACGAAACGAATAAAAGTAAAGAGAGCCAAAATCTGCATGAATACACCCGCCTCAGCCCACTTGGCTCCAAATACAAATACCGTCAGATCTTGTCCGAACAATGTCAATAAAGCTGCTGGGAGCAAACCGATTTTAATCAACTGCTCATAAACGTTTTCAGTAAACGAGGCAAGATTGCCGTTTAAGGAATTAATTTCTGTAGCCCTTTGAAAAAATGCCTGTGAAATTGCACCACCGACTAATGTTATCGGAAGTTGTACTACCCGGAGCCCCAATCCGAAAAAACCAACCACTGCTTGATTAAAGTAAATACTCAAGAAGAATACTGGAAGTTCGACAGAAATGGTATTCAGTACAGCCCCCCACATGTCTAACAATGGAAATTTCCGATAGCGTAGTGCCATTTCAGACATTAGGCGAAATTTAATTGCACGCTTGAACAAAGAACAATCATCCCGCCAGATCCGTCTTCCCAATATTGCACTCGAAGTTACAGCTCCCAGCACTCTGGCTCCAACTAACCCGCTCACATTCCCATGCGCCAAAGCACCAACGCCAAGTTGGATACTATTGGTCACAAGTGAAGCAGAAACCTGCACAGCGGCCAGCCGTCCAAAGTGTTTTGTGCGAGTATTCCAGTAGTTGAGTGCCAGTGTGCCTCCATTCGCCAAAACTGACAATGGCACGAGCCACAAATATGGTCCCACTTCAGGAGCATTCAACAAGCGGAGCAATGGTTCCTTTACAACCGTGATTACAATAGCGCTCAGGCCTGTAATTGCCAAGACCAAGGCGAGGCTGAGTGCGAGCACATTAGCTGCATCTTCTTCTTGCTCAGGCAACATAATCGCGAACTCATAACGTAAGCAAGCGATGATCCCAAAAATGACAGATATAGAACCAAACACTGCCAATACGCCAAAAGCATCGGGAGAATAGAGCCGAGAAAGAATCGGCGCAAGCAACAGTTCTAATACTTGGGCAAACGTCGTCCCTCCGGCAAGCTTCAGAACATTCCCACCGAAACCGCCTTTCTGTTTTAAGGGTGTAAGGTTCTGTAATTCGGGTTCCGCTTCAGTCAAGGTGATACTCCAGATAGAATTCCAAGGGTGTTTGCAAGAATGAAAGAGTGTAATTCCCGACCAAAGCAATCTGGGTCTGGAAGATACTCATGGTTTGGGAGAGATGGCTACCGTCCATGTAAAGCTTTTTCAGACGGCGTGCCATCGCGGGTAGTTCCAGGTACAACCGCTTCGGATTGATCTCGCTTAGAAATTCACCCAACTTCCAAATTGATCGAAGAGATACAAGAATAATCAGAATGAAAAACCACGATGGGTGCGCCGAAGAACGACTCATTTTTGGATAAATACTCCATCCTCCATTGCACTAAACCACAAAGAGCGAATTAGTT
>Ga0100396_1002185_pt1 | contig 12831 bp, 14 predicted proteins | sample CryGeymeta201520_FD_81551 | JGI IMG/M metagenome (GOLD analysis project Ga0100396, IMG submission 81551) | Groundwater microbial communities from Crystal Geyser aquifers in Utah, USA - Crystal Geyser metaG 2015-20 | ecosystem: Environmental > Aquatic > Deep subsurface > Groundwater | place: USA... | reverse complement strand
CGAAGTGGTGCTCACCGCGCTACCACCTTCAGACGCTCTGCGACAACCGAGACCACATGATGCAGAAGTACGGCGCCAACATGATCATTGGCTACCAGTTCCCGTGGCCCGAGCCGGAAAAGCCCGGCGCCAATCGCTGGGGATGGCCGACGCTAAACTACTTCGGCGCGCAGCTCATCGCCACCCAACAGCATTTCGCGGGCGGCTTCGTGCCGAGTATGCGGCCGTGGCTGCAATTCCAGACTCGTTACTCTCGCTACCTCTGGGCGCCGGATATGAAGGTGGTGCCTAACGCAGAGAAGCTGGTGAGCGTCTCTCCGCCGGAGGAGTTGTGGTGGAAGCGGCTTGTCTACACATTCAAGACCGATGATGGGTATGATCTTATCGTCCACCTTATCCGGATACCGCCAACGGACAAGTGGGACGTTGACTGGCTCGACGAACCGAAACCGCTGACTGTGTCCGTGCGAGCTAATCTGGGGAAACAGAAACTGCGAGACGTGTGGGCCGCGCGACCGTATGACTTCGAGGAAGAACAGCAGACGGTGCAAAGCGTACTGAAACCAACGATGGAAAAGGGAAACGCGGTGGTGAAAACACCGCCGTTTCGGTATCATACGATGATTGTGTTTCGGGTGACAGCGGGTTGAGTGGGATTTCGCCCGATGTTTGTTGCTTTGCCAGGCCACTGACACTGCAACCCCTGTTCATGTCGCCCTTCGTCGAAAAAAACTCCGGGCGATTGTTTGCACAGGTTGATTGAGCGGTTATACTTATGGCGTTTTCAATTTCTGCCGCAACGTCTGTAACAGTTCGTCGCAGCAACGTTCGTCGCTGATTCGCAATGAGGTGATGAGTGATGTTAGATCGGAGTCGTTCTTTTGGGAAGGCCGTACTTGCTTCCCCTCAGCGTTCCTTGGGGTGTCCATTCGCCTACGGTCGCGCCCGCACACACAGGCGCCTTCAATCATACGCCCACCTGCCCACCCTCTGTTTCATCCTCCTCTCCTGCTCCCTCGCCTTTGCCGCCACGGTCGATGATCTGTACAAACAGGCCGCAGAGAAGGAGACCGCGCGGGATTACGCGGGGGCCATCGCCGTGTATCAACGCGTTGCCGACGATTATCCTGAGGATGCCCGTTCGGCCCGCGCGCTGGTTCGGGTCGGCGACCTGCTGCTCCTCCTCAAAAAGCCTGACGAGGCGGTGAAAGCGTATCAATACGTTTCGGGGACGTACCACAACATTCCCGAAGTCGGTCAGGCGCTGCTCGGGGTCGCCAAGGTCTACCGGGATCAGAACAACGGCGAGCAACTGGAACAGACGCTTCTGGCCATGCTGCAGCAGCTTCCCCAGGACCTCGCCTGCGATGAAGCGGTGCAGATTCTCCAGAACTACTACATCGGCGACGGACACCCCGAGAAAGTGACCGAGTTGATCGAGAAGCTCAAGGCCGCCCGACCGCCGGTGCGGCAGGACGCCCTGCTGAAGCTGCAGATGGAGTTCGCCAAATACCTCTTCGCCCAGGGGAAGGTGGAGGAGGGCAACAAACTGTTGGCCGAAGTCGAAGGCAAAGCGGCGGGGCCCCATCTGCCGGCCCAGGTGTGTATCCTGGCGATCCAGGGACTCATTCAGGGCAAGCAGTTCGACGCCGCCGAAGCTAAGATCAAGGAAGGCGCGAAGAAGTTCGAGGACCAGAAATCCAACTGGGATGGCATCGTGGGGCAGTATCCCACCCTTGCCGGAAAGGTCGAAGAATCGGGCGACCCGAAACGGGCGTTGGCGATGACAGACTACGTTATCGCCACCTATCCCACAGCGCGGGAGCTGCACTGGATGTACGTGGTGCAAACCCGTATCTACGAGAAGCAGGGCCAGATGGACAAGGCCCTGGAAGCGTGCAACCAGTTGCTGGAAAAGTGTCCCGGCAGCGCCAACGCCCCTGAAACCTGCGCCCGATTGGCCAAGGTGTGCGCCGACCGGGGAGACGCTGCCAATGCGATCAAGCTGTACACGGCGCTGATCGAACGCTACCCCGACCACCGGCTCTTCGCCGACGCCGCCCTCTATCTGGGCGATTACTACTTCGGAACCGAAAAGTACGATCAGGCGATCACGTACTACGACGCCCTGTTGAAACGCATGGCCGCCCATCCCAAGGCCGCCACGGCCCAGTATCGCATCGGACTCAGCTACGAACGCCTGGGAAAAGCAGCGGAAGCGAAAGCCGCCTACGAGAAGACGGTGAAGAACTTCGGCGACCGCCCCGAAGCCGCCGCCGCCAAGAGGAAGCTGGGACAATAGGCGAACCGCAAAGGCGCAAAGGACGCGAAGAGGGTATGAAAACCGCTCACCATCACTCGGCACGTATTGAAGGCGTCGTCGGAAATCGACGACCGGTCCGGATAAGAGCTGTTGTGCTTTTCTTCGCGGTCTTTGCGTCTTTGCGGTTTATGGGCCCTGCTCTGGCCGAGTCGCAGAACCTGACACCGATCGAACACCTTCACCTCGTCTTGGCTCAGATCGCCGACCGGCAGTACGACAAGGCCGTGAAGACCTGCGAGGAATTCCTGCAGAAGTTCCCCGGACACGAACAGCGCCCGGAGATTCTCTGCCAACTGGCCGACGCGCACCTGAAGCAGGAACACGTCGCGGAGTGTGAGAAATACGCCACCCAGGTCATCGACGATTACCCCGCCGCAGGTCAGGCAAGAAAAGCCTGGTGGCTGCTCACCGGGGCGAAGATGGTTAAACAGGACTGGCCCGGTGTCGCGAAAACTCTCCAAGATGCCGACTTCAAGCTCGAAGACATCACGGGGTTGTGGAGTCAGTTGAAGTACGCCACACCCCACTTCAACAAGCGGGTCGACCTCCTCTCCCACCTGCTGACCACCCTCGAGCGCGACCTGAATATCGACCTCGCAGGGGCTTCCACCGCCTCCCCTCAGGCCCCGACGTTCCAGTCGGGACAGGCCCGCTACATGCTGGCCGACCTCTACACCTTCGCCGGACGGAACCAACCCGCCCTCGACCTCCTGCTGCCTCTAACTACCGAAAAATGGTCCGACAACCCAACCACTCACAATCGGCAATTGGGCAACATTTACTACCTCCTCGGCCAGAACCACGCCGCCGTCGGAGACTTCAGACAAGGGGCGGAATGGTACGAGAAGCTGGCAAACCTGGATACCGACGGAACCTCGCGGGCGGGAGGACTCATCGAATCCGCGCGGCTTTACATGAGGTTGGGAGATGAGAAGAAGGCCAACGAGCTCTACGAGCAAGTGGCGCAATATGGGAATGGGTGGATGACGGGGATGGCGATTTCCGAGAAAGCTTCATTCCTGATTGACCGGGGAGATTACACATCTGCAAAAGCACTCCTCTCTTCGCCAGTGCTCGGCGCGGGCGCTGATCAGGTTAGAATCGTCATGTTATCGAGACTCGGGCTCACAAGCTTCTTGGCGGGACAATGGAAAGACGCGGCGATTGCGAGTCGTGAATGCTTGCGCGCGTATACAGAATTGAGAGAGCACTGGCCAGGCGAAGGGATTGAGGAACAGGTTGCGTTGAGTCACGCTCGCTTATTCTGGGTTGGCTTCTTTTCGGATTGCCCTATTTACACATCGACGGATTCTATTGCATTCAGTCCATCTCAACCGGTACGTAGCCTTGTGGTCCGAACGTACCAATCAAGCCAACTGACTTTGTCGACCAACACTCCGTTGTTTCATGCTGAGTTGGTGGAGATGAAGAATAGAGGCATATATTGGGAGCATGAGCTATGTATTGCTTTGGCATCCAGTCCCACTGAAGCCGATCTCGATGGAATGCTGACAATCCGAAGCGAGTCAATTCCACGTGCATCAGCAACCATACGCCTGCATTACGAAAGGCCATTGAGTGTCTTTTTTTGCAGACCGAAGGTCATTTGGTGGGGATTTGTCTCCGCTGGAGAAAGACACCAGCGTGCTATTGAGGTTCTGGGATCTGAGCCCTTCCAGATTGTTGAGATCAAGACCAATCATCCGGCAATTGACGCTATGGTGGACATTTCTCCACCAAAGGAGAGAAACTCCCACATTATAACCGCCACGTTAACCACTCGTCAGGGAGAGCGTAATAGCATCGTAGGGCAAATACAAGTTCTGACTGACAATCGCGACGGATCGAACCTTTCGATACCTTTTTATGCGATCGTGTCCTGACGGACAACCTGTAGTTAGCCCCGGTAGCAATTATCTGGTTTGGGAAGGTAGTCGATGAAAGGAAGGGAGGTGAAGAAATGTACAGGATCATCTCAAGCATGATGCTTGCTGCAACCATGGTGGCGATTCTATCAGCACCTACTCTTGGAGTCGGTGACCATCCAAAACAATACTGCGATTGGACAGTTCAGTGGGACTGCCGCAAGTCATGCGAACCCATTGGCCAATACGGGTCTTGGAAGGTTGTCGCAAATGGAGAGTTCATTCGTCTATGCAAGCCCTCCAGCAACTGGGAACACCATTGTTGCACAGAAGATGTGATCTGCGGCACGAAGTACACGTATCCCGATTCTAGCTGTGGAACCATGGCGGTGAGCGCAGACTATAGGGGTAATCGTTGTTTTCAGACAGCGACACAGTGCCCAACAGGAAACCCTCCTCCCGGCTAGCCGTTTTGAAGGCAAACTGAAAATCCGGCGATGAGCCAGCATGGCTCATCGCCGGAGCATCCATCAAGGATCAATCCTTTCAAGCGCCCATCCGGTATTGAGTCAGTCTGGAATTGTCATCGCGTCGATACAAGTGAATTGCCAGATTGAATGTGCGAAGGAGACCAGAGATGTTTCAACTCCAACTAACAACAACAGCACACACAAAACTAGGACACATTTTGGTAATGATGCTTCTCCTGCCTTTGGCATCCCAGCTACCGGACTCAGTCTGGTCCGCAGACAGTCTTCCGCCCATAGACTTTGTCATAGCGGGAATAAGGCATCATTTTGAGAATATCGACCGGGCAAGCGGAGTAATAAGCCTCAACCAGAGCGTCGAACCGAAGCTGCTTGACGTGCTCAACGCGCAGACAGGGGGAGGTATTGAGGCGACGGAGGCGTGGACCTATTTCTGGTATATTGATTCGCCCAACTTGTTTCTTTCCATGGCTCCCGGAAACCCTAAGCTGGTGGGTGGCAAGCGACTCTCGCGCCACGTAATGGTGCGCAACGGTGATAAGTTCATGGCATGGCGAGAATACCGTTTTCCAGATGATCCCAAGCGGTCGCCGTTGTTGACCGGCGTATACGGACCTGCCCAGGAATTTATGGAAGAAGAGTTGCCAAAGAGCGAGTCCATGAAAGATCCCAGGTACTATGGATATTTCCGTGGAGATAAGTTCTTGGGCGAACTATTGGCATTGTCGCGACCAACCACCAAGATCCTACGCACCGAGGAATTCGATGGAGCGAAGTGTGTCGTCATTGAGGTGCAAAGGACTCCAGGAAGAAGATCGATCATGTGGATCGACATGGAGCACGGCTTTATGATCAGGAAAGCACTGGAGTGTGAATACTTGGGGAATCGAGAAAGAACTCTTGAAGATTTCGCAGTACATTCCATTGTTGGAGGTGAGGGTAAATGGTTGCCAAGCAAGGTATCGACAAGAGTAACTTTCTGGAATCGCGAAACAGGTGACAACCTGGGGAGTGCCACCATCGCAGTTACGGTCAACAGGATTGTCATTGGGAATGAAGTGCCCCCTTCAATCTTTGATATTAGTTTTCCACTAGGAACAATCGTGAGTGACCGCTTCCGCGAAAAGGAGTTCATCGTAATGTGGTCAGATGTGGAAACTTCGCCCGCGGATGGCCATGTTGAGAATAAAGGCAATGAGTAATGAACGTATCTGCCGCGCCGGCACACACAGCTTCAGCTTACGCGTGGTCCACCCTATCTCAAGCAGAATCGGCAATAGTCAACACCAGTGCGGCTGAATGTTACTATGCCGTGACCTTTCACGAAGAGGAGGGGATCAAGTGCTACTCCGACGAGAATTCGATCGTGTGGTCATAATCGGCCGAGCTATGCGGCCGTGGCAGTTCTTACTTTTCTTCTTTGTGCCGTTTGTTCCCGAATCCTTGTGTCGAGGTAGTTTTGCGGAACGTGTCTTGGGCAGAATTCCGGGGGGGTCACTGAGGGAAGAATCATCTACTCAAAGTATCCCTTATACAGCTTTGTTGCATGACCCGCGAACTGCTGAGCATTCCATTTTCGCTCCCAACGGATTTTGTCAATCCATACTTCGAAAAGTGGAAGAGGGTCGGTTCCACCGTGACAACCTCTTTGCACGGGAAGAGTCCCCCAATGTCTCACCGCAGATGCACTTCGACGAAACCGATTTCCACTTTGGCGTCTCCGGCGTTGGTCAGACAATCCAACACGAATACCATTTCACCAACAGTGGGCAGAAGGATTTGACGGTTTCGGTGGCGGGGTCGAGTTGCGGGTGTACGACGGCGCTGTTGGTCGACGGTGGGGAAAAGAACGAGATCACGGTTCCACCGAAGGGATCGACGTCCGTCCGGGTGACCTTCCAGGTGCAGTCGGCGGGAGCGGTGCAGCAGACGGTTACGCTCAAGACGAATGATCCCTACCGTCCCATCGTCTATCTGACGCTGCGTGGCACCGTACCGCGGGATTTGCGGGTGTCGCCCGCGTCGCTTACGTTTGTGGTGGACAAAGGGGCTGTGGCGGAGAAGGTTGTGACCATACTCGGTCCTCCCACGATGGACGTGACCCAGACGACGTGCGACAACACGGCCGTCAAGGTGACGCTGACACCCGAAAAAGGAGATGAGGTGAAGGGGAAGATTGAGCCGGCAGCGGGGAAATCGTGGAAGCTGCAGGTGGCGGTTGGTGAGAAGGCGCCGGTGGGGGAGTGGAAAGCGACCGTGACCATCAATACCACGCACCCCGAGCGCCCGACCATCACGATTCCCGTCACTGCCTCCATCCGCGGCGACCTGGAGGTGTCACCCAAGTCGGCGTTCTTCGGGTTTCTGAAGGTGGGGGATAAGGCCACGCGCACAATCCGGCTCACCTCTCGATCCGGCAGCATGTTCAAGGTGACGAAAGTCTTGGCTCCCGATCCGAAAGTCGTAGACATGGCGATCGGCGGACGCCCGAAAGAGGGAATTTACGATTTCACCCTCACCGTCAACACTTCGGAGAAGCGGTTCGTCGATGCGAAAGTGACGATTTCCACTGACGTGCCCGGCGAGGAGACGCTGACCGTGCCTATCACGGCGCTGGTGGAATGAGGGTGTCGGTGTCAGGTCGGAACGCCGTGGAGATCCCGATGCGTCGGGAGGTTGAGGTGGCAGTTACAGTGGGGCAGGTGCTCTGTCCCCGTCTGAGTCTAAATGATTCCGAGGGACATTCGGGATGATTCCGCAGCGTTGGGGGGATCGTTCAAGGGAGATGCTGAATGATTCAGAAAGGCTTCGGAACCATTTTGAAGTTGCCGGAATGATTCCGCAGAGCGTCGGAATGATTCCAAGAGTCTACTGAAGGATTCAGCGGGAGCGCGGAATGATTCTGTCGGGCGGCTTAATCATTTTGGAACGGCAAAGACGATTCCTGTGGTCAACGAAATGGTTCCGCCAGTCAGCGGAGCCATTCCGCTCCAGGAGGGAACGATTCAGCGATGAGTGGAAACGATTTTGAGAGGGTTCGGAATCCTCTTGATCTCGGTGGAATGATTCAGAAGACCGTCGGAATCACTCCCCGAGGCTGCGGAATGATTCTGCGGGAGTGGGAGACGATTCCGCCGGGCCTTGGGAAGCCTTCGGCGACCCTCGGTAGGGGTGGGCGGTAAATCCGCAATCCCGTACGGCAAAATTCGGAAAGGAGGTAAAGAAATGGCTGAGAGAAAACCCGAAGACTGGAGGACTTACCTGGACGAGCTGATTGTGCTCTGGGACAAGTTCCCGCCTGACTTCAAGATCCACAACAAGGGCAAAGCGGATGTGGAGTCCATGCGCGGGGGTTTGGACAGCGGAATTAGCGCGCGGACAAGCGCGGCGAACACGTTGATGTTCTCAGATCGCGCGTTGGACGCGCTGGCTGCCGGGGTGAACGACTTCGCCAGCCACGTACTGCCCGCCATCGAGGGCCAGTTCGGCGTGGATTCCGTTGAGGCGGAAGTGGCGCCGCGCAAGCAGCTCCCCGACCACCACGGCGGTGGCAGCACGAGCGGCAGCACTCTGAATACGCCGATCCCGCCGCCGTCGTCATAGCAACTCACGGGTGAGGAGTGGCGAGTGACCCGCGTCCCTCACACTCCTCCTTCGTGCTCATGACCAGCCAACTGCGGATGGGGGTCGTTGTATACTCGTTAAGGCCGAAAACTGACCTCCTCTTGCCATCCCCCAAGGCTTGGTGCGGGGAAAAGGGTGTGTTTTCCTCCTTCACGAGTATAAGTATTCACTTCGTCGATCTTGTTTTTTCGGTTGAGGCCATGAGTTACACTTTTCAGTCAGTGAAAAAAACTTCCTCTTGGTGGCAAGGGCTCGTCTGCGCGGCGGTGCTGGCCGCGGTCGGGCTGTTGGCTCCCCTTGCAGCGCAGGAGCAGGAGGCCCGCGGGTACTTTACCGTGGCCGACAAGGTGAAGATCGGCATCGCTCTTCCGCAACAGAAGGGAATCTGGATTGTGGACATGCTGATCGACCACAAGCCTTTCGGCACGAAGGTGAGCAATGTGACTCCTATCGTGCTGGAATGGGACACCACGAAATACCCGGACGGGATGCACGAGTTCACTGTCAACGCCATGTTCAAGGATCAGCGGGTCTACATGCAGAAGCAGTACATCGTGGTGGCGAACGATCCCGGTAAGCGACCGGCCAACGTTACGCTCAGCACGGAAATCCTGTTCAACCCCACCCACCAACCCGCTTCCGATCTGCCCCGCACGCTCACCGTCGCCCCCGACCCGCAGATGATTGAGGACCTGGCCTGGGCGCGGCTGCGTGAGGCCGGGATGGAAGAGAAGGTAGAAGGCAGGGGGCAAAAGGCAGGAGGCGAGGCGGCGGAATCCGCCATTCGCCATCCCACATCCGACATCCTCCGGGAGGTGGTGGAGAAGTGGCCGGGGACGTTTGCTGCGGCGGAGGCGAGTCGGTGGCTGGGAGAATACCACTTCGAGCGGGACGAATGGGAGAAGGCCGCGCAATACCTCAACCAATATGCGGTGTGGAGCTGTCTGATTCGGAGTGCGGAAGTGAGGAAGGGGGGTGCGAAATCCGGAAAGCGGAGTGTGGAGCGGACGAAACCACCCGAGGCCACGGCCCTGTATCACCTGGCCCGGACGTATGAGCACCTTAACAACGCGTCCTCGGCCCTCGTTGCCTACCAGCGCCTTCTGGATTGCCACCCCACGGGCCCCCTCGCCGAGGCGAGCCGACGTCGACTGGCGGAACTGGACGCCCCGGGGCGGTGACACTTGGAAGTCCGGAAGAACGGAAGATTGCGGATATCGACATCGGCCCCTCCACTCACCCATTCCTCGAGCCTTCCCTTCTTCCGTATACGGTGGTATTGTTTCGGGTGAGGACGAGATGCAGGAAGACGTGCCCAATCACCCTCCTGTACGCAACTGTCATATACTCGTTTAGGCTGAAAATCCACCGTTAGCCGCACCTCGCGAACGAGGGCTTTTCAACCTTAACGAGTATACCGACGAGGAGAGCACGCTTATGTCCAATCGTTTGAATCACCAGTTAGACCTATCCCTGAACGATGGAGCGATCTTGAGAGTCACGCCCATCACGCCACACGTTTTTCGAGTGCGACTTCGTTCGGACGGGAAGTTCCGCGAACCAGGCCTGGTGCGGTATGGCATTGTGAAGACTGACTGGCCGGAAGTGGCAATTGAGGTTACACAGAGCGACAGCGCCGTCGTGTTCGAGACTGGCAGCACTCGCCTGAACGTGAACCGGGCGGATGGTAGCATCACGTTTTCAGACGCCTCGGGGAAGGTGTTGATCGAGAACGCTGCGCCTCCACACTCGGCACCTGAAGGTGGATTTGACGCGGCGTTCTTCCTAAAGGACGGAGAGCGTCTGTATGGCCTTGGCGACGAAACTCGCGACTGCCTCCAGAAGCGCGGACACGAGACGCCGATGGTCCTGCGGAACGTGGTCAGCTATGTCCCGATCCCCTTCCTCATGAGCACCGATGGCTGGGCGATCTTCCTGAATAGCACGTGATTCCATCATGTGGACGCGGGTGCCACGGATCCTGACCGACTCGTCTACTCCTCGCGGAGCGGCGAGTTGGATTACTACCTGATTGCCGGTGAATCGCTTCCGGAGTTGCTTGATCGCCATACGGAAATAGCGGGCCGTCCCGCTCTTCTGCCTATTTGGGCTTACGGGCTGACTTTCGTGTGCGACGAGCGCGGCGTGCGCGGTCGGGATGTCCTATACGACGCGCACACTTTTCGGCGGGAAGGTATCCCGTGTGACGTGATCGGCCTGGAGCCGGGCTGGATGGAGGAAAGGTACGACTTCTCCGTCGATAAGAAATGGAGTGAAGAACGTTTTCACCAGCCGGTGTGGAAGCCGCACCAAGACCCCGGCGGGTTCACCGCGGGTCTGAAGAACATGGGCTTCAAGATGAGCCTATGGCTGTGTTGTGACTACGACCTGAGCGAATATGAGGAAGCCCAGTTGCGGAGCGACGCGGCAAACGCCGACACCGCATCTTCTGAGCCTCCCACCAACTCGGACCGTTACGGCGAAGACGTCATCCGCGACCCGCACTTCCTCCCCTCCTATCAGGACAAGCTCACCAAACCGGGAGAGCCGTGGTTCGAGCACTTGAAGAAGTTCGTCGACAACGGCGCCGCTGCGTTCAAGATGGACGGGGCCAACCAGGTCTGTTTCCACCCCGACCGCAAATGGCGCAACGGGATGGACGACGAGGAGATGCACAATCTCTATCCAGTCCTGCTTGCTAAGCAGATGAGCCAGGGTTTCCAAGACTATACTAGTGCATCCTTTCGTAAATTCTTCGACATTAGACACCGGATCGCTTCAGCGTCCGGTAGCTCACACAACTGACTACCGAGCGCCAAGAAGGGTAGCCTCCATCGTGTAGCTGCCTGTGTGAGCTACCGGACGCTGAAGCAATCCGGCGTCCTTTTGTGGGGGAACTTCCAAAACGATGCACTAGTCGCCGCGCAATGATCTACACCGCCGGAGGCTACGCGGGTATCCAGCAGTACGCTGCAACTTGGGCAGGCGACACGGGTGGCAATGAGAAACCCTTGATCTCGCTGCTTAATCACGGGCTTTCGGGACACTCCAACACCAGTTGCGATATGCAGGTGTGGAACGCTCAGGGGATTCACTTCGGGTTCCTGCAGCCCTGGCCGCAAATCCTGAGTTGGCACCAGTACAACCAGCCGTGGTTCCTGCCGGAGGACGTGTACCGAGTGTTCCGCTACTATACCCGACTCCGCTATCGTCTGCTTCCCTATCTCTACTCGATGGCCCACGTGGCGGCGCGCACCGGCATGCCCATGATGCGCGCAATGCCACTCGTCGCTCCCGACGATCCCCGCAGCGACGAATTGCTCCTGCAGTACATGTTGGGCGACAGCTTCCTTACGTGTGCGTTCACCGATGCCATTCACCTGCCTGCCGGTCGGTGGATCGATTACTGGACCAGGGAATCGCACGAAGGGGCGAAGGAAATTCAGTGCCGGCCGCCTGCAAACCGCGGAGGACCATTGTATGTGAAGTCCGGAGCCATCATTCCCACCTGGCCGGAAATGGATTTCATCGGCCAGGTTCCCCTGAACACGGTCGGCCTCGAAGTCTTTCCTCACGATCACAGTGAGTTCACGCTTTACGAAGACGACGGAATCACATGTGCCTACCTCGACGGGAAGGTCGCCACGACGCACATCACCTGCCAGGCGGCAGATGCAGAAGTCACGCTCACTATTGGCCCGCGCGCCGGAATGTATGATGGTATGCCCGAACGTCGATCGTGGAATGTCACCATACACGCGGCCACCACACCCGCGGGAGTGTCAATCAACGACGTGGAGCCGAACAAGAGGGAGTGGTCATACGACCGCGATGCAGAGGTTGTGTGCGTCACCATTGGCGAAGATTCTACGAGGCGAGAGCCGACAGAGGTACGGGTAAAAGGGAGTTGGTGAAAGCGTGCCACAACTCGCCAACTTGCCGTACTCTTTCGAGCACAACCTGAGACTCATTGAGGTGAAAATTCACCTTTCCCTCTCGCCCTGCCCTCTTCGCTTCGAGAGAGAGGGTCGGGGTGAGGGGGTGTTTTCAACCGTAACGAGTATAACTGCGGAAGTTGGGTTAGGGCGACGCGGACGCGCATCGCACTCATCGCTCACCAATGAGTCCACTGAAAAGGCCACATCTCCCGCAAGATACGCAGAACCTGTGCTGAAGCTGCCACGTGTTCCGCGTGTTCTGCAGGGGAAAACCTCTTTTCAGTATACGCGTTAAGGTTGAGGTATCGCCCTGCGGAATCTGATTGGACGCTGCCCTGCCCCAACATGCACCTGCCGTAGGATAAAGCTCCAGCTTTGTCAATCAGCAGACTCGCTTCGGGTGTAAGTAAAATTTGTGACGCGTGGTGGTAGTCAGCCCCCTGGGGCCGGGCAGGCATAAACGAAAGGTTGGGAAGGTGCGAACCCTTTGGGTTCGAGGATGGGGGTTGTTGCATGAACTCACTCAGGACCGACGAACCGCGAACTCCGTTACACAATCACTGTCGGGTTTCAGGCTACAGGCGCCTATGGTT
>Ga0100396_1002181_pt1 | contig 12840 bp, 10 predicted proteins | sample CryGeymeta201520_FD_81551 | JGI IMG/M metagenome (GOLD analysis project Ga0100396, IMG submission 81551) | Groundwater microbial communities from Crystal Geyser aquifers in Utah, USA - Crystal Geyser metaG 2015-20 | ecosystem: Environmental > Aquatic > Deep subsurface > Groundwater | place: USA... | reverse complement strand
GCGAATGGGCGAATAGGCGAATGGGCGAATGGGCGAATGGGCGAATGGGCGAATGGGCGAATGGGCGAATGGGCGAATGGGCGAATGGGCGAATAGGCGAATGGGCGAATGGGCGAATAGGCGAATGGGCGAATGTTGGAACGTGGTGGAAACCCCAGCCTGCCCGATCCCTCGAGGACACCTCGGGGGGCGAATCTCAGCCTTCGCTGTATGCCTGTCGGAAAGCGGCGACGTAGGCGGTGCATCTGTCTTCGCGAATCGCGTCGCGCATATCTCGCATCAATCCCATGTAGAAGTGGAGGTTGTGGTGAGTGAGCAGTCGCGCGGCCAGGATTTCTCCGGACTTGAAGAGGTGTCGTACATAGGCGCGGTGGTAATTCTGGCAGACACGACAAGCGCAGTCTGGGTCGATGGGGTTAGTGTCGTCAAAGAACTTGGCGTTCTTCAAGTTGATGCGTCCGTGGCGCGTGTAGGCGGAGCCGTTGCGCCCGAGTCGGGTAGGGAGGACGCAATCGAACATGTCAACGCCCTTTGATACCGCATCCAGGATGTCAGTCGGGTGCCCGACGCCCATCATGTACCTCGGAAGATTTTCGGGAAGGCGTGCGGTCATGACTTCAGTGAGGTAGTGCGTGATTTCTGCCGGCTCGCCAAAACTGAGCCCGCCGAGGGCGTACCCGTCGAACCCGACCTCCACGGTTCGCTCTGCGGACTCAATCCGCAACGCCTCGTCGAAACCTCCCTGCACGATACCGAAAACGAGCTGAGATTTCAGCGATCGCCGCTGTTCGAGGCGTTCTGCCCAATGGATTGTTCTGTCCAGCGCCTCACGAGTTTCCTTCAAAGTCGCAGGATACGCCACCGGTTCATCGAACATCATGGCGATGTCAACTCCCAGCGCTTCTTGAATCTCGATGACCATCTCCGGAGTGAGGCAATGGGTCGATCCATCGATGTGGGACTGGAACACCACGCCCTCGTCACTGACGCGGGTGAGCGCGGGCAGACTGAATATCTGGTACCCTCCGCTGTCGGTCAGGATTGCCTTGTCCCAGTTCATGAAGGAGTGCAACCCACCCAGTCGGCGCACCAACTCGTGACCGGGTCGGAGGTACAAGTGATAGGCATTTGCGAGCACGATCTGCGCGCGGATTTCGGTGAGCTCCTCGGAGTCCATCGCCTTAACGGTTCCCTGCGTTCCCACCGGCATGAAGAACGGGGTCTCGACAGCGCCGTGAGCCGTGTGGAGAACTCCGACACGCGCTGCGCTCTTGCTGCTCTTTGCCGTGATGCTGAAGTTATTCACTGGGTCACGAATCCGTCCGCAGGATTCTCAGCAGGTTGTGCATGTCCTGTGGCAATGGCGCTTCGATGGTGAGCTCGCAACCGGTATCCGGAATCCTCAACGTGATGGCAGCAGCATGGAGCGCCTGCCCGCTCAACTGTGTAAGCGCCTGTTTTAGATGGGAGCCCTTCCACTGTCCCGCAGCGTGCAGGGCGCGTTTCCTCCCGCCGTATGTTGGGTCGCCCACAACCGGATGCCCGATGTGATTCAAATGAACTCGGATCTGGTGCGTCCTGCCCGTGTGGAGAATCAGCTCGATCAGCGCGAACTGATTGTAACTCTCCAGCACTCGATATTCAGTGAGCGCCGGTCTTCCACCTATCGCATGGGTGGACATCTTCTTCCGTTGGCGCGGGTGGCGGCCGATGGTTGTATGGATGACTCCTTTGGTCTCACGGGGTATCCCGTTGACAATGGCAACATACGTCTTGTGTATCTGTCGCTCCTTAAACTGGCTGCATAGATGGACATGCGCTTCGTCGGTCTTGGCGATGAGCAGCACCCCCGATGTTTCCTTGTCCAGTCGGTGGACGATACCAGGACGGTCTGGCCCTGGTAATGCAGCAAGCGACTTTCCCTGCGCAACAAGGAGGTCAACCAGTGTTGGTCCCCGTGTCCCACTGCCCCGATGGACGACCAGACCGCGAGGCTTGTTGATCGCGAAAAATGAGTTGTCGTCGTAGAGAGCTTCGATGGGGTCGCATTCCAGCGCGATGGTAGGGGATTCATGGGGAGTCGGCGATTCTCCAACGACAGGCCGTGCGGCTCGTATGAGGGGAGTCCACCCAATCTTCTCCCCTCCGCGAAGAACATATCCGGGCTTCACCAGACGACCGTCAGCGCGCACCCCCCCCTCCCTGATGTGCCTCTGGACGCGAGCCCGTGAGTAGTTTGGGAGATGGTTGAGAAGACACACATCCATTCGCTTTCCCGCGTCCGTGGGTTGCACGATGAAGGACATTGCGTCGCTGCCAGTGGGGTTTTCACAGCTCTGTCGGTTCATTCGGCGTCTCCGCGTCGTCGAGCGTATTGGCGACTTCTTCGGACGATCGTGTACCTTTCCCAAAAAAGCAATAGAGCAGGGCGCTGAGCGCGATCATTCCCAGCGACACCAGTTGAGCCTCGGTCAACCCGAGAATGGGGGTAACCTTTCCCGTAACGTTCCTGCGAAATTGATCCATGAATATTCGGTCAATGCCAAAGACGGCAAGCAACAGCGAGAACCGCTGCCCCTTCGCGTGCAAGATGGGGCCCAGGCGTATGAAAATCAGGAAGAGGAGGAAGACTGATATCGAGGAATAGATTTGAGCGGGATGACTCGGGGGTGTCCATTGCCCGGGTTGGTGCGCGTCGGGAAAGACGCAGCCCCACGGCAGGGTCGTTGGGGCGCCGTAGCAGCAGCCGTTGAAGAAGCAACCAAGGCGAGCAACGGGATATCCCAGCAAAACGCAGGGACTCAGCACGTCCGCCAACACCCAGAAGTTAATGCGCTTGACTCTTGCGAACAGCCAGGTTGCCAGAATCCCCCCGAGCAGCGCCCCATGAAACGTCAGTCCGCCCTCCTGCAACCGCAACGCAGAGAGTGGGTTGCCGGCATAGTCCCCCCAGTTCAGGAGAACGTGCACCAACCTCGAGACGACGATACCAATGATCAGGCAATAGGTGGCAAAATCCAGGCCGGTTTCAGGGGGGAGCCCTTGCCGCTTGCACTCCTTGACGCTCCACCACATGGCGACGGCGAAGCCGGCTACAATCATTAGTCCGTAGGAGTGAATCTTGATTCCGTCAAATTCGTAGAGAATCGGGTGCATGCTGATACCGTTGGCACGGGGAGGGACAGACGTAAGCACCCGGTCGGTGACAGGACTCTGCCCGGGTAAAGTCCATCATTCATGTTCCGAGTCGTGCGATATTCCTTTCATGGTATGGAAAACGATGCAGACAGCCCCAACGGTGAGACTCATGTCCGCAACATTGAAGACGGGATATTCCCGCAGAAAACGTAATGATGTATCCAGATCAATGAAATCGGTGACATGTCCGGCGATTACGCGATCAACGAGGTTGCCCAGCGCCCCACCCAACTCGAGGGAGAGCGCCAACCGCAGTAAAGCGCTGTGTTCGGATAGCCTCCGTTGCCAAATGATGAGTCCCGCGCAGACCCCCACGGAGACGATGGTAAAGACCGCGGTCCCGGATGGGAACATGCCGAAGGCGGCTCCAGTGTTGAGTATGTGCGTCAGCGAGACAACCCCGGGGATCATGTCGCGTGACGCGCCCACCGGCAACACCTGCCGTATCCAGAATTTCGTCCCCTGATCAATGGAGAGAACGAGCAATGAGACGGCATAGAACCAGAAGGTAGCGTCGGTTATCCAACGCGACGGATGGGAAAGGCGTCCGGGCATCACGACTCGATGTAGCTCTGGCATTGCATACACAATGTCGCGTAGGGGAGGGCGTTCAGTCGAGCCTTGGAGATGGGTTTGCCGCAGACATCGCAGGAGCCGTATGTCTTCGTCCGGATCTTCTCCAATGCCACGTTAACCTGCTCAACTATTTCGTATACATTGTCCGCCGAGGCGAGGTCGATTTCGCGGTCCTGTGTCTCTGTGGCGATGTCTGCCATGTGGTCGTCATACTGTGATTCCCCTCCCCCCACCAGTACCCCATTCCGAGCGGTTCGGGATTCGATGTGGTCGCGCTCCATCTCAAGCCGCTGGAGTTCATCCTCCAGCAGCTTCCTGAAATGCTCCGTGTCAACGCCGGATTTCCAAGTTGCTGAATGTTTGGCGTCAGGCCTCTCTTGCGTACCAGCCTGCTCTGCTGTTGTGTTCCTGGCTGCGGGTCTCACTCCTGCGCCCACCTTTGCTGACGACTTCGTTGACCTGTGTCTCGCAGATGATGCCATCAGACGTCACTCCTCTCTTAAGAAATCACGAACACCGGAGACTCGCTGTGCCCATACTGCCTTCACAATGCCTGCCGTTCGAGTCTCAGGTAAATGGGGTAACCCCCGATCTTCGTCAGACTCTTATCATCGACATTATGTCCGCATTGGATGGATAAAGAAAGGGTCTCCTGCCGGATGAAATCTCCGTGAGCGTTGACTACTTCAGACCACAACTGACGGGCTCCATTCCCGTCGGGTACGGAATACCAGGTAACAATGCGGTCAGCAACATGCAACCCGCATTCCTTCCTTGTGTTCTGGATGTGGCGTACGAGATCCCGCGCCAACCCTTCCATCTCCAGGTCGTGGGTGAGCCGTGTATCCAGCGCCACAGTGTACCCTCCGCCTTGCTGGACCACAAGCCCATCTCGGGCACAGGTCTCAAGCTCTACGTCGTCAGGATGCAATTGTATCTGCTCGCCACTGATGTCGACCCACACAGAGTTCCCTGCCTCAAGTTCAGAGGCCAACCGCCCAACGTCGGCGGTTTCCAGGAATCGCTTGACATTCGGCATTCTCTTGCCCAGCCGAGGGCCCAGTTTCGCAAAATTGGGTTGGATCAGTTGTTGGGTGAGGTCATTTTCGTGTTCGACGATGGTCAACTTCTTGACGTTGAGTTCCTCGAGAATCTGGTCCTCAAACCGCTGGAGTGAGACGGACTGGGTCGGGTCTGCCGGTTTCACTAATAGCTCAGACAACGGCTGTCGAACCTTGCGTTTTGACTCCGAGCGTAGCGATCGGCCCATCGACACCACGTACATCACAGAGTCCATTTCCCGCAGCAGCGCTTCGTCGATTTCCGCAGCATCAGCGTCTGGCCAATCCACCAGGTGGATGCTGAGCGGAACCTGACCGGTGATATCGCCTCGGTCCGCTGGTTCCCGTACCAGGTTCTGGTACATGGCCTCGGATGTGAATGGCAGAACCGGGGCAAGGATCTGAAGGAGCCCAACAAGGGTGGTGTAGAGAGTCTGGTAGGCGGCCTGTTTGTCGGTATCGTTTTCGCTCTTCCAGAAACGACGTCTGTTGCGTCGCACGTACCACGTTGAAAGTTGATCCACAAATCTCTCCACTACACGGATCACTGTCGCCGAATCGAATCCCTCATAGGCAATAGTGGCTTCCCGCATGACCTGGTGCAGACGAGAGAGAACCCACCGATCCATTTCCGTCTGTGCAGTGACCGTTGTGGCTACCTGGGTGGAGTCGCTCTGGCTGATCCCGAAAGGGATACTCAGTCTCGGTTTGTCTTCATTGGCGTACAGTATGAAGAAAGAGTATACGTTCCAGAGAGTCAGCAGCCTCCGCGCGACCTCTTCGACGGGGCCGTAACCGAAGCGGAACGCGGAGTTCAGGGGAGCGTCGGCATAGAGCCAGCGCATCGGGTCGGCTCCCATCTTCTCCGCCGCCTCGTCAAACCAGATGGCGTTTCCCTGGGTCTTGCTGAACGGTTCCCCCTCCTCGTTGCGCATTTCCTCATAGGTCAGAACGCATTCGTAGGGCGCACGGTCTTCCAGTGTAACACTCATGAACAACTGCGCGTAAAACCAGAGCCGAATCTGCTCTCGCATTTCGCTGATCCACCGGGCCGGGAAGTATGCGTCCCAGGCATCGGGACTTTCGTTGCCGCGGATCGAGTGACGCGCTTGCTCGACCCCCAACTTATCGGGTAGGTAGTTAAGCGTCGAGAAGGGGACAATTCCCGCGTCGAGCCAGCAGTCGCCGACTTCGCTGACGCGCTCAACGGGTTCCCCGCACTCGGGACAACGAATTCTGATTTCGTCGATCCAGGGACGGTGCAACTCGGGAAGTCGATCAACCGCTTCGGGATCCGTCGCGAGTTCCCGCAGCTCTCGGCGCGTCCCAACCACGGCAAGGTGTCCGCACTTGCACGGGTATATCGGCAGAGGAAGTCCCCAGAACCGCCGGCGCGAGATACACCAGTCACCCATATTGTCCAGCCAGTTCTGCATGAGTCGTCCGCCGTACTCCGGGATCCAGCGCACCTTGGCGGCCTCGCGCTTCATGGGTGCGCGGATTTCGTCGCAGCGAATGAACCATTCGTCGACCAGGCGGAAAACAAGGGGGGTCTTGCAGCGCCAGCAAACGGGGTAGCGGTGGGTGTAATCCTCCCACTTGAAAAGGATACCTCGTTTCTCAAGGTCGTTGCGAACCGCTGTGGCGCTATCCAATACATGCGTCCCTTCGAGCCAGCCGAAGCTCTCGACGAAGTACCCGTTGTCGTCGAGGGGTACGAGGACATCGAGTCCCTCCTTCTTGCTTAACTCAAAGTCCTCCGCGCCGCATCCGGGCGCAATGTGCACGATGCCGGTCCCCTCTTCTTCGGAAATAATATCCCAGGCGACAGTGCGACGCTTCACGTCCTGCTGCGCCGCGAGATGCTGGAAGGGACCCCCGTATGTTAATCCCACGAGATCTTTGCCTTTGACCGTCCTCAGGAACTCGACCGGAGAACCTATGACAGTTTCCACCCGAGACTTGAGGATGTAGTAGCTTTCGTCTCTCACGCGCACTTGCGCATAGTCCATCTCCGGTCCCAGTGCCAGTGCGGTGTTACTCGTCAGCGTCCACGGCGTGGTAGTCCAGACAAGGAAGTTCTCTCCCGGGCGGTCGGCAATGGGACACTTGAAGTAGACAGAGGGGTCCACCTGTTCCTGGTAGCTGTCGATCAGCTCGTGCTGGCTGAGACTGGTCCCGCACCGCCAGCACCAGGGCATGACGCGGTGACCGAGAACAAGCCAGTCCCTTTCGTGGCACGTTCTAAGAAAGTACCAGATGTGCTCGATGTTGTTGTCGTCGAACGTGAAATACGAACTGTGCGATCCGTCTGGCTGGCGCCACCGCATCCACTGCCCGAGTCGCCGCGACTGCTCGACGATGCGGTCAGCGAACTTCTCAACCCGCGCACGGCATTCACGGCTGAACTCCTCGAGCCCGAAATCGACAATGTCGCGCTTGCTATTCAGCCCGAGGTCCTTCTCAACCTCAACCTCAACCCACAGTCCCTGGCAGTCGAACCCATTCTGGTAGCGGAGGTTGTATCCGCGCATCGCCCTGTACCGTTGGAAGATATCCTTGTAGGTTCTCCCCCATGCGTGATGTACCCCCATTGGGTTGTTGGCAGTGATCGGCCCGTCGATGAACGACCACGGTGGTTTGCCGACGTTTTTCTCAACCAGTTTCTCGAAGATGTGGTTCCCTTCCCAGAACGCGAGAATGTCTCGCTCTAAGTCCGGGTAATGTACTTTGCCTTCAAACGATTCAAACATTTTCTGAAATTCCCTGTCTCTCGATCGGGTACTCGTAAAGTCCCCTGAGATCATTCAAGCGGATGAGGAACAACTCGCGAAGCATTTTCATGGAATCACGCGACGCGTTAACTCGCGAGTCAGGAGAGTTCCGCCACGTGACAGGTACCTCGCGAATCGTGTACCCTAGTTTTCTGGCAAGGTATAGGATCTCTACGTCGAAGGCAAAGCCGTCCAGCTTCTGCATGCGAAAGACTCGTCGTGCCACCGCGCCACGGAACGCCTTGAATCCACACTGCGTATCCACAATCCCCGGAACAGCGACTTTCTGGACCACCTTGTTGAACATGCGTCCCATCCATTCGCGGTAGAAGGGTTGCCTGATTTCCAATCGGGATTCCGGCAGAGCACGGGACCCAATCGCCACATCAAATTCACCGGAGCTGATGAAGGGCAGCAGTCTTTCACACTCGCCGACGGGTGTGGACAAATCCGCGTCCGAGAAAAGTATGTCCCGCCCCGTTGCCACGCGAACACCGTGCCGAACCGAGTAACCTTTGCCGCGGTTCTGTCCGTTCTGCACGAGCCGCACGCCCCCATGGCTGCGCCCAAATTCCTCGACAACGGTCTGCGTGCCGTCCCGGCTGCCATCGTCCACAACGATGACCTCGAAAGTAAAATCGCGCCTCCCCATGTACTGATGGATGGTCTGGAGAGAACCCAGTATGTGGTTCTCTTCGTTGAACGCAGGTATGATGATGGACAGGTAAACCTTTGCTCCTACCGACAAATCCGCTGTCTGATCGCGTGAACTTCCCTCCCATTCCACAGCTCTCACGGACGGGGCAGGTTCCTCCAACACGTCTGAGTCGTTCGCAACATTCATCGCACACTTCCAGTGTAACGTGGGGCAACTCTCGTAACTCTCAGCGGTAATTTTACTTCATCGACATGCCACCGTCAATGAACCGCGTTGAGTCGGAGGGTGTGTGGTCGCTGCGAGGTCAGGGATGGGTGACAATACCTGGGTCTGCGCCAATACCCGTGAACCCTCCGTGTGCCGCCAAGTATTTTTTTGGCAGTATTGTTGACAGACTGCTAATTTCAGCCTATAATGCTGGCACTCTTCTAAAGAGAGTGCTAACAGTTCCAGTATCCATTACACGAAGGGAGGTGCCATATATGGCTAAGCCAAACATTCGACCGTTGGCCGATAAAGTGTTAGTTCGTCCCAATACTGAGGAGGAGCAGACGGCAGGAGGCATTGTTCTTCCTGACACAGCAAAGGAGCGTCCTCAGGAGGGAGAGGTTATCGCGGTTGGCGAAGGCAAGGTTCTCGATAGCGGTGAGCGCCAGCCAGTCTCGGTGAAGGTAGGCGACGCGGTGATCTACTCCAAGTATGGAGGAACAGAGATCACTGTCGACAGTGTCGAGTATCTCATCATGGATGAGAGTTCCATCCTGGCCGTGCGCGTGTAAGCGACGGTCCGCGGAAGCGGGGGAGATTCTTCCCGCCGTCCCGACAAGCAGAAACCAATCCAAAAGAACAATTACACATGAAGGAGGGAAATTAGAATATGGCAGCGAAAGAACTTCGCTTTAACGAAGACGCGCGCCGCGCTCTTGAGCGCGGTGTGAACATTGTTGCAGAAGCCGTACGCGCCACCTTGGGTCCCAAGGGACGTAACGTGATTCTGGACAAGAAGTTTGGCTCTCCCACAATCACCAAAGACGGCGTAACCGTCGCCAAGGAGATCGAGTTGGAAGACCATTTCGAGAACATGGGTGCCCAGTTGGTGAAGGAGGTTGCCTCCAAGACCAATGATGTTGCCGGCGACGGCACCACCACCGCCACCGTCCTCGCCCAGGCAATGGTGCGAGAGGGCCTGAAGTCTGTGGCCGCAGGTGCCAATCCCATGCTGGTCAAAAAGGGCATCGACAAGGCCGTTGAGGCCGTGGTAGAAGGAATCAAGAAGGCCTCCATCGCGGTGAAGGATAAGGATGGCATTGCCAATGTTGGCGGCATTGCCGGCAACGACCGCGCGATTGGTGAGTTCATCGCCGAGGCAATGGACAAGGTCGGCAAAGACGGCGTCATCACGATTGAGGAGTCGAAAGGAACCGGCACCACCGTCGAGATCGTCGAGGGAATGCAGTTCGACAAGGGTTACCTGTCCCCGTACTTTGTGACCGATCCGGAACGGATGGAGGTCAACCTTGAAGACTGCTACCTGTTGATTCATGAGAAGAAGATCAGCTCGGTCGCCGATCTGGTTCCCGTGCTGGAGAAGATCGCGAAGACCGGCAAGCCGTTGCTGATTATCTCTGAGGATGTCGAGGGCGAAGCCCTGGCAACCCTCGTGGTCAACAAGATCCGTGGAATTCTCAACGTCGCGGCTGTCAAAGCCCCTGGCTTTGGTGATCGCCGCAAAGCGATGCTTGAGGATATCGCCATTCTCACTGGTGGCAAGTTCCTCTCCGAGGATCTCGGCATCAAGCTGGAGAACGTGGATACCACAATGCTGGGACGTGTGAAGAAACTCATCATCACGAAGGAAGAAACCACGATCATTGAAGGCGCCGGAACTAAAGCCGCGGTCGCTGGCCGCGTCAACCAGATCCGGAAGCAGATCGAGGAGACCGATTCCGACTATGACCGTGAGAAGTTGGAAGAGCGTCTGGCCAAGCTGGCCGGTGGCGTTGCTGAGATCAGCGCCGGGGCCGCAACTGAGACAGAGCTGAAGGAAAAGAAACACCGCTTCGAAGATGCTCTGTCAGCGACCCGGGCAGCCGTCGAGGAAGGTATCGTGGCTGGTGGAGGCACCACCCTCGTGCAGGTCATTCCGTCGCTGTCTGGCGTTGAGACCTCTAACGATGACGAAGTCATCGGTGTCAACATCGTCCGCAAGGCGCTGGAAGATCCTCTTCGCTGGATCGCCAACAACGCCGGGCTGGAAGGCTCCGTTGTCGTCGAGAAGGTCAAGACCCTCAAGAAGGGAACCGGTTTCGACGCGCTTACTGAGGACTACGTCGACATGGTGAAGGCTGGCATTGTCGACCCGGTCAAAGTAACCCGTTCTGCCTTGGAGAACGCGGGAAGTATCGCTGGAATGCTCCTTACCACGGAAGCATGCATCGCTGAGAAGCCGGAGAAGGCTTCGCCCCCCGTAGGTGGCGGCGGCGGATACCCTCCTCCCGACTACGGCATGTAGAGCCTGGTCAGAGCGGACCATTGAAGTCCGACATTAATAGCAGACCCAGAGTGTCCGCACTGAAATTCCCCGTTGTCTTCGGACAGCGGGGATTTTTTCACTTGTTATACTCGTCACCGTTGAAAACCCACCTTTCGTTGTTGTGGGGCACTTGTACTGCCGAATCTCAATTACGCACACTGCGACAAGGCTTATCGGCCTTGTTCAGCAGTATAACTGCCTCACAATAAGGGAGGATTCCCGTTCCTCATCCTGGTTACAAAAGTTTCCCAAAGCTCGAAATCCCAGCAGAAATCCAGGTGTCGCTGGGATCGGACTCGCAGAGTCCGCGCCAAGGGACATGAACCTTGATAATTGAGGACTTGCCCGCCTCTTGGACTCCGGGCAGGTCGGCTGGCAGATTTGCTTTGTGTGTGCGGATTTGTTATGTACAAGAGGTAGTGGTTCCATTCCAATCACTTCAAACGCAGCAAACATCGAGGCAATCGTCATGGCAAAAGACACAGCACCCCCCAAGATTCGGTTCGTGGTAGACGCAGCGGAAGTGACTCCGACCCCTCAGGCTTCGGCGTTCATCGTGCAACGGCTCCTGGAGCAACTCGGCTTTGGTTCTTTGCTCTCGGAGCTGGGTCTGGACAAGAATCACGGCGTTGCGGCGGACTCGCAGAGTCCGAATCGCCCTGGTCCTTTTGTTGTACAGTTCCTACGGAGTAGACTCGGTGGCCAAGCTTCAGGAGAAAGCGCGTCAGGATAAAGCCCTGGCACAGATTCTGCCTGCGGTGTAAGCGATTAACGAAAAGGTCATCCTCTACTTTGAGGACCAACCGCCCGAGCAATGGGAACGGTTGCTGGACGCCGCGGACTCACAGAGTCCGATGCGCGCACCGGATGCAGCAAGAGCCTCGGTGCGGACTCACAGAGTCCGATTACTTCTCGTCCCGACGGCGTTCTGGCGTTGGATGACTCGCCCCTTCCCAAGACGGGGAAACAGATGGAAGAGATCGCCTCGAACTCGCAGAGTTCGCCGCTTACTGTTTGACGGGCGCCCTCAAACAGATGAACGAGACGCTGCTGGCGCTCAATCTCTGTCAGATTATCGATCTGTACCTTCGCGCCCTGGTGCGCCTGGACCGCGTCGGGGAGGAACTTTACGTGTATGTGAGTCCGACCTTTGCTTCGGCCTTCGGTCTACCGTCTTGACCATGATCGCGCGCAGGCAGGTCCGTCCCTGATCCTACGGCAGAGCTACACGCTCTGTCCGTTGGGCTCGCGGAATTCGGGCTCTATGACATCAGGGCGAACTCTGCGAGTTCGAGCAGAGGTTCGCAGTCTGCTCTATCGACTTGCACCTCAACCTCAGGACGCAGAAGGTCATCGAAAATGCTCTTCACACCCTTGAACGCGATCATTACCCCCAAGCTTTGGGAAACTTTTGTATGAGGTATGAAGAGTTCAAAAGTGACGCCATGATGCACGCACTTCACGAGAAGCAGGCCACCTATTCGGCGACAGTCCAAGACATGACACCGGAGGAAGAACTGGAGTTCTTTCGTGCGGAACTTCGGAAGAAACTCAGCAGAGACGGCTGGCAATTGGTCGGTGAGCAACCCGGAATCCTGCGGCTGCGGAAAGCTCGACGAGCAAGGGGACATTCTCAGGTTCGGGAAGAAGACAGATGGCGGCAGGCCTATGGGGCGCATGGCAACTTGCACGAGTTTTTCGAGAATCTCCGGCTGGCGCAGAGGAAATACAGCGACCGACCGGTCAGCGCGCCGCCGCCCCGGCCGGGAATTCGTGAGGCGGTCGGAAAGTACAATTCGCACGGTGAGCCGAGCGTGTCTTGTGAACTGACCGAAGCGTAGGATGTGACTCGCAGGGAGCGCAACGCAGAGTCGTGAAGTCGCCGTCAGGTGGAAATCCTGGGTGTTATTCACGGAACGAGAGATGTCGGCGGAACGGACATTCCGGTCCCGGAAAAATAGATTCGATAGGACTGCGGAATATGCGACGGGCAAACTCAGTAGCCAGAAGGCGTTCCTGTGGAGACGTGCAAGTAGAAAG
>Ga0100396_1002180_pt1 | contig 12840 bp, 10 predicted proteins | sample CryGeymeta201520_FD_81551 | JGI IMG/M metagenome (GOLD analysis project Ga0100396, IMG submission 81551) | Groundwater microbial communities from Crystal Geyser aquifers in Utah, USA - Crystal Geyser metaG 2015-20 | ecosystem: Environmental > Aquatic > Deep subsurface > Groundwater | place: USA... | reverse complement strand
TGGAAGAAGCCCTCATGGGATATCAGGCCGCCTGGAGATTGGATCCAGAATCAGGCACCCTACCGCTAATAAATTTCCTGTCTAACTTTGGACATAGCAGCGCGGTGGAGAACGTGTTGCGACAATCACTGGCGGCGTTTCCAAATTCCAAAGCCTGGCCGGTATGGTCGAATTGCTTGGGCGATGCGTTGCGCGCGCAGAAACGCTGGGATGAGGCGCTAACCGCTTATGAGAGCACACTGGTTCACTCTCCGGAGGATTGGGCGGCCCACGTCGGCCTGGGATGGATAAGATATGAACGCGGCGATGGCTTGCAGGCGGCGATCAGCGAATTTCAACAGGCGATCAACGCTCCGAAAAGCCTGGGAAACGGTCAGATTGCAATTGCCCAAGTGTTGATGCGCGAGAAGCAGTTCGAAGAAGCCGACACATGGTTTGTCCAGGCCTTGGCGCTCGATCCCGAACATTGGTCGTGGTATGTTGCGCGAGGCAATGCCGCCCGGCAGGCCGGGAATCTGAATCTGGCGCTGGCGGTATATCAGGAAGTCTTGGCGCGCTTTCCCGATTACGCATACTCGTATTATGAGATGGCCTACGCCTACCAATTAAATAAACAGCCTGTACAGGCCATAACTGCCATCGAGCAGGCGCTGGCGCTGATGACGCCGCCCAACGCGGGGTACTATGTCCGCGCAGGCAGTATCTATGAATGGGTTGGGGATAAAAACCGGGCGCTGAATGCCTACCGCCAGGCTTTGTTGATTGATCCACGCAACGCGGCCGCGCTCGAAGGCGTGGAGAGATTGAACAAATGACCCGCTTGAATCCAGTGACATGCTTGCCAAAGACAAGCATGTTTGGGAAGCATGTTGGCAGGGTGGATAAGTTGTAGACAATGGATGGCCGCAGTACGGTATCGGTCTCCTATTCTTGATATTCAGTCTCCGCTTCCCGATTCCAGTAAAAAATTCTCATTATTGAGGCTCTTTTGTTAAAAACCGGGCAAACAGACGAAAAAAGTTTAGGGCGAACAGAGCGTGCCTGGTTGACGTCAGCAAACGAAATTTTGCAAAACGGCACCGGTGCGCTGATCGCATTGCTCATTACGCCTTATATCGCCCAAAAACTAGGATATGAACAATATGGGGTTTGGTTAATGGTTGCCCAGATACTAGGGTATGTTACATGGGCAGACCTTAGCCCAGGATCCGCACTGAAATTATCTCTCATTACGCGCCAGCATGAAGAGGATCATGAACCGAAGCGCCGCATCATTTCTGCATCTTTGGTAGTTGCACTCGCCAATCTTCCCATTTATATAATGGGGTGGTTATTGCTATATTGGTTTATGCCAGTTCTTCTAAAGAACTCGATTGAGTGGGTTTTATCTGCGAGGGTGGCAATGACCATCATGGTATTGGGCGGCTTTCTTTCTAATTTTTTGAGCGTATTTTCCAATATTTTGCGAGCGATGAACTCTGCTTTTAAGGCAATGGGCTTGCGCTCTTTTGTATTACTTGGGTTGAGTTTAGTTCAAGTTGTTGTAGTGGGGTTTGGGCTGGGTATGCCGGGCCTGGCATTTTTACGTATTGTCAGTGATGTGGCAATGGCTATTTTACTTTTTTATGTTGCACGAAAATCTTTTTCATGGCTGGGGTTGAGCCGCCCCAAAAAACAGGATGTGCTGGGGTTGTTAAAGTTTAGCCCTTGGTTATTTTTAGATTCATTTGGATATACGCTTTTCCAATCCAGCGACCTGCTAATCATTGGATGGATACTCGGCCCGACGGTTGCGGCTGCCTATGGACTGACGCGAACCCTGCCATTATTTGCGGATCGCTGGTTGCGTCCGCTGTTGCTTTCAACCACTGCGGGAATGGGAGATCTTTTCGGCCGCAGGGAAATTGCACGTCTGGCAGAAACGCGGACTGAATTGCACATGATCATCCTGTTTTTGATTTCAATTTTTGGCGCGCTTGCTCTTGCGTTGAATAGATCATTTGTCGAACTTTGGATCGGGGATGAACAGTTTGTCGGTTTGATAACCAGCGCGTTGTTGATTCTTGGCATTGCGCTTTCCTTATTTTCCGTCACCGACATGATCTTACTGGATATATGCGGATATTTAGGCGCGCGCGTGTTGTGGTACACCCTGTGCGGATTGGTTGTTGTTATCTGTGGTGTATTGTTGGGCAAGTATTATGGTGTGGCAGGCGTGGCTGGTGGAGTTGTGCTTGGACAGATTCTCGTCCTGCTTGGTGTACAAGTGATGGTATTTCGAATGATATTAAATGCAGATCTGTTTGTTCATTATTTTAAGGTGATTGTGCGACCATCAATTTTGGTTGGATTAATTTACATCCTCGCTTTTGCGATTGGAAGCGAATACATTTTCTTGTCATGGGTAAGCCTTGCGATTGTCGCATTTTTTACGGGAGTATGCGCGTCAGGTTTGGTGTGGTTTGTTGGGTTTAAATCCGAGCAGCGTCACGCACTTCAAACACGACTTTTATCTCCAATACAAATTTGGGCTGAACGAAAGAAGTAAATCATGAAAATTATTTCCTATGAACCTAATTATGAGTGCAGAAACTTATATTCTGAAAAAGCATATGAGCTTATTAACATTATTAAGCAACGCTTTGTGAATAATGATGGTTATATAGCAAGATCATTTCCTCCGACCTCCCGAACGCTCCTCGACAACCTTGATGATATCGTTCCATTTTTTTTGTATTTCGGTGAAGCAGATTTTCTTTTGGAACAGGTACATAAAGTCCAAAAGAAGGGTGACGGTTTGATCTCATTATGCAGTTCTCATGGCATGTTACGTACTCGTCAAATTGATGAATGGTTTGGAGGGCTTTATGCCATTTGGAAAGCAACACGTGATGCTAGTGCTTTTGATCTACTTTCGGAGTCGGTAAAATTTGTCCATGAGAATTTAATTTATAAAAACAATCTTAGTGGGGCTTATAATCTTTGCACTGGTAAATCCAGCCCATATTATGAATCATGGTCTTCTGGTCTTTTGGAAGTCTTTGCTGAAATGCGGGATGATTTTCCAGATCTTTTCGATACTTCCATGATGATAATGAGAAATTGGATTCGCGATGAGTATTTTGCCGCGTATGGGTTATTTCCATATCGTGTTTTTTCTCATTCGCTTCTTAATGCCTATCAAAAACTCATAGCATCCAAATGGATTGAATCGTCAAATAGTCAAGAGACAAGTACGGGCGGTCGCATAACGAGATTATCGCGTCACTTTCGTTTCCAACTCCACAATGGGTGGTACTCTCAATTAATGAAATCAAACTCTACCAGCGCGTTTGCTTTATTGGAGTTCTACCGCAGTACAAAAGATGAATTTTGGAAGCAATCCCTTATTAGATGGTGCGAAAATGCCCTTCAGAGTTTTGTGGTGGATGGACTGGTCTATTCAGAGTATTACCCAATGCTAAAAAAAGCCACATCTCCATCGATATCCCCAGCGTTCATTTTAGTAGATGTTATTTGTGACGGTAGCTGGTGGATCCCGGAAATGTGCAAATATTTGCCTGTCGCAAAGTCAATCTTGGATACTTATTGGCAAAAACGCCTGCCTGACGGTGTTTTATCTTACAACTTTAAACGCTATGCGCACATTGATAGTCAAGTGGATTTTTCCGTCTCTCTTCGAAAATTTGCAGAGGTGTCAGGCGATGTTGAATATTTACATCGGGCTAAAGAATTAATGGACTTGGCGTTGAACTTGTTTTATTCGCCGAATGGCTATTGGACATATTTTGGTGATCTATCTGAATCAAATTTGATTGACCCCAAGTACAACGCTTTGTTTCTAAAGGGTTTGATAAATGTCATGACGATTGAACAGAATAGCTATAATAATACTTTGCATGGCTTGTTCAAGGATCGTTAAAAGCCTCTTAGGTTATCTGGGATATTGGAAATCATTATATACAAGACATGTTGGGTTATGAAGCATAAAGCCATTAGAATGAGACAAACTCTTACTTATCGCCGCCGCTTGTTGGATGAATTGTTATTCCGTTATCTCGATCAGATGCGGGGTATAGTAATTGATATTGGAGGAGAACAGAAAAGTCAACGCGGGTTTTTTCGTCCTCCAGAAAAAGATGCGGTAAAGAGACTGTGGTATTCAGTAAACATTACTCCAGACGCCTCCCCACACATTTATGGTGACGCTCATTGTTTGCCTTTATCCAGTAACTCGGTGGATTGTGTCTTGTGTTGCGAAGTCTTGGAACACATAAAAGATCCGCGGCAGTGTTGCAATGAAATTTGGCGGGTATTAAAACCCGGCGGCGTCGCATTCATCTCAGTACCGTTCCTTTTCCCAATCCATGCAGACCCGGATGATTACCAACGCTTTACGCCATCCGGGTTAAAGATTTTGACAAGCGATTTTGTCTCTGTGAAGATCATTCCGATGGGCGGTTCGCTTGGCACATTGGGAGAATTGATTGTTTCCGCTGGAAATTCAATGGAAAAATATAGGTTGATCCGACGGTTCATTAAATTATTTGGTAGAGTAATGATATGGTTTGAGAGAAAAATAGGAGCAAATAGATTTCACGGCGCTTTTTCGACAGGGTATTTTGTGGAGGCGCGTAAATCGTGAAAGTCCCATTGGGGTTAAAGCTTTTATTCTTGTAAAAGTCAAATGTTAAGGAAGGCGTAAGATGAAAATTAATATATTTGCAGATTTAATGGATGGTCCCTGGGGAGGTGGCAATCAATTCATTAAAGGTTTGAGAGGCGAATTTATCGAATTGGGCTGTTATGAGCCGGATCCCCAAAAAGCAGATGTTATATTGCTGAATAGCCATAACCGTCTAATTAAAGCTGCAGAATTAAAATATAGATTACCGAATAAGCATTTTGCTCATCGTCTGGATGGCCCTATTCATTTGGGTAGAAAATACGGATTGGAACTTGATAAATACATTTTTTTGCATAATGAGGTTATTTCAAACGGGACGTTTTTTCAGTCGCCATTTTCTAGGCAAGAATGTCTTTTGGCTGGAATGAAAACTCCTGCGATAGAGGCGACCATAATAAATGGGGTTGATCCCAAAATTTTTTATCCACCTCAGGCTAAGAAACGATTCGGTAAAAAGGTGAAATTAATTGCAGCTTCGTGGTCTTCAAATTTTAAAAAAGGATTCAGAATTCTTCAATATCTCGATAAAAACTTGGATTTTTCAAGATATGAAATGACATTTGTGGGGAATAGCCCTGTTGAATTTGAGAATATTTGTTATCTACATCCTGTTCCCAGTCGCGAATTGGCGGATATGCACCGTCAGTATGATATTTTCATCGCGGCGAGTGAGGTGGATCCATGTTCCAATGCGCTAGTGGAAGCCTTAAGTTGCGGTTTGCCAGCAGTTGCCAAGAATAGCGGTGGACATCCTTATATTATAGGAAAGGCCGGGGAATTGTTTGAAAATGAAAACGATGTTCTTAATGTAATTGATAAAGTTGCCAGCAACCTTATTTATTACAAGGAAAAGATAACCACAGTTACTTTAAATCAAGTTGCTCAAAAATATATTGACATATTTGAGATGATTTTGCAGAGTGAACCTAAAACAATTAGCCTACCTTCTCTTTCCTATTTAACACTAAAAGGCTGGTTTCTAAAGTTCAGAAGGATTTTGTAGTCAAGAAAAGATGTTGTATGAGTTTCATGATTCGCAAAGGTAAAATAAATGATTTGACGGATATTCAAAACTTGATTTGTTCTGTAAATCACGTAAATTTTTCGCTCGATTATTTAAGTTGGTTGCTTCAAGATCCTTTTGATTCCAATCAATTAAACTCTTTGGTTTTGCTGGACAATGGGAGATTGATTGGGCATGTAGGATATATAAAGTCGCATTATCAAGCAGAAGGTAATGTATTGAGCGGGAGTCACCCTTTTTTGCTAGCAATATTGAGTGAATATCGGGGATTAGGCTTAGGAAAAGAACTTCTATTGCAAGCTGCTTCTATTGGAGATATCAGTCTCATCTTTGAAGGAACACAGGATGCTATCAAAGTTTATCCAGGAGTGGGTTATAAAAAGATATTAAACTTGAGGCTATATCGAAAATGGTTGAATTGGCCTATTCCAGAGCAGATTAAGTCCCAATCTCTAAAGATGTACGGCTATAATTTAATTACTCTATTAATAAATATGTCTTTTTTTAAAGTGCCCGCGAATAAAAAAACAGACAGGCTGCCATTGGTATTCTCAGATTATTCTTTGGAGAATACGGAATTTTTCACGGGCCTTGATGCGCGGATCAGCAATATTCCCAAAAAGGAAACTATCGAATGGTTTTTGCAATGCCCGACTTTGAAGGCGCTCTCATTAAGAGTTGGTGAAGATAAATTTGATCTGGGTATTCTGATGATGTATATCAATGATCACGGAAAATATAAAACTGGTAGGATATTACATCTGCCAAACTGTGGCGGGAATGAGCAAAAATGGCGTTTGGTTTTGAAAGAAGCGGAATTTTATTTCCATAAAGAAGGTTGTAATCAGGTTTCGGTTTGCTCAAGTCATCCAATATATACAAAAGTCCTTTTTGGTATGGGGTACTTGCCAATGAGCACAAGAGCCATTTGGCTTCGCGACCCAGATAATCTTACACTTGACAAGGAATGGCATGTTACTTATCTTGAAGGGGATAATGGATTTCGAGGTGTGTAGGAGATGTTCGCGCGGGATGTGTCTGCGTAGGAGGTTTTAGTGAAAGGCGTGTTTCTTTTTACAATCGATACCGAATGGGACCGTTACCCGGACGGACGGCAAGATATAACAACGTATAATCTGGCCCGAATAGAATCGTTGCATGCTTTATGCTTGGAAGAGGGAATTCGCCCTACGTATTTTTGCTCTTATGAGGTGACGGCTAACAATGAATTTTTAAAATTTGGTAAGCGAATTCTACAAAATAATGAGGCCGAAATTGGGACGCACTTGCATCCATGGTCAACTCCTCCTGTTCATCAGATCGAACTTTATAAACGAACCCCTTTTCCTAATGAATATCCATTACCAATTTTTGAAGAGAAATTATCAACCTTGAAGACAATGTTGGAGAATCGATTTGGTACTCAATTCAGTTATAGAGCCGGGAGATTTGGGGTGGTTAAAGAGCATCTTGCAGTGCTAAAACGCTTGGGCTTTATTTCGGATTCATCCGTTACTCCACATTTGTCTTGGGCCGGGTTGGGTGGGCCAGACTTTACAACTTTTAATGCTAAACCGTTTTGTTGGAATCTTGACTCGGGGAATTCTAATTTTATGCTGGAGATTCCTGTTGGTATTTTTTTGAGATACCCTGTGTTGAATGAATTTGTGAAAAGAAGATTAGGTAATCATTTTAACCGTCTTTTTTTGTCTCCTCTATGGTTACGCCCTTTGCCTGGGCAAATAAAAAGACTTTCGTCAATTGCTGCAATTGGAGTACGACAGGGGCACGAAGTGTTGCATATGATGATGCATTCCAATGAATTGCACCCAAACTATAATCCTTATTTTAAGTCTGACGAAGATGTGGAAAATTTATTGAAGCATTTAAGAAGTTTTTTTCGTTGGATTCATGAGTCCACTGCAAAAACGATGGGATTTTTGCCTCTGACAGTTAATGAGTTTGCAAGACTTTTTTCCTCTAGGATAAACAACCAGCAATGAGCATCTATACCTGCTTTATCGGCGGCGATCGTATTGGCTGGGCGCTGGATATGGAGTTGAAATTGACACGCCAAAGCTTTTCACAGGATATTCAAATTTCAAATTTCTTTCAAAATGATGTGTTGCATGTAATTCATTGGAGTTCATTAATAAATTTTCCTCGTGAATTTCTGGCTGGCAGGCGTATTTTAAGTCACTTGACTCATGCGCCCGAGGCGGCATTTACCCAGCCGGGATTTGAGCGTGCTGAAAAGTTGATTCAACTATGGGTGGTTCGTTCGGCGCAGGCTCGGCGGGCGTTCAATGCGCGCGGTTTACGCAATGTGCTAATCCCATATGCTTATGACCCATCTGTGTTCTTTCCAATTCCCAAAGATGATCCGCGCTTACAGTCTTTGCGCGCTCAATGGAATATCCCTTCGGATGCGTTTCTGGTTGGAAGTTTTCAACGGGATACGGAAGGGAGTGACTTAAAATCCCCTAAATTAGTAAAAGGTCCCGACATTTTTCTTGAATGTGTGAGCCTGCTGAAGGATCGTCTGCCCAACCTACATGTTGTGCTTGCGGGTCCCCGCCGTTTTTGGCTGAGACGCAAACTTGAAGAACGGGATATCCCTTATACTTTTATCGGTAAAGATGTGACCGGCGATGATGTCAAAATCAATATAGTTTCCCACGAAATCATTAACCTTCTATATAATCTCATTGACATATATCTTGTCACCAGCAGAATGGAAGGCGGACCTCAGGCGGTACTTGAAGCTTGCGCGGCAAATTGCAAAATATTGAGCACCGCAGTGGGCCATGCGGAAGATTTCCTGCATCCGAATTGTATTTTTCATTCCCCGCAGGATATCGTTGATAAAATATTTGGAGATGACCGGTTGGCAAGAACAATTTCACACAATGCCCAGGCTGTAGAACGTGCAACTCCCAATGCTTTGCGTCCATTATGGGACGATGCCTACCGTTTGCTGATGAGTCTGCCCATGATTTCAGCCGAAGAGATAAAGTTTCAGCCGTGCGCATGGCAGGTTGTGTTGAAACGGTTGGCAGGTCATCAGTGACACCTCCCCCCTTGTTTAGCATTATCATTTCTGTCTATAATCGCCCAAAACAAATTGCGCGCTGTCTGGCAAGTTGTTTGGCGCAAGATTTCGCTGATTTTGAAGTTATCGTTGTGGATGACGGCTCGCAGGATGATACAACGGTTGCTATTGAGACCTTTCGCGATGCGCGCATCCGATTGATTAAACACCAAACGAATATGGGGATGAGTGCGTCGCTGTATACGGCAACAGCTTCCGCGAAAGGTCAGTGGGTTGTCCGCATTGATAGTGACCACGCCCTTTTACCCAATGCGCTTTCAACTTTTTCCTCTCACATACAAAACCTTCAGTCTAATATTGGTATATTGGGCGCCAGATACCAATGGGATGATGGCAGAGTCACGCCGCGCTTTGTCCCTGCAGGGGCTATTGATTACATTGGACGCATAAAGTGGGTCGAAAATGAGGGCGGCTCGGATTATTTGTCCTGCATTCGGCGCGATGTTTTGGAAAAAGTTCCATGGGTTAAGCGACGCGGTTCAGCCACTGCCCTTTTCCAGTATGACCTTGCCCGCCAGACCACATCGCTGATTCTGAATGATATTTTAGCTTTGGAATATACCGATGCATTGAACAGTTTCCATCGCGCGCGCCGCAAGGATAAGTTGCAAAACAGACTGAAGAACGCTTCTGATCAGGCTGAGACCTATGAAGAAATTTTGAACAAGCACGGTCAGGCGTTAATGGAATTTGGTCCGCGTAAGTATGCGTTCTGCCAGCTTATGGAGGGATTTAATCACTTCCTAGCCGCCAATCGTCGTGCGGGGGCGGCACATCTGCTAAAATTTTTGAAATTGCGTCCCACTTCTATTACAGGATGGGGCGTATTGTTGGCGGGATTAATTGGACCCAAAATACTCGGGGGCTTTTATTTACTGAGAAGGTCAAGGTCATTTTAACAAATGCATCTTTTATTTGTCATTGATTGCCTGGGTTCCGGTGGCGCGCAGCGCCAGATGATCAATCTGGCGCTTGGTTTGGCGCAACGCGGGCATGATATTGAATTTTTTGTATATTATCCTGAAAAAGATCATTTCGAGCATCTGCTCAAAGATGCGGGTATCAAGATCCATGCCTCACAGAAAATCAGCAGGTTTTCGCTTTCTGTTATCCTGTCTTTGCGTAGTTTAATCCAGTGTGGTCATTATGATCTGGTTTTATCGTTTTTAACAACGCCTAATTTTTACACCCTCCTTGCCGGGTGTTCATTGGTTCGCCACCCTGTTCTTGTGGTCTCAGAGCGTTCTTACGATCTCGATAATAGAATTCCCTGGATAGAAAGAACTACAAGAAATTTATATCGTTTTGCCAGCCGCATCGTTGTCAATTCTTATCATCAGAGAGAGAACCTCGCGCAAAAGTATCCTTTCATGCGCAGGAAATTATCAACAATTTATAATGGGTACGATCTTGCCTTGTTTGCCCCGGAAAATACTCCAGAAATTATTTTCAACTCGAATTTACGTATGCTTGTCATTGCTAGTATATCTCCGGGTAAGAATGGGCTCTGCCTTGTGCGCGCTTTGAATATCCTGCGCCGATCTTATGGGATATTCCCCATGGTTTCGTGGGTGGGTGAGCAGGTGATGTCCGGCGAGCGATTATCATATCGCCGGGAAATGGATCGTGAAATCGCTGAATATGATTTATCAGCGCAATGGCGCTGGCTTGGACAGCGCGCTGATATTGTTGAATTGCTAAACCATCATGATTTACTTGTACACCCATCATACGGCGAAGGGTTGCCCAATGTGGTCTGTGAAGCGCTGGCTTGCGGATGTCCAGTGATTGTTAGCGATACGCTCGACCACCCGCGCCTTATTCAGGAGGGTGTCACAGGTTTTTTGTTTGATTGGCACAGCCCCGAACATTTGGCCGCATGTATAAAACGATTCTCCGATCTTACTGGTGAGAAACGTTATGAAATGGGGCGACAGGGCCGTTCATTCGCCGAAAAAGAGTTATCTGTTGATAAAATGGCGTGCAAGTATGAAGATTTATTTGGTCAAATGATCCAGAGAAAAAAGGTAATTGCCTTATGAAAAAGCTTCAATATGCTCAAGAATCAACATTATCACCATTGCTGGTGAGTATCTTTTTCTTCATTGCCGCCGGGGTAGTTTTTATCCTTGCTACCCCCCACTCGCCTTATCTGGGCATAGTCGCGGCTGGACTTATTGGATTATTAGCAGTGCTTATATATCCTTTGATTGGGTTGGCATTTTATATCCCTGCTCACTTGTTCCTGAGCGGTTATTATTTTCTTTTCTTTCCATTAAAGTACTACATCCTTGCCGCGATATTTATCTCATTAATGCTCAAGGGATTGATTAATCGCCATCGTGTTCCGCTTGCTCCTCTCGTAAAAAATACGATGGTTGTTGTAATGTTGTATTTATTTTGGTCATTGATCAGGCAATTCCAATATGATCAATCTATTTTTAACGCAATGCGTTTTTTTGTTGGGAAAATTGCTACCGGTTTTTTTATTGCATTGGCGATTCTTTATATGTGCGACACTCCCGCAAGGTTACGTATGGCGCTTAATCTTTTGATTGGTTGGGTGGCGCTTTCCGCATTTGTCGGGGTGATGCAGTTCTTTGGAGTTGAATATTTTAAACAATTAGGTGACTATGTAGTTTCATTGATCTCTAATGAAAATGCGCAGCAGGATCTACTCCTTGCTCAGGGAAGAGGAGTTATTGGGTTGACAGGCTTGAGCCTGATTATGGGATACACAATATCTTTTGTGCTTCCTATTAGTTTAAGCATCTTTTATTTTGGTGAAAAAGAACTTTACAAATTGGCACCCTTCATTCTGCTTGTTATTCTTTTTTCAGGGCTAATTGCATCGTTTGTTATGTCAGGCATTCTTGCATCCATATTTGCTTGCGCAATTGTCGTTTATCTATGGTATCAAAAGCATGGTTTTGGCTTTTTTGCCGGAATTGTGTTCATCCTGGTAGTTATCTTCGTGTCCCAAAAGTTCATCCCGAGGCTGTTTATTGATAATGTCTTTGATCGTGATGGTCTGGCGCGCATCCCCTTGTTTATTGTAGGCATAAAAGTCGGATTGAGTAATCCATGGGGAGTTGCCATGTCTCAATATGGACTTGAAGCCAGCCGTTTTGCTGGCGATGTGTCTGGTTATGCAGGCTACAAACTTATATTTTCTGCAGCGCCCCATAATAATTACATTGATATTTTTACATGCTATGGTTTTCCTGGGTTGATTCTGTATATTGTTTTTACCTTTCTCCTGCTCAAAAATCTCATCAACTTGTGGAAGCAAACTGGAAAACCCGATGGCGCAAAACATCGTCCTATCGTCATTGGTCTTATTGGCGCGTTCCTAGTGGCGTTTCTAAATTCTATGGTTCATAATTCTGGTTTGTTCATGGGGGAGACGATCGCGTGGTTCGGGGTTGGCATTGTCTGGGCTTTATCCACTCAGTTAAGCAAGCAATCCAATGAATAAAATTGCTATAGCCTACATCCTGCTTCGCAAAATAATCAAAAGGTTGGAAATGCTGGTCATTTCTCATGCTTTCCACCGTTGCGGAAAAAATTTAATTTTTGACCCAGCGGATCACTTTACGTATCACACTATCGAAGTCGGAGATTATGTCAGCATTGGCGGTGGAGCGATGTTTATCGCCGCTGAGAGCCGTATTCTCATTGGTAATAAAGTCCTCTTTGGTCCCAACGTTACTATCATTGGTGGCAACCATAATACATCTGTCATAGGCAAGTATATGTATGATGTTCAAGATAAACGTCCCGAGGATGATTTGGATGTCGTCATTGAAGATGATGTCTGGGTGGGGACAGGCGTGATTATTCTTAATGGCGTACACGTGGGGCGCGGGAGCATTATTGCAGCCGGCGCTGTCGTGAACAAAGATGTGCCACCCTATATGGTTATGGCAGGCGGGACTGCAAAACCGATGGATTTAAGATTCGATCTTGAAACCATTTTGATACATGAACAGAGTCTCTATCCGCCCGAAAAGCGGA
>Ga0100396_1002153_pt1 | contig 12903 bp, 4 predicted proteins | sample CryGeymeta201520_FD_81551 | JGI IMG/M metagenome (GOLD analysis project Ga0100396, IMG submission 81551) | Groundwater microbial communities from Crystal Geyser aquifers in Utah, USA - Crystal Geyser metaG 2015-20 | ecosystem: Environmental > Aquatic > Deep subsurface > Groundwater | place: USA... | reverse complement strand
GCGGGCGTGCAGGCCGACGCTCGGTTCATCCAGCACGTAGAGCACATTGGCCAGGGCCGAACCGAGGGCCCGGGTCAGATGTACCCGCTGCACCTCGCCGCCGGACAGGGTCCGCGACTGGCGATCGAGGGTCAGGTAATCGAGGCCCACCTGTTGCAAAAATTGAATGCGGCCGCGCAGTTCCTGAAGCAGCAGCGCGGTGGCGCCGTCGCCCGCTTCCCGCGCCCAGGGATCGGCGAAGAACCGGTGCAACTGGTGGATCGGCCAGGCCATCACCTGATCGATGGAATAACCGCGCAGCTTGTAGCTCCGGGCCAGGGGCTGGTACCGGCTGCCGCCGCAGGTGGGGCAGGGGTGATAGGCGCGGTAGCGGGATAAAAACACCCGCACGTGCATCTTGTAGGTTTTTTGTTCAAGCCATTTGAAAAACCCGCGTACCCCGTAAAACCGATCGCTGCCCTCGAAGATCTTCCGTTGCATGGCGGGATCGAGATCGGCGAACGGCACTTCGGTGGAGATCCCTTCCGCCCGGCAGAAGGTCAGCAGGTCTTCGTATTCCGACCAGTCCGGGGTCCAGGGCTTGATCGCCCCCTGGCGGATGGAAAGGCGCCGGTCCGGGATCACCAGATCCGGATCGATCCCGATGATGCGGCCGAACCCGCGGCAATCCGGGCAGGCCCCGAGCGGGCTGTTGAAGGAAAAAAGGTTGGGGGTCGCGGCCGGGACCCGAACCCCGCAGCGGGCGCAGGCGAGTTCGGCACTGAACCAGCGGATCGAGTTCGGCGGCAGCACCACCGCCGCCCGCCCGCGGCCGCCTTCGAGCGCGGTGCGAAGCGAATCCAGCAGGCGCTCCGGGGGTACCGCGCCCGATCTGAGTCGGTCCACCACCACCAGCAGCGGATCCTGGGCCAGGGCCTGCAATTGAGCCTGGTCGGCGCTTTCCAGATCGATCACCCGATCGCCCGCGTACACCCGCAAAAACCCCTTCGCCAGGAGTTCAGCCACCCAGTCGCCGACGCCGTCCGCCGCGGCGAAAGGAAAGGCGATCAGCATCCGGCTTTCCGCGGCAACGTCCTGCAACCGCGCCAGGATCGTTTCCGGCGTGTCTTCCGCGATCGTTTCACCGCACTGGGGGCAAACCGGGGTCGCCAGCCGGGCGTAGAGATATTTCAGATGGTCGTTGATTTCGGTGATGGTGCCGACGGTGGAACGCGAACTGCGCACTCCGGTCCCCGACTCGATGGCGATGGCCGGCGGAATGCCTTCGATCCGGTCGGCCTGGGGCCGGTCCATCCGTTCCAGAAACTGGCGGGCGTAAGGCGAAAAGGTTTCCACGTAGCGCCGCTGCCCTTCGGCGTAAAGCGTGTGGATGGCGAGGCTGGATTTCCCCGACCCGCTCACCCCGGTCACCGCGATCAGCCGATGCAGCGGAATGTCCAAATCAATGTTCTTGAGATTGTGCTGCCGTACTCCCCGCAGGTGAATGGCGGCATCGTCAGCCCGGTTCGGTTTCAATTCCATCATCCGATCGTCAATCGCAGCGCGGCGTTTCCAGTTTCCACTCGTTCCCCATCATCCAACCGCCCTCTCCCCACCCCCTGTTTATAGATCATCGAAGCTCGGGAATCGAAGACAATCTTCGCCCCCAGGCCGCGCTCCACCGTTGCCGGATGATGCGAAGCCGGCAACGGCGTTCCGGATGGTTGAGCCGTGCCGCATGTTGCTCTTTTAGGTGCCAGGCACTCAAGAATGGTTGGGTGTATACTGGTTTAGGATCAGATGTTGCATTACCAAAAGCGGGCAAGATGCCCGCGCTCCCGGGAAAGAGCGCACACGAAACGAAACTTTTTACCCTTAACCGGTATATACTACGCACGGGAACAGATTGCCGATTCTAGGCGATGATCGTCGCTTCGGCCACTTTTCGGTTTGTGACCGTTCGAAGTATGGCAAACCCTGACGACGCAATGTTCGGGTGATACGTAAGATGCATTATGGCGGGTGATCTCTTGAAAAAGAAGATCATGGCAGTCCGTCCGGACACCCGGGAGCGCGCCATTCAGCATTGCAACCAGCGGCCGGTTCATATAGGCGCCGGTATGATCAGCGCCGGAGAACCGCTCGTTGACCTTCGCGCCGCCGCCGGCGATAGGTGAAATCGAGCCGGTTGCATCGGCACCAGGTGGGAACCATGGCCGAACAAATCCAGGGTCGGGTGGAACGGATCACCTTCCACAACGAAGAAAACGGCTACAGCATCTTGAAGCTGAAGACGGTCGGGCGCCGGGACCCGGTCACCGTGATCGGGAGTTTTGTCGCGGTCAGCGCCGGCGAATCGCTTCGCCTCACCGGCGCATGGAGCAATCATCCCAAGTATGGGGAACAGTTCAAGTGCGATCGGTACGAATCGCTGGCCCCGGCCACCCTGGACGGCATTCGCAGGTATCTCGGTTCCGGGCTGATCAAGGGGATCGGGCCGGAAATGGCGAAACGGATCGTCAAGCTTTTCGGCGAACAAACCCTGGACGTGATCGACCAAGATCCCGAGCGGCTGCGTCAGGTCGAAGGCATCGGGCCGACCCGGATCGAACGGATTCGCAAGGCCTGGGAGGAACAAAAGGAAATCCGCGAAGTCATGGTGTTTCTCCAGAGCCATGGGGTGAGCGCCGGTTATGCCGCCAAGATTTTCAAGCATTACGGCAAGGCCTCGCTGCGGATCCTGCATGAAAACCCCTACCGAATGGCCATGGAAATCTACGGTATCGGCTTTCTCACCGCCGATCGGATCGCCCAGCAATTGGGCTTCGCGCTGGATTCTCCGGTGCGGGCCGAGACCGGTCTTCACTACGTGTTGTTCCAGGCCACCGAAGCCGGCCATGTGTGTGTGCCGGAAGGGGAACTGCTCAGGCAGGGCGGTGAAATTCTGCAAATCGAGCCGGAGATCCTGGGGCAAGCCCTGCCGCGACTGGCGACGGGCGGGCGCATCATCCGCCAGGCCGTGCCGGGACCGATCCGGGACGCTTTCGGAGACCCTTTCGCCATTTACCTTCGCGGTTATTATCAGGCGGAAACCCAAATCGCCCAGCGGTTTCGGCGGCAACTGGCGATTCAGTCGCTGAGGCGGGTGGTGGATCTGGACCGGGCCATCACCTGGCTGCGCTCCCGGCTGCCGTTTCAGCTCGCAGCCCTCCAGGAAGAAGCGGTGCGCCGTTCGCTCACCGCCAACATGGTGATCATTACCGGAGGTCCGGGCACCGGCAAGACCACCCTGGTTCAGGCGATCGTTGCCGTCTACCGGCGGATGGAGGTCCGGATCGCCCTGGCGGCACCCACCGGGCGGGCCGCCAAACGCCTCCATGAAGCCACCCGGCACAATGCTCTCACCATTCATCGACTGCTGGAATTCAGCCCGCAACAAGGCGGCTTCCAGCGCAACGAACGCAATCCGCTCAACGCCGATTTGATCATCGTCGATGAAGCGTCGATGCTCGATTGCCTGCTCATGCACCATCTGCTGAAAGCGATCCCCGGGCGCGCCACCCTGGTCCTGGTGGGGGACGTGGACCAACTGCCGTCGGTCGGGGCCGGCAGCGTGCTGCAAGACCTGATCGATTGCGACCGGTTCCCGGTGGTGCGCCTGACCGAAATCTTCCGGCAGGCGCGGCAGAGCCGAATCGTGACCAACGCCCACCGGGTGCGGATGGGCCAATTTCCATCCCTGCAATCGGATCCGCACCGGTTGACCGATTTTTATTTCATCGAAAAGGAACAGCCGGAAGAGGTGCTCGCCATCATCCTGAAGCTCTGCCGGGACCGAATCCCCAAACGCTTCGGCCTGGATCCGGTCGATGATATCCAGGTGTTGAGCCCCATGAACCGTGGCACGATCGGGGTCCACCGGCTCAACGAGGAACTCCAGCGGGTGTTCAATCCGCGGGGTCCGGCGGTGGAACGCGGGGGACGGATTCTGCGCCTGCACGATAAAGTCATGCAGATTCGCAACAACTACGATAAGGACGTGTTCAACGGCGATCTCGGCCGGATTCGGGCCATCGATCTGGAAAATCAGGAACTCAAGGTGGAAGTGGACGGCCGCCTGGTGACCTATGATTTTTCCGAACTGGACGAACTGGTGCTGGCTTACGCGGTGAGCGTGCACAAGGCCCAGGGCAGCGAATACCCGGCGGTGGTGATCCCGGTGGCCACCCAGCATTATATGATGCTGCAGCGCAACCTCATCTACACCGCCATCACCCGCGGACGCAAGCTGGTGGTGCTGGTGGGGAGCAAAAAGGCGCTGGCCATGGCGGTCCGCAACGACAAGACCAGCCGGCGCCACACCCTGTTGAAGGAACGCCTGACCGGCGCGCTAAAGGAAGCTTCCCCGCTCGATGCCCTCACCGCCGACGGCCACCAACCGGGCGAGGGACAACCAGTCCGCTGAAAGGCAGGAGCACCGGTCGCCGACGCCGACTGTTGGCCAAGACAATTTATTTCAGAACCTTGCCGTATTTCGCAACTGTTGGTCACACTGGATATTCGACATAGCGACCTTGCCATGCGGGTGCCGCGCGGGATCGCGGCCGCCGGCCCAATGGCCGCCGGAGAGAGCATTACAACCGGTCAGGGTGCGCGCGGCGCTCCCTGACTTCCGTGGAGAGGCTCCGTGGGTGAGATCGTCGGGGGGCTCCCCTTGGTCGCACCCCGACCTTGTAGCGACGCCGCCCGGTTGGTCATTTCGCGGCCCGGTTGGTAGTGGCGCCGTCAGGCGTTGACGGCGCATCCGAAAGCACGGTCGCTGGGCTTCCGCTATGCGCTAATCACCCTGACATGACCCACAACCCACCAAAACGCCCTGACGGGACGCACTACGAACAAAAGCGCACACCCTGCAATGCGTACCGAAAACAGGCGCTACGGTGGCTACGGTGGCCATCACGCCGCGGGCGTGGCTGTGTTCCTGCCCCTTAACCGGTCCGGTTTTTGTCGAATATCCAGGGCCACACAACTCCGTTGCCCGCCGGCACCGGCTTGGGCTAAGATCGGGTCGCTTCCGCGCGGCCCATGATCCGGACCGGAGCGCGGCAGCCAATCGCCATCGAATCCGGAAAGAAACGCGCCCATGACGCCTCCCACCCCGATGATGCAGCAGTACCTGGAAATCAAGGCCCAGTTTCCCGACGCTCTGCTGTTTTACCGGATGGGCGATTTTTACGAGTTGTTTCTAGAAGATGCGCTGATCGCTTCACGGGAACTGGAAATCACCCTCACCTCCCGCGATAAGAACGCCGATAATCCGGTGCCCATGTGCGGAGTCCCTTACCATGCCGCCGACACCTATATCCCGAAACTGATCCGAGCCGGCCACAAGGTGGCGATCTGCGATCAGGTGGAAGACCCCAAGAAAGCCAAGGGGTTGGTGCGCCGGGAAGTCACCCGGGTGATCACCCCGGGGCTGATCGTAGAAAACCAAAACCTGGAAGCGAAGCAAGCCAATTACCTGGCCAGCATCGCCTGGGCCAACCGCGGGTTCGCCCTGGCCTTCATCGATGTGTCCACGGCCGAATTCAAGGTCACCCAACTGGATGACCCCGACCAACTGGCGGAAGAACTGCTGCGCATCGCCCCCAGGGAATTGCTCATGGTCGACGGCGAACCACCGGCCTGGCTGAAAGCGGTGGAACTGCGCCTGGGTCTGACCATCACCCGTCTGGACCCCGGCGCGATCGATCCGCGGCGGGCACGGGAACGGCTGTGCCGTCATTTTCACGTGCATTCCCTGGAAGGATTCGGGATCGGTCCCCGGATGGCCGCATCCATTCTGGCCGCCGGCGCCATTCTCGATTACCTGCGCGACAATCGCCTGGGCGATTGCAGCCACATCAGCAAGCTGACGGTTTACCGTCAGGCCGACTTCATGCTCCTCGACGACGCCACCGTGCGTAATCTGGAAATCTTTCAATCCACCAGTTTCCAGGGCCGCAAGGGTTCTCTCCTGGAGCTGCTCGATCGCACCCAAACCGCCATGGGCGCGCGCAAGCTCCAGCAATGGCTGCGTTACCCCCGGCGCGAGCGCGAGCGAATCGAACGGCGTCAGGAAGCCGTTGCGGAACTGGTGGATCGGGCCCGGGAGCACCAGGGCATCGTCGAAAAACTCGCCGGGATCGCCGATCTCGAACGCCTGACCGGGCGTATCAGCGTGGCCGCCGCGGGTCCCCGGGACCTGCTGGCGCTGAAAAAATCCCTGCTGCCGCTGCCGGCCCTGGAAACCGACCTCAAGGCCCTGACCGCGCCGCGGATCCGCGATCTGCTTTCCACCTGGGACAACCTGACCGATCTGGCCGAACGAATAGCCGCCACCCTGGTCGACGATCCTCCGCCCACCCTGAACGGCGGCGGGGTGATCCGCGCCGGGGTCGATCCCGAGCTGGACCGGTACACCCGGCTCAGCTTCGATGCCAAGGGATGGATGGCCCATTACGAAACCGAAGAACGCCGACGCACCGGCATCAACAGCCTGAAGGTCCGCTACAACAAGGTGTTCGGCTACTATATCGAAATTTCCCGGGCCAATCTGAAAGCGGCGCCGCCGCATTACGTACGCAAGCAAACCCTGGTCAACGCCGAACGCTACATCACCGATGAACTGAAGGTTTTCGAAACCCAGGTATTGGAAGCGGACGAAAAGCGCCTGGAACTGGAAACCCGACTGTTCGATGAACTCCGCCGCCGACTCGCCGAACAGGGCGCGCGGCTCCTGGCCATGGCCGATACGGTGGCGGTGCTCGATGTGCTCTCCAGCCTCGCCGAAGTCGCCCGGGTCGGCGATTATTGCCGACCGCAACTGCTGGAAGACGGCAGCATCACCATCAAGGACGGGCGCCACCCGGTGATCGAACATTTCCTCGATGCCGGCAGCTTCGTGCCCAACGATTTGGTCCTCAATCAAGAGGATCAGCAGGTGCTGATCATCACCGGCCCCAACATGTCGGGCAAGTCCACCATCTTGAGGCAGGCGGCCCTGATCGTTTTGCTCACCCATATCGGCGGTTTCGTGCCCGCTCGGAGCGCCGCGATCGGTCTGGTGGATCGGATCTTCAGCCGGGTGGGGGCGGCCGACGACCTCCACCGCGGCCGCTCGACGTTCCTGGTGGAAATGCAGGAAACCGCCAACATTCTGCATCAGGCCACGCCGCGAAGCTTCATCATTCTGGATGAAATCGGGCGTGGCACCGCCACCTTCGACGGCCTCAGCCTGGCCTGGGCGGTGGCGGAATACCTGCACGGATTGGGTGATGCCGGGGCCAAGACCCTATTCGCCACCCACTACCATGAACTGACCGAACTGGCCCAGTCCCTGCCGCGGGTAAAGAATTTCAACGTGGCGGTGAAGGAATGGCAGCAGGACATCCTGTTTTTTCACAAACTGGTGCCCGGCGGCAGCAATCGGAGTTACGGGATCCAGGTGGCCCGGCTGGCCGGGGTCCCGGACGCGGTGGTGGAACGCGCCCGCGAAGTACTGGCGCGACTGGAAAGCACCCACCACGCGCCGCCGCCAAAGCCGGCGAGCGCGGGCCGGACGTCACCGGCCCGAACGAAACCGCGAGCCGGCTTCCAACTCAGCCTGTTTCGACCTTCCGCCGAGTGGTTGCTGAACCGGCTGCAAGCCCTGGACCTCGAGCGGATGACCCCCCTGGCGGCGCTCCAGACCCTATATGCCATCAAGGAGCAGATCAAGAAAGAGACCGATGCCTAGTTCCGGGATGGAAACCACCGGTTCCTATTGAAGTCCAACCCCATTCGTGTCATTTTCGCGATGATTCTTAACCAACCGCGGGGGCAAGTGGAGTGCCGATGCGCGTCACCACCAACACAGGCATCATCGCGATCGCCGTTTTACTGGCGACGATTTTCATCACTGCCCCCCTGTACCCGGCGGCTTCGCTTGCCACCCGTTATGAAAATGCGCGCAAGAACACCCAGCGCCTGGTCGGGACCCTGCCCGAGATCGCCGACCGGGCCCCCTGGCTGGAAGCGATCGCGGAACTCAGTGCCATCGTTGCGGACGACACCCGGGGGGAAGTGGCCGAACGCTGTTATTACCTGATCGGCCAGTGCAACCATCACCTGTTCGATCGGTTTCACGAAACCGCTTTCTTCGATCAGGCCCTGCGGGCTTACCGCCGTCTGATTCGCCAATTCCCAGCCGGTCGCCTGGCCGACGACGCGCAATTCTTGATCGGGGTCCTGTATGTGGATAAGGACCCGGCCCAGGCCTATCTGGAACTGGCCAAGGTCACCACCTTCTATCCCAACGGCGATATGGCCCAGCGGGCCCAAGACCGGGCTCGCGAACTGAGGCGGCAGATCACCCCCAACGCGGCCAAGGTCGAACCCGCACGGCCGGTACCCTCGATTTCTCATCTGGCCACTCTCGATCAGGTGTCTTACTGGTCGACCCAGGACTACACCCGGGTGGTATTCTACCTGAGCGCGCCGATCCAGTATCGGGAAAACATGCTGACGCCCGACCCCGGAGAAAACGATCCGGCGCGCATCTACCTAGATCTGGAAGGCTGCCGGTTGAGCCCCAAGATCGGTCATCAGATCGATATCACCGACGGGTTCCTACGCGACGTGCGGCTGGGCCAATACCGTCCGGACCTGGCGCGGGCCGTGCTGGATATCGATTCCATCGAAAATCATAAGGTGTTCACCATGGCCGATCCCTTCCGGATCGTGGTGGACGTTCGCGGCAAACGCCCGGCGGAAACGGGGCCCGCGCCGGCAGTCTCGAAGACGGTCGCCGCCAAGCCCAAGAACGAAAAAACCCAAACCCCCGAAGCAGCAAAACCGAAGACCAATTTAGCCCGGGCGTCCAACGTCGCAACCAGCAAGACCAAGCCAGCCCAGGCCCCGGCGCGCCAGGCGGCCAAGGCCGGGACCGGTAAAGCCCAACCCCCGGACGCCGCGGCGATCCGTTCCGCCAAGAAGCTTCCGAGCCTGGCTCAGCAACTGGGCCTCGGGGTCAGCCGCATCGTGATCGACCCGGGCCATGGAGGGCGCGACAAAGGCGCCATCGGCGGCAACGGTACTTACGAAAAGCACATCACCCTGGCCATCGCCAAAAAGCTCCAGCAGGCCATCGAAAAAAACACCCGCTGCAAAGTCCTGCTCACCCGCGCCGATGACCGCTTCATTTCGCTGGAAGAACGTACCGCCATCGCCAACGGCGAAAAAGCCGACCTGTTCATTTCGATCCACGTCAACGCCCACGAAGACCGCTCCATCCACGGCTTTGAAACCTACTTTCTGAATCTTTCCCGAGATCGTGAATCGGCCCGGGTGGCGGCCTTTGAAAACGCCACCTCGAAGAAGAAAATCAGTGACCTGGAAGCCATTTTGAAAGACCTGCTGCGCAACACCAAGATCAGCGAATCCTCGCGCCTGGCCGCGACGGTGCACCGACAGCTGGCCCACGGCCTGAGCAAGGAATATAAAAACTTTCATGACCTGGGGGTCAAACAGGCCCCCTTTTACGTTTTGCTGGGCGCGGAAATGCCTAGCATCCTGGTTGAAGCCGCCTTTCTGTCCAATGAGAAAGAAGAACAATTGCTGCAACAAAAAGCCTTTCAGGCCCAGATCGCGCACGGAATCGCCTTCGGTATTGGGCGATATATCGGGGCGTTGGACAAAACCGCCCGACTGGAAGACAACCCATGACCGACACCACGCTCGCTCCGCTGCCGGTACCGGTCGGCACCGTGGTGGAATTCTTCGAGGCCGGACGCATCCTGCTGGGGATCTGCATGGCGGTGAAGGGCACCCGTTTGTCGGTGGTGGCCGAAACCGGTCGTGAAATCAACCTGGCCCGCAACCGGGTGCTGCATTTCAGCCGCCGCCCCCTGGATTGGCAGGCGGAGCGTGCTCAGTTGCAGGCCCAGATGCGGGCCATCGGCCAAACCCGGCAGGCCCTGAGCGATAAAGTCGATATCGTCGAACTTTGGTCGCTGCTTCGAGACGAACCCGATCGGCTCACCAGCGAGCAACTGGCGGAGCTGGTGTTCTCGGGACCGATCAGCGATCATCACGTGGCCGCGCTGCAGCGGGTCATGCTCCAGGACAAGCTGTATTTTCAATTCAAGGACGGCGCCTTCCAGGCCCGCTCCGAGCAGCAGGTCCAGGAACGAACCGCCCAACTGGAACGGGAAGCGGCCCGCGATGCCCTGCTCAATCATGGTGCCGACTGGCTGGCCGCGGTCCGCTCCAAAAAACCCGGACAACCGCTGCCGACCGCTGCCGCGCTGGGCCCCGACCAGCGTCAGCAGATCATCGAAAACCTGAAGGACTTCGCGCTGCATTTTCAGGACGCAGCGGAACACGCCCTGGTGAAGGAACTGCTCAAACGCGCCAAACTCAGTCCCCTGCCCGAAACGGCTTTTCGCCTGCTGGTGAAACTGGGAGTGTGGCGGGAAGATGAAAACACCTACCTGCTCCAGCACGATATCCCGATCGCTTTCGCCCCGGCGATCGAGCCCCTGGCAATCGCCTGCGCCCGCCAGGGGCAATTGCCAACGGCCCTTTCCGGAAGCGGCGTGAACCTCGAGGACCTGCGCCGGCTTGACACCTTCACCATCGACAGCGCCGCCACCCGCGACTACGATGACGCACTCAGCCTGGAACCGTTAGCGGACGGCCGGTTCCAGGTGGGCGTGCACATTGCCGATGTGGCCGCCTGCATCCAACCGGGCGATCCGATCGATCAGGAAGCCCGCACCCGGGCGACCTCCGTCTACCTTCCGGACCAGCGCATCCCGATGCTGCCCACCGCGCTCTCGGAAAATTTTTGCAGTCTGCTGCCCGGGGCGGATCGACCGGCGCTGAGCTTCCTGATGACCTTCGACGGCAACGGTAACGTCTGCGAGAGCCGGATCGTGTCCAGTCTGATCCGGGTCAAGGAACGCTTCACCTACGAACAATTCAATACTCAACTGGAAGCCCAACAGCGTTTTCAGGTCCTCCATCAATTCAGCCTCGAACTGCGCCGACAAAGGCTCGAACAGGGGGCGGTGATCCTGCCGCTGCCGGAAATCCAGGTCTACGTCAATAGCGCCGGCATGATCCGCCTGCACCAGTATCTCAAGGAATCCCCGAGCCAGATCGTGGTTTCGGAATGGATGATCGCCGCCAACCAACTGGCCGCGGCCCATCTCACCGCCCAGCATCTGGCCGGCATCTTCCGGCGGCAAGCGGAATGCAAGCCGGAAACCCAACCGGTCATGAGCGAGCACGCGCTGTTTCACAGCTATCGGCAGCGGCGCCTGTTCGCCCGCGCCGAACTGGATACCCAGCCCGGCCCCCACTGCAGTTTGGGGGTGCCGCACTACACCAGCATCACCTCACCGATCCGCCGCTACGTGGACCTGATCAGCCAACGCCAGTTGAAACACGCGCTCGCCACCGCCACCGCCCTCTACGATGAACGGCAACTGCAAGAGATCATCATGGAATTCAAAACGGTCAGCGTCAAGGTCATGCTGGTCCAGCGCAAATGGATCCGCTACTGGCTGCTCAAATACATCGAACAGGAAGACATTCAGCAGCTCAACGCCCTGGTGCTGGAAAAAAACGCCCGCTTCGCCCATCTGCTGCTGCCCGATTTCCTGATCGAGGCCAATCTCCCGATCCACGAGGACACCCGGGTGCAGCCGGGAGAACTGGTGCGGGTCCGGATCGACCAGGTCAACCCCCGCGAAGACGTGCTCCGGCTTGCGCTGCTGCCCCAAGGCGGAACGGCACAATAATGTGCCTTGCGGTTCCGGCCCGAATTTTGCCCTCCAGGACCGGCCCGCCCGGCAATCGTGAACCCGGACCACCGGCCGCGGCCCGCCGGAACGCTACAAAATCGTTCCGGACCCAGAGCTGCTGGTCAACCGGAGCTGGTCCAAGTCCCCGAGAATGAATTTTTCCTGAACGATATCATAAGGATATCCATACGGCACAAGTCTTGCCTGGAGCCTCTCGAAACGTTCGCAATGGCAATCACGTTGAATCGTTGAATCGGGAGGCAGCAATGGCGACATGGGTCTGGAGGATTGGAACAGGGCTGGAGTGCAATCGGTGGCTCGGCCGCGGAACCGGTATCGGTGCCGCGCTGGCGTTGGTTTTGACAGCGGCCGACCGGGCTTTCGCTGAGCAGGGCCAGCCCGATCCCGGAGACACCGCCTGGCTGCTGGTGTCCTCGGCCCTGGTGATGCTGATGCTGCCCGGGTTGGCCTTGTTCTACGGCGGTATGGTCCGCACCAAGAATGTCCTCAGCTCGCTCATGCATTCGTTCGTCGCCCTGGCCGTGATCGGGTTGCAGTGGGTGGTGCTCGGCTATTCGCTGTCCTTTGCCAAGGGCAATGCATTCCTGGGCGGTCTGGATCATCTGCTGCTGCTCGGCATCACCCCGGAATCCTTGACCGGTTCGGTACCCACCTATGCCTTCGTGATGTTTCAAGGGATGTTCGCCATCATCACGCCGGCCCTGATCAGTGGGGCCCTGGCGGAACGGATGAAGTTCAGCACCTATCTCGTCTTCATTCTGGCCTGGGCGGTGCTGGTCTATGACCCGGTGGCCCATTGGGTCTGGGGCGGCGGCTGGCTGGGGCGGCTGGGCGCGCTCGATTTCGCCGGCGGCACGGTGGTCCACCTTTCTTCCGGGGCCTCGGCCCTGGCCATGGCCCTGCTGCTCGGAAAGCGCCGGGGGTATCCGCACGAAATGTTCGTGCCGCACAATTTGACCCACACCCTGCTGGGAGCCGGCTTGCTTTGGTTCGGCTGGTTCGGGTTCAACGCCGGCAGCGCGCTGGCGGCCAACGGCAACGCGGCTCTCGCCTTCACCACCACGATGGTGGCGGC
>Ga0100396_1002143_pt1 | contig 12933 bp, 13 predicted proteins | sample CryGeymeta201520_FD_81551 | JGI IMG/M metagenome (GOLD analysis project Ga0100396, IMG submission 81551) | Groundwater microbial communities from Crystal Geyser aquifers in Utah, USA - Crystal Geyser metaG 2015-20 | ecosystem: Environmental > Aquatic > Deep subsurface > Groundwater | place: USA... | reverse complement strand
GGCGGTCCTCGTAATCGAGCAGCATTTCCGCTTTCCCCTCGATGGCATCCGCCGGGATGAGTCAGGCCAGTTCGGGCTTGTAGAAGGTGGTGCGCAGGTGGCAGGCGCCCCGATCGGAGGTTCCATAGGCCAGGCCCATGCCCTTCAGTACCCGCGGATCGTAACCGGCGGGTTCCATGCCCTTCACATGAATGGCCAGGTCTTCCAGTTGCCAGGTTGCCGCCGCGTGGGCGATGCCTTCCGCGAGCACGTCGCCGATCCCTTCCCGCCGGGCGATCCGTTCGAGCAGCAGGGCGATTTTATCGACCTCGCCATAATCGATGTCATAATCCAGGCGACCGCGGCGCACGGCTTCGATGGTGAAAGCGCAGAGATTTCCGGCGGTAATGGTGTCCATCCCCATCCGATCGCAGATATCGTTGAGATAAGCGATCTCCTCGATCTGATCGATCATGCACAGGCCGCCGAAGGCGTAGATGGTTTCATATTCCGGGCCTTCGATCACCAGGCCCCGGTGGCGGCCCTGGTCGATGGTGGCCATGCGCCCGCAGGCCATGAAGCACTTGGCGCAAGCATGGGGGGTAACGGTATTGTCCCGATGAAAGGTCTGGCCGCTGATCTTTTCCCAGTGTTCACAGGTGCCCTGGGCCCAGTAGCGGGCCGGAAAGGCGCCGGCCTTGTTCATGATGGCGACCATCATGGTGGTGCCCAGGGCCTTGTAGGCTTTCACCCCCGGATTATCGGCATGGGCGGCGGCAAACGCCTTGCCGTAGTCGGCCAGGCCCCTGGCATCGTGGAGACCGCGTTTGCGGTCCCCTTGAAAGACCACGGCCTTGAGCCGCTTGGAACCCATCACGGCGCCCACCCCACCGCGGCCGGCGGAACGCCATTTGTCATTTTCGATGACCGCAAAGCGCAGCAGCCTTTCTCCGGCGGGGCCGATCACCACGGCCCCCGGCTTGCGATAGCCTTCCGTGGCCACGGCCGCCCTGGCCACGGCTTCCGCTTCGGTGCGAAAGGTATCGGCGCCCCAGAGATCGGCGGCATCGAAGAATTTCGCGCCGTCGGGATGAACGGCCACGATCGAAGGCCGGGAAGCCTTGCCGGTGGATAGAACCGCGTCGAATCCGGCGGCATCCACCGCCTCCGGCACCTTGCCTCCGGAATAGGATTCAACGTAGAGCCGGGTGAGCGGGGATTTGGTGAACACGCCGTAGCGGCTCGATCCCCAGACCCGGCTCTGGCAGATGGGTCCGGTCGCGAAAATGAGGTGGTTCTCCGGCGCGAAGGGGTCCACGCCCGGAGGATTTTTTTCCAGCAGCAAGTGGGTTGCGAGCCCCTTTCCGCCCAGGCATTCGGCGGACACCTCAGCGGCCACCGGCTCGATTTGGAACGACTCATGGGTCATATCGACCATCAGGATGCGCCCGTAACAACCGTCCATGGAATGCTCCTTTTAACCTGTTTAGTTTGAGAAGCTACCTTTTAGATTCGCGCGGAGGCGCGGAGGCGCGGAGAAGACCCCTGAAATCAACCTCCGCGTCCGCTGCGTCTCCGCGTGAAAATGAAGCTTTTAAGCCTTCACCAGTCCAGCTAAAGCCCGAGATAGGCCGTCTTGATGTGGGGGTCGTTCATCAGTTCCGCGGCCGGACCTTCCATGACCGTGCGCCCATGCTCCAGAACGTAGCCGCGATCGCTCATGCCGAGGGAATGCTTCACGTCTTGTTCCACCAGCACGACGGTGGTGCCCTGGTCGGCAATCGCCCGCACCGCCTCGAAGATGTTCTTGGTGAGCAAGGGGGCGAGTCCCAGCGAGGGTTCATCGAGCATCAGGATCTTGGGCAAAGCCATGAGGCCGCGCCCGATCGCCACCATCTGCTGCTCGCCGCCGGAAAGCGTCATGGCCAACTGGGATTGCCGCTCGCGCAAGCGCGGAAACAGGGTGTAGACCTGTTCCAGGGTGGCTTCCTTGAGCCCGTCGGCGCGACGGTTGTAAGCCCCGATGATCAGATTGTCCTTAACGGTCATGAGCGTGAACAGACGCCGACCTTCAGGTATGTGGATGATACCCCGCTCAACGATGGTTTCGGGGGGCTGGGAATGGATCGGCGAACCCTGAAACAGGATCTCACCGGCGGCGGGCTCCAGGAGGCCGGAAATGGTTTTGAGCAGGGTCGATTTGCCCGCCCCGTTGCCGCCGATGATGCTCACCACCTCGCCTTCCTCCACGTGCAGGGAAAGGTCGAAGATCACCTGGACATCGCCGTGGAACACATCGATATGGTTGACCTCAAGAAACGACATATTCATCTCCCAGGTAGGCCTTGATCACGTTCTCGTCCGCCGCTACGTCCTTGGGAGCGCCTTCGGCGATTTTCTTGCCGAAATGAATCACCGCGAGCCGGTCGGAAAGAGCCATGATGGCCCGCATGATGTGCTCGATCAAAAATACGCTGATGCCGCTGTCCCGCACCTTGCGGATGATGTCCACCATCTCGTCCACTTCGGTCGGACGCAGGCCGGCCATGACTTCATCGAGCAGGATGAGCTTGGGTTCGGTGGCCAGGGCCCGGCCGATTTCCAGCCGCTTGCGATCGGCAATGGTCATGGATCCGGCCGGCAGGTCCCGCTTGTCGGCCAGGTGGAGGAAATCCAGGACATCGAGGGCCTTGTCCCGTGCCGTCGATTTCCGGTCGGTGTTCGCAAAGCTTCCCACCATCACGTTGTAGAGGACGGTTTTGGAAGAAAAGGGCTTGACGATCTGGAAGGTGCGAGCCAGGCCTTGTTTGCACAGATCCCATGGCTTGCGGTTGTTGATCCGTTCCTCGCAAAAGCGGATGGTGCCTTCGGTGGGCGGGTACACCCCGGCGATGCAGTTGAAGGCGGTGGATTTGCCCGCGCCGTTGGGGCCGATCAGTCCCAGGATTTCGCCCTGTTCCATGGCGAGGCTCAAGTTGTCCACCGCCCTCAGGCCGCCGAAGTCCTTGCTCAGGTTGTTCACTTCGAGGATCTTCATGCCCGGCTCCTCCCCAGCGCCTGTTCCGCGCGCGCTCCGGTAAGCCGGTCCAGCAGCCGGTTGTAGGCCCGGGTCAGGGGTTCCTGCAGGCCGCGCGGTTGGTAGAGCATGACCAGGATGAGGACCACGCCGAAGATGATCAGGTGCAGGCCCGGGAGCTTGTCGCCGAAGTAAATCCTGGAAAAATCGCTGACCGGGCGCAGCAGCAGGGCGCCCAGAACCGGACCGGCGATGGAACCGCGCCCCCCGATCAAGGCAATGAATGCGATCTCGAACGACATATCGAGGGAGATAACACTCTTGGGATGAATGAAAAGGGTGAACTGGGCCCAGAAGGTCCCGGCCAAAGCGGTGAGAAAGGAACTCATGGCGAGCGCGATCAGTTTGCAGCGCACCACGTTCACCCCCAGAGCCATGGCCGCTTCGGGTTCTTCGCCGCCGGCATTGAGATAGTAGCCGAGCTTCGATTGTGAGATCAGGTAGGTGATGGTGATCACCAGGATCAGCATCACCAGAATGATGTAATAGTAGGGTTCCTTGCCGGCGAACATGAAGTGGGTCAGGCCCGTCTTCAGCGGCGGGATTTCCAGGCCGCGGGGTCCGTTGAGCTTGAGCGGACCGATGTAGTCGATATTTTCCACCATGACCCGGATCCCTTCACCGAAGGCGATGGTGGCCAGGGCGAAATAGGCGCCGCGCATCTTGAAGGTGGGCAGCCCAATGAGAATCCCCACCAGCACCGCCAGAATGCCCCCCACGATCATGCCGATCCAGGGGCTCAGGCCGTACTGGAGCGACAGGATGGTCGAGGTGTAGGCGCCGATGCCCACGAAGGCGGCGTGGCCCAGGGGGAGCACTCCGGCGAAGCCGCCCACCAGGTTCCAGCTGCTGGTGAGGTAAGCGTACAGATAGAGAAGAATCAGAATGTGGAGGTAGGTCGGGCTGCGCAGAACCAGCGGCAATCCGAAGCTTACCACCCCCACCAGGACCAGGGACAGGATTTGGAGCTGATGTCTTGTCATGCGATCGTCCATGAGAACAAAGGTGCCATATCAGAATCCTTGTTTTTCATTGCTACCGGATGCTTGATCGAGATCCGCGGATAGCCCGGGGGGGACCGTCGGCAGCCGAGCGCGGCCGCGGATCAGGTCACGATCTTGTCCTTCGATTGCTTGCCGGTGATCCGTTCAATGGCAATACGCCAGAGCCGGGTCTTGGTCATCGCCTCGTCGTTGAGATCCCAGTCACGGTGCGAATAGTGGCGCATGACTTGGTTCAGCGCGGAAACCTTGGCCGCGGGCTCGGTGAGTTCCTCGACGGTGCCGAACCCGATCACGCTGTAAAAGGAAAACGACCAACTGCACGCGGCGCTGTCGTTGGGAACCACTTTCACCTCGTGCTCGACTTCGAAACACACTCGAGGATTGGAAGCGATGAAGTCTAGTTTCGTTCCTTCCCGGGCGGTGTGGAAGTAAAGGGTGCGGCCGTCGTATCCAAAGGCCACCGGAACAATATAGGGCACGTTGTCCCGGCTCAACCCGAGCCGGCACACCTGGGCCTCGGCCATGATCCGATCAATCAAACCAGGGTCCTGGATTTCCTTATCTTTTCGTCGCACCGGCGGATCCTCCGTCACCATTCACCATTCACGACTCACGACTCACGACTCATCCCGCTACCAATCGTACTTCACGCCGAACAAGCCCGATGGCTTGATGAACAACACCGCCAGAAACAGGGCGTAAACAATGGCTTCGGTCCAGGTGGCGGTCATGAATTGGGGACACACCGATTCGATCAGGCCGATGATGATCCCGCCCAGCATGGCCCCCCAGATGCTGCCCAGTCCTCCCAGCACCACGATGATGTAGCCCTTCATGTCGAACAGGACCCCGACACTGGGGTAGACGTTGAAAAAGGGAATGAGGGCCACCCCGGCGATGCCGGCGGTGGCCGTGCCGATCCCAAACGCCATGTTGTAAACCTTGTACTGGTTGATCCCCATTAGGCTGGCCGCTTCCCGGTCCAGGCTAGTGGCCCGGATGGCCCGCCCCATTCGGGTCTTTTGAAAGAACCAGTAGACCGCCCCAGCCGTGATCATGGCGGCCACAAATCCCCACAACTTCGGGACCGAAAGCATCATGCCGCCGATTTCAAGCATCTTCCCCCGCAGTGGGTTGTTCTGAAGCGCACGGTACTGGGGGCCGAAGATGAGCAGACAGAGATTATCCAGAATGTACCAGACGCCGGTGGTGACAATGATGACGGTGATCGGTTCGCGAACCTGCTTTTCGGCCTTGAAGATGGGCTTGATCAGGGTGTTCTGGAGCAGGTAGCCGAATGCGTACATGATCGGGACCACCACGATCAGGGCCACGTAGGGATTCATCCCGCTCAGGGTCGCCGCCCAGAAGGCCACATACATGCCGACCATGAGCAGCGAGCCGTGCGCGAAATTGATCACCTTGAGCACGCCGAAGATGATGGTGAGCCCCAGTGCCGTCAGGCCATAGATGGAACCCATCAGGATTCCATTGATGGTGTCTTCAAGAAGATAGATCATAACCGCCTCCGGGGGCCCGCGGCACGGCAAATCGCCCAACCCGGACGGCCAGGTCGCAGGCCCCCATAGCAAAGGAAACGCGGAGACGCGCTTCCGCGTCTCCGCGCACTCACCAGCGCCGATCAGTCCTTGGGCATCGGGAACACCGGGGTGTAGCCGGCCCGACGGGCGTTCTTGGGCCACACCGTGATGCGTTCCAGGCCCGTACCCAGGTCGTTGACCTGAACGATGGCCAGGGCCGCGAATTTGTTCTGGCCCGTGGCGTCAAAGGCAATGACGTCGTAAGAAGCGATCATGGCCGGGCCGGTGCTCAGATTGGTCGCGGCCAGGGCCTCGCGAATGGCCTTGGGATCCAGTGACCCGGCTCGCTCCAAGGCATCCTTCAAGACATACATGGCGATGTAAGCGTCCACGGATTCGCCGGCCAGATTATAGCCATACTTGGTCTTGAACTTGGTGTTGATGTCCTTGGCCCCCGGCTTGTTCACATCCGTTTCCCATTCGACGATATCAAACAGATAGCGGGCGTTTTTGCCCACCGCCTTGAGGAACGACGGGTCGGCGTGACCGCCGCCGCTGGTGATGATGGCCTTGGGCTTCACTTTGTACTCGGCCAGGGTGTTGGTCAGAAGGATCGCGTCGGCAGCGTTGGAGACCATCATCAAGACGTCGGGATTGGCGCGTTTGATCTTATTGACCACCGGGCTAAAGTCGGTTGCCGTTGAAGGATAGGGCTCATCCAGCACCACCTTGTAGCCCGCTGTTTCGGCCAGCTTCTTCCATTGTTCGGCAAAGCCCTTGCCCCAATCTCCGTTTTCGTAAACAAAGGCCACGGTTTCCACCTTGGCGCCGAATTCCTTTTCCATGTCTTGCAGAAAGGTGAACTGGTCGCGCGTCCACCAACTGTCCTTGGCGGCGATCCGAAAAACGTTCTTGAAACCCTGCTCGGTGATCTTATCGGCCACCGACACCGGCACGATGAACGGGATGCCGTAGCGTTCGGCCACCTCGGATGTGGGATAGGTAACGGCTGAATTCCTGCAGCCGGTCAACACATTCACCTTCTCCGTGTTGATCAGACGCTCGGCTTCGGCCACCCCTTTCTCCGGCTTGGACTCCGAATCGGCGTAGATCATTTCCAGCTTGGCCCCGCCCAACGACTTGATCCCGCCGGCCGCATTGATTTCCTCGACCGCCATGTTGCGGGCGTTCTTACCCTGTTCCCCCACCGAGGCCGAAGGGCCCGACAGCGGTTCGATGTTGCCCACCTTGACCACCGTCTCCGCAGCCCCGACCGGCGATACGATCCCCAGCATGGCCACCAGCCCCAAGGCCATTGCCACGGCCGCAACCTTCCTCCACCACACCTGCTTTCCTTTCATGACGAATCCTTTCTCAAAAGTCATTGCGTTCACGGCACCCAATCCCCACACCCCCGGTGGCGCTCACCCCGCACCCGGCATCAGGACCTCAGCAGCAGCTTGAATCCGGGCGCCGCCACCGTTTCGAAACCAGCTCACCGGAACGGCCGGCTCCCATAAGCGTAGCATGTGATGTTCTCCGGGAGGCCCAGGCTCATGAGTTCCTGCATGATCCGGTCGGTCCGGTCGGGATCGATCTTGACCACCAGCAGCGCCCGCTCCGCAACCCGGTCGCGATACACCTTCCACCCGCGAATCCGCACCTGGAGTCGCGGCAGGGCTTTCAGCACCGCGCTGAACTCGCTCTCTTCAGTTATCCCGGCCCTGGTTTCAAAAATCATATAGCTGCACGCACGATCCAGCTCCCGCTTGATCTCTTCAAAACTGGCGGAAACCGGACCGGTGGCGAGGATCATCTCAGTGCGAGAGGGCGGCGAGCCCTTCCTCCATGATGGCCAGGCCTCGTTCCAGCTGCTCATCGGTGATCACCAGCGGCATCAAGGTCCTGATGACATTGCCGAAGTTGCCGCAAGAAAGAAGAATGAGGCCGTTTTCATGGCAGAATTTCACCAGGGCCTTGGCGGCGTCGGCGGCCGGCTCCTTGGTTTCCCGGTCTTTCACCAGTTCCAGGGCGAGCATGGGGCCGAGCCCGCGCACCTCCCCGATGATCTCATAACGCTCCTGCCATTGGTCGAAACGCTGCTTCAGCTTACGGCCCAGGTTTTGGGCCCGCTCCAGCAGGTTTTCCTCGGTAAAAATCCGCAACACCGCCAGGGCCGCCTCGCAGCAGACCGGGTTGCCGCCATAGGTGCCGCCGAGTCCGCCCACCTGAGGCGCGTTCATCATTTCCGCCCGGCCGACCACGGCGCTGAGAGGCATGCCGGCCGCCAGGCTTTTCGCCGTGGTCACCAGATCCGGCTCCACCCCCCAGTGCTCCATGGCGAACATCTTGCCCGTTCGCCCCATGCCGCTCTGGATTTCATCGGCGATGAAGACGATCCCATGGTCGCGGCAAATTTGCTGAAGCCTGGGGAAATATTCGGGTGGCGGCGTGATGAAGCCGCCTTCGCCCATGACCGGCTCGACGATCAGGGCGGCCGTGTTTTCCGCCGCCACCTGGCTGATGAAAAAGTCCTTCAAATGCTCGGCGCAGGCGATGTCGCAACCGGGGTACTTGAGCCCCATGGGGCAACGGTAGCAGTAGGCGCAGGGCATCCGATAGACATCCGACATGAAGGGCCCGAAGCCGAACTTGTACGGCTTGACCTTGCTGGTGAGGGTCATGGTCAGATAGGTTCGACCGTGGAAGCCGTTTTCAAAGGCGATCACCGCCGAACGCTTGGTGCGGTGCCGGGCGATCTTCACCGCGTTCTCCACCGCCTCGGCCCCACTGTTGGCAAACAGGGCCATCTTCGGGAAGGTGCCGGGGGTGAGCGCGCAGAGCTGTTTTGCCAGTTTGACATAGGGCTCGTACATCACGATGTGAAAGCAGGTGTGGGTGTACCTTTCGGCCTGGGCCTTGATGGCGGCCACCACCTTGGGGTGGGAATGGCCCACATTCATCACCCCGATGCCGCCGGCGAAGTCGATGAGTTCCCGGCCGTCCACATCGTAAATCACCGCTCCCTTGGCGGTTCCGGCAAAAAACGGGGTCACATTGAACGGTCCTTGAGGGACAAACGTCGCCCGAAGTTCTTTCAGGTCCTCCATGGTCTTTGAGCTGGTCATGAGCGCTCCTGTTCTGCTGGTGGCAAATGGTCTGGTCGGAATCCGCGAGCCGGGATGATCCAAGGCAAATCCCATGCCAGCCTGGGGCTTTCACTCCCTTTGAGTGATTACAAACCCTTAACACCGACGAGGGGCTCCCGGGCCCCGGCGCGATCGATTCACTCTTGCATCATCAGCACGGTTCACCGATAAGGAGCGGGCTTTCGGCTATGATGCAAAATAGAATCGGGGGGTGGAACCAGGCCGCGCCCGGGTCTTCGAAAACCCGGGCAGCGGGGCGGCAACGCCCGACTGGCTGGAAAGGCACCAGGATTATTGCGCTAGAAACGGGAACCGGTTGCGGGTCAGGAGCGACGGAGGTGATGCATTAGTGAATCGTTGAGCGAGAAAATCCGTGTCGCTTGAGTTTGCGGACCACCGTGGGCTGGCTGATTCCCAGGTGCCTGGCCAATTGTCGCGTCGACCGGCAGGAGGCCAGGGCTTTTTCGATGATCGCCCGTTCCAGGGCATCCATTTCCGCGGTGAGGCCGCGCGGTTTTTTTCTCCACCGGGAAACCCGGTCGATCGGGCCGGCTGGACTCCCGGGCCGGTCTCGAGCAAATGATCCAGCACCTCCTGGTCGCTCATCAGCATGGCCTTTTTCAGCAGGCTTTTCAGCTCTCGCACATTGCCCGCGAAGGGATGGTCCTGGAGCGACCGGAGCGCTTCCGGGGAGACGCGCTTGTTGAGGTTGTAGGCCTGGTTGTATTTGGCCAGGAAATGGTTGACCAGTTCGAAGATGTCCTCGGTGCGTTCCCTGAGCGGTGGGATCCGAATGGTGAAGGTGTTCAGGCGATAGAACAGGTCCTGGCGAAACATCTTGTTCCTGGTCCAGGCTTCCAGGTCCCGGTTGGTGGCCGCGATGACGGTGCAATCGATCTTGCGGGCTTTCAGCGCTCCCAGCCGCATCACTTCATGGTCATCCAGATATTTCAGCAGCTTGGCCTGAACCGACAAGGGCAGGTCGCCGATCTCGTCCAAAAACAGGGTTCCGCCCTGAGCCAGTTCGAAGAGACCCGCCTTGCCCTGCTCGCGAGCGCCGGTGAAGGCCCCCGTTTCATAGCCGAACAGTTCGGCTTCCAGCAGGTTTTCCGGCAGCGCGGCACAGTTGATCTGGACGAAGGGCTGGTTCTTGCGGCGCCCGTTCTGGTGGATGAATTTGGCGAGGAGCCCTTTGCCCGTTCCCGATTCGCCCAGAATGAGGATATTGGAAGCTTCGACATGAGCGAGCTTGAGGGCGATTCGAAGGACATCCCGCATGCTGTCGCTTTCCGTAATGATTTCCTGATTTTTCAGCTCCAGCACGGTGAGTTCGGCCAGTTCGTTCTTGAATTTCTCGGTGACCATCCGGGACTGTTCCAGTTGGTCGCGGATGGCGTTCAGTTGAGTCATGTCCCGTTCGTTCACCACCACCAGGAAGATGCTCCCGTCTTCGTTGAAGACGGGGGTGCCGGTGGCGAGCAGGATCTTCTTGGTCTTTTTGATGTACTGAACAACGCTCACCTGCCGTTTGGTTTCCAGGACCTCGAGGGTGACCGAGCGATCGAACAGTCCGGTGGCAAGCAGTTCGGTGACGGTTTTCCCGAGCACGCTTTGGGCCCGAATGCCGTTGAGCTTTTCCGATGCGCCGTTGACGTCGATGACTTTCCCCTGGCCGTCACAGACCCAGATACCGTCCGAGGAGGATTCAAAAATGGCTTTCAGTTGCCGGTTCAGCCTGGTGTAGGACTCAAGCCGACGCGCCGAGCTTTCGAACTGCTCCAGGTCCTGAAAGATGCACACGGCGCCGGTTACCGTGCCGTGCTCACGGATCAGGGTGATGTTCAGGACCAGACTGACCTCCTTGCCGTGGATGTGGCGTCCCAGTTGGGGCTGTCCTGTTTTGAGGGCATCCATGACCAGGGGGCCGGAAATCGGCAGGCAGTCGGTGACCGGCGACCCGATGATCTTTTCCGGATCGAGTCCGATGCTTGACCGCACCTGGGTGTTGGCAACAACGATGCGCCCGGTCTCGTCCGTGGCGATGACCGCATTGCAGCTTGCGTTGAGAATCTGTTCGTGGGTGATTCGGTTTTTCACCTGTCCCTCAATCGGATGACACGGCTGTGATTCCGGCCGGGGAGCGCAAGCAGCTTGCCGCTCGCCCCGCCTGAATCGTCCCCGGCCCAGGGGCCGATGCCATTGACTTTAACATGAACTCTCCCCAATTTGACAACCGCGACTTGGGCACACTTGACCCCGTGGGGATGACAAGTCATTGTCTCTACCTGGGTTGAAAATGTTCGAGAAAGCGATGCGAACGGATGGCGCGCTCCCCCCTTTGCCAAGGGGGGATTTCCAAGCGGTCCACCGCTGAGGCTGGGACATTGGGACTGCTACTCGCCCCGGGTGAAGAGCGGGGCACGAAACCGGCGGGTGACCGGTTCTCCATGGCTTATCCGCCGATCGGCCAACGTTTGAGCAATCGTCCGGATCGCTCCCTCACCGCTGGCAGGCGGCGCAGAAGGTGGTGGCGCGCTGGGCCAGGCGCACCTCGGAAAGCGGCCGGAGGCAGCGCGGGCAGGGTTCGCCGGCGCGGCCGTAAACCTTGAGCTGGAGCTGGAACCAGCCGGGGTTGCCGACGGCGTCGCGGAAGTCTCGGAGGGTGGTGCCGCCCTGCTGGATCGCCTGGCGGAGCACCTCGACGAGGGCGGCGGCGAGGGCGTGATAACGCTTACGGCTGATCCGGCCGGCGGCCCGGCGCGGGTCGATCGCCGCCGCGAACAGGGCTTCGTTGGCGTAGATGTTGCCGACCCCGGTCACGATCCGGCTGTCCATGATGAAGGCTTTCACCGTCGCCTTTCGGCCCCGGGCCCGTTGGTAAAGATAGTCGCCGGTGAAAGCCGGAGCGAAGGGTTCCGGACCGAGACCGGCGAGCAACGGGTGTTCGAGCGGATCGCCCGGGCACCAGAGGACGCAACCGAACCGGCGGGGGTCGTTCAGGCACAGCACCTTTCCGGAATCCAGAACAATCTCCAGGTGATCGTGCGTGGCCGCCGGCGCCCCCTCGGGTCTCACCAGCAGGCATCCGGACATGCCCAGATGAAGAATCACGGCGCCGTCCGCGAGGTGCATCAGGAGGTATTTCCCGCGGCGCTCCAGGCCCTGGATCACGCGGCCCTGGAGTCGCGCCGGAAGTTCGATTGGCACCGGCCAGCGCAGCTTCGGGTTGCGCACCCGGGTCGATTCGATGCGCCGGCCCACGAGATACGGTTCCAGGCAGCGGCGAAGGGTTTCCACTTCCGGCAGTTCGGGCATTGTCTTCAGGATCTTTCCAGCTCAAAAGCGTGCCGGCCTCGGGTCAGGGGGCAATGCTGTTGATCAGGAGTCAGCGCTTTTTGCATTTTCATGGCGTCCCATGAAACCGAATGACAACCTGAATGCCCATTTCTCATGTTGACATTACCTCGCTTTTTGAGTTCATTGGATGCCAAGGCATGTCATCCACGCCCGAACCGTTTTGTGTCCCCGAGAAACCCCCGGATAAGATCCCCTGATTGGGAAGCCCCATGCCAAGGACCAAAATGAACACCTTGTGGCCGGCCCGGTTGAAACCGACCGAGCAACGAATCGATTATTCCGACGAGGACACCAAGGGGTTGCGACTTCGAACCAGCCCTGGAGGCATGGCCTGGAGCGTCGTCCACCGAGCGCCAGGAGGAACCATGACCGCCCGGTTCACCCTGGGGACCTATCCCGAGGTCAGTCTTGCCGGCGCCCGCAAGACGGCCGCCAACCCGCGTGCTGAAATCCACGCGGGGCGGGATCCGGCGGGCACTCGCAGGGAGCAACGAAATGCTCCTAGCTTCGGCATGGTCGCGGCTGAATACCTGGACCCCACGCCGTCCACAAACCCACTCTACACGAAGACGAGCGGATCATCAGCCAAGATTTGCCTCCGAACTGGGGCAACCGGCAGATTCACGGCGATGATCATGACCAAATAATGGGTGTGTCACCGTTTTGTAACAATCAGCTCATCAAGGTGTCACCTTCGAGTGTCTTAATCTCGACTTTGGCCATTTTTATGTTTTTGGAATTCAAGTTGCTCAATGCTTGATCATTTTGGTGTAGGAATTAGGTGAAGTTATGATCGAAATACGAGTTCACCTAATTGCAACTAATGG
>Ga0100396_1002142_pt1 | contig 12936 bp, 8 predicted proteins | sample CryGeymeta201520_FD_81551 | JGI IMG/M metagenome (GOLD analysis project Ga0100396, IMG submission 81551) | Groundwater microbial communities from Crystal Geyser aquifers in Utah, USA - Crystal Geyser metaG 2015-20 | ecosystem: Environmental > Aquatic > Deep subsurface > Groundwater | place: USA... | reverse complement strand
CTGCGCGATTGTGTTCGATGAGCCTCGGGACTGCGCGCTGCTCTCGGAATACGCTGACTCATATCAAGGTTCTGGACTGGCGGACATTGTAATCTACCGCCATCGATTCTGGGAGATTGATTGTTGCGGAGATGGTTGGGTCGTTCATCAGAGTTCTCCCGACGGCAATTCACTGTTCTCAGGATTGCATTTTGTCACTCGGTGGGAGAATGGGCAGGGAAGTCTTGCAGTATCACCTGAGGCAACAATACGAGGACGACAAGCGTGGGGGAAGCAAGGTGTTGCGTGCGCATGGCTCGGGCGATTGCCAACAGGTCTCTACCTTGGGACTCTATACGACAATAGTGCAGCGGTAATAGTGCCGACGAAACCAGAACATCTTGTTGCAGTGTGGTGCTTCTGTTCTTCTCCAGAATTCTCCATCGAAGTGCGTAAGATCAACCAGAAGACACAAGTTGCCAACGCCACCCTCGTGAAAGTCCCCTTCGACCTCGCCCACTGGCAGAAGGTGGCGGAGGAGCAGTATCCCAACGGGCTGCCGGAACCGTATTCCGACGACCCGACGCAATGGCTGTTCCACGGCCACCCGAAACCCTCCACCGCCCCGCTGCAAGTGGCGGTGGCGCGACTGTTGGGCTACCGGTGGCCGGCGGAGCAGGATGAGGAAATGGAGTTGGCGCAGGAGGCGCGGGAGTGGATTGCGAAAGCGCAAGAGCTAAACCAGTTCACTGATGACGACGGGGTGGTGTGCCTGCCGGCGGTGGGAGGGGAGCAACCGGCGGAAACGAGGTTGCGCGGGTTGCTGGTTGAGGCCTGGGCTGCGGCGAATCGTCTGACTTGTCCGACGCGTCTGACGGGTCCGACGGATGATGTGTGGTCTCCCTCTGTCGAAGCGCGTCTGCTGTCCGAGGCGGGCGCGGCGGGCAAGACCCTCGGCGACTATCTGCGGGACCTCTTCTTTGCCCAGCACTGCCGACTCTTCCACAACCGGCCTTTCCTCTGGCATCTCTGGGACGGGAAGCGGGACGGGTTCTCCGTGATCGTCAACTATCACACCCTCGACCGGGCGAAGCTGGAGCGCCTCACCTACACCTACCTCGGCGACTGGATCAGCCGACAGCGCCACGCCACGGATGCGGGCGAGCCCGGCGCCGAAGGCCGCCTCGTCGCCGCGCTGAGCTTGCAGGAAAAGCTGAAGCCGATCCTCGACGGGTGGGTGGCTCCCGACAAGCGGAAGGGCTACGACATTTACGTCCGCTGGAAGCAGTTGCGCGAGCAACCCATCGGCTGGGACCCCGACCTCAACGACGGCGTGCGGATGAACATCCGCCCCTTCGTCCAAGCCGGTATCCTCCGCAGCCGGTTCACCATCAACTGGAACGTAGACCGGGGCAAGAACCCCGACGGCAGCGATCGGATCAACGACCTGCACTACACGCGGGCGGAGAAGGAGGCGGCACGCAGCGGAGCGGGGGTGCAGGGGTGAAAGGGAGAAGGGGTGAACGGATTGACTCTTCCGTAGCTGCTCACCTATACTAACTCTCAGAGTTGGCATACTTGGTTGACATGCCACCCGATGGAACGCACACCGCAATACGAGGAGTGATGGAAATGCCAAACAGTGTCACTACGATGGACCTGCGCAACAAACTGGGGGAGGTGCTGGACCGGACCTATTATCGTCACGAGACGTTTGTGGTCGAGCGCAAAGGCCGCCCTCTCGCCGTCATCGTGCCGCTGGAGGCATACGAGAACTGGCAGACCCGAAAGGAGCGTTTCGCCCGGAGTTTGGAGAGGGTGCGCGAGAGGTTCGCTGATCTCTCGTCTCAGGAAATCGAGGATTTGGTCAACGAGGCGGTCACCGCCGTTCGTAGAGAAAAGAGAGAGGCGCAAGCAAACGCATAATGCGAGTTTTACTCGACACCAATGTTCTCCTCAGTGCTTCTATCGACGCGAGAGGTTTTTCGGCAAGAATTGTGGATGCCTGGCATTCCGACCGGTTCGAGCTGGTTACGTCTACGCACATTGTTGAAGAAGTCCGTCGGGTGAGCCAGTATGCTCGGGTCGCCAAACGTTTGCATGGGCGAAAAGAGGACGTGGACACTCTGATCACGGAAATGCAGAGGTCGGCCCTTCCGCTGGCGCAAAAACCTGTCCCTCAGGTTCTGCCAGACCCCGACGACAATGAGGTGCTTGCCGCGGCGGTCGAGGGGAATGCCGATTACCTGGTGACCGGCAACAAGCTGCACTTCGATGAACTGGAAGGAAGTTACAAGGGGGTCAAGATTGTCAGTCCGCGTGAGTTCTGGGAGATTCTGCGACAGACGGAGCCTGGCCCATGAGCACTTTTCTTGACGCTCTCGAATCCGCACTCCGGCAGGCGGCGGCCCAAAACCGCTACGGCCAGGAAGCGCCCGCGGCGGTTCTCTGGACCGACGGGGAGAAACAGTGGCCTCCTCTCCTGCCGCTGCTGCGTGAACGCCTCCCGATTCTGACCTTGGGCGGATACGATCCCGAAAACCGTACAGGACCGGCAATCTGGATTCGTTGCATGTTGTCCCGCACTCTCCCGGAGGCGGACTGGCCTGAAGAGGCGGTTCCAGTGGTCTACCTTCCCGGCGTGAGCCGCGCCGAGTTGAGAGCCGTGGAAGAATGCCCGAAGGAATTGAAGCCACTGGCAGAGCTTCAGTATCGCGGGGCGCTGTGGACGCAGAAGAATGCGAAAGACTGGACGATTGCCGCCTTCCTCCAGAGCAGTGATGGTGGACTGGGGACACCGGTGACAGGCGACCAGGCGACCCGACAATCGCTTGCTTGCGCTCTGGCCGAGTTGGCGCACGAAGACGTTGAGAATCTGCGAAAGCAGGCTCCCCTCAAAGCCTCCTTCTTCGATAGCCTGGTAAACCCGGACCCTCCCCGCAACCTGTTGCTCTGGATGTGCAATCCCGAAGGAACTCGACAAGCGATGAGTCGGCAGCAATGGACGGCGTTTGTCTCCACGTGCAAGTCGCAGTATGCCTTCGACCCCGAGGGCGATGGCGAGCTTCGGGCCGCCGAACTGCTGGCGGACGGGAAGGGAGCCTGGGGGGAGGTGTGGCAACGATTCGTGGATTCGCCGCATCAGTTCAGCGGGCTGAGAGACCTTCTGGACCGCGCGCAACCCGCGCAACTTCCCCTGATTGTCGCGGGCGCTTCGGTTTGGCCGCGATCCAACCGGCAACGGGAAGAGGAACTGCGGAAGGCGCTGTGTGCTCTCAAGACCAGGTCTACTCAGGAGGCGCGTGAGACGCTTCGGTCTCTGGAGAGGGAGCATGGCGGCCGGCGCGAGTGCGTCTGGGCGGCGCTGGGGGATGCGCCTCTTGCCTTCGCCCTCAAACATCTCACCGCGTTGGCCGACGCGAGTGAGGCTCCGCTGTCTGGCGCAAATCCAGAACAGATGGCTGACAAGTATGCAGAAAAGGGCTGGCAGGTGGATGACGCCATGCTCAAGGCACTGGCCGAGGTACAGAGCCCCGCAGATCTGGAACCCGTAAAGGCCATTTCTGACTCTGTCTACCGTCCGTGGTTGCGGGATGTGGCTGAGGAGTTTCAGAAGTTGGTGAGTCAGGACGGGCTGGAACACCCCGATCCGGCGGCATCTCTGGATGATCCTCCTGCGTGCGTCTGCATTCTCTTCTCAGACGCTCTCCGCTTCGACCTGGCGCGCCGACTCCGGAGCGAGTTGGAGGCCGAGGGTCTGGAGGTGGAATTGGGGTGGAGCATGGCCTCTCTGCCCACCGTGACGGCGACGGCCAAAGCAGGAATCTCTCCGGTGGCCCCGCTCCTTCAGGCAGGGCCCGAGTTCTCCCCTTCCGTGGAGTCAGGAACGAAAGTGGACATTGCCGTGCTTCGACGGCTCCTGTCCGATCACGGGTATGACATCCTTTTAGAGGAGGACGTAGGTGACCCCTCGAAGTCTGCATGGACGGAAAGCGGACGGCTCGACGCTCTGGGACATCTGGAAGGATGGAAGCTGGCGCATCGAGTCGAAGAGGAATTGCGATCCTTGACAAGCCGCGTGAAGAACCTGGTGCAGGCGGGGTGGAAGGAGATCGGAATCGTCACCGATCATGGATGGTTGCTTCTTCCAACCGGACTTCCCAAACAAGACTTGCCCGAACATCTGACGGAAGTTCGCAAGGGACGTTGCGCAAGGATGAAGGCGGGTTCTGAAACAGACCTGATGACCGTGCCGTGGCGATGGGACCCAACGGTTGCCATCGCCGTTGCTCCCGGTATTTCCTGCTTTGTCGCAGGCAAGGAATACGAGCATGGCGGCGTCAGTCTGCAAGAGTGTGTGGTTCCCCGAATGAGCGTGAAAGGCACTGCGTCTCAATCTGTCGATGTGACAATCGCGGAGGTTCGCTGGCAGGGATTGAGGTGTCGCGTGAGTCTCCGGGGCGACTACGCCAACTTGTCGGTAGACCTGAGGAAGAAGGCAGCAGATGCCTCTACCTCGATGGTAGACCAGACCAAGACAGCCGGAGAGGACGGTCGGGTTTCGTTGGTGGTGCCCGACGACAAACTCACGGGTGAGGGAGCGGTATTGGTATTGCTCGGCACCGGGGGAGAAGTCGTCAAAAAGCAGGGAACCGTTGTTGGAGGAGAGAAGAATGGCTGACATCGAACTTGACCATCTCGACCAAATTGCGGCGAGCGCGTTCGAAGGCTATATCGTGCGCAAGGATCTGGCGCGCCGCTTCAAAGGCCGCTACCCGGTGCCGACTTATGTGGGCGAGTTCCTTCTCGGTCGCTATTGCGCAACGACGAACGAAGAGGAGATCGAGGAGGGGCTGAAGATCGTCGAGCGCCAGATGCGCGAGCGCACGGTGCGCGCCGGGGAAGAAGAGTATCACAAGTCCCGCGCCCGGGAACAGGGCTCGATCCGCATCATTGATCTGGTGACGGCGCGACTGGATGCCAAGACCGACAGCTACGTTGCGACGTTTCCCAGCCTGCAACTGAACAATGTCAGAATCGCGCCTCGCGATGTGACCGACAACGAGCGCCTGCTGACTGGCGGCTTCTACGCGGAGGTTAAACTCTCCTACGACGCGAGCATCGCCCAGGAGCAGAACGGACGCCCCTTCGCGGTGGATGGCCTCCGCCCCATTCAACTCAGCAAGCATGACGTGCTCACCGATTTCTGCCGAGGCAGACGATTATTCAGCTCGCAGGAATGGCGGCATTTCCTGATTCGCAGCGTGGGTCTGGAGCCTGCAATACTCTCGGACCGGGCACAAGACTTGATGTTTCTCCGTATGGTGCCGTACGTCGAACGCAACTACAACATGGTTGAGCTCGGCCCCCGCGGAACGGGCAAGAGCCACATCTACCAGCAGGTCAGCCCCTACGCCCATCTGGTCAGCGGCGGAAAGACGACCGTGGCCCGTATGTTTGTGAACCTCGCGAACGGTCAGAGAGGGTTGGTCTGCCTGTATGATGTCGTCTGCTTCGACGAAGTGAGTGGAGTAACCTTCGACCAGAAAGACGGCGTCAACATCATGAAGGGATACATGGAGAGCGGGGAGTTCAGTCGAGGGCGCGACAACATCCGCGCCGATGGGTGCATCGTGCTGGTCGGTAATTTTGAGGTGGATGTCGAGCACCAGCAACGCATCGGGCATCTATTCGGTCCCCTGCCTGCGGAAATGCAGAACGACACGGCATTCATGGATCGAATCCATGCCTACCTGCCGGGATGGGACGCTCCGAAGATGGAGCCTGACCTCTACACCGATCACTTTGGCATGGTCAGTGATTTTCTGAGCGAATGTTGGAGTCGCCTGCGAATCCACAGCCGGATGGATGCCTTGGAATCCAGCGTGGATTTGGGTCCGGCCCTGAGTGGTCGTGACCAGCAAGCGGTGCGGAAGACGACCAACGGGTTGCTGAAACTGTTGTATCCCGATCCTGACATGGAGATTTCAGACGAAGACCTGGAGTGGGCTCTGCGGCTGGCCCTGGAATGCCGACGGCGGGTCAAAGAACAACAAAAACGGATTGGCGCAGCGGAGTTCCGCAACACGATGTTCAGTTACCGATTCCTGCCCGACGGGGTGGAACAGTTCGTGGCAACGCCCGAGTTGCAGAGCGCAGACTTGATCGGCGGCGACCCGCTGCCAGTCGGGCATGTGTGGGGTTTCAGTCCCGGAGGAACCGAAGAAGGTCCCGGCCTGTATCGCATTGAGGTCAGTGAGACGCCGGGTTCCGGTATGAGACTCGCGAACGTAAGCCCCCCCGGTCCGCTTCGGGAAAGCGTGAATACCGCCTACCAGAACCTGATTGCGAGAAGCAGGGAACTGGTGGGCGACCGAGACCCGCGTCAGCACGAATTGCACGTTCAGGTGCGCGCGCTGGACGCGGTTCGCTCAGGAGCGCGGGTGGGAGTGCCGACCTTGCTGGCGTTTTGCAGCGCGGTCTTGGGGAAGAGCCTGCGAGGGGGGCTTGCAGTGATCGGTGGGCTGAGTGTTGGCGGGACAGTGGAGCCTGTTTACAATGCTTTGGTCATTGCAGAACTCGCCATCGAAAAGGGCGCCCAAGTCCTTCTCTTACCGGTCGCTGCTCGACGGCAACTCAACGACCTGAGCGACGACTTGGCGGCAAAGCTCAATATCATCTACTACACCGACGCGAGGGATGCGTTGTTCAAGGGGTTGGGGGATTAAGGAGGGATAAGTCGATCGTCATGAATTCTGTCCCCATTTTCTCACCACAGAGATCACGGAGAACACGGAAATGAAGGCAAATCTTTGCAGGCATTGCGGTTTTTGAGGGGACAATATATTTGATGATTTACTTCGATCAATCCATGAGGCGATCGGGGATCGAGGAGGACACATGGACCCCCTCCTTCTCCTGGCGTTCATATCCTGGGTGCTGCCATCGTTGCGGACATCTTCGCGTTTGGTGAACAGGTGGTCGCGGGCGGACAGTACCATTATCTCTATATGGAGTGTGTGGCCGCCGGAGGCGACCGAGCGCCGGGGATTTGCACGGCACAACTTCTCGCCCTTCTCGATTGGGTGCGGTCCCATTCGAGCCGCCAATCCGTTGACATCCACGCGGAAGGTTTCTCCTGCGGACTCATCGCTCTCTGCACGGCCGCTTTGCAGCCCAAAGGGATTGGCGCGATGCGCGTCAACGTGCCCGACACGCTCCGACGGCTCATTGACTGGGACGTTGAATATGCGCAGAATCACGTCATCTTCTGCTTCGGACTTCCGGAGCGGTTCGATATTCACGATCTCATTATCCTTTCCGATCCCGTCCGCATTGAGATGGACGGACGCGGGCCAATGAGGAGTCCGTCATGACCACCTGTGTGCTGAGAGTCTCTGCCGCAGCCGCGCCGATTCCGGTGGAGGAAGTCCCTTCTGCGGGAGGGAATGCGGCATATCAGCTTTCCCCGAAGCAGGAGGCTCCCCTGCGCGCCGCGGCGCTTGCTGTCGACGCTGGTGAGCGGCTTTGTGTCATCTCGTGTGATGTGCTGAACGTGCCGACGGACGTGGCGGACGCGGCGCGCAAGCAGATTGCAGCGGATACAAACATCCCCGCGGACAACCTCCTGATCTGCGCGACCCACACCCACCACGCTCCTTGCACGATCGACATTCTCGGCTGCCATCGAGACGCGGCGTTCTGCCAGCGATTACAGGAGGCGATCGTGCAGGCTGCGATCGAAGCGAATCGCGCATGCGACGCGTCCATCGGCGCGGCGGAACTCCAGTTCGTCAAGAGTCAGGAAGCAACGGTCGGGTGCAACAGTCGCTACCTGCTCAGAGATGGGACCATCGCCTGGCACAGATACGACTGGGAAGACGTGGTTCGACCGACGGGTCCTTTCGACCCGGACCTCCCGGTTCTCGTCTTCCAACGACGAGATGGTACTTGCGCCGGTCTGCTCCTCAACCATTCCGTCCACAACATTGGGGCACTCACACAGGGGAAACTCTCACCCGGCTTTTATGGGCTGGCCGCGCAGGAGTTGGAGCGTCGGCACGGTTGCACTCCGCTCTTCCTCCCCGGCGCTTTCGGTTCCAGCCACAACACGAGTCCCTTCGGGACATCACCGAGGATTCCTTCGGTATCGACCGCAGAATGTGTCCACCGCGTGGTGACCGCGGTTGAGGAGGGAATTGAGAAGGCCGAGAGGATTCCCCACAGTCCGGTGACGGTGATGAAACGGCCCTTCGTCTACCGTGTCCGGGAATTCGATGAGAACGCAGAAGAGGCCGCGGTGAAGTACTGGGCGGAGAAGTACGCCCCTGAATCCGCGGAGGCAACGCAACAGGTCTTTCGGGACATGAGGGCGGCGATGGCTCCGGTGCAGGGAGAAGAGCGTGAGACTTCCTTGCAGGTGATTCGCCTCGGAGACATCGCTCTCGTCGGTGTCCCGGGGGAGATGTTTTCCAGACTTGGATGGGAGATTCGCCGCCGCTCACCGTTCCGTCACACGTACGTTATTGGCCTCGCCAATGACACCATTGGATACGTTGGCGACCTCGCGGCGTACCAACTCGGCGGCTATCAGCTTTGGGCCGGTTGGCACAGCCCCGCCGCGCCGGGCACGGGTGAGGCGATGGTGGAACAGGCGCTGGAGATGCTGCAGGGCGCCAAGTGTGCATAAAGTGATGAGTGCCTCTTCGGCTACTCACCCCATACCCTCGCTACCCCGTAAGAACTCGTCCAGTATGAAACTGGGGGCGTTCCTGTCGACAACTGAACGGTTATGCCATATCTTTGCCGCAGCCACTGTGTTCTGGTATACTAACCCGCATCTGAACGGTTACTCCGCGTGATATACACACGTTAAGGTTGAGAATGCACCCTCCCTCACGTGCGCTTCGTAAGGGCACACGCAGTTTGTCGGCCGCGTGTCTTCGTAGAGCTGCTGTTCCATCATCTCGCTATTTTTACCACCATGCCCAGACTCCGTATCGCTCAAGTCATGGAAGCCACTACCGGCGGGACGCGTCGTCACCTCGTTGATCTGGTGACGCACCTTGATCGCGGCCAGTTCGATGTGTCCGTTGTCTGCTCCAACCTGAGGGACTCGGCGTTCGATGAGGACATCGATCGCTTCCGCGAGATGGGCGTGCCGGTACACATCATCCCGATGGTGCGCGAGATTTCCATGAGTAAGGACCTCGTATCGCTTCAGAAGCTCGCCAATCATTTCCGGAACACGGAGTATGACCTCATTCACGCCCACAGCTCGAAAGCAGGGGTATTGGCGCGATGGGCGGCGCGCCTCGTCTGTGGCGATGATCGTCCGAAGGTTGCCTACTCTCCGCACGTTTTCCCATTCCTGATGCGGACCTCCCGACTGAAGCGATTTGTCTTCCGGCAAGCGGAGAGGCTCTCAGCGCTCCACACCGATCACTGGATAGCCGTCTCCCAGACCGATTCCCGCGCCGCTCTTGATGCGGGCATCTGCAAGCCAGAGCAAGTCACGCTCATTCATAACGGGGTTGACCTGACCCGATTCCCCGAAAGCCCGTCAAAGTCCGCAGCCCGTGCCCGTTTGGGCGTTGCCGACGACCGTTTTGTCGTTGGCTGTGTAGGAAGGTTGACGAAGCAGAAGGGGCAGGAGTACCTGCTGCGCGCGTTGCCTGAGATTGCGGCGCAAGTTATGGACGTTTGCGTTGTATTGATCGGCGACGGAGAAGACCGGCCGATGCTCGAGAAGCTGGCGCGTCGTCTGCGCGTCGAGGAGCACGTCGTGTTTGCGGGATATCAGCCGCAGGCGGAGCACTTGTACCCTGGGATGGACATCTTCCTTCTCGCCTCCCTGTGGGAAGGCTGCCCCTACACGCTGCTGGAAGCAATGTACTCGAGAGTTCCAGCGATCGCAACCGACATCGAGGGAAACCGGGAGGTGGTCGAGGACGCAAAGACCGGCTTACTGATTCCACCGGCCAGCCCAAAGGCCCTATCACAGGCCGTCATCGGCCTCCACAACTCCCCGGAGAAAAGAGAAGCTCTGGGTGCGACCGCACAGCAATGTGTGCGGGAATTCTACACCGTGGACCGGATGGTGAAAGAAACCGGGCGCCTGTACACGCGGCTGTGCGGTGAGGCAGTCGGCTCATGGGTCGGACTCTGCGAGTCCGCAGAGATCGTCGATCGGTCCTAAAGCGACCATCGTCCACGCATCGAAGGGACGTTGCTCAAGTACAGCATGGGTCTGTTCCAGCGTGACATTGAGCAGATCATCTACGTGTTCGTTGAGGGTGCGGACCTCTCCCCGATAGACCCAATCGAACCCCACCGGCACGAGGCGCCCAAACGGAGTCTCCCCGCCAACGACCATCCCCGACGCAAGCTTGCGCTGCGCGCGGGAAAGCTCTTCCTGGGTCAGCGCGAACTTTGAGTTCGCCCCGCAGTCCTGAACCTCGGTTAAGATCCTGCGGGCAATATCCAATACCTCCTGAGCCTTTTGCGGCAGCGCGGAGAGATAGACAATGAACTCGCCCGACTGGTCTTCTGTGTCGAGGTAAACATGAGCGGTATCTGCGAGCCCAGGATCGACGAGCGCCCAGTAGAGACGCGATCCCTTCGAGCCGCCGATGCTCTCGGCAACGAGGTTTCCCGCGTGGCGCCTCTCGTCCTGGGCGGAGAACCCCGGCGCCACCAGGGCGATGTGAACCATCTGGAGTTTCTCGTCCTTGATGAACTCCCGGCCAGTCTCAAAACTTCTTTCGGGAAAGGCTCGTCTCGTCTCCGCTGTTGCCCAACTACCGCACTGCCTCTCGACACTCGCCTTTGCCGCTTCCCAGTCGTAGTTGCCAGCGAGCGTGAAGCAGAGGTTATTGGGCGCATAGCGAAGCGCGAAATATTCATTCATCTGGTCGCGTGTCAAATCCCGGATGGTCTGCTCCGTCCCCAGCACCTGATGGCCGAGAGGGTGATCGCCAAAAAAGACCTGCCGGGCGCGGTCGAAGAGTCGAAACTGCGGACGGTCCTTGTATAGGGCAATCTCCTCAAGAATGACGTTCTTCTCCATATGGAAGTCTTCGTCGCGCAGGCTCGGACGCATCATGTCGCTGAGGAGGTCGATGACACGCGGTTGAAATTCCGGCAGCACCGCGCCGTAGTAAACGGTGTTCTCTTCGGAAGTGAAGGCGTTATACTGAGCCCCCATTTCATCAAATTCGCGATTCACGTCTTCCGGAGTTCGCCGGTCGGTGCCTTTGAACATCATGTGCTCCAGGAAGTGGCTGGCACCCATAATTTCGGGAGTTTCGTCCCGCGCTCCGGTGCGGACAAAGAAGCCTGTCGCCATCGACCTGGCATTCTCGTTATATTCACCAATCATCTCCAGGCCGTTGTCGAGAGTCGCTCGATCAAATCGCAACGGGTCATTCCCCCTTCGCTTCCAATGCCGTCGGGCCGAGGGTCAGCACCGTGAAGTTCGCCGGTGGAATCGCCCTGAGATGTTCCCCCACCGAATCCGGCGTGACCGCCTCAACGGCGGCGCGAATCTCCTCCATCGACCGGACTCGACCGCGGAGATAGTAATCACTCGCAATGGCAACGGCACGGGACGACGTAGACTCTCCCGACATCACCAGACGGGACAACAGACCGGTGCGACCGCGGTCAATCTCTTCCTGAGTCACGCCTTCGGCGAGACGCCGCAGCTCCGACAGGAGAACATCGAGCGTCTCCTGACTCCGCTCAGGGGTAGTCCCCGCGTAGCATTGGACGAACCCATGGTGCTTGACCGCCTGGAAGGATGCCATCACGGCGTAGACAAGTCCCCGCTTCTCCCGCACTTCGGTGAACAGTCGCGCCGCCATCCCACCCGAGAGAACCTGCACCGCCATAAGGCCTTCATAGTACTGCTTGTGGTCGGGAGCAACGCTGTCATACACGACCCCGATCTGCTCCTGGTTGCTGGGATGATCGAGGTGGGTCAACGGGGTTCCACCTTCTGTTGATGGCACCACGGGCGCCGGGCCACCGCCGCGCCAACCACCGAAGAGAGCGTTTGCCCGCTTCCGCACAACCTCCCAGTCGAAGTTGCCAGCGACGGAGAGAATCGCTCCGCCTGGCTGGAACCGAGTCTCGTGTGCTTCCCGAAGATCATCGATGGTCAGTGACTCAATGCTCTCTTGGGTGCCGAGTGAGTTCCGACCATGCGGACCCGGGAAGTGAGCCTTGCGCAACTCCACCATCGTCTTCTGCATGGGGTTCTCTTCGAGGGACTCAAGGTTCTGCAGCGCAAGCGCCTTCTCCGCCGCCAGTTGATTTGCTGGCAGGTGTGGTCTCAACACGATGTCTGTGTAGATATCGAGCGCCTGCAACAAATCGTCGCCGAGCAAAACGCCCCCAAAACTTGTCAGTTCGTCTCCTGCGCCTCCCCCGCGCTGGACTCCGAGGCTGTCGAGAGCGTCCGACACTTCCCGGCTGTTTCGGGTGCCGGCGCCGCGGAAACATAGTCCGTACAGTGCGTGTGCCGCGCCAACCTTCTCCTCCGGGTCATTGACGGACCCCGCGGGGACGAGCATTCGGAACGCGGCGGAACGCACGAAAGGCATTTGTTCGGCCACCAGGGTAAGACCGTTATCAAGGACATGGGTGTAGTTCATAGAGTTCTCATCGGACTCTGAGTCCGCGGCACGGTTGCAGCTCGTGACGCGTAATCTGTGGAGAATACTGAGGCATTTTAGTGGAATGTGCACCTGCTGTCAAACGCGGCTGAAATCCCAGCATAAGAATGGTGCCACTGGAAGATACCTCGATCATCAGTCATCCAGTCCCTACTGGATGGCTACAGAGCGCAGAGAGAAATGCCGGGAAGCCCCTGCTTCCCCAGCCGAGAACGCAACCTCTGCTGACGGCGGAGCAGGGGCTCCCGTGGTCGGTTAGCGATCTCGGCTATCCATCCAT
>Ga0100396_1002140_pt1 | contig 12941 bp, 10 predicted proteins | sample CryGeymeta201520_FD_81551 | JGI IMG/M metagenome (GOLD analysis project Ga0100396, IMG submission 81551) | Groundwater microbial communities from Crystal Geyser aquifers in Utah, USA - Crystal Geyser metaG 2015-20 | ecosystem: Environmental > Aquatic > Deep subsurface > Groundwater | place: USA... | reverse complement strand
CCAAAGGCATCCTCATCGATGTGGAAAAAGGTTCCTGCTAAATTTATATTAACTGTCTTGTTCATGGTTATTTGTTTTGGCGAGTTACTTTAGAAACGGCAGCGATTAAATCATCCCAAGTGCCGTCTAATTCTTTTAGGGATGTTTTACCTTTATCGGTAAGTTCATAGTATTTTCTTGGTGGTCCACTAGTGGATTCTTCCCAACGATAGCTTAATAAGCCTGCGTTTTTTAATCGTGTGAGTAGGGGATAAACAGTGCCCTCGACAACTAGCATTTTAGCATCTTTTAATGTTTCAAGGAGGTCTGATGTATATGCCTCGCCATCTTTTAAAATAGAGAGGATGCAATACTCTAAGACACCTTTTCGCATTTGTGCTTTTGTGTTTTCAATATTCATATTAACAATTTTTAATTGGGGTTACTGTTAGTCTTTGTTCAAAAGAAACAACTTCTGTTTTTTGGGTAAATCTATCCGGACATATCGTACTAATTTCTGTCGAGAAAGAAGTGAAGGTTGATAAAATCTTCATTACTAAAGCTAACATAAAACTTACTAAAGTGCTCATTTTTTGATTGATTTTGATGATTGATACTTGATGAATGAATCCCTTTTTACATGAAAATAAATGTAATATTAGAATACAATACAAATATATGGCTAAAAAAAGGTATTATGCAAAACATAGTACCAAAATTTAACAAAAAATTAACAACTATTATGTTTTTAAAATCTCCTTTAGATTAAAAAAATAGATGTATTTTCGTGATATTATGTCACTAACATCACTAAAAATAAACGCCTTTTTATTTTTCAAACTACCTACAGCTTATTTTTGCGGGGTTCGTTTAAAAAGTATAGACAAGCACAAGTGTATTACTACTGTTAAACACAGGTGGATTAATCAAAATCCGTTTGGGTCTATGTATTTTGCGGTACAAGCAATGGCAGCAGAACTTACAACTGGCGCATTGGTGCTTAGCTACATTAAAGAAACCGGCAAAAATATATCGATGCTAGTGGTTCAACAAAAAGGAATTTATACAAAAAAAGCGGTTGGTAGAATTACCTTTTGTTGCACCGATGGCGAAAAAGTTTTGCAAGCACTTCAAGAAACGCTACATTCGGGTGAAGGAATTTCTTTCTGGATGACTTCTGTTGGAAAGGATGAAACAGGTGAAGAGGTTTCAACGATGGAATTTGAATGGCGTGTAAAAGCTAAAAACTGATTTTTTCTTTTCTAAATAAATCAAATCCTAAATGAGATTCTAATACAAGATTTTAAAATCTACCAAGCTTAACTCATAAATTCTATGTATTTTAGCTACCATTAAAAATGAATTTAGCCTATGGGTTCTTTAAGCATTATTACCATTATTCTTATTGCTGCAAATGTTATTATTTCGATGAAAGGATTTAACGATTTTGCTTTTTTTGAGAAGTATAAATTCAATATTGCCGCAATAAGAAAAGGAGAGTATATTCGGTTATTTACTTCGGCTTTTTTGCATGTTAATACCATGCATTTGTTTTTTAATATGTTCACTTTATTTTTTTTTGCAGAGGTTATCATACAAACTGCCGGTACTACTGCTTTTTTATTAATTTATCTGGTAAGCTTGTTAGTAGGCAATTTGCTTTCCTACCATTTCCATAAGAATGAATACTATTATAGTGCAGTAGGAGCAAGTGGAGCTGTAACAGGCGTTTTGTATTCGGCTATATTATTTTACCCCAATATGGGTCTTTATTTGTTTTTTATACCTATTGAAATTCCAGCTTGGATTTTTGGTATTTTGTATTTGATGTATTCCATATATGGAATGAAAAAACAACTAGGCAATATAGGTCATGATGCCCATTTTGGGGGTGCTGCTGCCGGCTATGTGGTTACTTTATTGATTGCCCCATATCTATTTCAAGAACAATTATGGATTATCTTATTGTTAGCGGTACCTATTGTTATCCTCTTTGTAATGCAGCGTTCCGGAAATTTATAGTTTGGCATAACAATTGTCAAAAGAAGAGGACAATCAAGTCAAACCTTTTAAAACATAAAATAGCATGAATAAAATAATCACAGTACTTTTTCTACTGTCAAGTTTGCAAATTATGGCTCAAGAAAAAATTCAACCTTTGGTTACCGTTATGGGTGAAGGCATTGTTAAAGTTGTTCCAGATCTGGTAACGATTAATGTAAGTGTGGAATCACAAGGTAAAAAAGCTCAAGAAGTAAAAAACGCAAATGATGCATTGGTTGATACGGTATTACAATTTTTAAAGAAATCCGGAATAACGCGTAAAGAGGTTCAAACGCAATATGTGCGATTAAATAAAAGTTATGACTATAACACAAAAACGTATAGCTATAATGCATCTCAGTCCATTACTATTTTGTTGTTAGATATAACTAACTATGAAAAAATCATATCGGGACTTATGGAAAGTGGCATCAATAGGATAGACGGAATAAATTTTGGTTCTTCTTCAATAGATGCTTTAAAATCGGAAGCACGAATTAAAGCAGTTGCCGACGCAAAAATGAAAGCCACTGAATATGCTAATGTTCTTAATCAGAAAGTTGGAAAAGCTATCCAAATTAGTGAAATAGGGCAGAGCAATCCAATGCCATTATATAAAAATGGTATGATGCGTACTATGGATGCTGAATCGGTAGAAATGGAAACTCTTGCTGTGGGCGAAATGTCAATAAAAGCTGAGATTAATGTAAGTTTTGAATTGCAATAATAAGTAGAGATAAAAAAAAGAGACTACTTTTGAATAGCCTCTTTTTTTAAATAGTTAATAACGGTTAAAGAGCACCCAAATCCTCACTTAACAATTCTCCAATTTTTTTACCCAGTGCAGGACCACGTAGGTCTTTTGCAACTATTCGACCACTTTCATCTAAAATATAAGTTGCAGGAATCGCTTTTACCCCATATAGTCTTGCAATTGGTTCAGACCAATATTCCAGATTAGAAATGTGCTGCCAATCCATTTTATCATCGGCAATTGCTTTTAACCATCTTTCTTTATCTCCCGGTTTGTCTAATGAAATGCTAATAATTTTAAATCCTAGGTCTTTATATTGGTTATATACATTTACTACATTTGGATTTTCTTGACGACAAGGTCTGCACCAAGATGCCCAGAAATCTATTAGGGTTACTTTTCCCAAAGCTTCTTGTAATGTAAGTGTAGAACCATCAGGTGTAGGTCCTGAAAAATCGGGAGCCATACCACCTATTTGTGCTATTTGTGCAGCTTCTAGTTTTGTTTTTATTTGTTTTACTATAGCGTTATTTTCAAGTTTTGGGTTTATACCAGCAAAAAGTTTTTTAGATTCTTCAATCGTCAATTCTTGTCTTGTAAACATTTCATTAAGTAGCATGACTGCTAATAATGTTGTGTTGTTTTTTTCTAAAAAGTCTTTTTTAAATAATTTTTCTTCATTAACTAAGACTGCATTTTCTGTTTGCAAACGCACAATAGTTTGGTTGTCCATATTTTTACGAGCTTCTTGAAACTCTAGCATATTATGTTGTTTACGTTCGTTGAATTTTTTGATTTCCACGGTAAATGCATTAAAGAGATCATTTTCTTTACTTCCTGATATTTTAGAAGAGTAAATACTGTCCATAAAAATAGTAGCCTTTAAATTTTTATCTTCAATAAAGAAAATAACATTGGTATTTAAGTTTTCAAAAGTGAGTAAACCAATTTCAGGAAAATCTTTTTTTTCTATTTCAAAAGTAAAGCTTCCGTTTTCAATAAATATGGTATCCACATCAAAAGGCTGTGTGTTTTCATTAATTTTTTGAAAAACCATTCTAGTTCCATTTTCTGCACCTTGTGCTGTTCCTTTTACTAAAATTGTTTTTGAAGTCTCTTGACACGAAACAAAAAATAATGCTAAGGTGAAGAGTAGTAAACGTAATATCATAATTTGATTATTTAATAATTTGCACAAATCTATATATTTGAAATTAAAAATTTCTTAAAATAGCTATAAAAATTGTAAACTAATTTCAGTTATATAGACTATATAAAGTAGTTAAACAAATCATTTTTTTTTGTATATTGAATAACAAAAATACACAATGAATGCGCATCATAAACATTTTCCACTTGAAACTATAATTAGTTTTCATAAAATTGTAGAATTTTATGAAAAAAAATTAAAAGATTCTAGTGCCAATGATTTTGAAAAACAATATGCACATGGGGTTTTAGAGTTTATTAAACCATATCCTGAGCTCATACAGGGAATTAGTGATTTTGAAACTTTAAAAAAATATAAAGTAGTAATGGATGTATTGTTAAATGATTTATTTCCAAATTTATTGACTTTAAATGAAATAAAAGCAATTACAGTTCCTTATCAAAACTTTATTTTACATCCTTCGAAACGATTTTCATTTATATTAGATAATGCTGGTAAAGAGTTTGAGTTACAAATTCGAAATTTTAACGAAGATTTTTTCTTTGTTATGTCATGCATGTTAATATTAAAAACAAATTTTGGTTTTGATATAGATATTTCAAGACCGATTTACTATGATATTCCGGATGCTGAGGGGAATATAAAAAACTACCGAATTTCTTATAATGCCGATTTTATTGATATTTTACCCACTCAAACTTCTGTAAGCATCACGAAGGAGGATATTGACATACTTCTGCAAGACACAGAAGATATTACTTTTTGGAGAGAAAAATTTCCCCCTAAAAGTTGGATATTTAAAGGTTTTGCTATAGTAAATTTAACCGATGTTACCTTAGATAATGCTATTTCAGAATTAAAAACTACCCTTTTAATTCAAGAAAAATCAGAACAAATAATTGAAAAGTTTCAGAAAATATTTCAATCAATATTTAAAATTAAAGATTTACGTGTAGGGCTAACCGAATTTGATTATAGAAATAAAGAACTTAAACAATTTGATTTTATAAAAACACCAAACTTTATATTAAATGAAAATAGTCATAAAGATTGTTTAACAGGATTATGCCCATCCTCTTACAAATCACTTATTGAAAAACATGAATTTTATGTTTTAACTAATGTGGATGCCTATGCAAAACGAAGCGGGTACAATTTTTTAGCTAGCAGTTTACAAAAATTTGAAGTAAAAAGTTGTATCCTAGCTCCAATAGCTAAAAACGGCAAGTTACTGGCTGTTTTAGAATTGGTTTCCTACAGAAAAAATGAATTAAACAGAATAAATGCCAACAAACTAGAAGATGTATTGCCCTATATTATTACCGCATTAGAGCGAAATTTAGAGTCCTATGAAAACAAAATAAAAGCGGTAATTCAACAAGAATGTACTTCTATTCATCCTAATGTTTTATGGGTTTTTGAAAAAGAAGCAAAAAGATATATTCAAGAGTTGGATAAAACCGGAGTAGCTACCTTTAAAGATATCGTGTTTGAAAATGTGTATCCTCTTTATGGCCAAATAGATATTATTGGTTCATCAAAAGTTCGAAATGAGGCCATAATTAAAGATTTATTAGAACAATTGAATTGTTTAGATATAATTTTTAAAAATGCCATAGAAGAAGAAGCTTTACAATTATATGAACATAATGTTTTTCAAATAAATAAGATTAAAGCAGATTTATTATTAAATTTTAACACCTCTACCGAGCAAAAGATTGTCAATTTTATAAGCACTGAAATCAATCCATTATTAAAGCATATAGAACAAATATCATCCAAACTAAGTATAGATATTAAAGCATATAATGAACAAATAGATTTGCAAATAGGAGGGATATACCATCATCGTAAAATCTATGATGAAACAGTTTCAATCCTTAACAAAACAATTGCCGCAACTTTAGACAAGAAACAAAAAGAAGCACAAAAAATATATCCCCATTATTTTGAGCGATATAAAACCGATGGTGTTGATCACAATATTTATATTGGCGAATCGATGGTACACGACAGAAAGTTTCACAAAATTTACCTTCAGAATTTACGATTGTGGCAATTGCAAACCATGTGTGAGGTAGAAAATAAATTTTATGAAATTCAAAAAGACTTTTCTCTTCCATTAGAGGCTTCCTCACTTATTTTAGTATATAACAATACTCTTTCTATAAGATACCGTATGGATGAAAAGAAATTTGATGTGGATGGCACGTATAATGCTAGGTATGAAATCATTAAAAAAAGAATAGACAAAGCAACTATTAAAAATACCCAAGAAAGAATTACCCAAAAAGGAAAAATTGTAATCGTTTATTCCAATAAAAGTGACGAAAAAGAATATAGAAAATATATTCATTTTTTACAGTCAAATAAATATTTGGGTAATACAATCGAAAATTTTGAAATAGAGGATTTACAAGGAGTTGTTGGGTTAAAAGCTTTACGAGTAGAAGTAATCTATCAGCAGTTTACAACAGAAAAAACTATCGATAAAGATTGTATAAAAGAAGAAGTTCTTAAATAAATTTAAAAGAAAAAATAAAAGCAAATACCGAAATAATTATGCCTGCCATAAAAATGGTATAAGTTATTCTTAGAAGTTTGTATTTTTTGTCTAAAACAATGCCCAACAAATATAAATCTTTCATTAAAGACTCATACACGTATTCCTTATCATGAATAATTTCTTCCATTGCCCATTTATATTCTTTGTAAGGCATTTTATGAAAGTTTCCAAAAAATAAGACATTTACTTCTCTTTTTAAAACCTGCTCTTTCGTAAATTGGCCACTAGTAACATTTGGACGAGTGGATAAAATAGCACCTATTATAGCCGCAACACTAAAAAGTAACAAAATTAGAGTTGGAATTAATAAATGCATATTATTAGGATTATCTAATTTTGGCCCTAAATTTGAAACGGCAACCGTAATAATAATAGCATTAACTGAAAGTAAAATATTTGCTTTTGTATCAGCAATATCACTTAATTTTAGATGATTCCTCATGGTTACTCTAAAAAGAGTTTGAATACTTCGCTCCGGGTTATCATTTTTTAAAGTGACTTTTTGTTGTTCCTTTTGAAAATTTTTCTGTTGTTTTTTCTTTTCTTTCAGCAGAGCCAAAAGATTTTCTTCTTTTTTAGGTTGCCAATTTTTTATAGCATAAGGAGTGTAATAATGATGGTTTTTTGTAAATAATTCAATATTAGCATCTAGCCATTCTTTAACAGAATATTTTTTTCTACCATTAAGTATTAATTCTTGTCTAAGTAATTCTGAGGTTTCACTATAATATTCTTTGGCTAAGTGTGATGCATCTGCATCTCTTAAAATTTCATCTAATTTATTTTTAGGAATATTTGACATGCGAGTAGCTTCAATACACGAAACAACTCCTTCTAATACGTTTTTTGAAACTTTTTCACTGTTTAAAAAATTGGTCGCAATCTTTATACTGTGGTCTTCGTGATTGTCACAACTTACTGTATAACCGGTGTCATGCAACCAAGCAGCGGCTAAAAGGATAGTAACTTCTTCTTCGGAAAGGTCTTCTGTATTTTCAATAATTTCCTTAGTACTTTTTACCACCCGGCAAGTATGCTTATAATTATGATATATAAAAGTCTGTGGAAGTTTTTCATTAAAAAGTTGTAAAACAAAAACATCCGTTTTTTCAATAAGTGTATTCATTAAAAGTTTAAATTAGATTTATATTTATACAACTTTGTTATTAAAATTATAATTCACGACAAAACTATCTTAAAAAGCAACTCAAAAAAAATAATTATAAATATAGTTAATACTTTTTAATAGTTAATCCATATGAAAATACCTTACATATTTTATTATTTTGTTTTCACTTTTTTTCTAATTTCTTGTGCAACCTATACTCCACAATATAGAAATCCCAATCCTGATAGTCAAAATATTACAAACAAAGATATTGAAAAAACAATATATCTTTTTGGTGATGGGGGAAATGCAGATTTAGGGCAAAGCACCCCAGCACTTATTGCTTTTAAAAAGTATTTAAAACTAAATCCATCTACCACAAATATGGCACTTTTTTTAGGTGACAATATTTATCCTAGTGGCATGGTTTCTAAAAAAAATAAAAAAAGAGAGCTAGCAGAACATCGATTAAATGTACAATATGAAAGTGTAAAAAATGGAGTAAAGGATGTATTTTTTATTCCAGGAAATCATGATTGGTATAACAATGGATTGCAAAGTTTATCTCAGGAACAGGAATACCTTAAAAAAATTTCAAAAAACAAAAACATATTTTTACCGAAAGATGGTTGCCCCTTAGAAAGTATTGAAATTTCTGAAAACATGCAACTTGTTATTTTAGATACCCAATGGTATTTAGAGGATTGGAACCAACATCCCACCATAAATAAAGATTGTAGTATAAATACTCGAGAAAAATTTTTTCAAGAAATAGAGGGGGAATTACATAAAAATCAAAACAAAACAATCCTTTTGGCCATGCACCACCCTATGTTTACTAATGGAATACATGGTGGTAAATATGCTTTAAAAAATCATCTTTATCCTACACAAAGTAATTTTCCTTTACCCATTTTTTCATCATTAATTGCTCAAATACGTTCGCAAGGTGGAATTTCAAAACAAGACCGATATAATGAAAAATATAATGAATTGATGCAGCGACTTTCTGTTATAGTAACAAATACAGAACAAGTAATACTCCTATCTGGTCACGAGCACAATTTACAATATATTGAAGATGGTAACATTAAACAAATTGTATCTGGAGCAACATCTAAGGAATCCTCTGGTGCTCTAGGAAAAAATGGTCTTTTTAGTTATGGCGGTTTTGGTTTTGCTGTTTTAGACATTTTTAAAGATGGGTCATCAAAAGTCAAATTTTATGGAATAGAAGGAGAAAACACACCAAAATTATTGTTTGAACATAAAGTAAATACATCAAAAATTGCATATAAAGAACCCCTCTTTCCTAATAATTTCCCAAAAACAATACGATCCTCTGTTTATGATATAGAAAGAACAGATAAATCTGGTTTTTTTAAAACCATTTGGGGGCAAAGATACAGACAAGTTTATGGTACAAAAGTAGAAGCAAATGTTGCCTTGCTAGATACGCTTTATGGTGGCTTAACTCCTGTAAGAGCTGGTGGTGGTCACCAAACAAAATCGTTACGTCTTGTGGATAAAAACGGAAAAAATTACAATATGCGCGCTATTAAAAAAAGTGCAATTCAATACTTACAATCTGTGGTTTTAAAGGACTCCGATATAGCAAAAGATTTTGAAAATACCATTACAGAAGACCTTATCTATGATTTTTATACGGCAGCACATCCTTATGCTCCTTTTGCCATACCTAAATTAGCTGATGCAGCCGGTGTTTTGTATACCACTCCAATACTTTATTATGTTCCAAAACAAAAAGCCTTAGGACAATTTAATGAAGATTATGGAGACGAATTGTATATGATTGTAGAGCGACCTCACGGAAAATACAGAGGAAAAGAAATATTTGATTATGCCGATAATATAAGAAGTACGGATGAACTTTTTGAAAAAATATTGAAAAGTGAAAACAATGTACTCGATGAAAAGGCCTACATACGTGCAAGACTTTTTGATATGCTTATAGGCGATTGGGATAGACATGCCGACCAATGGAGATGGGCGGAATACAAAGGCGATGACGGAGTAGATATTTTTGTGCCTATTCCAAGAGATAGAGACCAAGTATTTGCTAATTTTGACGGTTCTTTTTTAGAGGTCCTTCGTTCCCTTGTGGGAGCAAGCAGACAACTTCAAGTATATGATTCTGAATTAAAAAACACCAAATGGTTTAATGCCGCTGGAATGAAATTAGATAGAGCATTGCTGCACAACACCTCTTATGAAGATTGGATTAAAGAAGCTGAATATCTTCAAAAAAACATAACAGATGCCATCATAGAAGAAGCCTTTCTTGATGTGCCAAAGGAAGTTCAAGAGCAAACTCTAGAAGAAATTAAAACAAAACTTAGAGGAAGAAGAGAAAATATGGTGAAAATTGCTGAAGAATATTACCAAGTTTTTTCCAAACTACAGGTTGTTACAGCCACTAATAAAGATGATATTATTGAAATTACCAGAAAACTCGATGCAATTACCAATATTAAAGTATATAGAAATATAAAAGGTGTTAAAAAAAATCTCCTTTCTGACAAGGATTTTAATAAAAAGGAAACCAAAGAAATTTGGGTGTACGGTTTAAATGACACAGATTCCTTTATTGTAAAAGGAAAAGCTAAAAATCCTATATTAATTCGCATAATAGGAGGTCAGGGAAAGGATATTTATGCTATAGAAGAAGGTAAAAAAATTCGTGTTTACGATTGGAAATCGCTGCCAAATACAATAGAGCAAAAAGGTGGTGCTAGATTTCGTTTTACCAATGATTATGATAATAACAACTATGATATAGACAAAAAAATAACATCCTCAAACACTTTATTGCCAAGAATAGGTGCTAATCCGGATGACGGATTTTTAATAGGAGTAACAAATACATATACCCTAAATGGTTTTCAAAGAAATCCATTTTCGCAAAAACATAGTGTAAAAGGAGGGTATTATTTTGCAACGAATGGTTTTGATTTACATTATATAGGTGAATTCGCAAAATTTTTAAACTCTATAAATTTATTAGTTGGAGCTCAATATACTTCCCCCACATTTGCTAGAAACTTTTTTGGATTTGGAAACGAAACAAAAAACCAAGAGGATGCTCTTGGTTTAGATTTTAATAGAGTGCGATGGCGAATCCTAGCAGCAGAAATTGGTTTAAAGAAAAATGGCAATTTTGGAAGCTCCTTTCAGTTAAAAGCTAGAGGAGAAACAGTGGATATTGAAATCACCCCAGATCGATTTCTTTCACAAAATCCGATTGTAGGCATTGAGGATAGAACTTATTTTTTAACTCTAGAGTCCGCATATACCTACAAAAGCGTTGACAATGCTTTAAACCCAACTCGAGGCATGCTTTTTGATTTAGTTGCAGGAGGAACAACTAATTTGGAAGAATCAAAAACTTTCGGCTATTTAAAACCACGATTAGGATTTTATAATGCCATTTCTACAAACAGAAAACTAGTTTTAAAAACAGATGTTTCTGCACAAATTCTCCTAGGTGACGATTTTGAATTTTATCAGGCAGCAACGCTTGGCGGAAACACAGGTTTACGAGCTTTTAGAAATGAACGTTTTACAGGTAAAACCTCGTTTCTTTCAAGTGCAGACTTGCGATATAGTTTTAATTCCTTCAAAACGGGATTACTTCCTTTACAAGTGGGTGTTTTTGCGGGTTATGATGTGGGTAGAGTTTGGTATAGAAGCGAAAATTCTGAACTATGGCATAACTCGTATGGAGGTGGATTTTGGATAGTGGGAGCAGACAATATCAGCGCAACATTTAATGCTTTCAATGGTGCGGATGGGGTGCGCTTATCTTTTGGACTTGGTGTTGGGTTTTAAAAAAATAAAAAAAATAGAAGAAAGTGGGGAAACCGCTATTCTTCTATTTCTTTTTTATTAATAATGCTAAGAGTTTCTGATCGAAATTTATTTTTAGCAAAATCCAATGTACGAATTGGGAATGGGATGTTAATTTTATTTTCGTTATAGGCTTTCTTAATAGCCATAATGCCTTTGCTTTGAGTTAAAAGAATATCTTTTCGGTCTTTGGCATTTACCCAAAACCGAAGGAGATAATTTATGGAGCTGTCTTCAAAACCAGTATAGAAAAATTCAATCTCTTCATTGGCATTTTGTGGAAATAGTTCTAGGATTGCCTCTGAGGTTATTTTTTTTACAAACTCTAAATCACTTTCATACCCAACACCACAAGTAATATTTATTCGTGAACGCTCTGTATGTGAATAATTTTTAAAAGGAGATTCAATTATTTTGGAGTTAGGAATCAAAACAAAATTATTGTCTGCTTCTAAAACGGTTACACTTCTCAAATTAATATCGATTACCCTGCCCTCATGGCTGTTGGTTTCAATCCAATCGCCTATTTGAATATTTGGTAAAAACGAGAGAATAACACCTGAAAAAGTATTGTTTAAAGTACCTTGAAGTGCTAAACCAATAGCTAGACCTATAACGCCGGCACCAGCAAGAACAGAAGTTAATATTTTATCAAGGTCTAGTATGCCAAGGGCAATAAAAAATCCGATAACTACAATTACAACAAAAGTGGTTCTGGCTATGATACTTTTTACTGATTCCTGACCAACTTTTTTTAGTAGTATATTCTTTAAAAACTTGCTAAAATACTTGCCTAAATTCCAAAAAAGGATAAAAACCAGTATGGCAAGAATAAAATTAGGAACTTTTAAAATAATTTCTTCTCCCCATCCGGAAAGTTTTTCTATTAATTTTTCTAGAGCATTTCCTAAGTTAAAATCGGTAAACATATAAAATGTAAGGGTTGGTTATTTTATGTTTTTGGATGGTTTTCGGAGGCATTCATTCGCCAAGCATCTAGCATCCAACTGGTTTTTTCTAAATCTCTAATATAAGCACCAAGTAAATCTATGGTTCCCTCATCTCCGGCTTTAACGGCTAATTCAGAAGTTTTTCGCATTTGTTGAATTAAAATACCATGGTCTTTTAGCAGCGTTTCTACCATTTTTAGGTCTGTCAAATCAGAATTAGATTCATTTAAATTGGACATTTTTAAGTATAAGCTAAAATTGCTAATAGGCTGAAAACGAAGAGTTAATATTCGTTCTGCCAGTTCATCAATTTTTAAAATCGCATCGTCATACATTTCCTCAAACTTGATATGCAAATTAAAAAAACTTTTGCCTACTATATTCCAGTGAAAGTTACGCAATTTTTGATAATATACGTGATAGTCTGCTAATAGAATATTTAGCTCATTTACCGTATTTTTATTTTTCTCTTTGTTTAAATTTAAATAGTTCATAAATTTTTT
>Ga0100396_1002126_pt1 | contig 12977 bp, 9 predicted proteins | sample CryGeymeta201520_FD_81551 | JGI IMG/M metagenome (GOLD analysis project Ga0100396, IMG submission 81551) | Groundwater microbial communities from Crystal Geyser aquifers in Utah, USA - Crystal Geyser metaG 2015-20 | ecosystem: Environmental > Aquatic > Deep subsurface > Groundwater | place: USA... | reverse complement strand
TCATCTTGCGTTCCATTCAGCGACCTGGCAGGAGAAGTGCGAACTGCGGCTGGGGCGGCTCGGGATGCCCCAGCGCCGGGTCGGCCACCAGCAGGTAGTAGCTGTCCCCTGCGCAGGCGCGGCAGAGCAGCGCGCCGTCGCGCCGCACCTCGCGCTCGTTCATGATCTCCTCGCCACACACGTCGCAGAGCGCCTTGCGACCGGGCCGGCTGATGAGCGCCTCGATGGGCGTGCGCAGGCGCACCTCTTGCACGTCGAACAGTTCGTCGGCGGGCATGAGCTGGTAGCCGATGAGCTGAGCTTCCCACTTGCTGGCCGCGTCCGGCGCGTAGGCATAGGCGCGCTGGCGGACGGTGGGGCGCGGCACGATGCGCAGCGCCTGGCCGGTCTGCGTGTCCACGAAGGTGGCGGCCACCTTGCCGTAGTCCTCGATGCGCAGGGTGCGCCGGCCCACCCAGCAGTTGACGGCGACGGCGATGCCATCGGCCGCGCAGCCGTCGGTCTCGACGATGGTGTAGAGGCGCTTGTCACTCTGCGGCAGCGCCAGGCCGAGCAGTTCGCCCGCGTACAGCCCCATGCGCACCCCCAGCACCTGCCGCGGGCAGAGGTGGCGGTGCATGGTCGTGGTCATGTCGAGAAGCTCTTTGCGCGTGGGCACGTTGGCCCTCCTGAGTGATGTGACAAGGTGACAAGGTGACGTTCAGTTTACCCTGTCACCCCGTCACCGTATCACCCCCGCTCCAGCTCCACCCCCCGGCAAAGGGGGACCAGAGCAGGGCGCCGATAATGGCAGGATGGAGCGCCCGCCGGGCGATCCGGGCGTATGAGTCGTCGCCGGTCAACATGCTCCAAAGGGCCAGGTGTCCGTAGCGCCTGTGGACCGGCAGGGCTTGCTCCGCCTCCAGCACGTGGCGCCAGCCCTGTTCCCAGAGGCGGTAGAGCCAGCTCTCGCGGCCCTGCCAGGGCCAGAACAGCAACTGCCCGATCCGGTTGTCCCACGCGATGGACCGATACAGCGGTCCATAGTGACGGGCGAAGGCCGTCTGCGCAATGCCTGCGTGCAGCGCCGTCCAGGCAGCCTGCCGGGCCGTCACCAGCGCCGAACCGATGCCATCCTTGTAAAGGCGCGTCACGGCCGCATCCCCCACGGCGACAAAGCGGTCGGCAAACGGCCGCTGGGCCGGCGCCACCGCGATGCGGGGGCGGCAGCCGCAGAGGCGCCGGCGGCCCGCAGCGTCCAGCCACTGGCAATCCGCCCGCTGCAAGAAGTCACTGACCGGGTCGCCACTCAAGCCGTGCCCCAGCAGGCTGACGTTGAGCAGATCCCCTTTGGGAATCAAGGCCCCAAATGTGAGGCCGGCCTGCTGCCCCACGTGCACCTGGGCCTGTGTGCGCTGGGTCAAGGTGAGCGGCTTTTCCAGCGCCAGCTCGTCCTGGGCCATCACCTCGGTGCGAGGCGGCCGATAGGCCAGCCCTTCCAGCACAGGCGGGTGAGCGTTGACCCCGCTCGCCAGAAAGACCAGGTCAAAGTCTTCCTGGCCCGCATCTGTTTGAACCTCCATCCGCGGGCCGGCGCTGATCTTGCGCACGTTCGCCGTGGCGACTTCAGCCCCCGCCGCGCAGGCCTCGTCGAGCAGCCAGGCGTCGAAACTGACATCCTGCGCCAGGTTGGCGCGCAGCGGGCCACCGCCGCGGTAAACGCTGATGATCGCCCGGCCCGGCTCGGGTCGCGCGATGGGGATCGCGTGGCCCGCCAGATGCAAGACATATCCTTCGAGGCGAGCCATCACCAGGCGTTCGGGGATCTGCAAGCCCAACTCCTGCAGGCCTCGCACGGCGCGCGAAGAGAGAATGCCCGCACATTTGTTGCAGCCCGCCGGCCCCCGGCGCCGGAAGTCCTTGCGCTCGAAGACCGTCACCGTGAGCGGCAGGGATAATTGGTGGGCAAAGCGCAGGAGGTGCAGCGCGGCAAAGCTCCCCGCCGGGCCGCCCCCGACGATGGCCACGCGACTGCCCGGTGAGAGTTGCAGGCCAGCATGTGATCGGGTCATGCGTGTCTCCCATTGTCCTGAGAATCGGCCCCCCAGCCCCCCGACCCTTCGGCAAGCTCAGGGCAGGCTTTCAGGAGGAGCGCGGTTCCCCCCAGGATTGGGGGTCGGGGGGCGTTCTCACCTCAGGAGACGCCGTGCTCCCCTGAGCGAAAGCCTGCCCTGAGCCTGTCGAAGGGTCGAAGGGTCAGCATGCCTCCGCTTGCTTGTAACTCCTGTCAATTATGGCAGAGAAACGGCCGGTGGGGTATCGGGGAAAACCAGGATTTGGCGGCCGGGGGGATCAGGGAATTCCCTGAGGGGGCACGGGAACATCACCAAGACCTTCCAGGTCTGTGAGACCTGGAAGGTCTAGCGGCGGCAATTTTCGGGGCGCGGTCAAGCAGGCTTCAGCAGCCCTGTCTCCAGGGCGTAGCGCACCAGCTCGACGCGGCTTTTGGCGCCCAGCTTCTGCATGATGTTGGCCTTGTGCGTCTCGACGGTCTTGACGCTGATGACCAGCCTGGCGGCGATCTGCTGGTTGGTGTAGCCCTGGGCGATCAGGGTGATGACTTCGGTTTCGCGCGGGCTGAGTTCGACGCCGTTCGGGGTGTTGGGCGCGGGCGCTTCGCCGCCCAGGTAGCCTTCGATCATCGTCCGGGTCATGGCGGGATCCACGAACGCCTCGCCGCGGTGGACAACGCGGATGGCTGCCAGCAATTCGCCTTCAGCGGCTTTCTTGAGGACGTAGCCTGCCCCGCCGGCCGCCAGCACCTGGCGCAAGAAACTCTCTTCCTCGTGCATGGTCAACACGATGACGCGGGCGTTGGGGCAACGCTGGCGCATCAGGCGGGTAGCGGCCAGCCCATCCATGCCGGGCATCGAGATGTCCATCAGCACGATGTCGGGCGCCAGGGTCTCGGCCAGGCGCACCGCTTCGTACCCGTCGCCGGCCTCGGCCACCACTTCGATGTTGGGCTGGTTGCTCAGCAAGGCGCGCAATCCGGCGCGCAACACGGCGTGGTCGTCGGCCAGCAGGACGTGGATTCTCTGCATCACGCCCCACCCCCTTCAACTTTATCATGCGGGATTTCGACAAAGAGGGTGGCGCCCTGGCCCGGAGCCGACTCGACGGTCAGCCGGCCGCCCAACAACGCTGCCCGCTCGCGCATACCGGCCAGGCCCAGGTGGCCGTCCGGGTTGCTCGCCAGCGCGCGGTCGGCGACAAAGCCGCGGCCGTCATCTTCCACCACCAGCACGACGGCGTCGGCGCGGCGTTCGAGGAGCACGCCCACCGTGCTGGCGCCGGCGTGCCTGGCCACGTTGGTCAGCGCCTCCTGGACGATGCGATAGAGGTGGCTTTCGACGTGCGGCAGGAGCTGCGCGGCGGTAAAGCCCAGCGCCTGAAAATGGGCGGCTACGCCGGTGCGCTGGGAAAACTCGTGCGCCATCTGTTCCAGGGCCGGGATCAGCCCCAGCCGGTCCAGCGCGGCGGGGCGCAGCTCGGCCGACAGCCGACGCAACCCCTCCAGGGTGTGCGCGCTGATCTCCTTCAGCTCGGCCACTTTGCCGCGGATTTCCGGCGTGGGGCAGCCCTCTTCGAGCAGCTTCAGCCCCAGCAGCAACGACGTGAGCGAGCTGCCGGCCTCGTCGTGCAGCTCGCGGGCGATCCGCCGGCGCTCATCCTCCTGGGCGGTGATGAGTTTTTCCAGCAGCTGGCCGCGCTGGGCCTCTTTCTGCCTGACCTGCCGCCACAACTGCGCGTTCTCCACCGCGACCCCCACCTGCTGGCCGATGGCGGTGAGCAGCGGCAGGTCCTGGGCCGGCAGCGCCGCGGTCGCCGGGTCCACGGCGATGTTCATCATCCCCACCACGCGCTCTTTTACCTGGAGCGGGATGCTGAGGTGGCACGTCAGGTCGCTCTGCTCCAACGCGCGCGCTCGCGCCAGGCGGGGACAGTCCTGCCGCACCTCCGGCAGGCGCGTCACCGCGGCGGCTGCCATGGCCTCCAGGCACAGACATGACTCGGCATCCGGCGCGTTCTCCCGTTCGACAAAGGCGTGCGTCAGCCCGTGGTAGGCGACGATGGCCGTGCGGCCCCCCTCCGGCAGCACGATCCAGCCCGCCGGCGCGCCGACGACCTGCAGCGTCTTCTCCAGGGCCGCCGTCAAGACCGCCTCCAGGTCTTGCGAGTGGCTGGTGGCGACGATGACAGCGTTGAGGGCCGTCAGCTCGCGGTTGTGGCGCAGCAAGGCGGCCTGTGACTGGGCCAGCGCCTGGGTCATGGCGTTGAAGGCATCAGCCAGCTCGCCGATCTCGTCATCGGCGTAGCGCGGCGCCTGGTGTTGCAGGTCGCCCCGCGCCACGACGCGCGTGGCTTCCACCAACGCCTGCACGGGCTGGGTCATGATACGCGCCAGCAGGTAGGCAGCCAGCAAGCCGAGCAGGAGCGCGCCGGCCGTGGTGATCAGCAAGGCCCCGACCGCCCGCGCGATGCTGGCTTCCAGGCGTCGTTCCGTCAGCCCCACGCGCGCCACGCCGGCACGGCCGGCCAGAATGGGCGCGGCCACGTCGCGGATGAGCCCTTCATCGCTGTGCAGCGTTTCGACCTGGTAGACCGCGTCCTGAGCCGGTCGAAGGGCCGCATCAGCGGCCACCTGGTTGACGCGCAACAGGTCGGGCGGCACGCTGACGCCAAACGAATGGGCCAGGACCTCGCCATCGGGTGCGAGAATAAAGGCGTAGCGCACGTCCGGATTGTTCTCGAACGTCTCGCGGATCAGCTCGTGCAGGGCGAAGCGGTTGTCCGTCAGGATCAGGTCGGTGCTGCGCGCCGCCAGGCCGCGGGCGATGGCGACGCCGCGCTCCTCCAGGCTGCGCCTCAAGTCCTGAGCCAGATAAGCGCGCACCTGGAGCGTTATGGCGGTTCCCAGCAAGAGCACGGTGACGATGGCCGCGCCGACCGTCTTCACCCGCAGGCTGACCCCCAGCATCCGGCGGCGCAGCAACCGGCTCAGCGCGCTGACCCTGCTCCCCTGCCTCGTCGTGTTCATCGGATTTGCTCCCACTCGGCGGACACGGCGGCGCCTGTTTCGCCGTGGCGCAGTTGCGCGGCCATGCCCCGGATGCTGGCGTAGGCTTCCGGCCCGATCGGCACAAAGCGGTCCATCAGCAAGTGGGCCAGGGCGGCCTTGCCCTGTTCGTCCTGGCTCATCTCCAGGAAGACGCGGCGCAGTTCCTCTTTGAGCGCGGCGTTGAGTTGCGGGTGGACCACGACCGGCGGGACGCCGTAGGGTGGCGACTGCTCGATCACCCTGGTCTGGGTGCTGAAGTGCGGGGAGCGGGCGATGGTGTAGTCGTAGATCAAGCTGTCCACCACCGCGCCGTCCACCAGATGGTCGGCCACGGCGCGGATGGAGTTATCGTGGCTGTAGGTGTAGATGGTTTGGTGGAAGAAGGTATCGGGCGACTCGCCCATGCGGGACAGGCGGTACTCCAGCGCCAGCCGGCCAGAGTTGGAGAGGGGATCGGTGAAGGCCAGGGTCTTGCCGCGCAGGTCGGCCAGGGAGGCCGCTTCGCTGACACGCGGCACGATGAGATAGGCGCGGTAGACGGTTTGGCCGCGCACGACGGGCGCGACCAGCAGTTCCATGCCGAAGTCGCGCTCCCCTTCCACAAAGGCGCCGCCGCAGACGAAGGCCACGTCGGCCTGGCCGGAGCGCAGCAGCTCGTTGATCTCGGCGTAGGTCGGCCGCTGGATCAGCTTAACCGGGCGGCGGAGTCTGGCGGCCAGATAGTCCGCCAGCGGGCCGTAGGCTTCCAGCGTCGCCGTAGGGGAGACGACCGCGGCGACCGCCAGCCGCAGGGGGAGCTTGAGCGTGTTGCCAGCCGGCGCGGGCGTAACCGCCTCCTGGGGCTCGGCCAGCCGGACGTACGGATAGGCCGGCGGGCTACAGGAGGCCAGCAGCAGAGCGCCCAACAAAACCAGAGCAATCAGATCACGAGTCATGGGCTTATTATACCAGAAGACCTTTGGGGTCTCCAAAGACCCCAAAGGTCTGGGATTGCTTCAGCCGGTCTAGCGGTTGATCGCAATAACCGGCTAAAACCTCGAGTCCGGGGCGTTATTTGAAAGATATGGGGGCTAAAATCTTGATTCCAAACCAGACCACGGCCTCATCTTTCGGCCTGGCTGGCGCCGGCCGCCACCAGTGCCGGGTCGGCCACCAACAGGTAGTAGCTGGCGCTGGCGCAGGCGCGGCAGAGCAGCGCGCCGTCGCGCCGCACCTCACGTTCGTTCATGATCTCCTCGCCACACACGTCGCAGAGCGCCTTGCGGCCGGGCCGGCTGATGAGCTGCTCGACCGGGGTGCGCAGCACCACCTCGCGCACGTCGAACAGCTCGGCGGCCGGCATGAGCTGGTAGCCGATCAGTTGCGCTTCCCACTTGTTGTCGGCCTGAGGCGCATAGGCGCGGGCCGCGTGACGCACGGTCGGCCACGGCACGATGCGCAGCGCGAGGCCGGTCTGCGTGTCCACAAAGGTGGCGGCCACCTTGCCATAGTCCTCGATGCGCATGGTGCGCCGGCCCACCCAGCAGTTGACCGCCATCGCCACGCCGTCGGCCGCGCAGCCGTCCGTTTCCATGATGGTGTAGAGCCGCTTATCCTGTTGTGGCAAGGTCAGCCCCAGCAGCTCGCCCGCGTACAGCCCCATCCGCACCCCCAACACCTGCCGCGGGCAGAGGTGACGGTGCATGGCCGTGGTCGCGTCGAGTAATTCTCGCAGTGTGGGCATGGGCATCTCTCCTGGGTCAGGGATTAGGTATTGGGTATTAGGTATTGGGTATTAGAATACCTAATATCCAATACCTAATCCCTATCTATCACACCTTCTCCACTTTCACCATGCTATCATAGAACACCGCCGAGCCGCCGGCGACGTCGCTCAGGGTGACGTTGCCCATCACCGGGTCGAGTTGCATGGCGCCGTTGGCCATCAGCGGGACGGCGCGGCGCGGGTCGCCTTTGATGACTTTGCCGTCAATGACAATGTCCGAGGCGCCGCTCGCCCAGTGACCGAAGCCGAGCGGGAAGGCCACCACGCCGGGGCGGATGCCCTCCACCACTTTGGCTTTGCCCTCGATGGGATGCTTCTTGCCGTTTTGCAGGTCATACGCGCCTTCGGGGTTGCTGGCCGAGGAAACCCTGATCATGTCGCCGTCCTTGATGCCCAACTTGCGGGCGTCCTGCGAGTTGATGAGCAGGTAGCCTTCGGGGAGGACGGAGAGCAGCCAGTAATTGCTGATGGTGCGCGCCTTGGTCATGGTTATGGCTTTGAAGGTAATCAAGTGCAGGTCGTACCCGTCGTGCGGAATTTCTTCGCCGATGGAGGAGAGACCCGCCGGGATGTACCTGGTGTAGCCGGCGTATGGCTTGCCGGTCATGGTGTTGATGGTCGTGGCGGTCTTTTCCTGATAGAAATTGACGAGGCGCCCGTACGGATGCGCTACCTTATCGCCTTTGTAGCCCTTGGCAAAGGCTTCGTAGCGTCCGCCGCGATTGAGCACGTAGACGGTCTTGCGCCACAGGCTCTCGTCGTTGCCGACGGCGGCTTTCCACTTGTCAGCGTCGAAGACGCTTGGGGGCAGATTCCGCCGCGCTTCCAGGAAGATGCGGAGTTCTTCGTCGTCCGCTTCGGGGACCGAATCCGAGCCGTCTTCCTTCTCGCCGAAGGCAATATCTGCAACTTGCTTGAGGTAGTGGTCTTCAGGGCGAATGTACTGAACGCCTTCTGCAAATCCATTGGGACCAAAGCCGGGCAGTTCCAGTTTTTCGGCGATGGCAATCAGCAGGGCTTCCCACGACATGGCAATTTCTTCGCCATAGACTTTGACGGTCGGCCAGCCGGGGATGGAGATGGCAGGCTGGCGCACGTTTTCCACTTTCCACGGGACGGAGGGATGCGAACCGTGGAACTCCCAGCGTTCGAGGTATGAAAGGTCGGGGAAGATATAGTCGGCGTACATGCTGGTCTCGCCGACCATGATGTCGCTGGTGATGAAGAGCGGAATCTCCTTGGTGTCCGCCAAAATCTCAATCACCTTTTGTCCGCCGGGCAGGCTGTAGGGCAGCGCCGACATGTAGGTCATCAGGATTTTGACGGGATACGGGTAGGCGTCACCGATGGAGGGAATGTCTTCCTGGTAAACGTCCGAGGAGAGCGGGAACCAGGGGCGTTTGGTCGGGTAGGCGCCGTCGAACAGGGTGGTCTTCTCGTAGGCGGTGTTGGTGCGGAGCATGTCCACGCCGAAGGGGTGCATCTCTTCCTCGCCCCACATCTTGGTCACGGGGAAGGGCTGGCCCTTCTTGCTGCCCTTGCGGTCGTAGGTGCTGAGTTTGAGGATGCCGCCCTTGTAGTCGAAGTTGCCAATCAGCAGGTTGACGATATACCAGGCATTGTTGTTGTAGAAGCCGTTGGTATGCTGGGATGGGCCGCGATGGATATCCGCCGCGGCTTTGCGTCCGTGTGAGGTGAATTCAGCCGCCAGTTCAAGGATGTCGCTTTCCTTGATGCCGGCAATCTCCGCCCACTCGGCAGTGGTGTGTTCCTGCGCCGATTCGAGCAGGATTTGCAGGCCAGTCTTGACCTGGAACTCGCCCTGTTTGCCGCTAAAGAGCAGGTCGCCCATTACCGGCGCCGCTTTCGGATCGAGAACGTTGATCGGGATCGGGACGCCGCCCACCAGCGCGACGGGGGTATCGCCAGGGAATTCCACGCCAGCTGCGTCCACGTAGACAGTCACATCCTTGCCGTCTTTTTGGACGGTCTGTGGGGTGAGCAGGCCCAGTTCGCTGGCGCGCAGGTGCTTGCCGGGCGCGCCGTCTTTGATTTTGACCAGCCAGGAGGCGTTGGTGTAGTTCGGCTCACCGGCGGCGGCCTGCGCGGCGGCGTTGGCAAGCGCCAGATACGCCGCGTTGTACTTTTCGTTTTCGAGCATCCAGCGGATCATGCCAAGCGCCAGGGCCGCATCCGCGCCGGGTCTGATGGGAATCCACTTCCAGGCTTTGGCGGCCAGTTTGCTCAGGCGCGGGTCCACCACGGCAAACTTGCGCCCGTTGATGATGGCGTCGGTCGCCTTTGGCACCCGCTGCGGGGGGCCGTAGCCGGCCTCGAACAGGTTCGAGCCAACGTAAATGACGAATTCACTGTTGCCGGTCTCCGCCTGCCAGTAGAATTTGTCGCCGCTGTCGAAGGCGCCTTTGGCGGCATTCCACTTGGCGCTCATGGCTTTACCGGTAAAGTAGAGTGACCCCTGGCAGACGGTGGTGTGCCCGTTCATGTTGACCGAGCCGTAGGCCTCCTTGACGAAGCGATCCACCACGTCTTCGCGTCCGCCCTTCATGCGTCCCCAGACGAACATGAATTGGTTGTTCTTGGGCCCCAGGTCGGGGTGTTCGGGGTCAATCAGCGCATCGAGATGGTCTTTGAACTCGGTCTGGAATTCCTTGACGAGTTCCTTCTTCTTCTCGGCGTCTTTCTCGTCCAGGATTTTCTGGACTGCCGCCTTCATCTCGTTGGAGAGTTCGGCATCGGTCAGGGCGCGGACGGCTCTCATGCCTTCCACATTGCCTTCGCCGAACAGGTCGCCGCCTTCGACGATTTCCTGAATCGCCTGGTCGAAGGAGATGGTCTCCCATTGGCCCGCGCCGCGCTTGGTGCCGGGCTTGCGCTTCAACACGCTGACGATGCGATACGGGTCATACGCGACCTGGATGCCGGCCTGGCCCTTGGGGCAGATGGCGCCTTCAGTGGTTGCCATGTCCTTGACCGGGGTGTCGTACGCGGGATGCGGCCAAAGCGTCCACGGGCTGTAGGGGTTGCCGTCAATCTTGGCCGCCACGCCGTCCAGCAGCTTGACCTTGATGGCACAGCCGGTGTTGCACTGCAAGCAGACGGTGTAGAGTTGGTTTTCGGGTTGGGCTTCGAAGAAAGCGGATTCGCCCGCGGCCATGGCCTGGTTAAAGGCCTGCAGCGCGCCGGGTATCTGCCCCAACAGGGCGCACGCCCCGCCAGTGATGGCGGCCGCTTTCAGGAACTCGCGGCGGCTCAAGCCGCGCTCGTGTCCATTGTTGCTGTGTGTATCCATGTGTTTTCTCTCCTCGTCGCGCATCGGGCTTACCGCTCGGTGTGGATGATCGGCAAGACACGCCGGCCGATCAGGAAGATCAGGCTGGCCAGGCCAACCGCCCAGATGAACAACAGCCATTCGCTAAGGCTGGGTACGTAATGGGTCGTCAGCCCTGGGCCGTGGAAAGCGGCCTCCAGCCCGGGCAGTTCGGGGATCGCCAGGCCGGGGACGACGATGTTCAGCCGCACGGTCAGGAAGGTAACGGCGATCAACGCGCCGGCTGTCGCCGCCGCCCAGACTTTGCGCCGCAGGAAGATCAGCAGGATGGCGGGCACGATCACACCGAAGCCCACGTGGACGATCCAGAAGACCCACCAGTACTGCCCGAAGAGCACCAACTGCAGGCTGGCCGATTCCCCGGGGCTGGCGTTCCACAGGCCTATGGAAAACTCGGCCCATTCCAGGAGCACGTCGAACGCCAGCAGCCCCAACACGATCTGGCCCAGGAAGCGCATCAGGTTGCGATGGGTTTCGCTGCCCGGCTCTGGGCCCCAGATGGCGGTGATGAACGTCAGCAGGGCGCCACCGGAAAGTAGCGCGCCGGCCAGGAAGATGATCGGCGTGAGGGCCGAGTTCCAGTAGGGGCGGGCCGCGACGACGCCGAAGATGGCGCCCACCGAGCCGTGAAACGCGACCGCCAACACGACGCCGAGGCTGCCCAGGATGCGCAACACCCGCCGGTCGCCGGCCTGGGCAGCCTCCGACACGTCGCGGCGGCCGAAGGTCAGGAAGCGGGCCAGCGCGCTCTGATCGCTGCGGGCCGCCAGGTCGGCGCGCATGGCCAGCCAAAGCTCGACCAGCAACAGGACGAAGTACGCGGCATAGAGCCAGATCATCCAGCCCATGACCGAGCGGAAACTGGTCTGCAGGGCGAGCTTCCAGGCGCGTTCGGGATGACCCAGGTCGAGCCAGATGCAGATCAGCGCACCCACCAGGGTGACCAACGCGGTGAAGAGGGCCAGCTTGCCGACCTGTTCCAGGCGTTCCCGTTCGAATGCCGCGCCATCGGCCAGGCCGACGGCCGGCGCCGCCACGGTGCCTTCGCTGCTCACGCGGCGGATGTTGAAAACGTACACCAGGGTTGAGAAGAGGAATGCGCCGGCCGACAGGCCGATCATGTAAATGTAAGCGGCCACCCATAACCCCCACGGCACGTAGGAGCCGTAGTTGGCGCGGGTGTGACCAAAGGCGATCCGGCTGTACAGCCCATAGAGGCCGACACCGAACGCCACGATCGCCAGGATCCAGAAGAAGCGGTTCAAGCGTGAGGCGTGTTTAGCCATCGTCATCCTCCCATTAGAGCAAGTAGTAGACTCGCGGCGCGGTGCCCATTTCTTCCTTCAGGCGCATCACGTTGGGTTTGGCGATCATCTCGGCCACCAGGCTGTCGGGGTCATTGGCGTCGCCGAACAGCGTCGCGCGGCCGATACAGGTGGTGACGCAGGCGGGCAGCATCCCCTCGGCGAGGCGGTGCAGGCAGAAGTGGCACTTGCGGACATTGCCCACCGGCGACTCGTCGCCGCCCGACCGCGGCCAGGACTCGCCGTACTCGGCATTGGCCAACCGTTCGTAGTCATCCGCGGCATCCTGGCCCAGGAGCGACGGCACGCCCTGAGGGGTACCGGAAGTGTAGAAATGCCCGAAGTCGAAGGTGCGCGCGCCATACGGGCAGGCGGTGATGCAGTAGCGGCAGCCGATACACTGGTCATAATCCACCACTACCACGCCGTCTTCGTTTTTCCAGGTGGCATGGACGGGGCAGACCAACGTGCAGGGCGGGTTGTCGCACTGCATACACGGCCGCGGGACGAACTTGCGGGTGACGTTGGGATACGTGCCGATCTCTTCTTCGAGCACGGGGCGATAGACCACGCCGGGCGGCAGCTTGTTCTCGGCCACGCACGCGACGGTGCAGGCGCTGCAGCCCACGCACTTGCGCAGGTCAATCACCATGACCCAGCGCCGTTGCTCGCGGGGCTTGGCCAGCGCGCGTGTGAGCTCACGCTCCATGCGCACCAGAACATCCTCTTGCGCCAGCGGGTCGGATGTGAGGGGTGCAGCGTTCGCCGCGGCCTGGGGGCGGGCGTCCGCCAGCGGGCGGCTCGGGGCGGCCAGCGCCTCGCCCTCGGCGGCGGGACGGCGGCCCAGCGCGCCCACGGCCAGCGCCGCGCCGAGGGCGCCACCCAGGCCGCGCAGCACATCGCGTCGGGTGGTGGGGGCCTTCTCTGATTCGGCCATACGATGAACCTCCTTATTTGATCTTCACGTGCCAGGCACTTGCGAAGTGCCTGGCACGTATGAAATACAAAGGAGACGCGCGCGCAAGCCAGGCTGTGCGACGCGTCTCCTTTCCAAACACGGGGAGGTCAGCGGGTTTCCCCGCCGGCCCACGCCGCCGATCGAAATCAGCGGCCCCTCCACAGGGGAGGGTGCGGCCCTACGTCGTGGCGGGCGGCACAGACCTTTGAGGTCTGCCAGACCTCAAAGGTTTAACGCGCAATCCGCGGTAGACTCCAGGCTCGGAGAACGGTTATCAGGCTGAGTGAATTTTACAACAAAATGCGGCGGCTGTGTAGCGGGGAAAGCTGGATGATTTTGTGCGGGTTTGTCGGGGAAAACCGGACGAGGGTGTCGGGGAAAGCCTGAGAGGGCCAACTATAGGGCAACTTTGTCACGCGTGTCAAGTCAAATGATAATGTTACCGAAGCGCGATGGTTCTCTCAAATGATAATGTTACTGGAGTGCCCCTCCTTTCCAAG